>Ga0247803_1000154_pt1 | contig 41361 bp, 27 predicted proteins | sample UWRJL014104B1_FD_180928 | JGI IMG/M metagenome (GOLD analysis project Ga0247803, IMG submission 180928) | Plant litter microbial communities from Arlington Agricultural Research Station in Wisconsin, United States - UWRJ-L014-104B-1 | ecosystem: Environmental > Terrestrial > Plant litter >... | reverse complement strand
CAGTCCCGTAGTAACCAGCATATTCGGGTAAGCTTTCTTTTCTATATTTTCATAAGGAGAATAGCTTTTCATATAACGGTAGGCTGCTTCATTCTTAGGATTTCCCCACTCATCAAACTCATTTGTAGTCAGCGGAATACTTTCATCCAGCATAGTGTTCACTACGTCTACAAATGGTACCTGCGCAATTACACCACGCCACAGGTCTGGCTGAAGATTGATTATCGCACCCATTAACAAACCTCCTGCACTGCCTCCCTGTGCATAGAGATGAGGGGGACTGGTAAATTTACTGTCGACCAAAAATTTACCGCAGTCAATGAAATCGGTGAACGTGTTCATCTTTTTCATTAGTTTTCCATCTTCGTACCATTGTCTCCCCATTTCTTGTCCGCCGCGTATATGTGCAATTGCATATACAAATCCGCGGTTTAATAAGCTAAGGTTATTAATAGAGAAAGCTGCATCCATACTATGCCCGTAAGATCCATAGGCGTAAAGCAGGAGAGGGGCCTGACCATCTTTTTTCAACCCTTTTTTATAAACAATGGAGATAGGGATTTTTGTGCCGTCTTTCGCTGTCGCGTACAGTCTTTCTGTCGTGTAATCAGCCGCATCATATCCACCGATAACCTCCTGTTGTTTCATCAGCTTTTTAGCCTTAGTTTCCATATTATAATCATAGACGGAAACAGGAGTGGTCATTGAAGTATAGCTATAACGAAGTGTTTTACTATTATATTCGGGGTTAGATCCTACAGCAGCAGTATAGGCAGGTTCACCAAAATCGATATAATGCTCTGGTCCGTTAAGTGGGCGGATGCGTAATTGCATAAGCCCATTTTTACGTTCAGAAATCACCAGGAAGTCTTTAAACTCTTCAACTTCTTCCAGCAATACTTCCTTACGGTGTGGGATTACCTCTTTCCAGTTCTCTTTTGCCGTTTGGTCTAATGGGCACTCCATTAGCCTGAAATTTTTTGCATTCCAGTTCGTCAGGATTAGAAATTTATTATCCAAAGGGATTACACTGTACAATACCTCTTTGGTCCGGGGTGTAAATACCTTAAATTCAGTATCTGGCCGATCTGCCGGGATCATCCTGGCTTCAGAAGACAGCGTAGCAGAAGAATAAATGATAATAAATTTGCCTGATTTTGATTTATCTACGCCAATATAGTTTGATTTATCTTGTTCTTCATAAACTACCGGATCTTTAAGTGCATCGCTGCCCAGCGTATGTTTTTGAATTTTCTCACTTAAAAGTGTGATGGGGTTCTTTGCGGTATAAAATAATGTTTTATTATCTGCTGCCCATATCGCCGCACCTTCAGTATTCTTGATTTCGTCTTTAAGCGATTCTCCTGTTTCCAGGTTCTTAACCATAATCGTATACTGGCGCCTTGATACTTTGTCTACCCCATAGGCAAGTAATTTATTATCGGGGCTAATGCTAAAACCACCAGCAGAAAAATAAGCATGGCCTTTAGCTAATTCATCTATATCCAGCAGGAGTTCTTCCTTGCTGTCTAAACTTCCTTTTTTCCGGCAGTATTTAGCGTATTGTTTCCCTTCTTCGGTTCTGGTATAATAGAAATAACCGTTTTTAAAAACAGGTACAGACTCATCTTTTTCTTTGATGCGCCCTTTCATCTCTTTGAAGAGCTCTTCTTGTAATTTATCCGTACCACTCATCATCGTATCGAGATAAGCATTTTCTGCCTTTAGATAGTCGACTGTTTCTGTACTGTCAGGTCCCTTTTTAAAGTAATCGATCATCCAGTAATAGTTATCTATTACCGTATCACCATGTATAATACGTTGTTTTGGTTTAATTTCTGCTACCGGAGCTATGGCATCCGGCCATTTATAAGTATCCATTTTCTTATCTTTGTTTGTACATGCCAGGGCCAGGCAGAGCAGAAGGACAGCGGGAGTGATTTTTTTCATAGTCAATAATTGTTTTTATCGGTATGCAGCTTCATTTAGATTATTTAGGCTAAAGTCTCCCATTATCGCACACCCCTAAATAAATTGTATGAGGGGTATCTGCTCATTAAGCTCTTGAATAATGCAAAATAGTATTTATTTAATAATAATCTGTTACCATGAAACTTGTATAACATTAAATCCAAGACAATAGGCCCTGATGAATTTGTTTGTACAAGCTTCATCACATCTAAAATTATCAATTATATATTTATGAAAAAATTACTGAACTGGAAAAATATTTTTAACACTGTATTTATAGTCCTTTTGCTGGTGCTTGCATTTGTGCCGCCAGCAAAAGCATTGGTATTGGAAGGATTGATGACTATCGGTTTTTTTAAACCTGCTACAAATTCTGATCAAGCTGCAATGACATCAGTAAACCTATCTGGCATACGTTTCAGAGATACAAAAGGTAAAATCATTGATCTGGGTGACTTAAAAGGGAAAGTGATTTTTTTAAATTTCTGGGCTACGTGGTGCCCTCCCTGTCTCGCAGAAATGCCGGGTGTAAATAAGCTGTACGAAAAATTTAAAGACGATGATAGTGTTGTTTTTATTTTGGCGGATGCAGATGGCAACCTGGTAAAGTCGCAGAAATTTATGGATAAAAAGCACTATCAGTTACCTGTATATGCAGTAAATAGTGAAATCCCTGATATACTGTTTACAGGGGCGCTGCCAACTACAGTCGTGTTTGATAAAATGGGACGGATCTCTTACAACGAATCTGGGGCTGCAAATTATGGCGACGCTAATTTTATCAAATTTATTAATCGCCTAAAAACAATGAATTAGTATCTTTGAAGGGATAAATCCGGACTAATTACCATGCAACAACCATTCGATATTACAATAGGAACAACTGATTATGCAATATTTCCAGAAGGAAACGATACTTATGTTGTGTTTAAAGATGGCAAAGAATATGTAGAAATACAGAAAGATACAGACTCACAATGGCTGAAACTTGATCCTGAAACTGCGCTTCCTCTTTTTGAAGAAAATGATGAAATTAATGCAATTGGCAGGGAGATTCTGGCTTATGTCCCGGAAGAGGAAGATGAGCCAGAAGATACGGATGACTCTTTGTAAGATTAGTTAGTCTTATCCTGCCCAATGGTCCCTGTCCAGGCTGCGGTAATGAATTGCTTCTGCAAGATGCTCCAGTTCAATTTCTTTACTTGCAGCAAGATCTGCAATGGTACGTGATACCTTCAAAATCCTGTCGTAGGCCCTTGCCGATAAATTTAACTTTTCCATTGCCCTCTTGATCAGTGAACGCCCTTCTTCGCTGATCTGGCAGATATTTCTGACCATATTCGGACTCATTTGCGCATTATAATATAAATCTGGATGATTGATGAACCTTTCATCCTGAATCGCTCTTGCATCAATTACTCTTTTCCTAATGGTGTCGCTTTTCTCTGCCGGCTGTAAAGAAGAAAGATCACTGAAATTTACAGGGGTCACTTCTACGTGGAGGTCAATCCTATCCATTAAAGGCCCGGAAATTTTATTCAGGTATTTCTGCACTATCCCCGGGGAGCAGCTGCATTCTTTTTCCGGATGATTATAGAACCCGCAGGGGCAAGGGTTCATAGAAGCGATCAGCATAAATCCTGCTGGGTATTCCACGCTTAAACGAGATCTTGATATAGTAATCTTGCGGTCTTCGAGCGGCTGGCGCATTACTTCCAGCACATTTCTCTTAAACTCTGGCAGTTCATCCAGAAAAAGCACCCCATTATGTGCCAGTGATATTTCTCCTGGCTGTGGATTTGTACCGCCGCCAACCATGGCAACAGTAGAAATACTGTGGTGAGGGTTTCTGAAAGGGCGTTCTGTAAGCAGAGAATCTGCAACGTTTAACTTCCCTGCTACAGAATGGATCTTTGTTGTTTCCAGCGCTTCATATAGGTTAAGTGGCGGCAGGATCGTAGGCAGCCGTTTGGCGAGCATGGTTTTTCCAGCTCCGGGCGGACCGATAAGTATCACATTATGGCCTCCTGCAGCAGCTATTTCTAATGCTCTTTTGATACTTTCCTGGCCTTTTACATCAGAGAAATCCTGCTCATAAAGACCTGTATGCTTCAAAAACTCGTCACGGGTATTTACAATGGTGGGGTTAAAAACCTGTTTCTCGTTAAAGAATGCGATTAACTCTGTAAGGTTACGCATACCATAAATTAGCAGATCATCAACCACTGCAGCTTCCCTAGCGTTATCTTCGGGTAGGATGAATCCTTTGTAGCCTGCTTTAACCGCCTGCACCGCGATCGACAGTGCTCCTTTAATGGGCTGTAATCCGCCATCCAGAGAAAGTTCTCCTGCAATAATGAACTGATCTGCCCGCCCTGTTAAGATTTGTCCTGACGCTGCCAATATGCCTACTGCAATAGGCAAATCATAAGAAGTCCCCTCTTTACGGATATCTGCCGGAGAAAGGTTAACAACAATCTTTTGTCGTGGCATCTTTAATCCCGATGATTGAATAGCACTTTCAATTCTCCTGAGACTTTCTTTGACAGAATTATCAGGCAGGCCGACAATATGGTATTTGTTTCCGCTGCCAATACTTACCTCAATAGTAATAGTCAGGGCATCTACCCCAAAAACCGCGCTTCCGTATGTTTTAATTAGCATATAATTTAATAAGAGATGGCGAACGTAATCCCATTATTAATTTAATTGGTAATAAATCTTTTAGTAGGTGTAAGGAGTTAAAGAAAGCGGGTAAAAAGGGCAAAAAAAATCCCGGAACGAGTTATGTAATGGCATAACTCGTCCCGGGATGCTATAAAAGTAGAATTTTACATTCTTCCCTGTGGCATTTTAGGCATTCCGCGCATCATTTTAGCAGCAGCAGCGGGATTAGAAAACTGTTTCATCACCTTACGCATATCTTCAAACTGTTTAATCAGTTTCGTTACCTCTTCAATCTTGTTTCCAGACCCTTTAGCGATGCGTAAACGTCTGCTTTGCTGAATGCTGTCTGGGTTTTCACGCTCATATTTTGTCATAGACTGGATAATAGCTTCCACATTTTTGAAAGCATCATCTTCAATCTCTACATTTTTCATCATTTTACTTACTCCGGGAATCATGCCCATCAGATCTTTCATGTTGCCCATCTTCTTGATCTGCTGAATCTGGTTATAAAAGTCATTAAAATCAAACTTGTTCTTACGGATTTTCTTTTGAAGTTCGGCCGCTTCTTTCTCATCAAACTGCTCTTGCGCACGCTCAACAAGGGAAACAACGTCACCCATACCTAAGATACGAGAAGCCATCCTGTCCGGATAGAAAACATCCAATGCTTCCATTTTCTCTCCTGTACCTACAAACTTGATCGGTTTGTTAACCACAGATTTGATTGAAAGGGCCGCACCACCACGGGTATCGCCATCAAGTTTGGTTAGTACCACCCCTGTAAAGTCTAACCTTTCGTTAAATGCTTTAGCCGTATTAACCGCATCCTGCCCGGTCATGGCATCAACAACGAACAGGATTTCATGCGGTTTAGTATGTAATTTAACATCTGCAATCTCATTCATCATCTGTTCGTCGATCGCAAGGCGACCTGCGGTATCAATGATGATCACATTGTTATTATCTTTCTTTCCTTGTGCAATACCTTCCAGTGCAATAGCAACAGGATCTTTAGAATCCTTGTTCGCAAAAACAGGTACCCCGATCTGTTCCCCCAAAATTTGGAGCTGATCGATTGCAGCCGGGCGGTATACGTCACCGGCAACCAGTAATGGCTTTTTACCTTTGCTTTTCAAGTAGTTCGCCAGCTTTCCAGAGAAGGTAGTTTTACCCGCACCGTTAAGCCCGGCAATCAATATGATCGTAGGATTTGTTTTAAGATCTAATTCCTTAACCTCACCGCCCATTAGCGCAGTAAGCTCGTCATTCATTACCTTCGTCAGCAATTGCCCCGGAGAAACGGCAGTAAGCACGTTCAAGCCCAGTGCCTTTTCCTTTACATCATCAGTAAAGGTTTTAGCAGTTTTATAATTTACGTCGGCATCCAGTAAAGCTTTACGAATTTCCTTCATGGTCTCTGCCACGTTGATTTCTGAAATGCTTCCTTGTCCCTTTAGAACTTTAAACGCACGGTCTAGTTTATCCTGTAAATTCTCAAACATGTTTTATTAATTGATAGTCAATTAGTTAATCTGTAATGGTAGAAGTATGCAAAGTTGCAAACATTTTTAATAACAATCAAACATTAAAATTTGATCTGTTGGTATTTAGCGAGGGAATACAAAGGTGAAGCCCATTGCCAATGTCTGGCTTCCCTGTATTTTAGCAGCAGTATTTTTATCATATAGCCCAACAGCAGTTAAAGACACATTCATGAAACGGTTTACCTTTGCAGTAACCGCTACATCAAGCCTGTGTGAGGTAAAGTCAACCTGGTCATAAGGCACAAAAACAGCATATCTTGTTTTTAAGTTTACGTTTTGAAAAACTTCCTTTTCAAAATTTGCAACGATTTGAAAAGCGAGGTCATTTCTAAACTTATCTTCTAGCGGCACGCCGAAATTATCAGCCCTTGATGGGTTTGCTTCTGCCAGTTCTTCATTCGCCAGTACAAAAGTCTGCCTTGCCGTTCCAGTTCCCAGCCTTGTAGAGAAGTATTTAACAGGTTTATACTCAAAACCGATAGACTCCGTCAGGTAACCTGGGGACATGAACTTAGATATCAGCGTCGCTGTTTCTTGTCCGGCAGCATCCGTTACATAAGAGTAACCATTATCAAACTGAGATTCGAAAGTCACCGATCCAAAGAAATACCAGCTTTTTGATAATTGAAAGGCTGCTTTATTATCCCAAAAGATACGGTCATTATTTTTCTTCTGCAGCTGGCCTTTGTTTTTTACTTTTCCATACTGTAAAATTACCTCACTTACATAGCTATAGTTTTCTTTAGCGTACTCTGCCTTATAATTTAGTAATCCGCCCAATGCAAATGAATTCACCCCTCCGCCATTCCAGTTATTACTGAAAGAGGCCTGGTTAACATTGATACCAATAGATGTTTTGGTTTTCCAATAGTTAACTTTGGAGCTGATTACGACCGGACTGATCACAACTGGCTTAAAGGTTATTTTACCTTTTAAAGAGGGCAGCGGACTTCTTTTTAGTTTCAGCCCGAAATCCTTAATATTAATAGGAATAGTATCTACCTCTTGTGCAATAGCTTGTGCTGATACTGCAAACAGAAATAATAAACATGCATATATACCTCTCATTACTACAAAGAAAAGAAAAATGTTCTTATTGGAACTCAAAAACTGCTTAAAATATTTAGAAATTCAAGCGATAAGCATAAATCCATGAATTTTTAAAGATGTTTTAACCAGGAATATAGTGGTCGTCCTTTAATGTAATGCGCATTTTTATCATTTGCATAAGCCTCTTTTTCAAAGCAGAGATTGAAGTAAGCCTGATCATGGTTTTTAAACCGGATCAGGTTAACCAGGTAGTTTAAGAGATAAAGTAAATAAAATGGCAGGATCAACAGTTCAATTTGCTGACAAAAATGAATTTTTTCATGGTTGATTATTACCTTATCCGCTTTCATCTGCTGGTTTTTAAATAACATAAATGGATATAGGGCCATTGCGTTTGCAGGGAGGGAGGGGCAGATCACGGGCCAGTACCTCATAAATGTTCGATCTTTAATGCAGGTAATTGTTGTAATCGCAGGGCTCTCGGATTTCGCTTATAGGCTGCATAATTGTTCCTCATAAATACAATAAAGGCATAATCTGAGGCCATTAGCACGAAATCATAACTAGGCCTGTATTGCTGCATATAATCTTTGAGCTCAAATCCATTGATACGTAATGCCTGGCTTACAAAAGAAGGATTGAATTTATAGTCAATAATATCTTCTTTGTAGTCCCTTTCCAGGATTGCCTGCAAATGTCTTGCATTCCGGCCTTTTCTGCTTAGTAAATTATAGATAGCATCAATACCTAATCCAACACCTCCCCGGCCAAGGTTAAGCAGGTCTTTAGCGCTCCCCCGGTCTGTTGCATATTTGTACTCTCTTAGTTTAGTGTCATACCGCTCTTTAGGCGTTAGGGAACTACCCACAATTGCTACTTCTTTTAGTTGTACCGCAAGCGGTTTTAATTGAAAATAGATATTCGTGTTTCCTTTATAAATGATCGTATCCAGCCCATAACCCTGCAGTGCAGCAAACAAAGTATCACCAACCGATGCTTTCGTCGCAAATTCACCTTTAGTATTATTGTATAAACCCTCATCAGTATGAGAGTTATAGATATATACTTTTGCAAGGCGAAGTTTCGATGTTTTGTCTATCACAAAGCCCTGTACGGGTCTTTGTTGTGCTATTGCAATCCCGAAAATCAGCGAAAAGAAAAATAAAGAAAATAATAGTTTCATTGACGGGCAAAATTACAAATAGGCGAAGCTAAAGCCGGGATATTAACATTATTTAACTACTACAAGCTTTTGGCCAATCTTGATTCCGCCATCTGTCAGGTTATTCAATGCTTTTAATTCATCCACAGTCATGTTATAGCGTTTAGCAATATTATATAGCGTATCGCCTTTTTGAACAGTATAATTTTGATCGGTAGTATTGATTACTTGTTTAGAAGGAGGTGTTTCTACCGGTGTAAATTTCTTTGTTTCTTTAGGAATATTAGCATTGATTTCAGTAAACACACGGTCTTCCCGTTTAATCTTATCCGTTTCAGACTCGGGCTGATCATATTGGTGTAGCTGATACTTTTCGATCGTATTGATCAGCATATCCGGATACCTTGGGTTGGTGGCATAACCTGCCTGTTTTAACCCTTTGGCCCAGTTTACATAATCATTTTTATCCAATTCAAACAAGGCACTGTACCGTTTTCTCTTTAGAAATTCTGAATGATCCTTATACGATTCCCTTGCATCTTTATAGACCCGGAAACAGTCATTGCTTTTGTCGTCGTCTTTATAATAAGCCTTACCTCTCCACTCTGAAGTACATTTGATGCCAAAATGGTTATTTGCATATTTTGCCAGACTGCTATTGCCGCTACCAGATTCAATAATGCCTTGTGCCAGGGTTATACTTGCCGGTATTCCATAAGTATTCATCTCCTCAATAGCCACAGTTTTAAAAGCCTGGATATAACTAAGCGTAGTAAAATCTGTAAAATTGGGATTCGCTTTATTGGCCGCTTTTTCAATTTGCTTGTTATTACGGTGGTACTGTCTCGTTTTACAAGAAGCGAGCAGCACAATCAAGACGCCAAGCGGGAGTAATACTTTCTTCATTAAAATCTAATTTTCTGTCCGGGTTGGAGTGCTGATTTTTTCAAGCCGTTTTTACGCATCAGTGCTTTAGCCGTAGTACCACGGGATTCGGCCAGTCTGTTCAGGTTATCGCCTTTTTTTACGGTATAGGTTTTTGCAGCACTATGACCGCGTTTTGCAGATCGATAACGTTTAGAAGAGCTATAGTGGTGCTTCTTTTTTACGGCAACGACCACCTTAACAGGCTCTACATAATCTTCTGGCCTATTGTCATATTGGTATAATTCGTATTTATCAATGATGGCAATTACCTGCCTGGCCCAGGTTCTGCTGCTTGCATAACCGCCACGCTGGATGCCCCTGGCCCAAGCTGCATAATCATATTGATCATACTGGTCGAACAATTTACTAAACGAAGACCTGTTTTGTAAAACTTCAACAAAGTTGTCGTAAGATTCATCAGCAGTTTCGTAGTCACGGTAAGAAGAGCTAATTTCTGTGTTGGTATTAGATCCTTTAATCCCAAAATGATTGTTAAGGTGGCGGGCAACTTTACTCTTGCCGGCTGCCGACTCATGGATGGCTACTGCCAGGATTACACTTGCTGGTACTTCGTATTCTCTCATTAGCTCCTGCGCATGATCAGTATGCTCTTCAACATAATCCTGGATAGTCTGGCTTTGAGCAGTTGAGCTCAGTAAAATAATGCCCAGCCAAATAAGCAATAGGTTTTTTAATCTCATTTTTTAAATTTTTCTGATGATGAACAGACCGTCCCTTACCGGTAAGATTAATTTCTCGACCCGGTGGTCTGCTGTTACTTTATCATTAAATGTACTAATATTACGGGTGTCCTTGTCTTGCGCATTAGAGAGGATCTTGCCACTCCAAAGCACATTATCTACAATGATTAGTCCGCCCGGTCTTACGCGGTCAAAGATAAGATCATAATAGGTACCATTGTTCTTTTTATCTGCATCTATAAAAACAAGGTCAAAAAGCTCGTCAAGCTCGTTTATCGTCTGAGTAGCGTCGCCCAGTATATATTTTATTTTAGAATTGTAAGGCGAGGCTGCGAAATAACCTCGTACACGGTCCTCTAGTTCTACATTAATATCAAGTGTATATAGGAGGCCTTCTTCAATTAACCCTTCTGCAAGGCATAGCGTTGCATAACCTGTAAAAGTTCCTATTTCAAGGATCCGTTTTGGAGAAATCAATTTACTGAGCATGCTTAATACCCTGCCCTGATAATGTCCGGATAGCATCCGCGGCATCAATACCTTCAGGTTTGTTTCCCTGTCGATACGCTGCAGTAATTCACTTTCCGGTTCGCAGAATTTCAGCAGTAAATCTTGTAAGTCTTCTTTAATCAGGCTCATTATAATTCTCTATAAACGGTGTTCTTCCATAAAATATTGTAAAATGATCGTCGCAGCAATGGTATCTACACGTTCCTTGTTTCTTCTATCTTGTTTTTTTAACCCACTTTTCATAATTGTTTCCTGTGCCAGTTTAGAGGTAAACCGTTCATCTATAAAATGCTGGGGGATCTCTGGGAAGGTTTTTTTTAGTGTAGTCGAAAAACCTTTTACATGCTGTGCCGACTCGGACGGGGAGCCGTCCATTTGTTTAGGCTGACCGATTACAAAGGCTTCAACTTGCTCTGATAGCAGGTATTTTTTTAGATAATCGACGATATCTTTAGGGTGCACGGTATCTAGTCCGGTAGCAATAATTTGCAGTGGATCTGTAACGGCAATGCCGATACGTTTGGTGCCATAATCAAATGCGATAATACGGGACATACCTGCAAAGATTGTTATAAATTTACTATTTTGCACCAAATGCAGTTTAAAGACATCGTAGGACAGGAAGAAATAAAGCGGCAGCTGGTTCAAACCGTTGCTGAAAACAGGGTAAGTCATGCCCAGTTGTTTCTCTCTGCCGAAGGTACTGGTGCACTGCCCCTTGCTATTGCTTATGCACAGTATATCAACTGTTTAAATAAAACAGATTCAGATAGTTGCGGCTCTTGTTCTTCTTGTCGGAAATATGAACGGTATATCCATCCCGACCTGCATTTCTCTTATCCCTTTTTTGCATCTAAAGATGTTAAGATTGCCGTTGATGTTTTGGAGGAATGGCGGACGATGCTGCTTGCAGATCCTTATGTAGATATTGACATCTGGCGGTCGCAATTAAACGCGGAGAACAAACAGGCCAATATCAACATTGCAGAATGTCACGACATCATCAAGAAACTGAGCTTTAAAGCTTTCGAAGCAGAGACGAAGGTATTGATCATGTGGCTGCCGGAATACCTGGAGAAAGAGGGTAATTCTTTATTGAAAATCATAGAAGAACCGCCTGCCAATACGCTTTTTCTGTTGGTGGCTAATAATCAGGAGCATATTTTATCTACATTGCTTTCTCGCACCCAGATCGTAAAGATCCCGAAGCTTTCTTTCGAAACTGTAGAAAATTACCTGATAGGCAAACACCATTTATCCGAAGATCAGGCTACAGCTTATAGTTTTCTTGCGGATGGTAACCTGATTGAAGCAAAATCACTGGCGGCCCAGGCACATAATGACAATGCCGAAATATTTGCAGAATGGCTGCGGATGGGATATGGAAATAAAGTACCTGACCTAATGGCATTTGTAGATCAGGCGGCAAGCTGGGGAAGGGAAAACCAGAAGAATTTTTTAAAATACGGAATTAGTTTTTTAAGGGAGTGCAGTTTGATTTTAAGTGCAGCAGATAGCTTAGTTAAACTACCTGCCAGGGCCTTAGATACCGCACATAAGCTAAGTAAACATGTGCTAGACTTAAACATGGCGTCGGCTATTATTACCGAGCTGGAGCAAGCACACTATCATATAGAAAGGAACGCTAATCCTAAAATACTATTTTTAGATGTATCTTTACGATTAGTAAGAATTATAAAGTTTAAAACGCTCCCGAAAGGGACTCAATATATATACAATTAGTTATGGGATGTGGAAGTTGTTCTACAGGTGGCGGTTGCGCCCCTTCTGGCTGCAAAAGTAATGGCTCTTGCCTTACTGGTGGCTGTCAGAAAATGGAAGTTTACGATTGGCTGTCGAATTTAGATATGCCCTCAAATTATACACCTTTTCAGGTAATCGAAGTTAAATTCAAAGGTGCCAGAAAAGAATTTTACCTTAATAATGATAATATTTATCTGGAGATTGGAGAGCTGATCGCTGTAGAAGGTTCTACAGGGGGATATGATATTGGTCACGTTTCTCTAACCGGAGAGTTAGTCCGTATGCAGATGAAACGCCGCAAAACACCGATGGACCAGGTTACGCGAAAGGTTTACCGGAAAGCTACAGAAGCTGATGTAGATAAATGGAAAATGGCGAAAGACCTGGAGTGGGAAACGATGCACAAAGCACGTACGCTGGCTCTTGACCTTCGTTTGTCTATGAAGATCAGTGATGTGGATTACCAGGGCGATAAAACCAAAGCTACTTTTTTCTATACTGCTGAAGGACGTGTAGATTTCAGGGAACTGATTAAAAAAATGGCAGAAACATTCCGTATCCGGATCGAGATGCGCCAGATCGGAATGCGTCAGGAAGCTGGCAGATTGGGTGGTATTGGGTCTTGCGGACGGGAATTGTGTTGTTCTACATGGTTAACGAATTTTAAAACCGTTTCTACTGCGGCTGCAAGATATCAGAACCTTTCTTTAAATACATTAAAGCTTGCAGGACAGTGCGGTAAATTAAAATGCTGCTTAAACTACGAGCTGGATACTTATCTTGATGCGTTGAAAGATATACCAGACCGTGTAGAGAACTTGCAAACAGAAGTAGGGACTGCACGTCACCAGAAAACGGATATTTTCAAAAAATTAATGTGGTTTAGTTACCCTAATCAGGAAGACTGGATACCTTTAAAAGTAGACCGTGTGAAAGAGATTATGGCTATGAACAAAAAAGGTCAGAAGCCAAGTAATCTGAAAGATGAGGCTGTAGAACTGCAAACATCAGCTATAGTGGAGAAAATGCCGGATTATGAGAATGTTGTAGGGCAGGATAGCTTAACCCGTCTGGATGATAAACCAAGAAACAAAAACAATCGAAATAATACGAACAACAATAAAAATAAGGTGAATACCCCTAACAGGCCTGAGCGTGTCAGGACGGGACAGGCACCTCAAAAAGCTGCCCATCCAAATCAAAAACCGGGACAAGCAGCACAAAAACCGGGGCAACTAATACCGAAAGGGACTAATCCTAACCAGAAACCTGTAGAAAACAGACGGGCACCAGAAGTTAAGAAAGTGCCAGAAACAGTAATATCAGAAGACGGTGTAGCAGTAAAAGCACCTTCTGCCAGCAAAAATAACAGGAGCAGGAATAACCGCAGACGTAATAAACCATCGGACAAGCCAAAGAATGAAGAGAGCTAATCTTTTTAAATTGTTTTTTTGCGGCATTCTAGTGTTGGGAATGTTTGGATGCCATACGGATAACCTGGTAGATACTAATCAGGAAATGCCCCAGCGCAACTGGAGTTATGTGAATAAACTGAAGGCTGTAGTAGAGATTAAAGATCAGTCTAAATTATATGATTTGAGATTTAAGTTAAGGCATACGGCTGATTACAGGTATTCAAATATTTTTATTTTAATGCATTTGTCTGGACCCGGGCAGCCAAAAGTTACCCGTAGGTATGAATACAAACTAGCAGAAACTGATGGTCAGTGGCTGGGGAATGGCTCTGGAAATCTATACGATTATAGTCTTCCGTTGCTTTCTGGGTTTCATTTCCCTAAACCTGGTAACTATACGATAGAGATAGAACAAAATATGCGTGATAATCCGCTAAGAGAAATTAGTGATGCAGGGATTACGGTTACCGAAATCATGCAGAACTAATTTCTTATACATCATTTAGATATTGAATCCGGCTTATAAAAGAGCCGGATTTTTTTTTGCCTTTTTTCATACGCGCTGAGTTTAGGCTATTTTATTTAAAATTCTTTACAAACACTCTGATTTTATAGTGTTGTGATTGCTTATTTTATTTCAACTGGTGAAATGTGAGCTGTTAATTTGCCCCATTTATGAGTTCAAACGTATTTTTCTGAAAGAAACACAAAAATGATAAATGCTCCAATTGAGCAACGGTAAATATCTTATCAAAAAATTGAGCCGCTTGTCAAAATATTTAGGTTTATGATGGAATAATTTTTAAACCTAAACTTTTACTTATGAAAAAACAATTACAAAGTCTGGTCTTAATGCTATTTATTGCGTTTTCTGCAATGGCACAAGAACAGGTAATTACCGGGACTGTTACTTCTGCAGAGGATCGGCTGCCTATCCCTGGAGTATCAGTAAAAATCAAAGGCGCAAAAATAGGCACGCAAACAGATGCGAAAGGGAAGTATTCATTAACTGCTTCAGGCAATTCGGCTGTGTTAGAATTCAGCTACCTGGGATATAAGTTAGAGAGCAGGCCTGTTACTGCTTCGGGGGTAATTAATGTAGGCATGGTTACTGACGAGAATGCATTAAATGAAGTCGTAGTTACAGGTTATACCTCGGTGAGCAGGGCTAAATCTGCTTCGGCGAGCACAACAGTATCTGGTGATAAAATAGCCAGTGTACCCAATGGCTCTTTCGATCAAATCCTTCAGGGGCGTGTTCCCGGCCTAACCGCAGTCGCCGGTTCTGGTCAGCCCGGGGCCTCGGCACGTGTAATAATCCGTGGTCAGTCGTCCATTACAGGGAACAATAATCCATTATATGTAATGGATGGGGTACCAATCGAGGCTACTGTTTTTCAATCCCTTAACTCCAATGATTTTGAATCAGTTACTGTACTAAAAGATGCAAGTGCAACAGCATTATATGGTTCCAGGGGATCAGCAGGAGTTGTAGTGATAACCAGTCGTAAAGGGATGGCAGGAAAAACGATCATAACTTATAATGGTCAGGGTGGTATTTCTACAAGAACGAGATCCAAATTCGATATGCTAACCTCGCCTCAGCTACTAGGATTGCAGGAGGCGGCAAAATTGGGGGCAGGGTGGACTTTATCACCTTTAAATACGGCTAACGTAACGGCAACAAACACCGCCGCTGTAAAAGCCCGCCGGCTGGATTCTTTGAGAAATTCACAAACTGACTGGGGTGATATCTTTTTCAAAGATGGTTCCTTCCAAAGCCACCAGGTAGCTGCCAGCGGGGGAAATGAAAAAACAAGATTTTATAGCAGTTTATCTTATTATAACCAGGAAGGTATCACAGAAAGATCTTCTTTAAAGAGATATAACTATCGCCTGAATTTAGATCACAGAGATGGCAGGCTTACCCTGGGCATGCAATCTGCAGTAGGATTTGCACGAAGTAATTTTATTGAATCTGAAGCCTCTGTAACGCTGGCCAACCCATTTGCAGCAGCCTATTTGGCCCTGCCATTTGAAAAACCATATGACGCAACAGGTAAAATTATTACTACAGGTATCGCCGGTCAATATAACTTTCCAATATACGATTCCCGGATTGGTTCAAATGCACTGGACAGATACAGTTCTACCTCCAATTTGCAAAACCAATTTAAAGGAACACTGTCCCTTAATGCCGCTTTCGAAATATTAAAGGGACTAAAAGTAAAATCAACTTTGGGAATAGACTTTAGAGAAAACAACACCGAACGGTCTATTTATCCTGGTACATACCCTGGGGGACTTACTAATATACCGGGGCAACAAGGATCATACGGCTTAGGAAATGCCCGTAATTTCCAATTGGTCTCTACTTCTGGTTTAAACTACTTCAATGTGTTTAATGATAAACACGAGGTAGAAGCTTCTGCATTATATGAAAGGATTGATAACAGGTTGAACACTTATAGTTTTACTGGCTATGGTATTAATCCTAAACTATTAAATACAGGTGCTGGTATTACGCCAGGCACAGCCACTAATGCATTGATCCCGGTAGTAGCGGGAGCTAAAACAAGAGCTGCATTTGCCTCTGGGATCTTTATTGGCAGGTATACGTATGATGGGAAATATACAGTACAAGCATCATTCAGAAGAGATGGTTCTTCTAAATTACCAGAAAACAACAGGTTCCATAACTTTTACTCTGTTGGGCTAAACTGGAATGCTAAAAGAGAAAGCTTCCTGGAAAACGTCTCTTTTTTAGATGCTTTAAGAGTGAGGGGAAGTTATGGTGTTGCGGCTAATGGAAATGGAAGTTCAAATACGAACAGCGATTTTGGCTATATACCAACTTATTCCAGTATCTCTTATGCCGGGGTTTCTGGTATTGCGCCAACCTCTCCTGGAAACGATTTGCTAGATTGGGAGTATTCAAAATCTGTGAATTTTGGCTTTGATGCTGAGTTATTAAAAGGAATGATTACCCTGCAGGTTGATGTTTATAATAAAGAAACCGATCAGGTACTTATTGATCAGCAATTATCAAGAACATCCGGGTTCTCCAGCCTTACTGTCAATGCAGGTAAAGTACGTAACAGAGGTATTGAGACTGCTGCTGATTTCAAGATACTGAGAAGCAGGGATTGGGATTTCTCTTTAAATGCGAATGTTGCCTATAATAAGAATAAAGTAACAGACCTGGGTCAGGTAGAAAAATTTGAGCAGGGAACTTCTATTATTAGGGTAGGTTTGCCGCTGGGATCTCATTATGCGGTTAAAAATGCAGGTGTAGATCCTGCTACAGGTACGCAAATGTACTATAATGCAGATGGTACAAAAACAAGTGTATATAACGCAGCTACACAAAGTGTATCAGAATTTGGAACCTTTAACGCTCCCTTTACAGGAGGATTTGGGTCGGCCTTAAGATTTAAAGCATTTGACTTTAGTACATTTTTCAGCTTTGCGAAGAACTATAGCCGATATAGCAACGAATCTTATTTCCTTACCAATGTCGGCAATATTGGTGCGTATAACCAAACTACCAGCTTGCTGAACTACTGGCAGACACCTGGTCAGGTTACAGATGTGCCAAAATTGGGGACTTTAAGGCAGTTCAATTCGCAGGACATCTATGATGCTTCTTTCATCAGATTAAGGAATGTGATCATTGGTTACACTTTACCACCAAACCTGGTAAAGTCGGTCAAATTTATTTCTGGGGTTAGACTATATGTGCAGGGACAAAACCTATATACCTGGACAAAATGGCCGGGATTTGATCCTGAAGACAACAACAACATCGCTCAGTTTGAGTATCCTGCCACCCGTCAATTCACATTTGGTTTAGATGTTAAATTTTAATTCGCAGCAAATGAAAACGTATTATAATATTTTAAAAATTACTTGCCTTGCCTTAGTTGTTTTAACGGGTGCATGTAAGAAAGCGATAGACCTGAAGCCGACAGATCTGATTGAAACTACGAAAGCCTTTCAGAGTATTGATGATCTGGAAAAAGGCACAATAGGCGCATACAGTGGATATAACTACGAATTTGATATCTATATTGCATCAATCATGGCAGATGATGTCCGTTGGGCATTAGATAATAATACCAGGAACTTTGGCGTAGCCCACAAATGGAGTTTTGATGGTACAAATGCTGATGCGATTGCTTCCTGGGCTAATACCTATACCGTGATAGACCGGATTAACAGGGTATTGACCGCCTCAGATAATATCACTGCAGCGAATACTGCACAGGAAGCAACAAAAGCCAGGATACGTGGAGAGCTGTTAGCCTTAAGAGGGTTTTATCATTTCCAGCTATTGAAATCTTATGCGAGTAAATATGAGGCTTCTGGTTTAGGTATTCCTTATATGACAGCACCAGAGATTGGTAAACCAGCAAGGAAAACATTTGGTGAGGTAATGACATTGGTTAAAAAAGACCTTACTGATGCTAAAGCTTTAATTCCTGCGGATTATGCTGTCGCAGATTTTTCGAGGATTACGCGGGTTGCCGTTTCTGCAATACAGGCCCGGGTTGCCTTGTATAATAAAGATTGGGACGACGCGATAACTTACAGCTCAGAAGTAATTGCGGCCAGACCTTTGGCTACAAGGGCTGTTTTCCCAACGATATGGACTGATGCTTCGACTACAGAAGTTGTATTCCGGTTAAATCGGGCTACTACTACTGTAAATACGCTTTGGATAGATACAAATAATGATGTCTTCTTTTCTCCATCAAATAAACTGATCAGTACTTTTGATGTAACCAATGATATCAGGTATGCAACCTATATCAAATTTGATAATACTGTTGCTGCAAATAAAGAGCAATGGAAGGTGAATAAATATCCAGGGCAAAGTACTTTAATTAAGTATAATCATACCAAAGTATTCAGGACAGCAGAGATGTACCTGATCAGATCAGAAGCGTATGCTTCTAAAACTACGGTCAACCTGATTTTGGCAGCAGCAGATTTGAATACTTTAAGGGCCGCAAGGATCACGGGTTATATCCCGGTAGTTCTTGCTTCTACTGCGGCAGCACTTACACAAATTGACCTGGAGCGTTTCAAAGAACTTGCTTTTGAAGGGCACCGTTATTTTGATATCAAAAGGAGGAATGTAGCTATTGTACGTAATGATAATGACATTACTATCGGCACTTCTATTCCTAAAACATTAAACATAACAGACAGGAATTATACGTTGCCTATTTCACAGGCAGAAGTTTTTGCCAACCCTAATATCTTACCTAATAATGCTGGTTATTAAATTAACCGTGTAGTAAAAAGGGGCGTTCCGCTGAGCGCCCCTTTTTATTTACAAACTCGGCAAAAGTTGCTCTAGTGCCATGCCCCTTGAACCTTTAAGCAGTATCAAACTATCTTTTATAGGATTAGCTCTAATCCATTCTTCGGCCTCTTTCGGGGTATTAAAGAAAAACCCCTGATAGTTGTCTTTTATGGCGTAAAAATACTTTCCAATGAAAATTACGGTATCTAATGTAGATTTTTCTGCTAAAGCAGCAATTTTTTCGTGCTGTTCTTCTGCTTCATTACCTAATTCGAACATATCACCAATAATTGCTACTTTTTTTGTAGCCTCCAATGCGGCTATATTTGAAAGGGCAGCTGCCATACTACTTGGATTGGCATTATAAAAATCGCAAATAACCGTATTGGTTACTGTCTTTTTAAGTTGAGATCTGTTGTTGTTTGGCGCATAACCTGCTAATCCACTATTGATCTGGCTTGCGCTTACCCCGAAGAAATCGGCAATACAGATCGCCGCTAATATATTTTCGAAATTATACGCACCTGTAAGGTTTGTGTTGGTTTGGTAAGACTGGCCTTTTACCGACCATTCCAGGGCGATCAACGGATCTGATGCTACTAACTTCCCATTAATCGAGTTATCGCCAGCAATACCGTACCAAACTGTGTTTTCTGGCGAAAGGATACCACTCATTTCTATGATGTAAGGATTGTCCCGGTTAATGAATGCGGTCCCCTTATTCACTTTAAGGAATGCAAATAATTCTGCTTTACCTTTTTTTACTCCTTCAAACCCTCCAAACCCATCCAGGTGTGCCATTCCTATATTTGTAATCATCCCATGTGTTGGCTGTGCAATAGTACATAAGAATTCAATTTCCTTCTGATGGTTTGCCCCCATTTCAATAACTGCTATTTCAGTTTCTTCTGTGATAGACAGCACAGATAAAGGTACCCCAATATGGTTATTCAAATTGCCTTTTGTTGCAAATGTCCTGTATTTTTCGGTTAGGACGGCATTAATCAATTCTTTGGTAGTTGTCTTTCCATTGCTGCCAGTAAGCCCAATAACTGGAATGCTAAGCTGGCTGCGGTGATATTTAGCAAGTTCTTGCAAAGTGCTTAATACATCGTCTACTAAGATACACTGATCACCAGACTGGTAATTTTTGTTGTCAATAATTACAAAAGCAGCTCCCTGCTTCAACGCTTGCTCAGCAAAAGTATTCGCATCGAAATTTTCGCCTTTCAGGGCAAAGAACAGGCACCCTTTTACTATGTTCCTGGTGTCTGTGCTAATGATCCGATGTGACAGGTAATGCTGATAAATAGGTTGAATTTGGGACATAGCTTAAATTTTATTCTAAATGTATTGGGTAAAATTACATTATGCATAACAAACAAAAAATATTCTTTAGTATTTTGCCATTGAATAGCAGGATAATTTTCGATTTCCCTCTTACACCTCACTAATTACAAGCTTGTGGAAGCTTCATTAATGATCATGACCGGGTGAAGCAGCCAGATGGCAATTAGAAACAATAATTATTACTGCGGTAAGTATATATATGAAAAAAATTATCCTCTCTTTTTTGTTTTTGGCTATTGGGGTAGCAGGTCTTAACGCTCAGATTAAAACGCCTGATGAGTTTTTAGGTTATCCGCTTGGCAGTAGATTTACGCCACATGCACAGATCATTGCTTATTTTAAATATGTAGCTGCACAGAACAAAAACATTCAACTGATTACTTACGGACAAACTTATGAGCACCGGGAGCTGATAGTGGCTATCGTTTCCTCGAAGAAAAATATGGACAACCTGGAACAAATCAGGGAATCTAATTTAGATTTGAGCCGGGCGGGGCAAAAAGGCATTAATATGGTTAAGCAGCCGGCTGTTCTGTGGTTAAGCTATAATGTGCATGGTAATGAAGCAAGTTCTTCTGAGACAGCTATGAAAACGCTTTATACTATGTCGCAAGCAGCAGCTGATAAGGTAAAAGAATGGCTTGAAAATACGGTGGTAATTATCGACCCCTGTCTTAATCCAGATGGAAGGGAGCGGTTTGTAAACTATTTCAATTCTGTGAGCAGAAGTATCCCTGATCCTAACCCTGCTTCCAGGGAGCATACAGAACCATGGCCAAGGGGAAGGGTAAATCATTATTATTTTGATTTAAACCGCGACTGGGCATGGCAGTCCCAGGTTGAGACCCGGCAGCGACAGGCTTTGTATCACCAATGGATGCCAGAAGTACATATAGATTTTCATGAACAAGGATATAATGATCCCTATTATTTTGCGCCGGCGGCAGAGCCTGTACATCAGGACATCACCCCATTCCAACGCGAGTTTCAGGTAACTGCAGGTAAAAATAACGCTAAATACTTTGATCAGAACGGATGGCAGTATTTTACAAGAGAGCGGTTTGATCTGCTTTATCCATCTTATGGCGATACTTATCCATTATATAATGGTGCAATCGGAATGACTTATGAGCAAGGAGGGATTGGTGCCGGGTTAGCTGTACAGACATCAAGTGGTGATATTTTAACCTTGAAAGACCGCATAGACCATCACTTTGCTACTGGTATGGCTACATTGGAAACAGTATCAATGCATGCTCCACGATTAGTTTCAGAGTTTAAAAAATATTTTGAGCAATCTGCCTCCACTCCTCCGGGAGTATATAAAACTTATGTTGTAAAAGCAGATAACATCAGCCGCTTAAAAAAGATGGCAGAGCTGCTAAATAAGAATCATATAACGTATGCGTTTGGTGGTGATAAAACAGTAAATGGCTTCAGTTTTGAAAGTAAGAAAAATGTAAGTTTTAAAATCGGAAGAAATGATTTAATAGTGAATTTAAAACAGCCTGCTGCGGTATTGGCAAGCGTTCTTTTTGAGCCTGAAACAAAGGTTACTGATTCTAATACCTATGATATTACTAGTTGGGCATTGCCTTATGCGTATGGATTGAATGCCTATGGAGTGAAAGAATCTCTAAACGGTGCATTTGCTGGTTTAGAGGAAAAAGGAGCTGGTTTAGCCCCATTGCCGGCGCCTTATGCCTGGATCATCCCATGGAATTCGGTAGAAGATGCGAAGGTGCTTATTGGTTTACAGCGTTATGGTATTAAAGTGCGTATTGCTGAACAGGAATTTACGTCTGAAAGTAAGGTTTATCCTATGGGCTCGTTATTAGTATATAGAGCAGAAAATGAAAAAGGGAATAAACAACTGGCAGGTCAGGTAGCAGCAATCCAAAAGGAATTTAAAACAACATTCTCTGGAGTAGCCAGTGGATTTGTAGATAAAGGAAAAGATTTTGGTTCTTATGTTTATCCGTTGCTTACTATTCCCAAGGTGGCAATGGTAGCTGGGGCTGATGTTTCTTCGCAAAGTGTGGGAGAGATCTGGCATTTCTTCGAGCAAGAACTCAATTATCCGCTTAGTATTATTCCCGAGCAAAAATTAACCAGTCTGGACTTAAGTACAACGAATGTACTGATTCTGCCAGACGGTTCTTATTTGCGTAAAAATATCGAAAAATTGGCAGATTGGATCAGTTTGGGTGGTAAAGTAATTCTAATGGAAGATGCAATATCAAGCGTGGCGGGTGTAAAGCCGTTTGATATTAAGAAAAGGGAATTCCCCGCGGCGGATGAAAAAGAGAATATTGGGCGGACTTACAAGGAGAAAGATAAAGATAAACAGGAGGATGCTATTCCTGGGGCGGTGTACAAAGTAAATCTGGACAGCAGTCATCCTTTAGCTTTTGCGCTTGGCAGTTTTTATTATACACTGAAAACAGATGATAGGGTTTATGAACCATTGAATAAGGGTTGGAATGTAGGGATGCTGAAACCTGATAGTTATATGGCTGGTGTTGCAGGGAGGAATGTAAGAAAGAAGCTGACCGAAGGTATGCTGTTTGGCGTTCAGCCATCAGATAGGGGAAACATAGTTTACTTGTCTGGTGATGTTTTATTTCGTTCCTTTTGGGAGGGGGGCAAGCAACTTTTTGTAAACGCGTTGTTTCTTGTGAATTAAATATAAAGACCAGTTTTCAATTACATAAATTTTTTATTCTAATCTCTTTCTAATTTGTGCCCTTGTCTTTACTGACAGGGGTATTTTATTTTATAGGCAATAATTGACCAAGGTTGAGCGTATTTAATAATAATAGATGTAAGCGCTTGTGCGCATTTAAAATTTTTTGGAGTGGGGTTTGATGGGAAAGTAGATTTTCTTTGTGATTTATTTAATTAATCATTGATTTTAATAAGGCGCCTCGTCTCTATTTAATGGATACTATTGTCATTTTAAGCTAAATAAATGATATATTAATTATTGTTGCCACCCCTGTAAGCGGGTTATTAAGTATAACGATTAAAAATAGGTTAAAATCCGTCATATTTGTGTCAGTATATGGTGGTTTTCCCGAATTATGGAAAAAATAACCCCAAATATCATATATATTTAGCGAATTAATTATTAACTACCTAAATACTTATTGATTTATGAAAAAACTTATACTAAGTTTGTTCGTACTCTTTGTTCTTGCGGGAGCCGCAAGTGCACAAGAACGAACTGTAACTGGTACTGTAACCGCACAGGAAGATGGTTTGCCGCTTCCAGGTGTAACAGTTAAAGTTGTAGGAGCCCAAGGAGGTTCTGTAACTAATTCAGACGGAAAGTTCTCCGTAAAACTGCCGTCCGGCAGTACATCCCTTCAATTTTCTTACTTAGGGTATGTATCTCAAACTAAAGCTGTTGGTACTGCTACTGTTCTAAATGTAGCTTTAGCTAATGATGCACAAGCTTTATCTGAAGTTGTGGTAACAGCTCTGGGTATCCAGCGGAACAAAAATGAACTGCCTTATGCTGCTCAGGAAGTAAAAGGAGAAGATCTTACACGTACAAGGGACAACAACTTTGTAAATGGATTATCTGGTAAAGTTGCCGGTTTGGATATCAAACAATCTAATACTATGGGTGGTTCAACAAATGTGGTAATGAGGGGTTTCAAATCCCTGACTGGTAATAACCAGGCATTATTTGTTGTTGATGGAATACCTGTTAGTAATGCAAACACAAATACCACAGACCAGGCAAATGGTGCAGGTGGGTATGATTATGGTAGTGCTGCTGCAGATATCAATCCAGATGATATTGCTTCTGTAAACGTGCTGAAAGGTGCGGCTGCAACAGCATTGTACGGATCGCGCGCTGCGAATGGTGTGATTATGATCACGACTAAAAAAGGAAAGAAAAACTCTTTCGGTATTACTGTTAACAGTGGTGTTACATTTGGTAACATTGATAAAAGCACTTTTGCAAAATATCAAAAAGAATACGGTGCTGGTTATTATAACCAATACAGTGATGCTGATGACAGATATGCTTCGCCGGATGGAAATTTCTGGTACAATGATGTATTTGGCAAAGGCGTAGGATTAACTACTCCATTTACTGAAGATGCTTCTTATGGAGCTGCGTTTAATCCTAATTTAATGGTTTACCAATGGAATTCCTTAGATCCAACTTCTCCTACTTATGGAAAAGCGACACCATGGGTAGCTGCGGCAAACGATCCTTCTTCTTTTTATAAAACAGCGGTGAGTTCATCACAAAGTATTGCGATGACTGGTGGTGGCGATGCTACTACTTTCAAATTTGGTTATTTAAGAAGTGATGAAACAGGTGTGTTGCCTAATAGTAAGATCACTAAAAATGTGTTCAACTTTTCTGGCGACCACGAAATCACAAAAACGTTGAAAATTAGTGCTTCTGCAAACTATACAGAAATGGCAGCAGTTGGCCGTTATGGAACAGGATATGATGGAAGTAACCCAAATCAGCAATTCAGACAATGGTGGCAGACTAATGCTGATATCAACGAGCTGAAAGAAGCTTTTGATAGAGAAGGCAAGAATATTACCTGGAACTGGGCTGATATTTCAGGTACTAATCCAATTTATTCAAATAACCCTTACTGGACCAGATACAGAAATTTTGAAAATGATTCAAGAGACAGGTATTTTGGTAATGTTGCCGTATCATGGAAACCATTAGAATGGTTTGATGTAGTAGGTAGAATTACTTATGATGGATCTACTGAAATGCAGGAAGAGCGTTCAGCAAGAGGCGGTGCGGATTTATCACAATATGCTAGATTTAACAGAACAGCATCTGAAAGGAACTTTGATTTGTTAATGAACTTTAATAAGAAGATTAACAAAGACATTAGCTTCCGGGGATTATTAGGTGCCAACTTAAGAAGAAATAATTTGTCTTCTATTTCTGCAGTTACCAATGGTGGTCTGGTTGCTGATAATTTGTTTTCGTTAGCTAACTCTGTTAACTTAATCAATGCTCCGGTTGAAAGATATGAGCGTGTTGGTGTAGATGGATATTTTGCAAATGCTACGATTGGCTATAAAGAAATGTTCTTCGTAGATGCAAGTATCCGTAGAGATCAGTCAACTACCTTGCCGGTAACTAACAATACTTATTGGTATCCTTCAGTTGCTGGTAGTTTTCTATTCTCTAACCTGATGAAAGAGTCTACTTGGTTAAACTATGGTAAAGTAAGATTAAACTACGCAGAAGTAGGTAACGACGCACAAGCGTTAAGTTTATATAATGTATATGATACTTCACCTGTATATAACGGTAACCCGGTTAACTCAGTGCAGTCAATATTAAACAATCCTAACTTAAAGCCAGAGCGTACACGTAGTATTGAAGCTGGTTTAGAGGCTAACTTCTTTAAAGCGAGAGCTGGATTTGATGTGAGTTACTACCGTTCAAATTCAGTAGACCAGATTATGGCTGTTGATGTATCTACCACAACAGGTTATGGAAAGAAATTTGTAAACGCTGGTACGATCAGAAACCAGGGTGTAGAGGTTTCGGCATTTGTGCTTCCTTTCAGGTCTGAAGATTTTACATGGACTTTAACGGTGAATTTTGCAAGAAACAGAAATAAAGTTATTGAGCTTTATGAAGCAAATGAAAACCTTCAATTAGGTTCTTACCAGGGTGGTGTTACTTTAAATGCGACTGTTGGACAATCATATGGTACTTTGAGAGGTGTTGACTTTGTTTACCAAAACGGACAAAAAGTTGTTGGTGACGATGGTTACTATGAGCAGTCTGCTGCGAACCAGGTGATCGGAGATATCAACCCTAAATGGTCTGGTGGTATTCAGAATAACTTCAAGTACAAAGATTTCGGATTAAGTTTCCTGATTGATATTAAAAAAGGCGGAAGTGTATTCTCGTTAGACCAATATTACGGTCAGGCAACAGGTCTTTATCCTGAATCTGCTGGCTTAAACGACTTAGGTAACCCACAAAGACTTCCTATTAGTCAGGGTGGTGGTGTAATTTTACCAGGTATCGATGCTTCTGGAAGACCAAATACGGTTAGAGTTGAAGCGTATGATAATAAAGTTACCCCTTATGGTTACTCTAATAATCCACAAGCTGCTTTCGTATATGATGCAGGCTTTATTAAATTACGTGAAGCTGCTTTAACATATTCATTGCCAAAAGAGTGGTTAGGTGAAAAAGCGGTTAAAGGTGTTGATGTTTCATTAGTTGGGCGTAATCTTTGGGTTATGCATAAAAACGTTCCTTATGCAGATCCTGAAGCGGGCTTAAGTTCTGGAAACCTTCAAGGTAACCAGAGTGGTGCTTACCCTTCTGTAAGAACATTAGGATTTAACCTTAAGTTCAGATTTTAATCCGGACTATTAAAATTACATACATGAAAAGATTAATTATATTTATGTTGCCAGTGATGCTGTTTGCATCTTGTGCAAAAGATCTAGAGGGTTACAATCAGGATCAAAAGAACCCCTCAGTGGTTTCTGCTGGTGCGTTATTTAGTAATTCACTAAAGCGGTTAACTGATAACCAAACAACCCCAAGTGTTAATATCAACGTGTTCAGGTTTTGGACTCAGCAATGGGCTGCAACAACTTACCAGGATGAGCCGAGATATAACATTACTACAAGAAATATCCCGTTGAACTACTGGACACCGATGTATACAGAGGTTTTAAAAGATTTGAATGAAAGCAGAAACATCGTTACAGCAGACGCTACAATTACAGAAGATGTAAAAAACAACCGTTTGGCTTTAACTGAAATTACTGCTGTTTATACCTGGTCAATTATTGTAAACACTTGGGGAGATGTTCCCTACAGCCAGGCTATTGGTACTGTAAACCAGCCTAAGTATGACAAAGCAGCTGATATCTATGCTGATTTGTTCAAACGCTTAGATGCTGCCATTGCACAGCTAACCCCTGGTGCGGCAAATTTTGGTTCATCTGATTTGCTTTATGATGATGATTCTGCACAATGGTTAAAATTTGCACACAGTTTGAAACTTAAATTAGCAATTACTATTGCTGATGTTGATGCTGCCGCTGCCCAGGCTGCAATTACGGCATCTGCTGGTTCGGCTTTTAAAACCAATGCTGATAATGCAGTTTTCAAATATCTGGGACAAACACCAAACAATAACCCAATTTCTAATGCCCTTAACCCAATCTATACAAGCAGACAGGATTATGTAGCAGGAAAAACTATTGTAGATCAAATGAATGCGGTAAATGATCCAAGAAGATCTGCTTACTTTACTGCAGTGGGCGGTGCGTACCTGGGAGGTAATGCAGGGTCTAATAATGCTTATGCAGATTTATCTCATGTTGCTACGGCGATTATTGCGCCAGACTTTGAAGCGGTGCTAATGGATTATGCTGAAGTTGAGTTTATTCTTGCTGAAGCATCAGCTAGATGGGGTATTGCAGGATCTGCAAGCGACCACTATGCAAAAGCGGTAACAGCTTCTATTAATTACTGGGGTGGTACCCAAGCTGCAGCAGCTACTTATTTAGCTAATCCAGCTGTAGCTTATGTAACGGCGGCAGGTAATTATAAACAAAAAATAGGTATGCAGAAGTATATTGCGCTATATAACCGTGGTGCTGATGCATGGACTGAATGGAGACGTTTAGACTATCCTGTTCTAGCTCCGGCAAACGGTGCTTTGAGTGTAATCCCTTTACGTCTTACTTATCCAACAAGTGAGCGTACACTAAATAAAGCTAATGTAGAAAGTGCAGCTGCCTCAATTGGTGGTGATGCTGTTTCTACAAAAGTATTCTGGGATAAATTCTAGTAGTACAATAGCTCCTGATCCATTTGTTTAATGGATTAACAAGAAGAGGCCTTCCAAAACTTATTGTTTGAGAAGGCCTCTTTTGTTTATACTGCTACCTTATATATATAGTAGTGTGGTATGTTGATCATCTATTTTTAGTGAGGCTTTTTTTCCAATGATCATTGCTCTGTTATCAGCGATATGTCCGACTGGAAAATTAAAGCACACTGGGTAATTATATTCTTTTACTAATTCCAATATAATTTCTCCAGGTGTTTGTCCGAATGGTATATCTTCGGTTTTAATCTCATTAAATGCACCAACAACCAATCCCTTTAACTTAGCAAGTTTTCCGGCACGTTTTAATTGACGCATCATTCTGTCAATGCTGTATTCATATTCTCCAACGTCTTCCAGAAATAAGATCTTATCTGAATAATCCATTGCTGAGACCGACCCTTCCAGTGTTACTAACAACGACAGGTTTCCTCCAATGACTATTCCTTCTGTTTCGCCGCTGCGGTTTTGGCTGCTGCTGGTGCAAGTATGTCGCAATTGCTCTCCGAATAATGCTTTTCTCAATGTTTCCAGCGACTCTGGACTTGCATCTTCGAAGGTGCCGGGCATTTGTCCGTGGATATTTTGGGTGTTAAGTATAGAATAAGCATGGGAGAGCAGGACTGTGATATCACTGAAACCGACCAGCCATTTGGGGTTTTCCACGAATGAACTGAAATCAATGCGGTCTATTATTCTTATTGTGCCATATCCGCCCCTGCCAGCTATTACTGCTTTAATAGAAGGATCGTCCAGATAAAACTGCAAGTCGGACGTTCTTAGGTCATCATCACCGGCGAACTGATGATATCCCGCATTAACAGTCTTACCGGTAACTACTTCGAGTCCCCATCTTTCAAGTATAGCTATTGCCGGGGCGATAGCTGCTTTTAATTTTTTAGCAGGACATACGATAGCGATTTTATCCCCTTTTTTTAAATATTCAGGTTGTTTTATCATTAGTGGTAAAGTTCTTTAGTATAAAAGAGCAAATATTTTGGATAAAGATAGGACAATATAAGAAAGAGATTAAAAGCCTATTAGGCTTTTAATCAACGTTAAGCTTCTAGAAGCTCTGAAAAAGTATATATTGTTTGTCATTTTTGTGTCACTTAATGTGCATTTGCTGTTATTAAAATGATAGGGGCGAATTACATTATTTATCCGTTTTTTATTGAAAACTAGAAATAAATTAACTGTTGTGCTAAATAAATCAACTATTTGTCTTTTTTTACCCCTATCTGGTAGTTTTTTATCTCAAAACAACTTTTCGACTTTTTAAAATACCCTATAGGCGGCTATTTTTTGGCATATGCCGCTTTTGTAGGGCTTAAAAGTGGTTTTTGTTGCTTATGCGAGCGGTTTTAACCTCTTTTTTAGACTCTATTTCATCCGTAAGGGTGTTTTGTCAAAAAATTGCACGTTTGATAAACATATTGTTATGATTCTTCTTTTTTTTATATTCGTCCTAAATTATTATTAACACCTAAATTTAAATTCATGAAAAAACTTTTACAAAGTTTGTTCGTGTTGATGCTCTTCACAGTTTCTGTGATGGCTCAAGAACGGACGATCACTGGTACAGTTACAGCGCAAGAGGATGGATTACCACTTCCTGGAGTTTCTGTAAGAGTCAAAGAAGTACCTAAACTTGGTACACAAACAAATGCAGATGGAAAATTTTCCATTAGTGTTCCTGCAGATGCAAAAACAGTTGTCATCTCGTTTTTAGGATATCTTACCCGTGAGGTAGCTATCGGTTCAGGAACAATTAGCGTAGCGCTTTCTTCAGATACTAAATCGTTAAACGAGGTAGTTGTATCTGCAGGTGGTGTAAATATTCAACGTCGTGAGCAAGGTAACCAGGCAACAACTGTTAAAGGTTCTGTAATTACGCAAGCTAAAGCCTTCAACGTTGCAAGTGCTTTAACAGGTAAAGTTGCCGGTTTACAAATCAATGGCGTAAGTTCGGGTGTTAACCCTAACGTGCGTGTTGTTTTACGTGGTAACAGATCTTTACTAGGAAATAACCAAGCTTTAATCGTTGTAGATAATGTTATCGTTCCAAGTAGTATTTTAGGGAATTTAAATCCTGAAGATATTGAAGATATCCAGGTATTGAATGGTGCAGGTGCTGCGGCTTTATATGGTTCTGATGCATCTAACGGAGCATTAGTAATTACTACTAAAAAAGGTAAGCGTGGTGTTACAAGTATTACATTTTCAAACACTACTAGCATTGAAGAAGTAAATTTTTTACCAAAATTACAAAACCGCTTTGGATCTGGTACAGGGAATGATGATGTTCCTTCATATACACCTTTTGAAAATCAGCAATATGGCCCCGCTTTTGATGGCAGCATGAAGGTCATAGGTAAACCACTTGCTGATGGTTCAATTCAAACTGTTCCTTATTCTTACACTGGAGATAGAGATAAATTCTGGGATAATGGATTGTCTAACCAATCTGATATCAATATCCAGTCTGGAGATGATAAAGGTTCTTACTATATCTCTGGTCAGTACTTTACACAACAATCTACTGTACCTGGTGATAAATATAACAGGATGAGTTTCAGAATTAACGGAGACAGAACGTTACTTCCTAATTTGAATTTCAGTTATACTGCTAACTATGTTCAGAACAGATATGATATCAGTACTGCAATAGGTTCAGTATTTGATAACGTGTTGCAAACTCCTGGTCAGATTCCTTTATTGAGATATAAAGATTGGCAAAATAGTGAATATGCAAATCCAAACGGCTATTACAATGAATATTACCAAAATCCATACTTCGCTTTAGATAACAACCGTAATGAAGTTCGTAATGATTATTTAACTGGTAACGTTCAATTGAAATGGTTCCCAATTAAAGAATTTTCTATATTATTCCGTATGGGTATTTCTACAGCAAATTCATCAAATAAATCTTTCACTAACAAATTTACTTACTCTGACTATAGATTAGGTATTACTCCAAACTTCGCAAATATCGTAGGTGGTGTTAGTGATGGAATGAGTTACAATACACAATTAAACCCTGAGTTACAGGCTCAGTACATCAAAAAGATCTCAAAAGACTTTAATTTAAATGTAATTGGTGGTGGGTCTTTCAGAGATAACCGCTACAAAGGTCTTAATGCATCGATCAGTGGATTGGTACAGCCGGATTTATTTAACCTAAGTAATAATTTAAATGTGCCTTCTGCTGGTGAATCAAACTTCCATGCAAGCCAATTAGGTATATATGGAGATGCAAGGTTAGGTTTCAGAGATTATTTATACTTACACGTTTCAGCTAGAAATGACTGGAGATCAATCCTTGCGAAAGATAATCGCTCATTCTTCTATCCTGCTGCCGATTTATCATTCATCGCATCTGATGTTATTCCTTTCTTGAAGGATTCAAAAGTTATTGAGAGTTTAAAGATCCGTGCAGGTGTATCTAAGGTTGGACAAGTTAACTTAGGTACTGTTGAAAACTTTGGTGCATATCAATTACTACCAACCTTTGGTCAGGGATACGGATACCCATACAATGGAAGTCCAGGATATACTTTGGGTAACAGAATTGTTTCTCCAAGTATCAAACCTGAAATTACAAAAGGTTACGAAGGTGGTTTCGATTTAGACATGTTTAAATCAAGAGTTAACTTAACAGCTACTTATTACAAAACTAATACTGTTGACCAGACTGTACCAGTAAATATTGCTAGTAGTACTGGATATACAAGTTACCTAACAAACACTGGTGAAGTAACTAATCGTGGTTTTGAAGGTACATTAAGATTAGTTGCAGTTCGTAACAGTGATCTTGAAGTTACTGTTGGTGGTAACTATACCTACAACGAAAACAAAGTTGTTTCAATCAGTAATGACTTAACCTCATTAAGTATCGGTCAAACTAGTACAGCTCAGATTTTTGCTGAAGCAGGAAAATCTTTCCCATTGCTAAAAGGTAGAGATTATATCAGAGATGACCAAGGCAGAATCATTGTAGATCAAATTACAGGTATGCCGACAGTGGGAACTAATTTAATTGATCTTGGTCAAACAGAGCCTAAACACCGTCTAGGTTTAGATGCAACAGCCGCTTACAAAGGATTCCGTTTGGCTGTATTGTTCGAATACAGAAGTGGTGGTGTAATATTTAATGATGCAAGTAGCTTTGACTTCTCTGGAGCTGGTATCAGAACTACTTATTTTAACCGCGAAAGATTCGTTGTTCCAAATTCATCTTATTTAGATCCAGTTACTAACTCTTACGTTGCTAATACAAACATTACAACAAGAAGTGGTGGTACAGCTTTCTGGACTGAAGGACCTACTAATAGAGATGCTACAACTAACTACACTTATTCTTCTGCCTTCTGGAAATTGAGAGAGTTATCGTTAGGTTATGATATTCCAAAATCAGTATTAGGTAACGGTAAAGTAGTTAAAGCCGTTCGTGTAAGTGTTCAAGGTAGAAACTTGTTTTTATGGACACCTAAAACAAACATTTATACAGATCCAGAATATAGTGCAGCAGGAACAAACAGTAATGCTATTGGTTTAACAAATTTAGGCCAAACTCCTCCTTCTAGATTATATGGTGCCACTATATCAGTAACATTATAATAAAATAACTATGAAAAAGATTTTAACATATATATTAATTGGGACTCTTGCATTGGGGGCATCCTCATGTAAGAAGTTGGATATCAACGATAATCCAAATAGCCCAACTACATCTACTCCCGGACTAGTGCTTCCTCAAGCAATAGTTGGTTCTGCTGCCATTGCAAATAATTATAACATTACATTTGCATACCCAGGCGGATTTTTTGCCAACGTTTATGGATATGGTGCGTATGGAGCTACGGTGACATTAAATTACTCTACTGGTTTCGGTGCAGGACTTTGGTCATCTTCCTATGATAATGCTACAGATTATCAGTATGTAATTGATAATACATCGGCTAACGCGTCATTAACTTATTCAACTTCAATTGCAAGGATTATGAAGTCATTTTTATTTGCAAAGCTTGTTGATCAATATAATGACGTTCCTTATTCTGACGCTTTAAAAGGTGCAGGATCATTAAATCCTAAATATGATACTGGTTCTGCTATCTATCAAGATCTGGTTGCGCAACTTAATACTTCTATTGCTGCGATTACAGCAGGTCAGGCTTCAGTAAATACTACTGACATCCTAGCGGCGGCTGATCCTATGTTTGGGGGTAAAATGGACCTTTGGAAAAAGTTTGCTAATACTTTAAAACTAAAACTATTAGTTAAGATGGCAGGTGTTCCTGCATTATCAAGTTTTACAACTACCGAATTTGCTGCTTTTGATAATTCAATTGGGGTGCTGAATGAAGATGCTTTAGTTAACCCTGGTTACTTAAAACAAGCTGGAAGAGTAAGTCCAACTTATCTTTCGCTTGCTGCAAATGAAAGCAATGCGCGTAGTCAGCCTTCAGCAATACCTAGCACTTGGATTTACTCTTTCTATAATGGAACTAAATTAAGGGATCAGGGTCGTGGAACTGTTGTTTTTAGGGATTTCCCTAATGGAGCTACTAATCAGTTAGGAAGAGAAGATCTTGGAAGTGGTATTATTCCTCCAACTGGTTCAACTTCATGGTTTACCGGAACTGATTTTGATACTCCGGGACTGGGTGTTGCAAAAGGACCATCTCAGGCCTCAGTTATTATGTTACTTGCTGAAGCTAAATTCATACAAGCAGAAGCTATTACAAGAGGTTACATCTCTGGTAACGCTGTTGAAGAATTTGATGCAGGTATAACAAGTTCATTTACATATCTGTTTAAAAACCAAGGAGGTGCTGTAGACGCTTCTAAAAACGTAGCAACCGCAGTTGCAAAGTACCATACTGATAACGCAGAAAGCTTTCTTGTGAATTTAGGATTAGCTATCAACAATGAGCAAAGAATAGAAGCTATTATCACACAAAAATACATTGCAATGAATGTGATCAATTGTGATGAAGCTTTTGCTGAGTTCAGACGTACAACATACCCTAAAATTGTAAATGGATCTACTAATGCGACAGCTACTTTTGCTTCTATCCAATCTGTTTCTACTAGTCCTGACAAATTAATTACACGACTACCTTATCCTCAAGAAGAATTCACTTTGAATCCTGGTAATGTTCCACAGAACACCAATATTTTTCAAGCAAAAATTTTCTGGGACTTAAACTAAAAATCAGCTATTATGAAAAAAAATATATTTAAATCACTATCTCTTTTACTAGTTGTAGCTTCGCTTACATCTTGTTTAAAAGACGACAGGTTGGTATTAGATCCCGAGAAGGGAACTAATGTTATAGAATTTGCCAATCCATCTAGTATTTCTAGCCCGAGCGGAAGCGTATATCCATTGTATTCATTTGCATATGATGTAGTACCTTCAACAACGTTACCTGTATCAGTAAGCTATTCAGGACCAGAGGCGACAGCGCCTGAGGATATTGTTGTGAACATTGGATTAGGAACAGTAGCAGAAGTGAATGCGTACAATACAGATCAGGAAACCGATATGGAATTAATTACTTCCGATCTTTATAAAATATCTGCTACTACGGTGACTATAAAAAAGGGTGAAAGCAAAGCAGGTTTTACTATTACGTTCTCTCCTGATAAATTTAACCTTTCATCTTCATATGCTTTACCACTTAAAATAACATCTGTTTCAAAAGGAACGATTAGTGGAAACTTTGGTACGATCATCATCGGTGCATTAGCAAAAAATAGATGGGATGGTGTATACAGAGTTACTACAGGAACGATGAAGGATGTTACTGCACCTGGATTATCACACATTAATGATTATTTAGCTTCAGTTGGGTCTACTAATATGGAGTACTCATTAACTACTATTTCTGCAACCAAGTGTGTATTATATGATGATTATTTCTTCGGAGGTTTTTACAGCCCGATTGCATCTAGTACCACTACAGCAGGTGTAACAACAATTGGTTATAGTAACTATGGTAGTTTCTGTGCGATTTTAGAGTTTGATCCAGCAACCAATAAGGTTATTGGAGTAACAAACTATCAAGGCCAGCCAGCGGCTAATACACGTGCTGGTAGAATAGATCCAACAGGTGTTAATACTTATAATCCAGCAAACAAAACGATAGATGTAACGTATAATATGTTACAGCCATCTGTAGTTCCTGCTAGTCCAAATGTTAGAACTACTTGGCATGAAGTAATGACTTATATAGGATCACGCCCATAATTTAAAGCGTAATTTTTTAACAAAAGGCCGTGTCATATATTTATGATGCGGCCTTTTGTATTAATAAATTTATTATATTAGAGAATAAAATTAAATTCATATGACTAGTCTCTTAAAAATCGTATTAATGACCGGGGCCCTAAATTTATTTTCTACTGTTAATGTAGAAAAGGCCGGTGTGCTATCTGATAAATCTAAAGTTATTTATCACCTTTCTGATGATAAAAAGATGGATGGGCCATTCTCTATCTCAACTGGAGAAAGTAAGCTTTTTTTACGCGGATCTTATAAGGACAATAAGCGGACGGGTAATTGGTACTGTTTTAATCCAGATGGAACAGTCTTCTTAAGGTATGATTATGATTCAAAAAAGCTACTTGCATTAGATGTGAAAGCAATTTCACGTGCTGGCTTTGAAATTAAGGGGGCCTCTGAAGCAGTTAAAAAGGATGCTAGTATTCCAGTGCCAATTTGTTCAGTAGAACAATATATTTCTCTTTTAGGTACTGAGCTTCAAAGACTGATTTTTGCTGAGAATAAAAATGCAGACGGTTCATTAGACGTAGAACTTACGGCTAGTGTTGATGCTAAAGGGCGTGCTTCTTACTCAGGTACATACAATGCTAATGGTATTCCTGTTACAAAACGAATTAAATTAAATGAAAAACTGTTTGATGTAGAATGGATTCCTTCTACCTATAAAGGTGAAGCGTTAGCTTCTACATTTACAGTGAAAATGCAATTTGATCTGTCACGTGATCCTTATGCTAGGCAAAGATTTAGCTGGAATTATTAAAATATAGTTACAAATGAGATAATCCTTCTGTGTAACTTAATTACGGTTATATCAGAAGGATTTATTTTGTTCTATAATCTTATTAAACAATATTTTTCACATCTGATCTTCAATATTAAAAATTAAATATCCGAACTGTTTAATCATTGGCAAAACACTTATCTTTGCCAAAATAATATACACAAGCTTTGGATAATAGTAAAATAAAGAAATATACCGTAACGGCTGCATTGCCTTATACAAATGGTCCCGTACACATTGGGCATTTAGCTGGTGTTTATCTGCCTGCAGATACTTATGTACGCTATCTCCGGTCTAATAAAAGGAATGTTAAATTTATTTGCGGCTCTGATGAAAATGGTGTTCCTATTACCCTGAAAGCAAAAAAGGAGGGGGTTACTCCACAAGTTGTAGTAGATAAATATCATAAGATTATCGGTGATTCTTTTAAAGAATTTGGTGTTTCATTTGATATCTATCACCGCACGTCATCTCCTACCCATCACGAGACGGCTTCAGATTTCTTTAAGACACTTTATGACAAAGGTATTTTTACAGAAGAAGTTACTGAGCAATATTATGACGAGAAAGCGCAGTCTTTCTTAGCAGATAGATATATTACTGGGACTTGCCCGAAATGCGGTTACGAGCATGCTTATGGGGATCAGTGTGAGAATTGCGGCAGTACATTAAACGCAACTGACCTGATAAATCCAAAATCTACTTTATCGGGAGAACCTCCAGTTAGAAAAGAGACTAAGAACTGGTTCTTGCCATTAGAAAAGTATGAAGAGCAGTTAAGAACATATATTGAACGCCACAAAGAATGGAAACCAAACGTTTATGGTCAGTGTCAAAGCTGGTTAAATGCGGGTTTACAGCCAAGAGCAATGACAAGGGATTTAGATTGGGGTGTAAAGGTTCCTGTAAAAGATGCCGAAGGCAAAGTGCTCTATGTTTGGTTTGATGCCCCTATCGGTTACATCTCTGCAACTAAAGAACTATTCAAGTACTCTGATAAAAATGATCTAAATCCTAAAGCAGCAGAATATTACTTGTCTGAAAATGGTAATGCAGAGGGAAATTGGGAAGATTACTGGAAAGACGATTCTTCGAAATTAGTTCACTTTATTGGTAAGGATAATATTGTTTTCCATTGTATTATATTCCCGGCTATGTTAATGGCACATGGTGATTATATCTTGGCTGATAATGTCCCTGCAAATGAATTCCTGAATTTAGAGGGTCAGAAAATATCTACTTCTAAAAACTGGGCAGTATGGTTAAATGAATACCTCGTCGAGTTTAAAGATAAACAAGATGTGTTACGATACGTTTTAACGGCAACTGCTCCTGAAACAAAAGATAATGATTTTACATGGAAAGATTTCCAGGCAAGGAATAACAATGAATTAGTCGCTGTACTGGGTAATTTCATCAATAGGGTTGTTGTACTTACCCACAAGTATTTCAGCGGTCAGGTGCCTGCTATAACGGCAATAACTGAACAAGATCAGCTGGTAATCGATGAATTAGCATTGTACCCCGCCAAGATAAGTTCTTCTATTGAAACTTACAGATTTAGGGAAGCACTGACAGAGGTGATGAATGTGGCACGTTTAGGTAATAAATACCTGGCAGAAACGGAACCATGGAAGGTAATTAAGACTGACGAAGACCGTGTACGTACTATCCTTAACATTGGTTTGCAGATCGTAGCCACTTTAGAAATTCTTATTGAGCCTTTCTTGCCTTTCACTGCTGATAAGTTGATGAAGATGTTAAACCATGAGACTAACTTATGGGAAGACGCAGGTAAAATGGACTTGCTGGCGATTGGTCATCAATTAAATGAATCTCATTTGTTATTCGAGAAGATCGACGATACAGAAGTGGAAGCGCAGATTAATAAGCTGAATCAAAGTAAGGTAGCAAATACATTAGCTAATGCTGTTGTTACGCCAGCTAAAGAAAATATCGATTTTGATCAATTTAGCGCAATGGACATTCGTATTGCAACAATTGTTGCTGCGGAAAAGGTAGAAAAGACTAAGAAATTGCTAAAACTTACGTTAGATACAGGTTTAGATCAAAGGATAGTGGTTTCTGGAATTGCAGAGCATTTTACTGTAGAAGAGGTAGTTGGACAACAAGTGAGTTTACTGGCAAACTTAGCCCCTAGAGAAATTAAAGGAATTTTATCTCAAGGAATGATTTTAATGTCTGAAAATTCAGATGGAAAACTTACTTTTGTGGCACCTCTGCAAAACCATGCAAATGGAAGTGTAGTCAGGTAATACATTGGTCCCGTAGTTCAACGGATAGAATAGAAGTTTCCTAAACTTTAGATATGAGTTCGATTCTCGTCGGGACCACTTTTACAACATTTTAAGCATCGCAAATAGCCTTTACAGATCGTGGAGGCTGTTTCTGTTTTACATGATTTCATATAACAGCGATAGACCGACAACCAAACCGACAACCAAAAAGAGTTGTCTATGGTACAAAACATCGCAATATGGCAGAGATTAACTTCAATCTTAGAAAACCAAACTTAGACACTGAAACACCCATTAACATTATTATCAGGTACGAAGGTCAAAAGCTCGTTTACTCTAGTGGCAAAAAGATACTACCTAAGTACTGGGATATTATAAACCAGAAAGCTAGAAGAGTAAAGGAATATCAGCAGGCAGACATTTTAAATGCTAGTTTAAGAAGTATAACAGAGCATATATTGTCCGAACTAGAGTCATATCAAAAGAACAATCAGCAACTGTTGCCCAGCCCAATAGACTTAAAGTATATACTTGATCTTAAATTTAGCAGGGTAAAGATTCCCGTTAAACAGAACTTCTTTGAATTTATAGAATGGTACAGTTATCAGTATGCGCCCAAGAAGCAGATAGTAACAATGAATGAAACCAATGTTACTAGTGTCAATACACTAAAAACCTATACCACGACATTTCGATTATTAAAAGTATTTGCCAAGGAATGCGGAGATTTTGATTTCCCAGACATCAATATGGATTGGTATTTTAAATTTACAGATTGGTGTAATGCAGTTAAGAACTATAACCCAAGTACAGTTGGCAAGCACATAAAGGTTATAAAATCATGGTTAAGAAAGGCGGAAGAGGATGGTATCCATACGAGTACTTTCTATAAGCATAGGGATTTCAGAAAGCCAGCGTACATATCAGAAACAATATACCTTTCTCGTCCAGAATTGAAAGCAATCCATGATCTGGATTTATCTAGCAAGTTAGAGCTGGATCGGATACGAGATCTATTCTTAATTGGCGCATGGACTGGTCTGCGTTTTAGTGATTTCAATCGACTACACGAAAACCATATTCAAGATGGTTATATTAGGATTAAGACAAGTAAAACAAGCTCGTCAGCAGTAATTCCTATAAATAAAATTGTGGGTGCTATCCTAAGTAAATATTCTAATGATGTTCCTAATGGATACGCTAATCAATATATGAACAGGCAGCTTAAAGTAATCTGTAAAATGGCAGGAATCTCTTCTAGCGAAACCAAGGTTGAATTCGTAAATGGAAAAAAGAGAATATTACAGGTGGAGAAGTGGCAACTAGTAAGCACGCATACAGCAAGAAGGTCTTTTGCTACGAACTTATATGGCCTGGTACCAAATAATACTATCATGGCAATTACTACTCATAAAACAGAGGCAGCATTCTTAAGGTATCTAAGGAAGAGTAATGATGAACACGCCCTGATTCTTAAAACGGTAATGGATAATATATAAATAACCTGTAAAGCAGAATGGATTAAAAACCTGTTCTGCTTTTAAATTGACATAATCATTGAGTATCATTGCGCACATTTTAATTAATATGCCAGAATATATCATCACTGTCGACACCAAAGTCAGTTACGAATTACTAAGAGATTATCATTTTACAGTCAAAGCCCTTTATGATGCAGGGAATTATAAATCCTATGATAATATCACCCCAAACTTGTCCAAGTTGACTGTGAATGCAGAAAACAAAGAGGATGCAGAGCTAATCGTATTCAACTATTTAAAGGTCTTCAATAGCCTAGAGGCTATTCATCATGTGGGAAATGTTATTTTCATAACACAGGCTTTAATTAATCATGAAGGACAGTATATTAATACAGAGGCTCCGAAGAACGATAAAGCCTTAATTGAATTAGAGCCATTAGTCAACCTACTATCCATAAAGGAGGAGAAGAAGTTTGATTCTATCAATATTGAAATCACAAGTAAGACCGACAGTAACAAATACTTTCATTTTTATAGCAAGTTTAACAACATCGATGTGCTCGAGAAAATGATTGATGATATGGTTGAAACACAATATAACCATTTAAAGAGTTTGGCGCATGAGTATACGTTTGATATAAATCATAGGTTAAATAATATAGAGAAGCCAACCTTAGCATCTATTCAGATGCTTGCTAAGCAAGTGCAATCTGTTAGCTCGAAGGCATTCAAAGCAGATTTTCTATATACAGTATGTCACACTTTACTAACCTATTTAAATGACTGCTCGCATTTGAATCCAGACAATAGAACATTAACCAACGACGAAGCAAGAATAATTTATGCTACTTGTCAAATGCACGGACTCTTATCTGTTACCCACGATGTGGAAGTTGATGCTCTCAATTATATCCGCATGGTATTAAATAATAAGAAAGATGTTGAGCCAATGAATATAACTATCAACTAAGAATTGGATTAATCTTCTAATTGTCAGTGCTATATATTTAGTCTCATATTCTCATTTCTATTGTGAGAGTTGATTTATCTTCTTTAGTGACATTTGCCCTACTTAAAAACAGCAAACAACTAAATTTTATGAATCATCAAGCACCAGAGGTCGGCACTTACAAGGTAATAACCACCTACAACGAATCATTTAATGGTAAAACAATGCCAGTAGCGGAAGTATACTTTATGCCGCCGAACAGTACAACCTATCACAAGGACATTATTAAAATACGAGTACGTGCTTTGTATAATGAAAAGTCAAACGGACCAAAAAAGCAGTTCGCCATCGA
>Ga0247803_1000153_pt1 | contig 41372 bp, 43 predicted proteins | sample UWRJL014104B1_FD_180928 | JGI IMG/M metagenome (GOLD analysis project Ga0247803, IMG submission 180928) | Plant litter microbial communities from Arlington Agricultural Research Station in Wisconsin, United States - UWRJ-L014-104B-1 | ecosystem: Environmental > Terrestrial > Plant litter >... | reverse complement strand
GGGTCGATCAGGATGCTGCCGTCGAGGGTCGCCGGGGCCGTGTCTGTGCCGAGGAGGGTCAGCACGGGGATCTCGATGTGGACCTGGGCGGTGATGCCGTGCCCGAGCCGCCGGCCCGAGTCGGCCGTGCTGTTCCCGGCCGTGCCGTTCCCGCTGCCTGTGGGGAGGGCGTCGTCGGTGACGGCGCACAGGTCGCCCTTGAGGAGGATCTCGGTGGCCACGTCCGCCCGCCGCTGCGCCAGGGTGCGCGGGTCGCCCGCGAAGGTCGGCAGGGCGATGGCGGTGACCCGGTTGTAGATCGCGGCGACCACCTCGTTCGAGTCGCGGATGGTGAGGAACCCGACACCGTCCTCGCCGGGCTCGAGGGTCACACTGCGGAACGCTGCCGCCCTCTCGTGGCGTTCCTCCATCGACTCGGAGTGCAGCCGCTCCCTGGCCTGCAACACCTTGCGGCGGAACGCGGAGTAGATCAGGGTCTTCGCCCACGGCAGCACCTCGTCCTCGAATGCGGCGCGGGATTCCTCCGGCAGGGACCAGGCGGTGGAGGCGATCAAACGGGCGTGCTCGTAGCGGACCGTGCCGGTGTGCAGGGCCTCCAGCGTCGCGGGCAGGTCGGTGACCAGGGTGCGGCTCTCCTCGATCAGGTGCCGGGCGGCGTTCTTCGACACGGTGAACGCCATAGCGACCTCGGTCGCCAGCTCCACCGCGGCCCGGTTCCGGATCGACCAGCCCGCCTCCCGCCCCGCGTTCGCCCGCAGCTCCGGCGGGCGGGACAGGTCTTCGGCCTCCTCCTCGGCGGCGACCATCACCGAGATGCGCCGCAGCTCCTCGATGACCACCGCCCGCCTCGCCGCCGACACGGCGAGCTGCCGGTCCGCGACCTCGGCGTCGTCGAGGAACCGACCCAGCAGCAGCTGCCGCTGCACATGCGGAGACAGGGTGCGCGGGTCGGGCATCGTGTCGCTGAACTCCGGCGGCGGCTCGAAAGGCGAACCGGACGACGGCTCGGACGACGACGGATCGAAGGTCGCAGTGCCGAAGAACGACGGGTGGAAGGACGACGGATCAAAGGAAGACGGGTCGAAGGACCACTCGTCCGGCGGTGGCTCGAAGGACGGCGGGAAGAACGGATCGTCCGGTGGCACCGGCCCCGGGTCATCCGCAATATCGGTGATTGTCATACCCACATTTTCCCACATTCGAACATGTGTTCTAGGAATTGAGACCCGAAACTGTGGAGAAAACCAGGGCCTGTGGACAACTCCGAGCCACCGTGAACTCGGTGCACCGCCCGCCGTACCGGTCAGGCGCTGGTGGCGTCTTCGATCTTCCCCACGAGTTCCTCGATGATGTCCTCGAGGAACAGCACACCGGTGGTGGAGCCGTCCGCGTCGAGGGTGCGGGCGACGTGCGACCCGGCTCGACGCATCGCCGCGAGGGCGTCTTCGAGGTCGGAGCTCGCCAGCACCGACGTCAGCCGGCGGATCCGCTTAGCCGGCACGGGAATTTTGAACGCGACCGGGTCGGTGAGGTCCATCACGTCCTTGAGGTGCAGATATCCGGTGGGTTCGGAAGCGTCGTCGGTGAGGATGTACCGCGAGTAGCCGTGAACGGCGACCGCCTTCTGGATGTCGGCAGGGGTCGACGTCGGGGGTAGAAGCACCATGTCCGCAATCGGCACCTGCACGTCGGCGACCTTCTTGGTGGTGAACTCGAACGCGTTGGTGAGTGCACCGGATGCGTCGTTGAGAACGCCCTCGCGGGTGGACTGCTCGACGATGTCCGCGACCTCGTCCAGCGTGTAGGTGCTCGTGGCCTCGTCTTTGGGCTGCACGCGGAAGGCGAGCAGGATCAGATTCGCGAGCCAGTTCAGCGTGCTGATCACCGGTCGGAACACCTTCGACACGAACACCAGCGGCGGGGCCAACAGCAGGGCCGCACGGTCGGGGACGGAGAACGCGAGGTTCTTCGGCACCATCTCGCCGATGACGACGTGCAGGAAGGTGACCAGCAGCAGGGCGACGATGAAGCCGATCACGCCGATCGCCTCACCCGACAGGGCCGTGAGGCCGAGCGGGATCTCGATGAGGTGGTGGATGGCGGGCTCGGACACGTTCAGGATCACGAGCGAACACACGGTGATGCCGAGTTGGCTCGTCGCGAGCATGAGCGTGGCGTTCTCCATCGCCCACAGGGTGGTTTTGGCCGCCTTGTTGCCGGCCTCGGCTTTCGGTTCGATCTGCGACCGGCGGGCGGAGATGACGGCGAACTCGGCGCCGACGAAGAAGGCGTTGACGACCAGCAGCACGACCAGCCAGATGATTCCGGGGAGATACTCGCTCATGTGAGGTCCTTCTTCAGCTCGTCGATGATCTGGTCGTGTGTGCTCACGGGGTCGTAGTCAGTCGCGGTGTCCGAGGGTGTGAAGCTCAGCCGCAGCACGCGCGCTCCGTCTACCCGTTCGACCCGCAGCATCCCCGCGTCCAGTGCGACCTCGTCGCCGACTTCGGGGATCCTGTCGAGTTCGTCGGTGACGAACCCGGCGATGGTCTCGTGCTCGGACTCCGGCACCGCGATCGCGGCGCGTTCCAGCAGTTCGTCCGGGCGCCATCCGGCGTCGAAGGTGATGGTTTTGCCCGCGCGGATGATGCCGGCTTTGTGCCGGTCGTGTTCGTCTTCCAGTTCGCCGACGATCTCCTCGACCAGATCCTCGAGGGTGGCGATTCCGGCCGTTCCGCCGTACTCGTCGGTGACGATGGCGATCTGGAAGCCGCTGCGGCGCAGCAGCACGAGCAGTGTCTCGACCTCCATCGACTCGGGAACCCGTGTCGGCTCGACCATCAGGTCGCGTGCGGTCACCGTGGCGCGGTCGACGAGCTCGACGGCGAATGCCTGTTTGACGTGGACGACGCCGAGGATGTCGTCCGTGTTCTCGCCCGTGACGGGGAAGCGCGAGTAGCCGGTCTGGTGCGACAGTTCGACGATATGCTCGGCGGTGTCGTCGGCCGCGATCCAGGCCACCTGCACACGCGGGGTCATGACGTCTTCCGCCGAGTGCGTGGAGAACCTCAGCGTGCGGTCGAGCAGGGTCGCATGATCCTGGTCGAGCAAGCCCTCCAACGCCGACCGGCGCACGAGCGATCCGAGCTCCTCCGCCGAGCGGGCACCGGAGAGCTCCTCCTTCGGTTCGATGCCGAAGCCTCGGATGATCGCGTTCGCGGTGTTGTTGAACCCCACGATGATCAGCTTGAAGACCATCGTGAACAGCGTCATGAACGGGATGACGACCTTCGCCGTCGCCAGCGGAAGGGCGAGCGCGAAGTTCTTCGGCACCAGCTCGCCGATCACCATGGAGAACAGTGTCGCCAGCAGGATGCCGACGATCGTACCGACCGCGGGAACGATCGCCTCGGGGACGCCGATACCGGTCAGCGGGCCTTCGAGCATCGAGCTCACGGCCGGTTCGAACGTGTACCCGGTGAGAAGCGTGGTGATCGTGATCCCGAGCTGCGCGCCGGAGAGATGCGTCGACGTGATCTTCAACGCCCGGATGGTCGGGCCGAGCCGTTTCTCGCCGCGAGCCTGCCGGTTCTCCAGGTCGTTGCGGTCGAGGTTCACCAATGCGAACTCGGAGGCCACGAAGAGGCCGGTGCCGACGGTCAGGAGCAGGCCGATACCGACCATGATCCACTCATTCATCTCTCGCCCCTTCCTGAACTCGGGCCACAAGGGTCAACGGGTTGAGGGGCTGGGATCTGTGATGGGGAGGGTCGTCCATATCCGAGCAGTGTATCCAGACTGGCCCGGCAGAAGCTGAGCGCCGGCGGATCGGGCGCCGGGTCCATCCGCCGACACGTGAGGGTGCTGGCCGTCGTGACGAAGGGTCAGGGCCCTCCGAGCCAGTGGTCGATGCGATGGTGGTCGGGCGTGAAACCGTGATTGACGCCCCACAGCACTGCCTGGGTGCGTGACGTGGCACCGATCTTGGCGTAGACGTTGCGGATGTAGAGCTTCACCGTGTTCGGGCTCAGGTACGTGAGCGACGCGACCTCGGCGTTGCTCTTGCCCTGCGTGATCAGCGCGAGAACCTCTGCCTCCCGGTCGGTGATGCCCTCGTGCCGCCCCGGCCATTCGATTCCGGGCGCATTGCCGGCCCGCCGGGGAGGGTCGCTCACCACGACCTCGCCGTCGCGGACGGCTTCCAGCGCTGCGACGAGTTCGCGGGCGGTGAGCGATTTAGACAGGTAGCCGCGAACGCCCTGCTCGAGGGCCTGGGCGACGAGGTCCGGATGGAAGTTCCAGGTGTAGACGACGACATGGGACGCGCGCGGACTGCGGACGAGGGCAGCGATCTCGTCGTGATCGGACTCGGGCTGCGCGAAGGAGTCGTACAGCACGATGTCGACCGTGTCCTTGAGATCGAAATTCGCGTCGATCTCGGCGACCACGACGCGGTGTCGGTAGTGGTCGAACATGTGGGCCAGACCCGCGAGCACGACGTCGTAGTCGTCGACCAGCGCGACGGTGAGGGGTTCGGCCATGCCTCGACGATACGCCCGATAGCACGAAGGGACTACACCCTTTGGGGTGTACCGGCCGCTCGACCGCTCTGGCTGAATTGCTCTCGGCTCGGCATCCGCTGGGCCGTCAGGCACGGTCAGACGTGCAGAAGAAAGGATGACCCATCATGATCGGTCTCATCATCAGCCTCATCGTCATCGGCCTCATCGCCGGAGCACTCGCCCGACTCGTCGTTCCGGGGAGGCAGAACATCAGCATCCCGATGACCATCCTGCTCGGCATCGTCGGCTCGTTCGTCGGGGGCTTCCTCGGCTTCCTGATCTTCCAGCGCGACCCGATGGACGGCTTCTTCCAGCCCGCCGGAATCATCGGATCGGTGATCGGCGCGATCATCGTGCTGTTCCTCTACACGCGCTTCGCGGGCCGCAGCGCCGTTCGGCGCTAGTCGGTGGCGGCCCGTCCGGTGGTGCTGGCGCACACCGGACGGGGCCTTCCTCCGAAGCGGGATGTCTCGGGGTTCAGCGGCCGCGTCGGGGCGTCATCCGACCGCGGCCAGGCGCCCGTCGACGGCTTCGGCGGAGAACGTCTGCTCGATCACCATGTGCCGGGCACCGTGCACTGCGGCGTCGGAGCCGAGGCCGCTCGTCGTGATGACGAGCTCCCTCGTGGCCAGCGGAACCGTGCGCGCGAAGATGCTGTCGCGAACCGCGTTCAAGAAGTAGTCGCCGGTCGCGGTGATAGCACCGCCGAGCACGAGCACCTCGGGGTTGAGCAGCGCGACGGAGGTGGCGAGCACATCGCCGAGCAACCGGCCCGCCCGCGTCACGGTCTCGATAGCGTGGGCGTCGCCGGCGGCGAGCAATCGGGCCACGTCGCTGGTCGACTCGACGCTCGTGCCCGATTCTTTGAGCGTGCGCGCGATCGCGCCGCCGCTGGCCTCGGTCGCGAGGCATCCGATCGCTCCGCACGTGCACTGTCTGGTGTATTCGTCACCCACCATGCGGATGTGCCCGATATCACCCGCGCCGCCGGAGATGCCCCGCTCGGGCTCGCCACGGAGGATGACGCCGGCGCCGATTCCGGTGCCGACCTTCACGAACAGCACGCTCGGCGACGAGGGGTGCCGCTCGCGCATCTCGCCGAGACCCATGAGGTTCGCGTCGTTGTCGACGAAGACCGGCACGCCGAGCGAGTCGCTCAGCCTCTCGGCCACCGGGTGGTCGTGCCAGCCGGGCATCAGCGGGGGCTGGTTGGGGCGCTGGGTGGAGAACCGCACCGGTCCGGGGATGCCGACGCCGACGCCCGCGACCTCGGAGAGGTGGCGGTTCGACCGGGAGAGCAGCTCGAACAGGCGCTTGGTGACGTTGCGCAGCACCTCGTCAGGGCCGGCGTCGATCTTGATCTCCGACGAGGCCTCGGCGATGATCTGGCCGCCCGCGTCGATCACCGCGAGGTGCGCGTGCGTCGCCCCGAGGTCGACGGCGAGCACGAGCTGGCCCGCCTCGTCGAACGACAGGATGCGTGCGGGGCGACCGGTGGCACCCGCGACCTGCCCCGCCTCGCGCAGATAGCCGGCGCCCACCAGCTGCGACATGCGCAGCGACAGGGTCGAGCGGGAGATCCCCGTCAGGTCTTGGAGTTCGCGCCGGGTGCGCACCCGGCCCGACCGGACCAGCTCGAGGATCGCGCCCGCCGACGTTCCCTGGGTGAGTGCCATGTGTACGACTATCCCTTCTCGGCGCCGGCGGTGAGGCCGCCCGTGAGCAGTCGTTCGGTGAGGAAGAACAGGACGAGGATCGGCAGCGTCAGCACGACCGAGCCCGCCATCAGAATCGTAGTGGGAACTTCGATGCTGCCGGACAACTGCGAGAGCCCCAGCGAGACGGTCCACTGCGGCCGCTTGTCGACCAGGAACAGCAGCGCGAAGAGAAACTCGTTCCACGCGATCATGAACACGAACAGGCCCGTGGCGACGACGGAGGGCATGGCGAGCGGCAGGGTGATGCGACGCAGGATCCCGATGCGGGTGAGACCGTCCATCAGCCCGGCCTCCTCGACGGCGACGGGCACCGTCTCGAAGTAGTTGCGCAGCATGTAGATCGCCACGGGCACCGTCTGGGCCGTGTAGACGAGGATCAGGCCGCCGAGCGAGCCGCGCAGCCCGAGCCGCGTGAACAGCACGAAGAGCGGGATCGCGATCACGATCGCCGGAAAGAGGTACGACGCGAGGAACAACGCGCTGACCTGACGATGCCCGAAGAACGGCAGGCGGGAGATCGCGTAGGCGCCGGGGATGGCGATCGCGAGCGCGAGCACGACCGACGACACGGCGACGATCGCGCTGTTGCCGAGGAGGGTGCCGAAGCCCTGCCCGCCGTCGGCGACCGGCGCGAGCACCCGGGCGTAGGTGTCGAGGGTGAGCTCGTCGAAGGCGACGAACAGCGAGCCGGGGTCGCGCAGGAGACTCTCGATCGGCTTCACCGACAGCACCAGCATGTAGTAGAACGGCAGCAGCACGGCTCCGAGGAATCCGGCCATGACCACCCAGCGCAGGATGCCGAAGACCTTGCGTTCGACGCGGTCGCGACTCCAGCCCCGACGGGGGCGGGTCGACGTGCGTACTCCGGTGGCGGTCATACTTTTTCTCCTCTGCGACGCAGGACGAGCAGGTAGATCGAGAGCATGATCACGAGCACGACGGCGAGGATCACCGACTGGGCGGCGGCTCCCCCGACGTTGCGCTGGATCGTGAGCAGCTCGTAGATGCGCACACTGGCGACGCCCGTTCCCGCGGCGCCTCCGGTGAGCAGGAAGATGTCGTCGAACTCGTTGAACGTCCAGATGGTGCGGAGGATCGCGAGCAGTCCGATGACGGGGAGCAGTTGCGGGAGGACGATGTAGCGGAACGACTGCGACGGGGTCGCGCCGTCGACCATGGCGGCTTCCTCCGGCTCGGTGGAGAGCGCTTCGAGCCTGGCCATGATGAACAGGAACGCGAAGGGGAAGTACCGCCAGCCCTCGAAGGCGATCACGGTGAGCAGCGCGGTGGGCACCGGGATCTCGGCGCCGAGGAACTCCCAGGTGCCGCGCGCCTCGGAGAGGAACGGGATGGGATCGGTCCAGCCGAGCACGTTCTGGCCGAATTCGTTGACGATGCCGAACTCGGGGTTGAGCATGATGCGCCAGATGAAGGTCACGGCCACGACGGGGGCGATGTACGGCAGCAGCATGGCCGCGCGCACGAACGTGCGCCCGCGGAACGGCTTGCGCACCACGAGCGCTGCGATCAGCCCGAGCGAGATGGCGAGCACGACAGACCCGAAGGTGTAGACGAAGGTGGTGCCGAGGCTCGTCCACAGCGACTTCGAGGTGAGCACACGCTCGAAGTTGCTCAGGGTGAAGTTGCCGAACACGTTCGCGGTGCCGATGTTGATGAGCTTCAGGCGCTGGAAGGAGATCAGGATCGACCAGATCAGCGGCACCACGACAACCGCGAGAACGATGACGAGGGTCGGGGACATCAGGAGGAAGCCCGTTCGGGCGTCCCTCTGGGTGAGGGTCCTACGCTTCGGCAGGCGGGGTGTTGACACGGTCACTACTTTCCGCGGGTCCCGGGCTGCGTTGCCGCTGCCCGGGACCCGCGTTGTTCGGCGGTGCGAGGTTAGAAGTCGAGGTCTTCCTGGATCGTTGTTGCCTGAGCCTGTGCTTCCGCCGCCGCGTCCTGGGCGGAGACCCCGGAGTCGAGCATCGACGCGATCGACTGCGGCACGACGAACTGTCCGCCGACGGCAGCGGCGAGCGCGCCCTGTCCCTCGGGGATGCCCCAGCGGTTGAAGCCGTCGGGCGCGGCGACGACGGCGTCGAGGATGTCGGTGCTGTAGACGGAGGAGAGCAGGGCCTTCGTGTCGACCCCGGCCTCGAGCTGCTGCCAGCCGTCGGAGAACTCGGTGGGGTTCTCGGCGGTCCCGGCGCGCGTCGGCACCTTCCCCTCGGGTGCGACGGCGAGCCAGTCGTTGTAGCCGTCGCCCATCATGTACTCCACGAGGTCCTGCGCCTCGGGAGCCGCATCCTGCAGCACGGCCCAGGAGACGATCTCGCCGAAGGAGGCGGGCTCGCTGCCGCTGGGGCCTTCGATCGCGCTGACGACACCGGTGTTCTTGGCGAGGAACGTCGGGTCGGCGGCGCACTCGGCGCAGGTCGGAAGCGCATCGTTGCGGAGGCCGGCGAGCTCGTCGAGGAGGAACGACGACCAGACCACCATCGACGCGCCACCGGCGAAGTAGGTCGCCCGCGTGGTGTCGGCGTCCTGGTTGCCCTGCACCGAGCTGTCCTGGATGAGGTCGGCGTAGAACTGGAAGGCCTCCACGCACTCGGGGCTGTCGAGGGTGATCGCGTCGTCGGAGTCGACGAGCTGGCAGCCGTTGGCCAGCGCGAAGTGCTCGAAGGTCTGCTGGGTGAACGAGTCGGCGGGTGCCGTCGACGCGACGATGCCGGCGAGGGAGTCGCTGTCGAGGGCCGCAGCCGCCGCGGCGATGTCGTCGTAGCTGGTGGGCGCATCGAGGCCGGCCGCCTCGAACAGGTCGGTGCGGTAGTAGAGCAGCTGCGCCCAGCCGTCGCTGGGGACGGCGAGTTGGGTGTCCCCGTCGCTGGTGAGTTCGAGGGCCCGCTCGGAGAAGGTGTCGGCTCCGAGCTCGTCGATGATGGACGACGCGGCCTCGACATCGAGCAGGTCGTCTGTGGCGAGCTGGTTCACTCCGTTGAGCGACAGCGCCCCGATCATGTCGGGCAGTTCTCCCGCCGCTGCCGACGAGGTGAGCACCGTCGTCAGCTGGTCTTCCGCGACAGCGACGAGCTCGACCTTCACGCCCGTGGCCTTGGTGTACTCGGCGAAGATCGCCTCCTGGGCCGCGACGCGGTCGGCCACGTCCTCGACGGTCCACACCGTGAGGGTCTCGTCCGAGTCTTCGGTGTCGCCGGCGGAGCATCCGCTCAGCGCGATAGCGCACGCGACGGCGACCGCCGTCAATGTCACTGCTTGCTTACGCATGGGTTCTCATTTCGTCTCGATGGATTTCGTTCCACCGTGTGGTGGCGCACTCTTCCGGGTCGTCGTTGACAGGGGATCCACGAGCCGCGGAGCACTCCGCCCATTGAACATGTATTTATGTCCGGCGACAAGACCTAACTCGGATTTCTTCAAATGACTCGCCTGCAATCCAGTGCAGGTGTTTTGACCGGTCGATGGATTAATGGCTTGCACAGCGGCGACCGGCATGCGTAGTGTGTGGCGAACGACGCACACGAAGGAGTCTCGCCCCGATGGGTTCACTAGTCAGTTTTTCAGCGCCCAGGGTGGCGGAGATAGTGCAAGAACCCGACGCGCCGCTCTCGGCCGGCGAGGTGCGTGTGCGCACTCTCTTCTCGGGGATCTCCGCCGGCACGGAGCTCACCAGCTACCGGGGCAGCAACCCCAACCTCACGAAGACCTGGGACGCGACGAGCCGCCTGTTCGTGGAGGGCGACTCCGCCGTGTCGTTCCCGATGGCCGGCTTCGGCTACGAGGAGGTCGGTGAGGTGATCGAGGTCGCCGCCGGCGTCACCGCACCGGTCGTCGGCGACACCATCTGGGGCACGTGGGGGCACCGCACCACCGCGGTCCTCGACGCCGAGTTCGCCGCGGCCCGCGTCCTCGACGCCGACGCGGACCCGCGCGTCGGCATGTTCTCCCACATCGGCGCCATCGCACTCAACGTGGTGCTCGACGCCGACATCCACATCGGCGAGACAGTCGTCGTCTTCGGCCTCGGGGTGCCCGGCCAGCTCGTCGCCCAGCTCGCCAGGCTCAACGGCGCCAGGGTCGTCGCCGTCGACGGCATCGAGGCGCGGCGCGACCTCGCCCTGCAGCTCGGCGCCGACGTCGTGCTCGACCCCGGCAGCGACAACGTCGCCGAACGCGTGAAGGAGCTGACCGGGGGTCGCGGCGCCGACGTCGCCATCGAGATCACCGGCAACTACCGCGCGCTGCAGGAGGCGATCCGGTCGGTCGCCTACAACTCGCGGGTCTGCGTCGCCGGGTTCTTCCAGGGCGAGGGCGCCGGGCTCAGCCTCGGCGAGGAGTTCCATCACAACCGGGTGCAGATCGTCAGTTCGCAGATCTCGGGCGTCGGGGCCTCCCTTCAGCACCGCTGGGACCGCTACCGCCTCACCAGCACGGCGATCGCACTGGCCACCTCCGGACGGCTGCAGGTCATCCCCCTGATCACCCACACCGTCGATCTGGCGGATGCGGCCGGGGCCTATCAGATGCTCGACGAGCGCCCGCGAGAAGCACTCCAGGTCGTCCTCGACATGCGGGGCGACGCGTGATGGCTGCCGTCAACCCGATCTGCGTGCAGGAGCAGTACCTGCCCGGCGACACGATGAGCGAGAAGTGGGACGTCGCCCAGTCGTGGGGCTTCGACGGCATCGAGCTGCGCGGCAAGGGAGACGGCGTCTTCCTCGAGCGGCTGCCGGAGCTGCGCCGCGCGGCCGCCGCCGGCGTCGTGATGCCGACGGTCTGCGTGGAGATGCTGCACTTCATCGGGGCGTTCGACGAGGACCTGCGCCTGGACGCGGTCACGCAGATGCGCGACCAGCTGCTGGTGATCGCTGAGCTGGGCGGACGGGGCGCGATGACCCCCGCGTCGTACGGCATGTTCTCGCGCCGCCTCCCGCCGTTCGAACCCCCGCGCTCCGCCGAGGACGACACGGCCGTGCTCGTCGACACCCTCGGCGAGCTCGGCGAGTACGCCGCCGAGCTCGGCGTGACGGTGTTCCTCGAGCCCCTCAACCGCTACGAGGACCACATGATCAACCGGCTCGGCGACGCGGTCGCGTTGATCGAGCGGATCGGCCTCGACTCGGTGCGGATCGGCGCCGACACCTATCACATGAACATCGAGGAGGCCGATCCCGCGGCGGCCCTGCTCGCCGCGGGCCCCTACATCGGCCACGTTCAGGCGAGCGACTCGAACCGGCTCGAACCCGGTGCCGGCCACGTCGACTGGCCGCTGTTCGGGGCCACCCTCGCGGCCATCGGCTACGACGGTCCGATCGCGATCGAGAGCCGTCTGTCGGGGCCCGCCGACGAGGTACTGCGCTCGGTGCCGCCACTCCTGCGCAGATACCTGTGACCGCGACCATGCGGGCCGCCGCGACGCGGGTGCTCGAACGCAACTGGCGCGGCACGTACACGGTGCCCGCCGGCGGGCTCTACCCGCACCAGTGGAGCTGGGACTCCGCGTTCATCGCGGTGGGGCTGCGGCACATCTCGCCGCGGCGCGCGCAGATCGAGCTCGACTCGCTGCTGAGCGCGCAATGGCACGACGGGCGGCTTCCGCAGATCGTGTTCAACCGCGAGCGCGATGACGACTATTCGCCCGGGGGCGATTTCTGGCGCAGCGAGACCATCCCCGAGTCATCCGCGGTCTCGACGGCGGGTCTCGTGCAGCCGCCGAACCACGCGCTCGCCGTGCTGCTCGTGCACGAGGCAGACCCGGCAGAGTCGCGGCGGAGGCGTTTCCTCGAGCGTGCCTACCCGCGCCTCGTCGCCTGGCACCACTACCTGCGATCCAGGCGGTCGGGGCCGTCGGGACTCGCCCGCATCGTGCACCCGTGGGAGAGCGGGATGGACAACTCGCCCTACTGGGACGCGCCGCTCGCGGCGATGACCGAGACCTTCGTCGACGACGTGCCCCGGCCCGACCTGCAGCACGCCGACGCGAGCCACCGGCCGTCGAACGCGGAATACGGCAAGTACCTCTATCTGGCCGGCAGATACCGCGATCACGACTGCGACGACCTCGACGCCCTGTCTCCGTTCCAGCTCGAGGACCCGGCCTTCAACGCGCTCTGGGCGCGGTCGGAACTGGCCCTGGCCGACATCGCGGCCGCGCTCGGCGACGACGCCTCCGCCGCAGAGCACCGCGAGAACGCCGAGCAGATCGCTCACGCTCTCGAGTCGCTGTGGGACGAGGGACTCGGATGCTTCGTGGCCCGCGACCTCCTCTCGGGGCGGCTGCAGCGTTTCCGCACCGTCTCCGGGCTCGTGCCGCTGCTGCTGCCCGATCTGGCCCACACCGACGCGCTTCTGCAGACCCTGCGCGGTGAGCATTTCGCCCTCGGGCAGGTCGCACTCGTGCCGAGCCACGACCTGACCGCACCCACTTTCGACACCGCCCGCTACTGGCGGGGGCCGTCGTGGTTCAACACCGCCTGGCTCGTCGCGGAGGCGCTCGACGAACGCGGTCACGGCAGCGAGGCCCGGGCTCTCGCCGAGCAGATGTCCTCCCTGGCCGTGACCCACGATTTTCCGGAGTATGTCGACCCTCACACCGGTGCGCCGCGTGGGACGCTGGACTTCAGCTGGACCGCCGCACTGAGCCTCGACCTCTCCATACGACTAGGAGCACGATGACAGCCCCCACCCGCGTGACCGTGTGGAACGAGAACGTGCACGAGACCACGCAGCCGGAGATCGCGGCGATCTACCCTCGCGGCATTCACGGTGCCGTCGCGGAGGGGCTCCTCGAGCTGCTCGGCGACGACGTGATCGTGCGCACGGCCACCCTCGCCGACCCGGAGCACGGCCTCACGGAGGAGGTGCTCGCCGAGACGGACGTGCTCATCTGGTGGGGGCACAACGCCCACGACCAGGTCGCCGACGAGGTGGTCGACCGGGTGCACCGGCACGTGCTCGCGGGCATGGGCCTCGTCGTGCTGCACTCCGGTCACTTCTCGAAGCCGTTCATCCGGCTGATGGGAACCACCTGCTCGCTCGAGTGGCGCAACGACGGCGACCGCGAGGTGGTCTGGACGGTCGCCCCGTCGCATCCGATCGCCGCTGGAATAGCCATGCCCCTCGTGATCGACCACCACGAGACCTACGGGGAGTTCTTCGACGTGCCGACACCCGACGAGGTGGTGTTCGTGAGCGCGTTCGAGGGCGGGGAGGCATTCCGTTCCGGGATGACCTTCACACGCGGCCGCGGACGGATCTTCTACTTCAGCCCCGGCGACCAGAACTACCCGATCTACCACCACCCCCAGATCCGCCGGGTGCTCGCCAATGCCACCGGCTGGGCGCACAACCGGAGCGACCGGAGGTCGCCGGAGGTGGCGAAGCGGCGCTCCGGCTGGTTCCTCCCCGAGAGCTAGGCGGTCTGGGCACACTCCCCCGCCTGTTGCGACTCGCTGTGGCAGACGCTAGCCTCCGACCATGTTGACGAACAATTCTCGAGTCGTCTGCGGCATCGCGGTCGTGCTGGCAGTCGGCGCGGTCGCCGGATGCGCGCATGGCGACGGCGCGATCGCGCCGGTAGCCGGCGTTTCGGCGGGATCTTCGTCAGCGGGGCCCGACCTCTTCGTGGCCGACACGGGGGTGGAGACCGCGCCCCGGTTGCACTCTGAGGCGGACTGGAGCTTCAACACCGACGACCCGGCGGCATTGGCCGGGTTCTCGACGGCGGTCGTCTCCGGCAAGGTCGTCGCGGTCGAACGTTCCTACGTCGACGACAACGGGCTCGTCGTCACCGCGTACTCCGTGCGGGTGGAGAAGGTCTACAAGGGTGAGGACATCCCCGACGTCATCTCCGTGACCCTCCCCGGCGGATCCGTTGCCCTGGGCGAGTACATCGCTGCCTTGGACACACTGGGCCTGTACGAGATGAAACTCGGCAGCAAGGATCCCGAGCTTCTGCGCACAGCCGGCGTGGAAGCGGTACCGGACCAGGATCCGCGGTCCATGGACCCTTCGACCCTCGTGATCGAGAACTGGGGTGTGAATCCGGCCAGTGAGTCGACGGTCGCCGAGATCCGCCCCGAGTCCTGGGTGTTCTACCTCGTGACCGACGACGACGTCTACTACGGCGCGGGTTTCGACCACGCGCTGAGCTATCTGAAGGACGGCCGGGTCCACGCCCTCAACACCGAATCGGAGCGTTCGCCCGTTTCCGAAGACGAGCTCTTCGGGAGGTAGACCCGGAGAGCGCCCGACAGGATCACAGCTGGGGCACCTGGGGTGTGCGTGGAAGTCGGCTCGGGGGCGCTTTCGCGCCCCCGACTCGGTCAGGCCGTTCGGGCGGTGAGGTCGAAACCGTGGTCGTCGAACCAGGCGGCCATGTGCGCGGCGTACCATTGCGGCCACTCGGCGTCGTGCACTCCGTCCAGCACGTCGGCTTCATAGACTCCGTGCGCTTTCGCGGCACTGTTCAGTGCCTCCTGGATCACGTCGGCGGTCGCGTTCGTTCCTGGTGTGTCCATGGTCTGCATCCTCTCGGTTCGGGGTCGGCGCGTCGCGGGCTCTAGCGGCCGGGGGCGCGGGTGACGATCTCCTGCAGGAACCAGCCGTTGCCGTCCGGGTCTTCGAAGGAGACGAAGGAGTTGTAGTCGGCGCGCTTCGGGTCGGGTCCGCTGACACGGTTGCGAGCGCCGGGGCGGTGGAAGAGGCCGTCGGCGTCGTGCCAGACCTCGCTGACGTCGATGCCGCGGCCTGCGAGCTCGTCGTGCGCGGCGATGATGTCGGTGACGGTCAGGTGCAGGTTCTGCACCGATCCCGGCGCGGATTCGGTCAGGCCGGTGCCGAAGATGATCGACATCTCGGATCCGGGCGGGGTGACCTGGACGATGCGCAGTTCTTCGCTGATATTGAAGTCGGCGTCGAGGCGGAACCCCGCCTTTTCGTAGAACGCTTTGGCGCGGTCGACGTCGGAGACGGGGAGGACCAGTACTTCGAGTTTCATATCCATGATGGCTTTTCTTCCTGTTGATGGGTGTGCTTGTTGTTGGGTGGGTTCCGCCGTGAGGTGGTGCTCCCGGGGCGGCGGCGAAGGGCGGCCGACGGGACGTTTCGGCCTATGCGGCCAGGAAGGCGTTCACTTCGGATGCGAACTCGTGGGGGAATTCGAAGAGGAAGCCGTGGTTGGCGTCGGGGTAGATCACCAGGCGTGCGTCCGGGAGGTGGCCGGCGAGCAAGAAGGAGTTGACGGTGGGCACCATGATGTCGTTGTCGCCGTTGGCGACGAGTGTGGGCGCGGCAATGCCAGCGAGACGGTCGAGCTTGCCGGTGTCGGGGATGCCCCAGTCGAGGATCGCCTCGCCCTGCGCCTCCCAGGCGGCTCGGGACACCTCGGCATCTCTCCCCTCGGTGCGGGTGTAGACGCGTCCGAGGAACTCCGCTCCACGCGCACGGCTTTTGTCGGAGTCGGCGAAGAACAGGTAGATGGCATCGTCGGCGTTCTGGATGTCGCGGTAGGCGTGTGAGCGGATCGCCTCGTTCCAGCCGTGCATTTCGCGACCGCCCTGCGGTCCGGTGCCGGCGAGGATCAGGCGCCGCACCAGCTGCGGCCGCAGCAGCGCTGCTTCCTGGGCGCCGAACCCTCCGATGGAGAAGCCGAAGAGGTCGATGAGGTCGAGCCCGAGTGCGTCGATGAAAGCGAGTGCGTCGCGTCCGAAGTCGCGGAACGTGCGGGGAGTGACGCCGGTGGAGCCGGCGATCCCGCTCGCGTCGAAGAGAATGACCTCGCGCTCGGCTGCGATGTCGTCGACGAGGGCCGGGTCCCAGCCGTCGAGGTTGCCGCGGAAGTGCTGCATGAAGACGACCGGCACTCCACCTTGCTTGCCGAAGCGGCGGTAGGCGTAGCTCGTGCCGTTGGGGGCGTCGATGGTGAGGGTGGGGGTCGTGTACTGGGACATGATCGTCTTTCCGGATCAGCGGTGCAGCTGCACGGCGTCGATGTCGAGCAGGATGGCGGCGAAGTTGTGCAGGCCGATGCTGTCGGCGTCGCGCAACAGCACGCGTCGGCGGGTGGGGGTGGGAGCCCCGTCGAAATCCTTGTGCTCGGACGTGTAGTGCGCGACCTCAGCCCAGCCGTTGACCTCGACGTCGTAGTCCATCCGACGCTGCATCCCGCTCTCCGAGTCGAAGTAGTAGGTCTGCACCGTGCTGTGGCTGGCGATGGTGTCGGGGAACGTGACCTCCAGGCGGCGCCACGTCTCGCCGTCTTCAGACCACGGCTCGATCTCGCTCGTCTCGACGCCGGGCAGCGTGAAAAGCAGCGGTTCGGCGAGGTAGGTCCAGGTCGCGTAGGAGATGAAGTAGCCCATCTGGGTCGCCGACCACGGGGTGTCCCCCTGATAGCCGGCCATGCTGGCACGCGGGTCCGACAGCTCGTCGACGACCGTGCCGTCGGCGTCCGTGATGGTCACAAGATTCTCGGCCGCGTCGAAGGTGAGCGTCCGGCCCTCGCCGTAGGGGCTCATGCTGATGCGCTGACGGGTGAGGTCGGCGGTGACCGTTTCGACGCCGAGAAGGTCGGGCTGGCCCTTGTACGGCCAGAAGACACCGTGGACGTTGACGGTCGCGGTCGCGGTCGTCGCGCCCGCCCAATGCTCGGCGCCGCCGTGCTTTGCGAGTACGAATTCGAGTAGGTCGTTCATGATGATGTCCTTCTTTCACCGGCTAGCGAGGACCGCCTGCGTCGGAGTAGTATGTAATGGGTGTTCGAACCATAGACCCTTTCATTTAGAAATAGCAAGCACAGGCGAAAAACTTTCGCGGGAACCTGACCTAGGGTGGACAAAATGACGAGCAAGACGAGTTCGGGATTCAGCAGCGACAAGACCGTGACCGCGGCACAACGGCTGGTCACACTGCTTAATACCCGTCCGCACGCCGGCCAGCCGGATGCCTTGGTGGTCGGCGGCGAGGGCCCCGATGCCGTTCGCCGTCAGTTCGCTGAGAACGCGCCCGAGATGGACGCCGCGGATCTCGCCCACGTGGCCCGCCTCCGCGACGCTCTCGTTATGACACTGATCGACGACGCCTCGGTGGAGGCGGCGGCAGCATGGGAGCGGGTGTCCGAGCTCACCGGTTCCGCAACCGTACGGCGGGTTTTCACGCCGTCCGGCGTCGAGCTGCACCCCGCCGCCGGCAGCGCCGTCCTGGGAGCGATCGCGGACGCCATCCACGACGTCGTCGACGCCGACAGCTGGTCACGGCTTCGGTTCTGCCCCAACCACAAGTGCGACCTGGCGTTCTACGACACCACACGCAGCCGCACTCAGAAGTGGGACTCATACGAGACCTGCGGCAACAAGGCGAACGTCTCCGCTCACCGCGCCCGACTCCGCGACAGCAACCTCGCCTGACTCCTGGCCGATCGGTCGACGCCTCCCCTCTACAAAATGGGCAAGGTTAGAGCTACGCCCGTGTTCGACGTCGATCGCCATGAAACTGCCGCGCGGGTGTGATTGCACGGTGTTCATATCAGGACTGAACGATCAACTCGTGCCCGAAACGGCGGTTGTTTCCGACGAAGGTGGAGAGTTCCATTGGACCTTGCCCGCCACAGGGAGCTACCTTCTGACGGCGAAATGCGGCTCAGCGTTGAGAGGCTAATAGATGTCGAGATCACCAAGGACCAACTGGTTCTGACCGCCACGATCTTGGTGCGCGCCGATTCGTGAATGTTCGCTCTTGTTAGTCAGGCACTACCCGAGTGGCTTGCAACTGACATTCCAGAACAATCTTTCACCGCAAGACCGGAGACAGCGACAGGGCCATCGACGAGTGGTGGGACAACTTCGCGCACCTTCCCGTCTTCTCCCCCTTCGGACAGAGATCCTGGGCGCACTCGCGGCAAATACGGCGAGGCAATAGTGCGGCTTGGCCTCGACCCACGGTGGAGCTCGCTACTCGCGCAGAATGGTTCAGAACTCCCCGCACACGAAGTACTCCACGTCCATCGGATCCTCCCTGCGGACGCGTGGAAGGAGATCCTCGCGAACGCGGATGCCCAAAACTGGCTGTGGCCCGGCAGCCACCTGTCACGGACTGAGCTGCTGCCAATTGCCGAATACTTGTTTGGAACGGCGCCTGCCGACCGCGCGTTGAGCGGACGGAGTATCGCTTGAATTTGGCCAGTACTATGTTGCGGCCTGGTTTGTCGAATTACTATCGCTCGCCAGCGGGTGGCAATCAGCGGGGCGGGGTAAGCAGGCAACTCTGCAATACCGCGGCGGCGCGCCTCATCCCGCGCGACGACACCGCCCAGTACCGATCCTCTACCCAGACACATTCTCCTGATCGGAGGTCATTCAAGGCTTGCGACGATTGCAGAAACATTAGCCTGTGTGGAGATGAAGCGTCGCTGGTACTCACGCGGTGCCATTGCTAGTCGGTGCGAGAACGCTCGACGAAGGTTCTCTCGATTCTTGAAGCCAGCCTTGTTGGCGGTCTCGCTCACCGTGTGACCCGCGGCGAGCAACGCTTTCGCCTCATCGAACCGGATTTCCTCCACGTACTTTGCTGGGGTGGTGTCGAGCTCGTCACCGAATAACCGATTCAGTTGTCGGGGACTGATAAGGGCGTGGTCTGCGAGAACGGACACCGAGTAGTCACGTGTGAGGTCCTCCCTGATCCAGTCGACGACGCCTCGGAGAAGTGACGATCGCGGGGCCGCCCCCTGCAGCGAATACGAGAACTGCGATTGACCGCCGGGGCGTTGCATGTAGACGACGAGCGATCGGGCAACGTCTCGGGCCAGCTCGGGCCCATGGTCCTCTTCGACCAGCGCGAGTGCCAGATCGATGCCTGCGGAGACCCCCGCTGAAGTGTAAACGTCTCGGTCTTTGACGTAGATCAGATCGGGTTGGACGTCGATGCGGGGATACCGGTCGGCGAGGGTGTGTGCGTGCCTCCAATGGGTCGTAGCCCGGCGGCCACTGAGAAGCCCCGCATCGGCGAGGACGAAGGCTCCGGTGCAGATGGACGCCATCCTCCGGGTCCTCTGGCTCAGCACGATCGTCGCTTCCCTCAAGTCCGGCTGCACGCCGTGAGCCGGGAAGATGTCGCCGCCGCTGACGAGCACGGTATCGAAACGGCCCGCAGTGAAAGCGGAGCCGGCTACGGGGAAGACAACCCCGATCGAGGTCGTGACGGGTGATCCGTCCGGCGAGACGATCGCGATCTCGTAGTTCGCGCCGAAGCGGTTCGCTTCGGCGAACACCTCGGCTGGGCCGCTGACATCGAGAAGCTTCGTTCCATCGAAGACCAGCACGGCAATGCGGCGCTTGACCTGCTCGGTCCTATCGTCGTGCCGGTTCATCCACGCCACCTCTTCCCTCTTGAAGGTTACGGCGCTGCGCATGTGGCACGCGGCAGGAGGACTGCCAACGACACCTCACATCCGGACGCCTTTATCGCGTACCGGACCCGTCGGAGTGTCTGCGGCCGTACGTTCAGGGACTTGAGAGTAAGGAGCACGAAATGTCAACTATGACCGTACAGTCCCCGGACAGCACCAGTGAGCCGAGACCAGACCACGCCGAGAGGACGAATCCTGAGAACGGTGAGGCTGGTTTCGTCGCCTCCGACCGGTTGATCGCCAACCTCCAGAAGGTCGTGGTCGATCTCATCGAGTTGCACCTCCAGGCAAAGCAGGCGCACTGGAACGTGGTCGGCACGGGTTTTCGCAGCATCCACCTGCACCTGGACGAAATCGCCGACGAGGCCCGCGCGTTCAGCGACACCATCGCCGAACGGATGCGCGCGCTACAGGCCACACCTGACGGTCGAAGCGACACCGTCGCGGCGACCACGACCCTGCACATCTACCCCGCTGGAGAACAGTCCACCGCGGACACCGCTGGCCTCATGGCCCGGCGCCTCGACCGCGTCGTGCACACCCTCCGCTCCGTGCATGACGCTGTCGATGCCGAAGACCCGACCAGTGCCGACATCCTTCACACGATCATCGAGGCGCTCGACAAGCACGCCTGGATGATCAGCGCGGAAACCCGCACCCCTATCTCGTTCATCTGAACCGTCGAATCACCGTTCGTCACAATTCAAGGAGAAGCATCATGACTCAGATAATCGCCGGCATCACCATCCCGGACACCGCGGCCGCCCTGGAAGCCGCCGACCTCATCCGCACCGAAACCGGGGAGATGCTCTACAACCACTCCAACCGAGTATTCCTATTCGGCGCACTCGAAGGGCGTGCACGCGGCCTGCAACCTGACCTCGAGCAGCTTTACATCGCTGCCCTGTTCCACGACATCGGACTCACCGCCCGGTTCAAGACAAGCCGCCAACGATTCGAGATGGACGGCGCCGATACCGCCCGAGACTTCCTCCTCACTCATGGCCATTCTCACGACAACGCGCAGAACGCATGGCTCGCGATCGCCCTCCACACCACCCCGGCGATCCCGACCGCGCTATCTCCGGAGATCGCTCTAGTGACCGCTGGCGTCGAAACCGACGTCCTCGGCCTGCACCTAGATGAGATCGACCGGGCACACCGGCAGGCGGTTGTCGACGCGTTCCCGCGGCCCGAGTTTAAGAACAGTATCCTCGTGGCCTTCAACGACGGGATGAAGCACCGACCCGACTCGACGTTCGGCACCATGAACGACGACGTCCTCGCCCACTTCAACCCCGGGTTCCGCCGCGACAATTTCGTGCAGATCATCCAGAACAACGACTGGCCCTCGTGACATGAGCCCCTCCCACGACATCATCCCGGCCGCTTCGGGTGTGCGCGGTGTGTGGAATCGGCACTTACCGGGAGCGGGCCGCAGCCTTATCGATCACGGCGGACACAGCGAATATAAGAGTGTCGCGATGTTCTCTCAGACGCGACTCGGGATCTTCGCCGATCGATCGGACTACGTCGCTGGTCATCGTCCACGCCTGCGCCATGGCGATGGCCAGCATAAAGATGTCCATGCCGGTCGACGCGTCAACACCCAGCTGCTGCGAGAGGGCTTCGGCTTTCGAGATGTGCGAGTACGCCTGCAGCCCGGTCGTCTCAGGGCGCTCGAGGGCTTTCCATTGGTGTAGCCGGGCTAGTTGGGTGTTCTGGACCAAGTGGTCGAATAGGGCCCCGATGTACTCCGCGAACTCGTCGGGCGTGTAAGGGACCTGGTCGCCGAGGATACCGAGACGGTTCTCGAGCACAGCGTCGAACAGTCCCTCCTTGGACCCGAAATACAGATAGATCGCTTGTTTGTTCGCGCCGGCCGCAGTCGCGATGCTCGCTACCCGCGCGCCGGCGAAGCCGCGCGCCGCGAACTCGGAGTATGCCGCATCCAGAAGCCGGGCCTGTGTTGCAGATGAGTCGTATGCCATACCAAAAATAGTAAACCAAACGTCCGGTTGACTTTGACTGCGACACGGCACTACGTTAAATAAACCAACCGATTGAATTAGCATCTGGGCTAGGAGAATAATCATGACCACGTGGCTCATAACAGGCGCATCTTCAGGGATCGGACGTGCCGTCGCAACCAGGCTGCTGGCTACGGGCCACCGCGTCGCAGCATTCGCACGCGATCCCGACGCAATGGACGAACTCGCGACGGCCTACCCCGAACTCCTCTGGACCGCCCAGGTGGATATAACTGACACGGTCGAGCTGCGCCGGGCCACCGACCGGGCTTTCGCCGAGCTGGGAGACATCGACGTGCTGTTCTCGAACGCCGGATCGGGCGCGTTCGGTGCGGCCGAGGAACTGGCCGATGCCGTGATCGAGCAGCAGATCGCGCTCAACATGGTCGCGCCGATCCAGCTGATCCGCTCCGCTCTCCCGCACCTCCGGGCGCAGGGCGGCGGGCGGATCATCCAGATGTCCACCATGGGCGGGCAGCTCACGACTACCGGCGGCAGCATGTACCACGCATCCAAGTGGGGCATTGAGGGATTTACCGAAGCGCTCATGGGCGAGGTCGCCGCGTTCGGCATCGCCGTCACCCTGGTCGAGCCCGGCAACGTACGGACACCCTTCGGATCAGGTCTCAGCATCGCGCCCCCGATAGACGCATACGCAGAGACCCCGGTCGGTCAGGTACGTCAGTACATCGAGGCAGCGGGCGGCAACCTCACCGCCAACGCCCTGGGCGATCCAGGGCTGGTCGCTGACGCGATCATCGCCGTCGCAGCCCAGACCCCCGCCCCACGTCGCCTGGCGTTGGGAAGCGATGCTTTCGACGGCATCCGCGCAGCACTCGTGTCCCGCCTCGCCGAACTCGACGAGGCGAAATCCGTTTCCGAGAGCACGGATTTCCCCGCCGGTGCCTGAACCGACTCGCAAGCACGACCTCACACCACCCACTGCACGTCTTTACAACACAAGGAGAAACATCATGGCCACCACGACAGCTGCAACTATCGCCCGCGAATTCTGGGAAAGCTGGGGGCGCGGGGACCTCGAACTGACATGGGCTGAATACGTCCATCCCGACATCGTCGTCCACCCCTCCTCCGGCTACGAATTCACCAGGCAGACCTGGCTTCAGGCCGAGCAGGCTCTACATGCCGCATTTACGGACATCGAGGTGAAGGTCCTCGCGCAGATCGAAAACGGAGACATGGTCGCCACCCGCTTCGCTGTCACCGGCCGCCAGACCGGCGAGTTCTTCGGCGTCCCCTCAAGCGGGAAGTCCGCAACTCTCACCGGCACGATCTTCGACCGCGTCCAGGACGGCAAGCTCGCAGAGCACTGGGCCGAGATCGGCGTCTCTCAGTTCCTCCAGCAACTCGCCGCCTAACTCCCGTACCCGACCTCAGAAAGCGCAGGCAAGAACATGAACACACTGCACACCGACGAGCTCGTCGGCGAGTCCGACTACACGGCGCTGACACGTCTCGCGCTGGAAGTCGCCTGGCGGGTTGACAGCGGAGAGGCTTCAAGCCTGACGGATGTCTTCACCGAAGACGGATCGATCGCGACCCTCGGAGAACCCAGCGTCGGACACGACGCCATCCGGGCCTGGGGACAGATGATGGACACCGACAGCCCGATCCCCGGGGTTCGTCACGTACTCACGAACTTCCGATTCGTCGCCGACGGCGACGACCGGGCGGTGGGCACCATGTACATAACCGCGTATCTCGCCGGCACACGGGAGAAGGACCAGACCACCCCCTTCGCAATGGGCCTCGGAACCGACCACTACCGCCGGACCGCGACCGGGTGGAAGGTCACATCCCGCATCTTCGAACCGTACTTCCTGCGCGAATAGGAACGGACGATCCGCGATGTCGTGAAGCCGCGGCATCGCGAACCGTCCTGCGCGCGACACACGCGGCGGGCGAAAGCCCGAAGCCCACCTACGTCACTCCAGAACGGGGTGCGGGCCGAAATCGGCCAATCACAACAACAGGAGGAATCATGTCAGTCATCACTGTCGGTACCGAGAACAGCACGTCGATCGACCTCTATTACGAAGACCACGGGTCCGGTCAGCCGGTCGTCCTCATCCACGGATACCCCCTCAGCGGCGCATCGTGGGCTCCACAGACCAGGGCCCTCCTCGACGCCGGCTACCGGGTGATCACCTACGACCGCCGCGGATTCGGGAAGTCCAGCCAGCCCAGCGAGGGCTACAACTACGACACCTTCGCTTCCGACCTCAACATCGTGCTCAACACCCTCGACCTGAACGACGTGCTGCTCGTCGGCTTCTCGATGGGCACCGGAGAGGTCGGACGCTACACCGCCACCTACGGCACCGACCGGCTCGCGAAGATCGCCTTCCTCGCACCCATCGAGCCGTTCCTGCTCAAGACCGACGACAACCCGACCGGCCTCCCCCAGGAGGTCTTCGACGGGATCGTCGCCGGCGCCAAGGCCGACCCGTTCGCGTTCTACACGGCTTTCTACAAAGACTTCTACAACCTCGACGAGAACCTCGGTACTCGCGTGAGCCCCGAGGTGGTCACCGCCAGCTGGAATGTCGCGACCGGCGGATCGCTCATCGCCGCCTACGCCGTGGTGCCGGCCTGGCACGAGGACTTCCGGGAAGACATCAAGAAGATCCGCGCCAGCGGCATCCAGAGCCTGATCATGCAGGGCACCCTCGACCGCAACCTCCCCATCGACGCCACCGGGCGCGCCTTCCACAAGGCGTTCCCGGAAAGCGACTACGTCGAGATCGAAGGCGGCCCACACGGCTTCGGCTGGAGCCACGCCGACGAGGTCAACGAGAACCTACTCCGCTTCCTCATGAGCTGACAGTGCGGTGTCCCGCCGCAGTGGAGACGGCGGGACACGGTGCGCACACCAACGGATCCAAGGAGATGCAGTACCGGCGCGAAGGGGACGGCACCTTCTCTCCTTTGAAGGAGCGCAACGTGGAATTCGGCGGCGGGCTGGAGCGCATAGCCGCCGACGCCCTAGGAGTCCCCTACGTCTACGCATCAGTCTGCTAGCGACCGCTTCTCAGAATCTTCGAAGATCTCTCCCGCATTTCCTTTGCGACCTGCCCCGAACCGATGCGAATCATCGTCGACCGTGTACGCGGAGCCTACTTCTTGGCCGTCGGTGTCCGTCCCGGCACCTAGGCGCAGGGATACGTGATGCGCCGGCTGATACGTCGCGCCATCACAACGGCGAAGACCATAGGCCTGCACGACGAGTTTTTCGCCCCGCTCGTGGCGCAACTCTCCGTCATCTATGCGGAGGCGTACCCCGAGACAGCGACGCGCGGCGCGGATGTCCTCGCTATCCTGCTGCGGGAGGAGCGGGCGTTCCGCCGCACCCTCGAGGGCGGTCTGCGAGCTCTCCGTCGGTTCGAGGGAACCGCTGAAAGGTCTCTGCCGAACTCATGAAAAAGCACCAGACTTCGTTATGAACTCGCCGAGAAGTGCCAAAACGAGCAGAAAAACACATGCGTTCAACAGAAAAACCCCCGCCTGAGCGAGGGCTACAGCTGGGGTACCTGGACTCGAACCAAGAACAAAAGAATCAGAATCTTCCGTGTTGCCAATTACACCATACCCCACAGTCCCAAACCGAAGCTCGGGCCGACGGTCTACTTTAGCCCATACCCGGCCAGAGTAAAAACCGAGTCAGATCAGCATGTCTCGATTGAGCGCCGCAGCCAGCTTCGCGCCTGCCCCGGCGGCCACGATGAGCTGCTGCGGGCCGGGCGCCGTCGAGTCGCCAGCGGCGTAGACGCCGGGGACACTGGTGCGTCCGCCGTCGTCGACCACGAGGTAGCCGTCTGCGTCGAACTCGAGGCCGAGTTCAGACACGTACGCGAGGTTCGGGGCATAGACGGGTCGCACGAACACGGCTGCGCGCGGCACGGTCTCGCCGTCGGCGAGAACGACCCCGGTGATGCCGGAACGGTCCCCCGCGACATCCGCCAGCTCGCGCCGTTCGACGCGGATGCCGCGCTCCCCCAGCATCGCCTCGTCTTCGGGAGTCACGACACCCACGCCATTGGTGAAGACGATGAGGTCGCGGCTCCACTGCGAGAGCACGAGTGCCCGCGCGGCGAGGTCCTCGGTCTCGCCGATGAGGGCGATCGGCTGGTCGGCGTACTCGTAGGCGTCGCATTCGACGCAGCTGTGGGCGCTCGTGCCGTAGAACTGGCGCAGGCTGGGCAGCGCCGGGAACTTCTCGGTGAGCCCCGTGCCGATGACGATGGTGCTGGTGGTGACGACGGATGCGCCATAGGCCACCGCGAAACCGCCGTCGATGCGCGTCACATTGCTCACGACCGCCTTCGCGAACGACGCCTCGGGGTAGGCCTCGAGCTCTTCGCGTCCGAGACGGCGTAGCTCGAGCGGCGAGATGCCGTCGCGGCTGACGTACCCGTGCGAGGCGAACGTCGCGGCGTTGCGCGGTCGGTTGCTGTCGAGCACCAGGGTCGAACGACGGGCGCGCACCAGGTTGAGGGCGGCGCTCAGGCCGGCGGGGCCGGCGCCGACGACGACGACCTCGCGCTCCAGGGCCACAGCACCCTCGAGACTTGCAGTGCCCTCGAGGCCGCCCTCGAGGGTCACAGCCTGGCCCGCAGCTTCGCGAGACGGAACAGGCTGGAGTCCTTGCCCAGCAGCTCCATCGACTCGAACAGCGGCGGGCTGATGCGACGCCCGGAGATCGCGGAGCGCAGGGGCCCGAAGGCGACGCGGGGCTTGAGCTCGAGTCGCTCGATCAGGGCGACGCGCAGTGCTGCCTCGATGTGGTCGTGGTCCCATTTCAGCACGTGGCCGAGCGCCTCGATCGAGGCGTCGAGCACGACGTCGGCGCCGTCCTTCGGCATCGCGTCGGCGTCGACCTCGATGGCGTCGTCGTCGGTGAACAGGAAGCCGAGCAGGCCCTGTGCCTCGCCGAGCAGCTGCATGCGCTCCTGCACGAGCGGCGTCGCGAGACGCAGCAGCTCGTGCTGCTCGGGCGTCGAGACGAGACCGTCGAGGTAGGGCACGAGGCGGTCGGCGAGGTCGTCGACCGTGAGCAGACGGATGTGGTCGCCGTTGAGCGACTCGGCCTTCTTGAGGTCGAAGCGCGCGGGGTTCGGGTTCACGTCGACGACGTCGAACGCCGCGACCATCTCGTCGCTCGAGAACACGTCGCGGTCGTGCGAGAGCGACCAGCCGAGCAGCGACAGGTAGTTGAGCAGCCCCTCGGGGATGAAGCCCCGCTCGCGGTGGTGGAACAGGTTCGACTCGGGGTCGCGCTTCGAGAGCTTCTTGTTGTTCTCGCCCATCACGTAGGGCAGGTGGCCGAAGCGCGGGATGAACTCGGTCACCCCGACCTCGATGAGTGCGGTGTAGAGGGCGATCTGGCGCGGGGTGCTCGACAGGAGGTCCTCGCCGCGCAGCACGTGCGTGATGCCCATCAACGCGTCATCCACGGGGTTCACGAACGTGTACAGCGGGGCGCCGTTGGGGCGCACGACGACGAAGTCGGTGAACGACCCGGCGGGGAAGGTGATCTCGCCGCGAACCAGGTCGTCGAAGCTCAGGTCGGTGTCTGGAACCCTGAGGCGCAGCGCCGGGCTGCGTCCCTCGGCCCTGTATGCGGCGATCTGCTCGGCGCCGAGGTCGCGCTCGAAGTTGTCGTAGCCCTGCTTGGGGTCGCGACCGGCGGCGACGTTGCGTGCCTCGATCTCCTCGCCGGTGGCGAAGCTCTCGTAGAGGTGCCCGCTGGCCTTGAGCTTCTCGATCACACCGAGGTAGATGTCGGTGCGCTGCGACTGCCGGTACGGCTCGTGCGGGCCCCCGGTCTCCACGCCCTCGTCCCAGTCGAGGTTCAGCCAGCGCAGCGCGTCGAGCAGCTGGAGGTAGCTCTCCTCGCTGTCGCGGGCCGCGTCGGTGTCCTCGATGCGGAACACGAGCTTGCCGCCGGTGTGGCGGGCGTAGGCCCAGTTGAAGAGGGCGGTGCGGATGAGACCGACATGGGGGGTGCCGGTTGGCGACGGGCAGAACCGCACGCGAACATCGGCACCGGCAGCGGTGGAGAAGGGAGCAGACATTGCCTGTAATCCTATCGGCAGCGGATGCGGCGGCGGGCGGCGGTTTGCCTCACGCGGGCAGCGGCCGCGCGCCGTTGTACAGCCGCGCCGTCAGCCCGAGCACGACGGCCACCAGCACGCTGGCGACGACCGCGAGCCCGGAGTAGCCGAAGAGCACGAGCACGGGTCCGGCGAGCGCTCCGCCGAGCGCGCCCGCGCTGTTCATGGCGAGGTCGCTGCGGCCCTGGATCACCGCACGGCGGTCGGCCCCGACCGACTCCGCGACGAGGGCCGAACCGGCGACGGTCGACGCGCTCCAGCCGAGCCCGAGCAGGATCAGGCCGACGACGACGCCCTGCTCGCTCTCCGCGCCGAGCGCGACGGTGGCGAGCGCTGCGACGAAGATGCCCTGTCCGATGAGGATGACCTGGATGCGGCCGATGCGGTCGGCCAGGGAACCGAAGACGGGCGACAGCGCGAACATGCCCGCGATGTGCAGGCTGATGACGAGGCCGATGATGGTGATGGATGCCCCGTGGCTGCTCAGGTGCACGGGAGTCATCGACATCACCGAGACCATGACGGCGTGGCTGATGGCCGTCGCGGCGATCCCGTAGTTGGCGTACCGGGGTCGGCCGAGCGACGGTGCCGGCGACGAGGGGCCTGCGGGCGCGGCATCCAGAGTCTGCCGCATCAGCAGCGGGTCGGGACGCAGGCCGACGACGTAGACGACCGCCGCCGCGATCTGGGCGACGACGGTGAAGACGAACGAGCCGGCGAGCGGCGGAAGACCTATGGAGCTTCCCAGCAGCTCTCCCGGGCCGACGAGGTTCGGTCCGACGACCGCGCCGATCGACGTGGCCCACACGACGATGGACAGGTCGCGGGCACGGTGCCTGTCGTCGGCGAGGTCGGTGGCGGCGAACCGCGACTGGAGCCCGACCGCGGCGCCGCTGCCGAGCATGGCGAGCCCGACGAGCAGCAGCACGAAGGAGGCGACGACGACGCTGACGATCGTGAGCACTGCGCCGAGGGCGGCGACGAGCGCTCCCACGGTGAGGGCGACACGGCGGCCGCGGCCTCGTGCCAGCCGCGCGAGCGGGATCGCCGCCGCTGCGGCGCCGAGGGTGCTCATGGTGGCGGCCATGCCGCTCCACGCCGGCGACCCGGAGAGCGACGCGGCGATGATCGCGCCGAGCGAGAGGCCCGCGCCGAGCCCGAGGCCGCCGAGCACCTGGCCGGTGCTGAGCAGAGCGACCGAGCGCCGCTGGATGGCGCGGAACTCGGGCTCGTCGAGGCTCACGACCGGGCGCGTGCCGGGTTGCTGAGCGTGCCGATTCCCTCGATCGTGATGTCGACGGTCTGGCCGGCGACGAAGCCGCCGAGGCCGCCCGGGGTTCCGGTCATGATGATGTCGCCGGGCAGCAGGGTCCACACGTCTGACGCGAAGGCCACGATCTCGGCGACCGAGTGCAGCATCTGCGAGGTGTTGCCGTGGCGGCGCTGCTCGCCGTCGACGAAGGTCGTGATCTCGACGTTGCCGGGGTCGAGCTCGGTCTCGATGACCGGGCCGATCGGGGCGAAGGTGTCATAGCCCTTGGCCCTGGCCCACTGGCCGTCGCTCACCATGAGGTCGCGCGCCGAGACGTCGTTTCCCACGGTGTATCCGAAGATGTAGTCGGCCGCGTTCTCGGCCTTCACCTGCTTGGCGATCTTGCCGATCACGATGACGAGCTCGCCCTCGTGCACGATCTTGCCGACGTTCGGCGGCAGCTGGATCGCGTCGCCGGGGCCGACGACGGCGGTGTTCGGCTTGAGGAACATCAGGGGCGTCGACGGTCCGACATCGCCCATGTCGGCCTTGTGCTCGGCATAGTTGAGCCCGATGCAGACGACCTTCGAGCGCGGGATCACCGGTGCGAGCAGGCGCACCTCGGCGAGCGGGATGCGCTCCTCGGTCGTGTCGAAGCCCGAGAACATCGGGTCGCCGGCCAGGACGACGATCTCGTCGCCGTCGACGATGCCGAACCTGGGGTCTCCACCGTTGCTGAAGCGCGCTATTTTCACGTTCTAACCCTAGGCCGGATGTCGCGGCTCGGGTACTCCCCACCGCGCGGGTCTAGCGTTGACCACATGGAACATCGTTATCTCGGAAACAGCGGCCTCAAGGTCTCGGAAATCACCTACGGAAACTGGCTCACCCACGCCTCGCAAGTCGAGAACGAGGTGGCGACGAGCTGCGTGCACGCCGCCCTCGACGTCGGCATCAGCACGTTCGACACGGCGGACACCTACGCCAACACCGCCGCCGAGAAGGTTCTCGGCGACGCGCTCAAGGGCCAGCGGCGCGAGTCGCTGGAGATCTTCACGAAGGTCTACTTCCCGACCGGACCGAAGGGTCCGAACGACACCGGTCTCAGTCGCAAGCACATCCGCGAGTCGATCGATGCCTCGCTCGTGCGCCTCGGCACCGACTACGTCGACCTGTATCAGGCGCACCGCTTCGACTACGAGACCCCGCTCGAGGAGACGATGCAGGCGTTCGCGCAGGTCGTGAACCAGGGCAAGGCGCTGTACATCGGCGTCTCCGAGTGGTCGGCCGAACAGCTGCGCGCGGGCCACAAGCTCGCCACCGAGCTCGGCATCCAGCTCATCTCGAACCAGCCGCAGTACTCCGCGCTCTGGCGCGTCATCGAGCCCGAGGTCGTTCCGACCTCGCGCGAGCTCGGCATCAGCCAGATCGTCTGGTCGCCCGTCGCGCAGGGGGTGCTCACCGGAAAGTACAAGCCCGGCGCCGAGCTGCCCGCCGGATCGAGGGCGACGGATGCCTCGGGCGGGGCCGACATGATCGGATCCTGGCTGCGCGACGAGGTGCTGACCGGCGTGCAGAAGCTCGAGCCGATCGCTGCCGAGAACGGTCTCACCATGGCGCAGCTCGCGCTGGCCTGGGTGCTGCAGAACGACAACGTCGCCTCGGCGATCATCGGCGCCTCGCGCCCCGAGCAGGTCGTCGACAACGTGAAGGCGTCGGGTGTGACGCTGTCGTCGGAGACGCTCGCCGCCATCGACGCGGCCATCGGCGGAGTCGCGGAGAGCGACCCGTCGCTCACCGTGGGTCGCGCGCCGAAGGGCCGCCTGTCGTAACCCGGTAGACCGCGCGCCTGCCCCACGGGTCGCGCGGTCGATTTTCACCTGCGCGGCCGAATATTCGGGCGCGGGAGTGAAAATCGGCCGCGCGACGCGGCAGCGCGGCAGGCGCGCGCGGCGACGGGCGCGCTACGCGTCGAGCCGCATCATCCAGCCGTGCACGTCCTCGCGGCGGCCGTACTGGATGTCGGTCAGTTCCTCGCGCAGTGACAGCGTGAGGGGGCCGGCGGGCGCATCCGCGGAGCCGATCTCGAACTCGTCGCTCTTGACGAGCGCGATCGGCGTGACCACGGCGGCGGTGCCGCAGGCGAAGGCCTCCACGATCTCGCCGGAGGCAGCACCCTCGCGCCACTCGTCGAGCGTGACACGGCGGCGTTCGACCTTCAGGCCGCGGTCTTCGGCCAGCTCGAGGATCGAGTCGCGCGTGATCCCCTCGAGGATCGAGTCGGACTGCGGGGTGACGAGCGTGCCGTCCTTGTAGACCAGCACGATGTTCATGCCGCCGAGCTCTTCGAGGTACTTGCCCTCTTCGCTGTCGAGGAAGAGCACCTGGTCGCAGCCGTTGTCGTAGGCCTCGGCCTGGGCGACGAGCGACGAGGCGTAGTTGCCGCCGGTCTTGGCGGCGCCCGTTCCGCCCTTGCCTGCACGGGAGTACTTGGTCGACAGCCAGATCGAGATCGGCACGACGCCGCCGCCCGCGAAGTACGGGCCGGCCGGGCTGGCGATCACGTAGTAGTTGACCTTCTCGGCCGGCCGAACGCCGAGGAACGCCTCTTTCGCGAACATGAACGGGCGCAGGTACAGGCTCGTCTCGGGCGCCGACGGCACCCAGTCGCCGTCGACGGCGATGATCTCCTTGAGCGAGTCGATGAAGTACTCGGTCGGCAGCTCGGGCATCGCCATGCGACGGGCCGAGCGCTGCATGCGGGCCGCGTTGGCCTCGGGACGGAAGCTCCAGATCGAGCCGTCGGCGTGACGGTAGGCCTTGAGGCCCTCGAAGATCTCCTGCCCGTAGTGCAGCACGGCCGCGGCGGGGTCGAGCGCGATCGGGCCGTAGGGCTGCACGCGCGGACGGTGCCAGCTGCCCTTGGCCGACCAGCAGATGTCGACCATGTGGTCGGTGAAGTGCCTGCCGAAGCCGGGGTCGGCGAGGATCTCCATCCGCTCCATCTCCGCCTTGGCCTCGGGGTTCTTGGAGCGGAGGAACTGCAGTGTCGTGGGTGCGAGGAGGTTCTTGATCATGCTGTTCCTAAGGTCGGTTCGGTGAGCTAATTCTTGTCGAGCGAGGCCGCGATGGCATCCCCGATGTGCGCGGTGCTGCGGAACCCGGTGCCCCTGGCCGCGAGGTCGGCGGAGACCGCTGCGGAGACGCGAGCCGAGGCATCCGTCTGTCCGAGGTGATCGAGCAGCAGCGCCACGGAGAGGATCGCGGCGGTGGGATCGGCTTTCTGCTGGCCGGCGATGTCGGGCGCGGATCCGTGCACCGGCTCGAACATGCTGGGGAAGTCTCCGGTCGGGTTGATGTTGCCGGAGGCTGCCAGTCCGATTCCGCCGCTGATAGCGGCAGCAAGATCGGTGATGATGTCGCCGAAGAGGTTGTCCGTGACGATGGTGTCAAACCTACCCGGATTCGTGACCATGAATATAGTCACCGCGTCGATGTGCAGGTAGTCGACCGCGACATCGGGGAATTCGAGGGCGACGCGGTCGACGGTGCGCTGCCAGAGCGAGCCGGCGAAGACGAGCACGTTGGTCTTGTGAACGAGGGTGAGCTTCTTGGCCGGTCGGGATGCAGCGACGGCGAATCCGTGGCGCACGAGGCGTTCGACGCCGAAGGCCGTGTTGACCGAGACCTCGTTCGCGACCTCGCCCGGGGTGCCGACGCGGATCGCGCCGCCGTTGCCCACGTACGGGCCCTCCGTACCCTCGCGCACCACGACGAAGTCGACGTCGCCGGGGGCGGCGAGCGGCGAGTCGATGCCGGGGAAGAGCGTCGTCGGCCGCAGGTTCACGTAGTGGTCGAGTGCGAAACGCAGCTTGAGCAGCAGGCCGCGCTCGATGATCCCGCCCTTGAGCCGTGCGTCGCGCGGGTCTCCCCCGACGGCGCCGAGCAGGATCGCGTCGTGATTCTTGAGCTCGTCGAGGTCGGAGTCGTCGAGGATCTTGCCGGTCTCGAGAAAGTGACCCGCGCCGAAGGGAAACTGCGTGGTCGCGAGCTCGACGTCGTCGCCGAGCGCCGCGCGCAGCACCTTGAGCGCTTCGGCGATGACTTCGGGTCCGATTCCGTCTCCGGGAATGACGGCGAGATTGAGGGCTGTGGGCATGCCTTTAGCGTACTGCCCGGCATGCCCGACCACCCGGCGGCGGCCCTTATGCAGGATTGCGGACTCAAGTCAATGCCACCACCACGGTACGACCAGTCGCTAATGTGATGCCCATGAGTATTGGAAGCGGAATCGCCCTGTTCGTCATCGGTGCCATCTTGGCCTTCGCCGTCAACGTGCAGTTGGACTGGATCGAACTGAGCACCATCGGCTACCTGCTGATGGGCGCCGGAGTGATCATCTTCATCATCGGAATCGTGCTGGCCGTGCGCAAGCGCGAGTCGGTCACCACCGTTCGCTCGAACGTCGACCCGGCGAGCGGCGAGAGTGTGCAGCAGCGCTCCACCAAGTCCCCCAACGACCTCGTCTGAGTCGCACCCCCTAGCTCGTCGAAACGCACGGCCCGTCAACGTCGACGGACCGTGCGTTTCGACGTGTCCCACCCGTCTCGCTAGCCCCGCACCTTGCGCAGCGTGACCAACGTCACGGCGATCGCGACGGCCATGAGCGCGACGGCGACCCACGAGGTCGCCACCACACCCGAGTCGAATGCGGCGCGCGCCGACTCGAGCAGCTGGTCGCCGAGGGCTGCCGGCAGCCCCTCCGACACCTCGACGGCGCCGCCGAGCGTCTCGCGTGCGGCCGCCGCGTCTGACGAGCCCACCCCGTCGGGGATCACGATCGACGTGCGGTACGAGGCGGCGAGGATGCTGCCGAGAACCGCGGTTCCGAGAACGGCGCCGACCTCGTAGGCGGTCTCGGAGACGGCGGATGCTGCTCCCGCTTTCGCGGGCGGAACGCTCGAGATGATGAGGTCGTTCGAGAGCGTCTCCGCTGCGCCGATTCCCGCACCGAGCACGCAGAACGCGATCACCAGGCTGAGCACGGTCGAGTCCGACCCGATGATCGCGATCGACGCGTAGGCGACGAGCGACAGCGTGAGCCCGAACGCCATGATGAACCCGGGGCGCACGAAGCGCACGACCGGCACGACGAGCAGGCCGGCGGCGATGATCACCACTGTTCCCGGCAGCAGCTGCAGCGCGGCCTCGAGCGGATCGAGCCCGAGCACCAGCTGGAGGTGCTGGGTGAGGAAGAACAGCAGACCGACGAGCGAGATCACGCTCACCAGGTTGACGATGACCGCTCCGCTGAACGCGGGCGCCCGGAAGAGCTGCATGTCGAGCATGGGGTTCGCCTGCCGCGACAGCCGGCGCACGAACAGGGTTCCCGCGGTGAGGCCGACCAGGGTGAGCGCGATCGGCAGCACGCCGAACCCCTCGGTGGCGGCCTCCTTGATCGCGTAGACGATGGGGGCGAGAGTCGCCATCGACAGCAGGATGCTCGGAAGGTCGAACGGTCCGGGCGCGGGATCCTTCGAGTCCTTGATGAGGATCGGCGCGAGCACGAGCAGCGGGAGGAGTACGGGAATGGCGATGAGGAACGTCGAGCCCCACCAGTAGTGCTCGAGCAGCACCCCGCCCACGATCGGACCGATCGCGGAGCCGGCCGAGAAGCCCGTGGCCCAGATCGCGATGGCGAGGCGGCGCTGCCGGCGGTCGAGGAAGAGGCTGCGCAGGAGCGACAGGGTGGCCGGCATGATCATGGCGCCGAACACGCCGAGGAGTACCCTGGCCGCGATGAGCGAGGTCGCATCCGGGGCGAACGCGGCGAACAGGGAGACGACCCCGAAGCCGCTCGCGCCGATCATGAGCAGGCGGCGGCGGCCGTAGCGGTCGCCGAGGTTGCCCATGGCGACGAGCAGTCCGGCGAGGGCGAGCGGGTAGGCGTCGACGATCCAGAGCTGGGCGGCCGCGCTCGGCAGCAGGTCGCGGGCGATGTGCGGCAGGGCGAAGCTCAACACGGTGTTGTCGATCGAGACGAGCAGCACCGGCAGCATGAGCACGGCGAGGCCGGCCCACTGCCGAGGTGTGGCCCGGACCCGGGTGGTGGTGTCTGTGGTGCTCATTCTGGCAACTGTACCGTCTGGACGGTACAGTTGCCAGATGACGCAGAAACAATCGGCGAAAGAACCCGTGCTCGACGCGTTCGAGCGGGTGGTCATCGAGCGCGGCGAACGGGCCGCGACGCTCGAGGCGGTCGCGGTCGAGGCCGGCGTCTCCAAGGGCGGGCTGCTCTACCACTTCGGATCGAAGAAAGACCTGGTCGACGGCGTGATCGAGCGCATCTCCGACAGCGCGACCGACTACTCCGACCTGCTGCGGGCCTCGCCCGAGGGAGTGGTCAGCACGTTTATCCGCACCTCGGTGACGGCGGGCACGGACTTCGACAACTCGTACATCGCCCTGACCCGGCTCGCCCAGTCGGGCATCTATCCCGAGGCGCGCGCGGCGCTCGCACGCATCGAGTCGGAGTGGTTCGACCTCGTCGAGTCCGAGGTCGGCGATCCCGCGGTCGCGCGGCTGGTGCTGCTCGTCAGCGACGGCCTCTACTACAGCTCGGCGCTGTTCCCCGATGCGACGACCCGCACCGACGCCGGTTCGCTCGACGAGGTCATCGCCGTGGTCGCCGAACTGGTGCGCGCGCGTCGAGCCTGACCCGTCGACCATACGCCGAGCTAGCGCTACTCCGTGATGTCGATCTCGCGCAGCACGTCGGCGTCGATCGCCACGCGCACGGTCTCGAGCAGCTCGTCGGGAGCGGGCGAGTCGACGGTCAGCACGCTGAGGGCCTGTCCGCCGGCCTCGTGACGGGCGATCTGCATGCCCGCGATGTTGATGGATGCGTCGCCGAACTCCTTGCCGTAGACCGCGACGATGCCGGGGCGGTCGGTGTAGATCATCACGATGAGGTGCTTGGCGAACGGCACCTCGACGTCGTAGCCGTTGATCTCGACGATCTTCTCGGTCTGCTTGGTTCCGGTGAGCGTGCCGGAGACCGACACCTGCGAGCCGTCGCTCAGCGCGCCGCGGATCGTGAGCAGGTTGCGGTACTCCTCGCTCTCCGTCTCGGTGATGAGGCGCACGGTGACACCGCGCTGCTCGGCGAGGAGCGGCGCGTTGACGTAGCTGACCGACTCGCTGACGATGTTCGAGAAGATGCCCTTGAGCGCGGCGAGCTTGAGCACGCTCACGTCGAAGTCGGCGATCTCGCCGCGCACCTCGACGTCGATGCTCGTGACCGGGCTGCTGGCGAGTCCGGAGAAGACCTGGCCGAGCTTCTCCATCAGCGGGATGCCGGGGCGCACGCTCGGATCGATGACGCCGCCGGCGACGTTGACGGCGTCGGGTACCAGTTCGCCGCCGAGCGCGAGGCGCACCGACTTCGCGACCGAGACGCCGGCCTTCTCCTGCGCCTCGTCGGTCGACGCGCCGAGGTGCGGCGTGAGGATGATGTTGTCGAGCGTCAGCAACGGCGACTCGAGCGGCGGCTCGCTGACGAAGACGTCGAGGCCGGCGCCGGCGATGCGCTGCGACTTGAGGGCCGCGTAGAGCGCGTCCTCGTCGATGAGACCGCCGCGCGCGACGTTGACGATGAACGCGGTGGGCTTCATGGTCGCGAACTGCTCGGTCGAGATCATGCCCGTGGTCTCGGGCGTCTTCGGCATGTGGATCGTGATGAAGTCGCTCTGCGCGAGCAGCTCGTCGAGGGTGAGCAGAGTGACGCCGAGCTGCTGGGCGCGGGCCGAGGTGACGTAGGGGTCGTAGGCGACGACGTTCATGCCGAAGGCCTGCAGGCGCGCGGTGATGAGCGCGCCGATGCGGCCGAGTCCGATGATGCCGACGGTCTTCTCGTACAGCTCGGTGCCGGTGTACTTCGAGCGCTTCCAGGTGCCGGCGGCGAGGCTGGCGTGGGCCGCGGGGATGAACCGCGAGAGGCTGATGATGTGGCCGACGGTGAGCTCGGCCGCCGAGATGATGTTGGAGGTCGGCGCGTTGACGACCATGACGCCGGCGGTCGTGGCCGCCTTGATGTCGACGTTGTCGAGCCCGACGCCGGCCCGCGCGATGACCTTCAGCTGCGGTGCGGCCGCGATTGCCTCCTCGTCGACCTTGGTCGCGGAGCGGATGAGGATCGCGCTCGCGTCGGAGAGCGCCGACAGCAGCGCCGGACGGTCGGTGCCGTCTACGGTGCGCACGTCGAAGTCGGGGCCGAGGGCCTCGACAGTCGCGGGTGAAAGTTCTTCTGCAATCAGCACGATCGGCTTAGCCACGAACGATTCCTTCGGGGGTGAGGGGGAGATTGGCGCTGGCCGCGCAACCCGATGAGTCTACTGCGCGGCAGAATGACTCCATGATGGAAGCCGCGTTGGACGTAACACGGACGATCGTGCTCGTGCTGCTGGTCGTTCTCTTCGTCGGCATGGGGGTCAACCACTTCCGCGAGCGTCCAGCGCGCACGATGGCGGCGATGATCCCTCCGTCGATGCGGCGCACCGGCGTGCTCCGCCCCATGAACCTCGTCTACCTCACGGGCGTGTGCGAGGTCGCGGGCGGGGTGGGTCTCGCCGTCCCCGCGACCCGGCTCGTGGCATCCGTCGCCCTCATCGTCTTTCTCGTGGCCGTCTTTCCGGCCAATGCGTACGCATCGAAGCATCCCGAGCGATTCGGCAGGGCGGCCATCCCGTTCTGGCCGAGACTTGCCGGTCAGGCGGCACTTATCGGCCTGCTGGTGTTCGTCGCGGTGTAGCCGAATGGATGCGCCCGAGCGGTGCCCGCCCGGCGCTGCCCGCGACCGCGTGCTACGGTCGAGACAGGAAATATGATTTTTCCGGTCATCTTGGACGCGTTACCTGCGGCCACCCTCGGGGTGGGACCGCCTGTGCGTACGGTGAGACTCTGAAGGCTGCGATCCCGTGATCGCGCCGGCACACGCCCTTCGGCGGTGAAGCGATCAGAGCTACCCGTCCACAAGCACAAGCACCCACAGTCGGGGCCGCATTGCGGCCTTATTCGGGGTGCGCTCGGGAGTACATGTGAGTGACATCTCACCACCGCAGACGATTCTTACGGCCGACGGACTCGGCAAGACCTTCGGTAAGACCCACGCGGTCGTCGACGCCAGTTTCGAGGTGAACCGCGGCGAGATCTTCGTCGTCATGGGGCTCTCGGGCTCCGGCAAGTCGACGCTGATCCGCATGCTCAATGGACTGCTCGAGCCCAGCTCGGGCAGCGTGAGCGTCGCAGGCACGAAGATCTCCGGCCTGCCTGCCGCCAAACTGCGCGAGGTGCGCAAGCGCAGCGTGTCGATGGTGTTCCAGCACTTCGCGCTGCTGCCGCACCGCACCGTGATCGACAACGTGGCCTACGGCCTCGAGATCCAGGGCGTCGCCAAGGCCGAGCGCCTCGAGCGAGCCAACACGATCATCCGCCTCGTCGGGCTCGACGGGCGCCAGAACAGCCTGCCGTCGCAGCTCTCCGGCGGAATGCAGCAGCGCGTCGGCCTCGGCCGGGCGCTCGCCAGCGACACCGACATCCTGCTGATGGACGAGGCCTTCTCGGCACTCGACCCGCTCATCCGCCGCGAGATGCAGGAGCAGCTCATCGAGCTGCAGAGCGAGCTCGGCAAGACCATCATCTTCATCACGCACGACCTGAACGAGGCCATGTTCCTCGGCGACCGCATCGCCGTCATGCGCGACGGCAAGATCGTGCAGATCGGCACCCCGGAGGAGATCCTCACCGATCCCGCCAACGACTACGTCGCCCAGTTCGTGCAGGACGTTGACCGGGCACGCGTGCTCACCGCCGCCAGCGTCATGGAGCCGGCCCGCTCGGTCGTCACCGTCACCGCCGGCCCCCGCGCCGCGCTGCGAACGATGCGCGACCTGCAGTCGCAGGCCACCTTCGTGCTCGGCCGCGACCGCACCTTCGCCGGCATCGTGCGCGACCGCGACGTTCTGCGCCAGGTCAAGCGCGGCGAGACCGACCTGCGCAGCATCCTGCTCGACGACGCCACGACCGTCACCTCCGACGTCGTGATCAGCGAGCTCGTCGAGCTCTCGGTCGGCAGCGACCTGCCGATCGCCGTGCTCGACGACAAGAAACGGCTGATCGGCGTGATCCCCCGGGTCACCCTGCTCGCCGCCCTCGGCAACGTGAGCACGACCACCGGTGAGATCCCCGTCACCGAGACCGTCGCCACCATCACGGTGAGCGAGATGACCGACACTCTGCTCGATCCCACTCTCGAAGGAGCAGGACGTTGAACGACTTCCGCATTCCCCTTGGCCGCTGGGTCGAGGACATCATCGACTTCATCACCGACACGTTCGGCTTCCTCTTCGACTTCGTGGCCACGGTCGTCTCCGGCGCCTACGAGATCGTCGACGCCGTGTTCTCCACGCCGCCGTTCTGGGCCGTCATCATCGTGCTGGCCGCCCTCGGCTTCGCCGCACGCGGCTGGAAGTTCGCGATCGGAACCGTGCTCGGGCTGACGCTCATCCTCGGCGTCGACCAGTGGGACAACGCGATGGACACGCTCGCCCTCGTGCTCGTCGCCAGCGTGATCGCGATCCTCATCGCCGTCCCGCTCGGGATCGCAGCGGCGAAGAGCCGCGCGACGTCGAACTTCCTGCGCCCCGTGCTCGACCTGACGCAGACGATGCCCGCCTTCGTCTACCTGATCCCCGCCCTCATCCTCTTCGGCATCGGCGTCGTGCCCGGCGTCGTCGCGACGATCATCTTCGCCGTGGCTCCCGGAGTGCGGCTGACCGAGCTCGGCATCCGCGGCGTCGACACCGAGGTCGTCGAGGCCGGCCAGGCCTTCGGCGCCTCGCCGTGGCGGATCCTCCGCCAGATCCAGCTGCCCCTCGCGATGCCGAGCATCATGGCCGGCGTCAACCAGGTCATCATGCTCTCGCTCTCCATGGTCGTCATCGCCGGCATGGTCGGCGCGGGCGGCCTCGGCCAGCCCGTCGTCGCGAGCCTGAACCGCATCGACGTCGCCCTCGGCTTCGAGGCAGGCCTCTCGGTCGTCATCCTGGCGATCTTCCTCGACCGGCTCACCGCCGCGCTCGGCGGAGGAGACACGCCCCTCGGTCGCGTGCTGGGCCGCCGCGGCGCCGCCCGTCTCGAACGCGAGTCCGCCGCGAAGGCGGCGACCCCCGGGCAGGCCCCCGCCGAGCGCGAGCTCGTCGACGCCTGACCCCACCCTCTCGCCGGCGCCTACGCGTCGGCGAACCGGAGCTTCCCGCTCCTGCAATCTCCAATCACGGCCGGCCACAGCAGTCGGCCAACGAAAGGCAGAACACCTTGAAGAACCGTTACACCTCATTCATCGCCCTGGGCGCCGTGAGCATGCTCGCCCTCGCGGGTTGCGCAGCCGCCGGCCCCGCAGAGACCGTCGGCGACGGCAACAAGGACACCAAGGCGCTCGACCTCGCCGTGTTCAATGGCTGGGACGAGGGCATCGCCGCGTCCGAGCTGTGGAAGGCCATCCTCGACGAGAAGGGCTACGACGTCACCCTCTCGTATGCCGACGCAGCCCCCGTCTTCCTCGGCCTCTCGAAGGGCGACTACGACCTGACACTCGACGTCTGGCTGCCCGACACCCACGCCGCGTACTTCGACAAGTACGGCGACGACATCACCGACCTCGGCGCGTGGAACGAGGAGTCGAAGCTCACCGTCGCCGTGAACGCCGACGCCCCGATCGACTCTCTCGCCGAGCTCGCGGAGAACGCCGACCTGTTCAACAACGAGATCGTCGGCATCGAGCCGGGCGCCGGTCTCACCGCCGCGATGGAAGAGCGGGTCATCCCCGGTTACGGCCTTGAGGACATGGAGTTCACCACCTCCTCGACCGCCGCCATGCTCACCGCGCTGACCGCCGCGACCGACTCCGGCGAGAACATCGTCGTGACGCTCTGGGAGCCGCACTGGGCGAACTCCGCCTTCCCGATCAAGACGCTCGAAGACCCCGAGGGCACCCTCGCCGACCTCGAGAGCCTGCACGCGTTCGGCAAGGCCGACTTCGAGGACGAGTACCCGCAGGTCACCGAGTGGATGGACAACTTCGAGATGGACCTCGACACGCTCTACTCGCTCGAGCAGGCCATGTTCGTCGACTACGACGGCTCGGACTACGCGCCCATCGTCGCCAAGTGGATCGAAGAGAACCAGGACTACGTCG
>Ga0247803_1000152_pt1 | contig 41448 bp, 70 predicted proteins | sample UWRJL014104B1_FD_180928 | JGI IMG/M metagenome (GOLD analysis project Ga0247803, IMG submission 180928) | Plant litter microbial communities from Arlington Agricultural Research Station in Wisconsin, United States - UWRJ-L014-104B-1 | ecosystem: Environmental > Terrestrial > Plant litter >... | reverse complement strand
AAGAAAACCCTGGTCAGAAAGTTTCAACTTTTTCGATGTTCAATTAAGAACTGCATATAAGCCTAAATGGATTAAAGGTTTTGAAACTGATTCAATTGATATAGAGTAATGGAAATTACGCTAATTAAGCAACTTAACGGCTCGTTTAAACCCGCATACGATACTGACTATGAAAATGCAAAAAAGATTGCCCTAAACGAGCCTTTTGTTTTTAAATATTCCAAACCAAGAAATTACAAATTTCATAAAAAGTTTTTTGCGTTGGTAAATATGCTTTACCAAAACCAAGAACAATATAACAACTTGGAATATTTGAGAAAAGATTTGATTATTGAATCAGGATTTTACGAAATCAGATACGGAATCCACGGAGAAGAAATAAAAGAAGCGAAAAGTATTTCTTTTTCAAATATGGATGAAATCGAATTTTCAGAGCTTTATAACCGAGTTATAGACACGATAGTAAGGTGTTTTAATTTTGATCGGGATGATATTATTGAAAATGTAACTCAATACTTTTAGAAATGAAAAAAACACAAACAAAAGAAGAAGCAATTGAAAGCGTAAAGAATGGCAACATTTCATATCATATAAAAGCTTTAGGATTTGCTATTGAATGGTGCAAAATACAGATGAAGCCATTTACTACAGAAGAATTAAAAGATTCGTTTTATGCGCTTGGAAACGAACCTCCTACAGAACCTCGTATTTGGGGTTCGGTAATAAATGAAGTTAAAAAGCTTGGTATTATTTCGGCTAACGGATTTCGTAAAAGTAAAAACCCAATATGCCACGGCCGGCCACAGACTTTATGGAATAGCGAAACTTATCGCCTTAAACAGCAACAAAACAGAAAACAAGAACAATCACTTAAATTATTTGAGTAATGGAATATTTTACTACAAAAGATATGTGTAAATCATTGGGACTTAAAAAAGCAAGTATTTCTTATAGAATTAGAAAACTTAAAGTTAAGCCTGATTACATTACAAATAGAACCGGATTTTACAGAGAAAATTCATTTGTAAAAATAAGCAATTTTAATATAATTCCAAGAGTAAGAATAAATAAACCTAAAGAAAATGAATTTCCTGAAGTTATTTATATTACTCAAACATTTTTAATTATTCAAAGCAAAATAAATTTCATGGAGTAGTTGTGTATTTGAAATATTATCGTATTTTTGTTGTAACTCACTACATTACATAAAAACATTATAAAAGTCCTATAATGAACCTGAAGTAGTGAGCGGGGGATTTATGGGACTTTAACTTTTTATTCTACTCACTATGGATTACTTTGTACTTATGCGTAACTTTTGGGATTTTGCTTTCGAGAATCCAGAAAAAATTAAACCTACTCATTGCGCTCTTTATTCCTTTACCGTTGAGCATTGCAACCGTCTTGGTTGGAAATCAAAATTTGGACTTCCTACTACAATGGCAAAAGAAGCCATTGGCATTAGAAGCTATAATACATACATAAAAACTTTATCCGATTTAGTTGATTTTGGTTTTATTGAAATGATTGAAAAATCAAAAAATCAACACTCAAGCAATATAGTTGCTTTATTAAATTATGATAAAGCACTTGATAAAGCACTTGACAAAGCATTTATAAAGCACGGAACAAAGCAAAGTGAAAGCACGGAACGAAGCATTGATAGTATAGATAAACCAATATACAATAAAACAAATAACAAAGAAACTAATATACCAGAATTTTCAGAATTTTTAATTTATGCTTTAGAAAAAGAAAAAACAGTAAAACAATCGGCTTTAAAAAATAAATATGATGCTTGGTTAGCTAACGATTGGAAAGATGGAAATGACAAGGTAATTAAAAATTGGAAATCAAAACTACTTCAGACAATGCCTTATATCGAAAAAATACCTGAACAAAAACGTAATCCTGCTCACGGAGATAAAAGTAGATTCTGATGAAAAAAATACATGATTGGAATTTAATTCAAACGAATAAGGTTTCAGGTACGGCTAAATTAAAATGTCCGATTTGTACGGACGAAAGGAAAAATAAAACAGACAGACCTCTTTACGTTAATTTTAATTCAGGAGTTGGAAAGTGTTTTCATTGCGAAGGATTATTTTTTAAAGACAGTATAGAAAAGTCTATTGAAAAAACAGAATATACTTTGCCTATTCAGAATTGGAAAAACTATACGCAAATATCAGATGAATTTGTGAAAGCTTGCGAAAATAGAAAAATAAGCCAAAGCACATTAATAAATTTAGGAATTACGCAAGAATCATTTTATCAGCCAAAAATATCAAAGGAAGTCCAGAATTTGGTTTTCAATTATTTCGAAGGCGATACTGTTGTAAATAAAAAATATCGTGGAAAAGGAAAATCATTTACCCAAAGCAAAAATGCAAAGTCTATTTTCTACAATATAAATTCAGTAATAGGTCAAGACGAATGCTACATAGTTGAAGGAGAGTTTGACGTACTTGCTTTTTATGAAATCGGAATAAAAAATGTTATTTCTGTTCCAAACGGTGCAAACGACAATGATAACTATTGGGTTAATTCTGAAAAATATATCAAGGACATTAAAAAATTCTTTATAGCAACAGACAATGACGAAAAAGGAAATGAAGTAGCTGAAAAGATTGTGCAGCGTTTAGGGCGTTACAGGTGCGAAAGAATTTTATTTGAAGGTAAAGATGCTAATGATGATTTGATAAGTGGAATACTGGATAAAACCGCTTATAAAACTCAAAAATATCCTGTTAGCGGAACTTTTAAAGTTTCTGACTGTTACGATGGAATATTAAGCCTATATGAAAACGGAATTCCGGAAACTATTTATCCAAAGCATCATTGTTTTGGAAATTTAAAAAAGGTTTTTTCTGTAATGCGTGGTCATTTGATTACAGGAACAGGAATTCCTTCTCACGGTAAATCAAATTTTACGGAATGGTATGTTTTGAATTTGATAAGGGACTACAAAATGAAAGCTTCTTTTTTCAGTCCCGAACACCATCCTTTTGAATTGCATCACACGACCTTTATTGAAAAGGTTTTCGGTAAAAATTTCTTTTATGATAATGCTGATTGCCCTAGAATTTCGAAAGAAGATATTTCACGATATAAAGAATGGGCTGAAGAAAAAATTTACCTTACTGGAACTGAAAACGGGGAATTTCCTACTTGGAATTGGCTTTTTGAAAAGTTTAGGGAACAGATGTTCAGCTATGGAATTGATATTTTTGTAATCGATGCTTTTAATAAATTGGGTTTTGATGGAAAAGGCAATAAGCTTGACCAGATAAATGAAGTCCTTACAAAGCTTACCATGTTTGCACAGATGAACAACGTAATTATATTTTTAGTTGCGCATCCCACTAAAATGCAAAAAGGTTCTGATGGATTTTATACATCGCCAACGCTTTACGATGTTTCAGGAAGTTCTGATTTTAGAAATCAAACACATGACGGATTTAGTATTTATCGTTATTTTGGAAATGAGGAAAGCGAAGCTAAGACTGTGTTCGAAAATTTAAAAACTAAAATGAAATTCCAAGGAGAAATAGGAGGTTCTCAAGAATTTGAATATCATCTTCCAAGTGGGCGTTATTATGAATTTGGAACACAGCCGCCAACTTACTGCATAATTGATGATGAAATTAAACAAGCAGAAGAAAAAAAAGAATTACCTAAATTAACAGCATCAGACGCCTTTGGAGAGCAATATAACGAAGAAGAACAAATACCATTTTAATATTAAAATATGGACAAACATGACAGATTAATAGAATTTATAGAGCAGGAACTTCACGTTTCTGATTACGCTAGGAAAATGATAAACAAAAAATGTGAATTAAAATCAGTAAATTCACTATCAATATCTAGCGTTAATTTTATAAGACAAGCAAAAAGTAAACAACAAAATCAACCCTAATTTTTAAAAATAGTATTATGAATTTACCTAAATCAAAATTAAAGGAAGATTTTTTAAATTGGCTAGACAAGCAAGAAATTGCTCCATACAAACAAATGTTTGATGATATTCCAGAATTTGTACAAGTTTCTTATGTAAAAAAATATCTTAGAGAACATCAATGTATTGACATAGAAATATTAACAGTAAAAAATAATTTAGCCTATTGCTATAAAGCGTGGTCGGACGGAAAGTTAATAGCTAATGGTGCAGAATCAACCTACGAACTTGCAAATCTATTTTCAATAATGGCTGTATTTGCCGATATAATTTTATCAGATGCTAAGTAACTGCAAGCATTGCCGTATAAAATTTGAGCAAAAAATATTCAATTACAGATTTTGCGAATCTACTCCTGAATGCAAACAAGCAGGAACAGAATCAAAGAATATTTTGATTAAAAAAGCAATGGAGAAAGTAAAGGCTTCAAAAGAAAAAAAATCAAGGCAGGAAACTAAAGTATTGCGTGAAAAATTGAAAACGCTTTCGGATTGGAAGAATGATTTGCAGAAGGAAATTAATTTAATTGTCAGACTAATTGATTTCAACCATCTGTGTATAAGTTCAGGAAGACCTTTAGGCAAAAGTTATGATGCTGGGCATTTTTTGGGAAGGCAAGCTTTTCCAGAAGTGCGTTATAATCTAATGAATATATACGCTCAATCAGTAGAACAGAATCAGCACAAATCAGGCAATGTAATAGGTTTTATGGATGGATTGGAACAAGTGTTCGGAAAAGAGCATTTAGAGGCTGTAATGGCTTTAAAATCATATCCAGCTTTACGAATTACTACTGAAGAAATAAAAGAAAAAATATCAATCGCAAGATCAATAGTAAAGTGGCTTAAGCTTCAAGATCGAGAATTCACAACAAAAGAACGTTTAGAATTACGAAAAAAATTCAATGAAACTTTAGGAATTTACAATTAGAATTTATTACATTTACACAAAATCCGCCAAGATTTAAAAATTAACTTAATTCCTTTCTTTGCTTTTACTTGGCGGTAAGCATGGGAGGGAATTTTTGTATTATGAAACTAATTATACTTGAATCACCTTATGCGGGTGATATTGAAAAAAATGTAGAATACGCTAGAAAATGTATGCGTCATGCTATACTGAAACATAATGAAGCGCCTATGGCTTCACATTTGCTTTATACGCAATTTTTAGATGATTCAAACCCAATAGAGCGTGAAATTGGAATTAACGCAGGATTAGCGTTTAAATCAGTAATTAACAAAACAGTAGTCTATACGGATTTAGGAATATCTAAAGGCATGCAGTATGGAATAGATGATGCTATTAAAAACGGACGTGAAGTCGAATACAGATCATTATGCAAGTAACAGAAAAAATTACGATTACGAACGAAGACAACATGGCTTTAATGGCTCGTTATCCTGATAATTATTTCGATTTGGCAATTGTTGACCCGCCTTATGGAATTGGAGAAGATGGAGGAAAAAGCGAAAGCAGATGTAAAAAAACTAAAGTTAAGCCAAGTAAATTGTCAAAAAAATAGTGGGATTCAAAACCTCCTTCAATTGAGTATTTTATTGAATTAAAAAGAGTTTCTAAAAATGTAATAATCTGGGGCGCAAATCATTTTATCGAAAATATACCTAAAGCTAATAGTTCATGTTGGATTGTTTGGGATAAAGACAACGGAGAAAATGATTTTGCAGATTGTGAACTTGCTTATTGTTCATTCAAAACTTCAGTTCGTAAAATTAGATATAAATGGCACGGAATGCTTCAGGAAAAGATGGGTTATGATAAAGAGAAAAGAATACACCCAACTCAAAAGCCTGCTGATATTTATAAATGGATTTTAGACAAATATGCAAAAACAGAATTTAAAATACTAGACACTCATTTAGGTTCAGGTAGCATAGCAATAGCTTGCCATGATTATGGGTTTGAATTGACAGCTTGCGAATTGGACAAAGACTACTACGATTCAGCAATTAAAAGAATAAAAAACCATGTCGGCCAAACGAAACTATTCTGATCCAATATCCAAAACCCAAACCAAGCTAAACACTTTAAAAGTAAAGCGTTCAGTAGAGAAGACAGACAAATACGATATTGAGATTAAAGAATTGGAAAAAATAATAAATTGGTTTAATTATGGAATTAGGTAAATATAAATTAAGCAAACTTCACAATGGGAAAAGAGAATAAAAAATTAAAAATAATTGTAGGGTGTGAAGAATCACAAGCCGTTACTATTGAATTAAGAAAACTAGGGCATGAAGCATATTCGTGCGATATTCAAGAATGTTCGGGCGGCCATCCCGAATGGCATATTCAAATGGATATTTTAGAAGTTATAAAAGGTGGTGCATTTCCTTTAGGAAACAAAGATTTTATAATTGATGAAGTAATTGTTTATAATTGGGATATGGGTATATTTTTTCCAGACTGTACATATTTGACCGTTTCCGCAAATAAATGGTACAAAGACCAGCCTGAAAGAAAGTCAGGAACTTTAGTTGGTCAAAAAAGAAGAGAATCGAGAGAAAATGCAATTGAATTTTTTATGAAACTGTATAATTGCTATATCCCAAAAATAGCTATTGAAAATCCTATTGGAGTAATGTCTACAAGATTTAGAAAACCTGATCAGGTATTGCAACCATGGATGTTCGGCCACGGAGAAACTAAAGCAACTTGCTTATGGCTTAAAAACCTTAATAAGCTGATACCTACTGATATTGTAGAGGGAAGAGAACAGAGGTTGCATTTATTGCCTAAAACAAAAGATAGGGCAAAAATAAGAAGTAAAACATTTCTAGGAATAGCAAAAGCAATGGCAGAACAATGGACTAACATTTAATAAAAATATTATGAGTCAAAAAGAAAACGAAAACGAAAACGAAAACAAAACTATTTTTAATTTAAAGCTTAATGAAACCTTATATGGTAATATGAAGTACGGATTAAGAACAGATATAACTAGGGTAGCTAGTGGATGGATATATCAACCGATAATAAGAAAGCTAAGTGGTGATGATGAATATATATATCCCTGTTTTGTTCCATATAGTGAAGAACTAACCTAGCGTAACAGCTAGGTTTTTTATTTGTAAATGTTAAAGTTTTAAAATGTGTATAAAATAAATTATAAAGTGTGTACTTAATTGAATTAAGTGTGTATATTTGTAATCAATAACAACAACATTAAAACACAATTTTATGAAAATATCAACTCCAATAAAAGCAACAGAATTAAAAAAAGAATTAATTGCTTTTGGTATAAAAGTGCTTATGTGCAAACAAGGTTCTAATGGCGGTGCTTTGGTTTGTATCTCTAATAATTTAGGTAATCAAGATTTGTTTGTTGATTTCTGCAACACTAATTCTTATGCAATGGTTTGTGGTATTTCTGTACATAATAGAAAATCAACTTCCAAACATATTGACTATGGAAATATATTTAAATTTATATAATGGAAGAAACAAGTATGGATTTTAGGCTTTTAAAAGCTGGCATTAAGACAATACGTCCTAAAAAAAAACATAAACAGTCAGAAGTATATTTATATTTCAAAGGCAAAAAAATACAAAGACCTTATGTAAATAGTTGTGTTTATGCTTGTAAAAAAGCTTTTGGATTAGAAATATAAAAAAGGCTTAATGATAGGATTGCAAACCTTTGAATTTATTTCAAAGTATATTAATCATTGAGTCTTTATAAAATAAAACAGGTTAGCCGAAAACTGAATAGAGTAGGCAAACAATTCAAACCAAAAATTATGACACAAGGTGCATTTGATGCAATCAGAATTCTAACATCAAAAGATGTTGTGGAAACGATCAGGTTTAACAAGCTTACAGTAACTCTTAAACTTAAAGGTCAGCCTGCAGAAGTTTACGGTTATAATTCAGCAGTTCAGATTTTAGAATCTATTGAGTTTGCAGAAAGTCAACTAAAAAAGTAATCACTAACGCCCCGATTAATTTCGGGGCAAATTAAATATAAAATGGCAAGAGGAAGGCACAAATCATTTCCGGAAGGAAAAAAAGAAACGATTCAGATTAATGTTAACAAAGATTTCAAGGAGCAGACAAAATCTGAAATTGAACCGATTTTGAAGAAGTACCATTTAAGATTAAAAGAAAATGGGGAAAGAGAAACGGAATCAGAATTGATAAGAAGAATACAAGACGAGTCTTTATCAAAGTGTGAAAAGGAGTGTTTAAAATCTAAAAAAGAGTAGTTATGGAAGATTTTAAATGGAAAACTCACGAGCCACACTCCAACAATAGCGTAACTATGGATGATTTCTTGACGAATTATCTTGATAACCATTGTGGGATAGGCTTCACCATTGTTTATGAAGATGGTTCTTATTCTGAAATCATAAACGGAAATAAAGAACACTATGCACTTCACGCTTCGGGCGATGGAGATTTTTTTAACCACAAAATTAGATTTGAAAAACTATGAAAGTCTACGTAACCAAGTACGCATTGACAAGAGGTATTTTGTTGATGGAAGTTGTTGAAACAGGATATTTTGCAATGGTTAAAAAGAATCAAAATTATTATCATGCGGATGAATATTTTTTAACAGAATCCGAAGCAATAAAAGACACTGAACAACGCAAAGAAAAGAAGTTAATCCAACTTCAGAATCAATTGGCGAAATTGGAAAATAAAAATGTAACGATTATTAAAGAAGTTTAGTTATGGGAATGTATGATTACGGACAAAGGGGAACTTACATAACGGGTTTTTATACTTTTTTAGACAGAAATTATCCGGATTTAAAAATAGAAAAAGGAAATCAATTAAACGAACATCTAAAAGCAATAAGACTTTCTCAAGAACCAAATAAGCCAGTTTCTAAAGATGTAGAGAAAAATTCATTTTACATTCAAGAAAAATATGATTGGTCGGTTGTTGTAGAATATTTTAAAAAATTAAATCAGCAACAGAATAACTAACAAATAATTAATTATGAAAAAACTAATAACATATACTTTATTTTGGAAAACAGGAGAGTATCAATTTGTAAAAGGAGAAACCATATCTTCCGCAATGAACAACGCAGGAATAGGAAAAGGCGCATTGCGAGCTTTGGATTTTTACTCTTCGGGAGATAAAAGCAAAGAATACGAATGGGATTCAGATACTAGAAATTGGAATAAAATAGATAAACTATGAAAACCCTAACCCCAACAAATCTTATTGCGGTGGAAGTGCCTAAAGATGCAACAGAAATACAAAAAGAAAACAAAATGGAATCAATCACACTTAAAGAAATAGCGGGGTATTTGCCTTATTCGCTAAAAGGACAATTTAAATTATCTCAGGTTGCAGGCGTTGAATTAGAAAAAGATGAAATACGTGAAAAATTAATGACTGCTGATAGCTGTCAATTTTTCCTTATTTATTGCAAGCCTTATTTATATAATTTATCAATGCTTACAAAAGACGAATATTTTGAAATGTATTTGGACTTGTGCGACTGTTTGGAAATGGTTAGATGTGATTCTTTGATTGAAGCTTTGCAAAATAATTCATATTACGCATTAGATATTCAAAAATACAAATTACTTGAAGAATGGATGTACAAGAATCATTTTGATTGGAAATACAATTTAATCGGAAGAGGTTTGGCAATAGATAAATCAAAAATTTAACCACTTAAACTAAACAAATGAAAACAGCAGAAAACAAACAAAAAGCTATTGAATTGGCTTACGGTGAAAACTGGGATAATGTAAGTCAATTTATTGATGATAACGGATGGTTGAAAAGTCACGAGATTTCTCCATTCGATTTAAAATTAACTTGGAATGACATTCAAGTTGAAGAATACGAAAAAGGTGGGAGTATAAAATATAGACCAAAATCACTTTCAGGAATAGAAGACAACAACGGATGGATTTCTATAAATTCAGAAGATGATTTGCTGAAACAAGACGGCTATTATTTTGGATTAACAATTAATGGAGATATAGTAGTCTTGAGAAGTAATAATAATAAATGGGTAATAGAAAATGACGAAACTACTCACTACCAACCTATTGAAAAACCATTAAAACCAATCTACTAATGAAAACACAAAAACTAATTCCGCTTTTGGATTACGTATTGGAAAAACACGAAAAATGGATGCAATCATCAGTAGAAGTTTCTGATGATATGGAGTACATAAATGATACGTCAAATTACGCTAAATTCCTATCACAGCCTTTAAAGATTTCGATGTTTGTAGTTTGTGATGAAAATGGAAATATTTTAGAAGAACCAAATAACTTGACTGAGGAAAATTTTAATGAAGTAAATCCAAAAATTCAAGAATATTACAAAGCAAAATCAAATGTTTTATTTGAAGGGTTTTTCGATAACGGAACGGGGTGTGCTATATTTCAACAAAACCCAAACGCAATGGTTATAGATAATTCAATAGAAGGTAAAAGATTAGAAATACTTTTAGATTCAAAATGCATCTTAACCCTCACAGAAAACGCAGTTAAAACTATAAATGGATAGATTATGAGTAAAGTAGATAAAACTAAATTTAAAGAATTGAAAAAGAAATTCGAAAATTGGTCAGCATTTAGTTTTGAATCCACCGCAGAATCTGAATTAGATGATGTGATTGAGGAAATTGAAGAAATGAAGTACAAATTAGAATGTGAAATATCTGATTTCGCAAGACATCTTGAAAGTTTAGCCAAAGAAATATTTCCAGAGAATTAAAAACAAAAACAAAATGAAAAAACTAACAGAAAAAGACGCCATTTGGTGTAAGACGCAGAAGCAATGGGAAAAGGTTCTTAAATTCCTTGGAACAAAAAATAATTTTCATTTCTATGAAAAAGGAGTAACTGACGTTATTTTAGTTGGAGGTGGTATTTGTAGTTTACATACGGCAAATCATCACAAACACCCTGTTCACAAAGCAAAAGACATTCTAAAGAAGTCATTCAAAAAAGATGTTTTGAAACGATTGGAGAAGATTGAAAAGGTTATTTCTGATAAAACGTCAGTTAACTTCTATCAAACGCAAAACTACTCAACAGAGCCTTTAAAATTCGACTTGCCTACAAAAGAGTTGGAAGAACTTCCTGAAAAGTGGTGTGTTAAAATATCATATAAAAATTTAACTGAATTAAATAGATATCTTCATAATAACAAAGAAAAATATATTGGATATAAATCTAAGTGGGATGTATTAGAAATAGATGGATATTTTATGAGCGAAAACAAAGAAAGATATGGCAATTATCATTCTTGCAATTCAATTGAAAAAGGCTATACCGAAATAACTTTCGATCAGTTCAAAAAATGGGTATTGAAAGAAGAAGAAAATACTGTCGTTAATACCGACACTACTTTATCAATCCGAGAAGTTCAAGTAAAAGTTTCAAATCAACAAGAAGCGAATGAATGCGCTGAAATTGCTAAGGCGTGTGGGGAGAAAGTCAGCGGATTGAACATTTATAATTCATGCTGTTATTTCGTTTTTTTTGACGATAATTTTAGTGTAGCTATGAAAAAACCAAAAAAAAAAGAAATCTCAATCCAAGAATACAGAGAACGTTTTGGAAAGCCTGCAACTGAAATCGATTGGAGCAAGGCGGGACAGTTGGTTTGCGAAAAAGATGATGAATTACTTATTTTATTAACAAACGGTATTCATAAAAAAAATGATTTTGAAGCTATAACTTTAGTTCCAAGGAATAAAGAAGCAGGAATAAATGACTTCAAAGGTGAATATTGGACAAGATGGAATAAAGATAATTTCAAACTTTGCACCGAACCAATAACGATTAAAAACGAATAGTAACTTAAAATAAATAAAAATAAACACCCTGCTTAGAAATAAGCGGGGGTTTTCGGGTGAAAAGTGTTAAAGTTATAAATAAATTACTTTTTATTTGTTTTGTAATATATAAATGACTTATATTTGTATAACAAAATAAAACAAATAGAAATTATGAGAACTGAAAAATTTTACAGAGGCGCACAAAAAGGATTATCTAAAATGAATTGTGGAAGTTATTTTACACCTTGTGAGGAAACTGCAGAAAGCTATGTCTATAATAATAATGAAAAGGTTTATTCTTTTGATTTTTCAGTATCTCTTTTTGATGTTACGCCTTTTATGTCTATTTGTGATTTTGATTTAGGTTTGTCAGAAATATTTGAAATATTAAATGACAACGATGTTTTGTCAAATAAAGTTTATGAGAAATATGATGGTTTTAGAATTGATTGCGGACATACTTGGCTTGTAATTATTTTTGGAAATGTTTGTGTTGAAACAAGTAAAATAACTAAATTATCATTTATTGAAATGATAAAAGAAGATGAAATTAATCCTATATTAAAATAGAAAAAATGAATTACAATAACAAAGACTGGAAAGAATTCAAGTCAGAATTCAATCTAAAAAATAAGGATATTTCAATTATAATTGGAATTACAGAGCCAAGTATCAAAAACCAAACCATGGCAAGTAAAAAACTTCCAACTTGGGCAAAGGCGTTCATTTATTCATGGAAGAAAACAACTGAATTACTAACCTCTAAAAATGAAAATATGAAATAGACAAACCACACTACCGACAAGTTAAAACAATTTTAATCCGGTATAATTTTTACGATCATCAAAGCGGGGTCGTTCCCGCTTTTTTGTATTACAATAAATTAAAAATAATTAACTATATTTGCTTATGAAAACAATATCACAATGTCCAATAAATTTTGACAGATATATGGAAACTAAAATGAACAACACTATTCAAAGAAGATACAAAAGAGAACGCAAAATAAAAAATATGCTTTGGCTGTTATTAGTTTTAGCAATATCATTCGTTTTTTTTAGTTGCACATCTGATGATTTAGAAAAAGAATGCAACTGCGTAAAAGAAACATACACAATTGATTTAGATCACATTTACGATACTCCAGCAGACAAATCAAACTGCAAGGAAGAAACAGGAACTTTAAGATTAGACGAATTCGGGACACTTTACCGATATACTTGTAAATAATGGAAACTCCAAATTTAGGGGGAAGGCCCCCAATATACGAAAGCAACGAAGAAAACTATAAAAAGGTTTCCGAGCTTTGCGATTCTTATTTTGAAACATTATCAAAAGATCCTATGGTTTTTGATCCTCCTTTAGTTACAGGATTAACTTTACATCTTGGTTTTGAGAACAAATCAACTCTTTATGAGTATGCTAAAAAAGACGGGTTTACCAACTCGATAAAAAGAGCATTGACTAAAATTGAAATGTTTCACGAAATGAGAGCTTCAGCAGGAGATAAATGTACAGGTAATATATTCGTACTTAAAAACTTCAATTGGCACGATACTGTTAAGACAGAACATAGCGGTGAAATAAATAATCCAGGAGCTACTACAATATCATTCAAGAAATTCAAAAAAGAAGATGAATAATGAGATAGAAATATCTTATAAGTTCGAGCCTTTATTTGAATTGCTTGATGACAACCAATATAAGCAAGTTGATACAATAATACTTACAGGTGGTAGAGCTTCATCAAAATCGTTTAATGTAGCTGTACTTTGCCTTATAGGAGTTGTAGAACAATATTGGAAAGTTCTTTATTCAAGATTCACAAACACATCTATAAAAGATTCAATCAAAGAAGAAGTATCTGATAAGATTGAAATATTAGGCTATCAAAACAAAGTAATTGATAACGAATACAGAATAGAGACAAGCAACGGTAAAGGATTTATATCATTCAAGGGAATAAAGACAGGTTCTAAAGGACAGACGGCCAATCTAAAATCTTTATCCGGTTTCAATTGTTTTGTTGTTGATGAAGCTGAAGAAATACCAAGTTTTGAAACATTTAAAAAAGTATTCTACTCAATACGTTCAGTTGACAAAAGAAATATATCAATTTTGATTCTGAACCCTACTACAAAAGAACATTGGATTTATCAGGAATTCTTTGAAAAAAAGGAAATTGAAGACGGATTTTGTGGTGTTGTTGACAATATAATGTACATACATTCAAGCTATTTAGACGTTAATCCTAAATTCATCCCTGACAACATCATACGGGATTATGAACGCCTAAAAAAAGAAAACGAATCAGAGTATAATAATGTTGTTTTAGGTGGTTGGAAAACGGATATTGAAGGAGTTCTTCTGCCTATGTCTGAATTGAGATTTGAAAATATCGACAGCATACCAGAAGAAGACATAGTGTTTAAATTTGCAGTCGGAGATCCTGCAGATAAAGGGGGGGATTCATTCTCAATTCCTTTTATATATGTCGCAATGAAAGAAGGTGTTTTGGCCTGTTTTGTTAAAGATGTAATACATTCTAAAGATGGTATAGAAGTAACCGTTGAAAGGGCTGTTATGAAGTCAAGGCTTAACTTTATCGAAGAAACATTTTTAGAGGTAAACGGTGTAGGTGTTGCCGCTTACTACTTGCTTAAAAAAGATATTTCAAACCACTCTAAAGTAAAGCCTTTCACATCTACTGCACCTAAAGAAACAAGGATATTAAGCAACTTTGAATTCGTTAAGAAGTATTTTGTGTTCGATGAAAATTATAAGTCTAATCCTGAGTATCATTCTTTTATAAAAGATTTAACAGGATATGTAAAGGACGGAGAAAAGGACAACAAGAATAAAAAAGATGCGATTGATTCATTGTGCAGCGCATCGGCGATATTGAAAGTAAAATATAAATCAGTTCTTTACGGATAATTACAATATTCAAACAACATAAAATTATAAACACGCAAAAAAGCGATAGTTTATTATAATAATCAAACAATTTAAAAACTAAAATTATGAAATTTATTCAAAGTGTAAATTAAGAAAATCCAATTGTAAACCTAAAATTTATTGTTTCAATTGAAAAAGCAGAAAAACGAATATTTTTTATTTCTATAAAAGAAAACATTTATTGGGCACGGAATCAAGAACAATTGCATAAAGATTGGCAAATAATATGTAATGTATTAAACTCTGATGTATCATCTTCACACATAATAAAATAAACATTTTGTAAAACATAAATTAATTTTACATATATTTGCACTATATCCTATGTGAAGATGCGTAGAACCTTGAACAGAAATTATAACTTAATCCTTACTTATGGAAACATAGGCAGGGATTTTTTACGTTTAATCTAAATGAATTGGAATCCTTTTGCTAAATCAAAAAAGACGCAAGTAACCGGATTTGCCGAACAGGACGATTCAGGGCAATGGATGCAGTATTTCAACCAGTACGTAAATTCATTAAATGGAGAGATACCAAAGTATGAAAATTCAAAAGCTTACGAATTAGCGTGCACCATAGCCGAAATATTTATTCCAATTGATGCTATTGCAGACCGTGCCGCATCAATCGAATATAGGATAAGACATAAAAAAACTAAAGAAGATTACGAGCCACAAGGAAATTTGAAAAGATTGGTTGAAAATCCAAATCCCTTATCAAGGATGAGTGATATTGTTTACCAGTCGGTATTTAGCGAGCTTTCAGATGGTAACAGCTACATATACACTAAAACTCCTGGCAGTATTAAGAATCCGACTATTGACAATATAAGCAATATTTGGGTATTAAAGCCAAACGTAACAAAGCCTATTCTTTTAAAAGAGATTTCAAATCCTTTCTTGATGAAAGATAAAAAGGATTTTATAAAATATTACAAGACGTTCTTTTTAATAAAGCATGATATTGAGCCAAGATACATTCTTCACAGAACAGTTTTAGGTTTAGATGAAAATGGATGCGGACTTTCTCCATTGTCAAGAGTAAGCAGAAATATAAATAATATTCTTGCAGTTTATCAGGCAAGATATAACGTTTATTCAAAGAATGGCAATGGCGGTATATTAAGCAAAGCGCCATCATCAAGCAACGGATCAATTCAAGACGCTTTAGATCCTGCAAGCAGGGATGAAATATTGAACGACCTTAATAACAGAAACGGAATTACAGGGAATAAAAACTTTATTGGAATTTCAGCAATACCACTTCAGTTTATTAAAACTTTAGGAACTATACAAGAGTTGCAGCCGTTTGAAGAAACAGAAGAAAATGCAATCAAGATAGCCGGAATTTATGGAGTAAATAAAGAACTTATTCCGAGAAAAGGAAGCAGTACTTTTACAAATCAGAACGATGCAGAAAAAGGACTTTGGCAGAATGTGGTAAAATCAATATGCGAAGACAAGGCTAAAGATTTAGACAAGGTTTTTTATCTTCCGGAGGAATTAGAATTCTATCCTGACTTTTCAAAAGTAGAAGCCTTGCAGGAAGATAAGAAAACATCATTGGAATCTGATTCTATAGAGATTGATAACCTGGTAAAGTTGACAGAAGCAGGACAGGATATGAAAAACGCTTTTAATAATTTAAAAGAGAAATACAATGGATAGTTTAAAAGATATAAACAAGATGTTGGAGAAAAAAGATTTACCTAAAGAATTACGTAAGTCTTTGGAAGATAAAAAAAGAATCCTTGAAGGAAATAAAGAAGTTAAGAAATGATAAAATGCAATTATTTTACAGATAAGACTTTCTCTACTAAAGAGGAACTTTTTAAAGAATTGAGAGAGAACAAAGATTTTATTATTGAATCTAAAAAAGCTCTTATTCAAAAGTCTTGCGACAAAGGCATTTCTGTGACTTGCAAATCACTTGACTTATTGAAGTTTACCGATCAATTAAAAGGAATCAAGATTGACGACAACTATTACTATATCGCTGTTAACTCAACAAGAATATTAGATTCTCATGATGATTTGCATGTTGATGGTATTTGGAAGAAATCAATAAAAGAACAGCAAGGAAAAAATTATCTAGTTGTAGATCATGATTTATCAATAAAATCGGTAGTAGTCAGAAAAGAACATATTGAAATTTTTACAGCAAAAGTACCTTTCTCATTAATTGGCAAGCCTTATGAGGGAGATACCGAAGTTCTTATATATAAAGTTGCTAAAGACAAGGTAAAAGATGAAACGGTAAAAGACTGGTTAGATAGTGGAGATTCAATTGAGGGAAGCGTTAGAATGCAATATGTGACTGTATTATTTGCGATGGACAGCAACGCTCCTGAAGATGTTGATTTAAAGAAGAATTATGATGAGTATCTTCCTATGATAGCTAACAAGTCTGACTATGATTACATTTATTATTATTATATTATTAAAGAAGCAAAGAACGTAAAAGAATCAAGTTTGGTCGTGTTTGGAAGTAATTCTTCAACAGGACAGATAAAAATAAATCAAGCCGAAAAATCACTTGAAGAAAATGAAGAACAAAAATTAGAGCCGGGTAAAACCACTCCAAAAACAGAAGTAAAAAACAAAATTACATTTATTTAAAACTAAAAAGATGAACGGAAAAAACATCAGTTTATTGGAAGCTCTAAAAAAATCAGGAGCGACTATCGAGCCGGATCAAGAAAAGTTCTTGAACGCTCTAGACGAAGCTTTAAAAGCACGTCAGGCAGATACAGATGAATCTTATTCAGCATCATTTAAAGAGGCTTTGGCTGAACAAATGGGAGCAATCGAAAAAGACGAGGAAGGTAAAATCGTGCCGTTTGCAACGCAATTGAAAAACATTGCTGAATCACTTGAAAAAGTTGAAAAACAAAGTACTGATTTGATTGGAGAAAAAGAAAAATTCCAATTGAAAAAGTATGTTCGTGATAATCATAAGGCGATTGTTGATGCAATTAAAAACAACAAAGATCTTCCTGAGTTTACATTCACAGCTTTAAAAGCTCCTGCAATGTTTACAACTACAAATGCTGTTTCAAACGGTACTGGAGTTGGTTTGCCATTGGTGGAAAACTTCTTGGTTGAGAACGATATTGCGGTTATAAGACATCCGGAAAATTTCATCTTAGATGTTATTCCAAACAGCCAGGTTTCTAAAGTTCCAAGTGAAGTAGTAAGAACTGAACAAGCTACTGAAGAAGGAGCGGTTACAGTTGTCGCTGAGGGCGGTACTAAGCCATTGACGTCTGATACTTTTATCAGAAACAGAACACTTCGTAAAAAATATGCAGGACGTATTGAATGGACGGAAGAATTCGAAATGGATAACGAAATGCTTTTCGCTGAAATCGTAAGATTATTTGAAGACAAAGTTATCAGAGCTTGGCAAGATGGTATTATTACCACTATTCAAACAAACGCTGTAGCTTACACTTCATCAGTTTTCGATGGTACTTTCGTAAAAGCAGATAATGCTTTGGCAGTTATTGCAGGTCAATCAGTTATCCAAGGAATGTATTTCACGCCTAACGTGGTGATTATGAATCCTAGCGATATTTTTACTGCAATGTTTACGCAAGATACTGAAGGGCGTTCTGAATTAAAGCCTTACATCGTAAACAACAACGGTTCTTACTCGATCAACGGAATGAGAGTATTCTCTTCTTACAAGATTGCGCAGGGTACGGCTTTGATTGGGGATTCAAGTGTTTACCGTGAGTGGCATTCTGATTTTATTTTCAGAGTTGGAACTTATGGAAATCAATTTATCCTGAACGAAAAAACAGCTATTGGCGAGGTATTCTCTTTATTGAGAATTGCAAACATCGACAAGCCAGCATGGATGGTTTTAGATTTAGACGCAGTAAGAGAAGACATAACAATTGTAGAAACACCTTAATTAAATAATTATGCCAATATTTGACATTAAACAAGGAGAATCAAAGGCGGTTGCAAAAGCGACTTTTGAGAAAAAAGAAGACTACAAGGTAGTTTATCTTAATAGCGATGAAACAAAAAAACCAAGATTGCTACACGTTTTACAGGCAGACAGGCTTATTAAAAACAAAAAAGCAACTGAGGTAAAAGATGCAAAGCTAGAACAAAGAGAAGTTGAAACAGTAGTTACTGAAGTTCCAAAAACTAAATAATGATTATAGATACTTCATACTTTCTTAATAAATCGGTATTCATCCCCAATGTGATAAATCAGCCAAACATTGGGGGGAATAACCCGAACAAAACCGACGTACTTAAACAGGAAATCGACGAAAAGGAAGCGAAGTTATTAATATCAGCTTTAGGATTTGAGCAATATTCGGAGCTAATTTCCCAATTCGAAATAAACGGAGAACTTAAGCCTTCTGCTTTGCAAAAATGGATTGACCTTACCAATGGCAAGACACTTGAAAACGGAAAACGTTGGAACGGACTTAGATATAGTTATGGAAGTAAGAAAATAAGCTTAATAGCTTATTACGTTTATTTCTATTTCTTAAGCGGGGATTTTTCAACATATACCACTACAGGAATACAAATAGCAAATGCAGAAAATAGCGAAAATCAAATTCCTAATGAAAAGCAGTCAAAAGCTTGGAATACATTTGTAAAGATGTATAACGGTTCTAACATATGTGGAAGAAACTATAATTTCTTTCAAAATTGGAATGGTATAGGTATGCAATGGAATGGAAGCAACGGAGAGTCAAACGAAGTAAGTCTTTATGAATTTATTTCTGCTTATCCGGAAGATTATAATTTATCTTTTTTTAAAAGGGAAACAATTATAAACGCCTGGAATTTATGATAATCGTAGAAGAACAGCTGTCAAAAGCATTCGCAACATTGCCTGAATTGGGCGGTTATCCTGAAACAGAAACAGAACCCGCTATTGATCCATTCAAGCCAGTTTATAAATGGGGTAATGAATTTCATTTGGCTAAACAGTTATTGCTTTTCAGTTCTCAAAATAGTTCGCCTTATCCTTTGATTTATCAGACTTCAAATTCAGATAATGATGAGAATAACAAGAATTACACGACAACTGATTTAGTTTTGATTTTAGCTACAAGAGTTACCGCTGTTGATCTGCTTAATGAAAATAGATGGGCAATGAGTTATCAAAATGTTCTTTGGCCGTTAGCTAAAAATATTGAAACATTATTTACAAAGTCCCAAATGTTTGTTTGGGATGGAGAATTTAGAAAGACCACTTACCCAAACTATGGAGGGGAAAATAATATAGAAAAGGATAAAAAAAACCACACTATTGATATTTGGGACGCATTGAAATTAGAATTTAGAGGATTAAAAATAACAAATAATTGCTTAGGCAGTTTTAAATACTAAAAAATTATGATACAAATTAATGCAGTATCTTGCAATAAGGCTTTATTTGGCACGGGTTTAGTGCCTTGCGAATTAAGGCTTAAGGATTTCAAATCCTTTTTGATTGTGCCTAAATCTTGGTCTTTGAACCTTTTAACAGGAACTTTTGACAAAGATTATGTAGTAGCACAGATTCAGAATGGTACTTTCGTGCCTTTTTTGAACACGGTTGAATTCTTGAACAATACGCCAGATCCGACTACAAAAGAGTACCAAGGAGGTATTACGGCTGTAATTAGAAATGGAAAACCGCAATACTCATTTGAGTATGACAACGGTATCGGATTTCATAAAGCGGCATATGGCTATAATTCATTCCAAACTTACAATGTTATCATTGTAGATTCAGCCGGAACAGTTGCCGTTGCAGAATCAGCAGATGGATTATCAGTTACAGGATTTGCGCTTTCAATGCTTAATACAAGAACTTACGTTCCACAAGTTGGCGATGAAACAGCAAAAACTTTGATTGAATTCCAAATCTCAAACGAGGAACAGTTCAATAAAAGAATGGCACTTATTCCTGTAGATCAATCGGGAGTTGACATTAACTCTGAACTAATGGGAGTTGTAGGCGTAAATATAAAAGGTACTGCTTCGGTTGCCAATGGTTTTATTGTTGATGTGACTGCAGTAAACAATACTATATTTGGAATTGAAGCGTTAGACGAAAACAGTTTTAGAATTAGAAACACAATTACAAATACTGTTTTGGCAATTGATACAGTTGTTGCAGGTGCAACGCCTGGAAATTATAAAATTGAAACAACAACAGCACCTACATTGGCATCGACTTATGTGGTGGAAACTTTTGACGCAACGGCCACACCGCCAACAGCTACAGCTTTGGTAGGAGAAAGCCAATTGTACAGAGGTGTTTCTGCCCCTATGATTGCAGTAGCCTAATCTGAACAAAAATTATAAACCTAAAAGGGTGGGTTAATCGCCTACCCTTTTTTATTAAAAAACATTATGCATAAAGTAATAGTAATACCAAATTTAGAAAGCATTAAGACTTTTAGCGGTTTTCAACATAATCAATATGAAAATGAAATTATATCTTTTACTTCTTTAGATGATGTTGCCAGAAGGTTTGAGATTGAATTTAAAAATCCATTAAACGATATAGGATTAATTGTTACTTATAATGGTTTAGATTGTGAAATATTACAAATAAAATAAATACTATGAAATTCGATAACGTATCATTCAGCAAAGAAGGATTTGATAAATTCAAGACCTTGACCAAAGAAAAACAGATTGAAAAATTAGCAAATATGCTAAATCCGAAAGAAGAGGAAAGAGCAAAAGTTTTACTTAAAAATACACCAAATGGCGGGGATATCGTTCAGGGAAATGAGCCGAAGACTGACAGCGATAACGCTTCAGGACTTGCAGGAGGAAATGGAGGAAATAATCCTATTCCAGCCGAAGGAACTGAAACAAGCCAAAAGAAACGAGTTCCTAAAAGGAGATAGGCCAGATGGATCTGAAATTGGAAGATATCGAAATTATATCATGCCAAACGGATTATCATATTCTATTTTTAAGAATCAGTTAAATCCATTAGCCGGAGAAGGATATGTGGATTTGATTCTTACGGGACAATTTGAAAGAAGCTTGTTTCCAAGACGAACATCAGGCAACGGATATTTATTTTCGAGTAATGATCCAAAAGCAGGAGATTTAATATCAAAATACGGGTTGGATATTATGGGATTAAACCAAGAAACTTTTAATCAGCTACAAAAAAAACACTACTCAATCGACTTAATCAGGTACGTAAAAAAAAGAATAGGACAATGATAAAATTATTCAGGAAAACAAAACAGTCATATTGGAATAATTTAGATATTCCTGCGAAAATATTCTTCAAAATAATTGATGCTTCTGATTTATCATTATTGGGAAATGCGCCTAAAATTATACTTGAAAAAGCTTGGGACGAAATAATTGACGAATATTATACCGTATCTAAAAACACTAAAATAAAAGCCTATTTAGACAAGCAGACAAAAGTAAAATTGCTTGAACTTAAGATACATAAAATAAGGGAATGTGTTTTTGCCTTAATGCGTGTCATTCCTGGGGAATTAATAGAGGAAAAAAAAATAATCCAGGAAGCTTTAAAAAAGTTAGATGTAAAGTATGATTATACAAAAAATACAGTTGAACAATGCCATAGAATAATAAAATCAGATTTAGGTATTCTAAGAAATCAGCTAAACATGATCTTATCTTCTATTCCGGAACAAAAAGAAAAAGTAATAAAAGTTTTTGAAGAAGACTTATCTCAAATAATGAGAGTATTAGGGTTTTCAATTCCTGCTGACTTATCAATGTATCTTTTTTTATCCCACGCAAACACAGCAAAAGAAATTTCAGAAGCTAATAAAAAATCAATAACCAAGTCAAAAAATGGCAAATAACGGGGAATTTATAGAGTTAGCTTCGGGCGAAACACTAAAACAGATTAAAGAAATTGTTTCTTTGATTAATCAAGGTGCTGACGGTGTTGTACGACTTAATTCTGAATTCGCAAAGGTTAAAACTCCAAGCGGTAATAAATCTGTTTTAAGCGGTATTAATCAAGAATTGGCTAATTCTGAAAAGATAAGATTATCGGAAATAAAACTACAACAAGACAGGGAAAAAGCATTCGACAAATATTCCGCACAGTTAGCTAAAAAAGAAGTTTTAGAAGCCAGAACTACAGCAAAACAAATAGCTGAATCAGAAAAAATAATCAGGCAAAAGGAAAAAGAATTTGCACAATTTGAGCGTGAATTCAACAAGTATGAAGCGGATTTAAAACGAAAAGAACTCGCAGAAGCAAGATATAACCAAAAAAAACAAATAGAAAACCAAAAAGCAGAAAAGGCATTAGCAAAAGAAGCACTTGCTCTCGAAAGAAGTCAAAATGCTTATAATAGAATCCAATCAGTAATAAATAGAACTACTCAAGAATACAATAATTTAGCCGTAAGAAAAGAAATAAACGGAAGTTTGTCTGAAAGAGAAGAAAATAGGCTAAACTCACTAACAAATAGGATAAGTAGATTTCAAGGAGTTTTAGGAAAAGTAGATGCAAATATTGGAAAATACCAACGAAATGTATATAACTATGCAAGCGGATGGAATGGACTTTCTAACTCTATAAATCAATTAACACGTGAAGCTCCTGCTTTTGCAGTTTCATTAAATACGGGTTTTTTAGCTTTATCAAATAATATTCCAATGTTATTTGATGAAATTGAACGAACAAAAAATAGCATAGCCAGGTTAAAAGCCGAAGGCAAGGCAGTTCCATCACTTTTTTCTCAAATAGCATCCTCAGTTTTATCTTTTCAAACATTGATAAGCGTAGGTGTTACATTATTGACATTATACGGAGGGGCTTTGTTTACATGGATTGGTAGTTTAAACCAAGCCGATGATGCGCTTGGAAGAATTACTGAATCCCAATTAAGATACAATGATGCTTCTACAGAGGGAGAAAAAAATGCAAACAAAAAATATGAAGAATTGGGGAGGCTTTCTGTTGCTTATAAAAACGAAAAGCTTTCAATTGAGCAAAGAAACATAGCATACGACAAACTTATAAAAATGTACCCGGCTTATTTTAAGGAAGCAGATAGGCAAAAATCACTTAACAATGAATTTGTTAGGTCTCAATTTTATTTGATGGAAGCATTGAATAAAAGAGCACAGGCAGAAGCTAAACTAAACGCTAACAGCCAGACACAAGACAGAATTATAGATATTGAATCAGAAATAAAAGCAAGGGAAGAATATACAAAAGCTTTACAGCACGAGTACAGAGATATATCTGCTCTTAATAAATTAAAAACATCAACAAGTACCGTAGAAGTAAGGCAGGAAATACAAGCCACAATTGAAAAAATTGAAGCCAATGAAAAATTAAGAATACAGCGAAGGGATATTAATGACGAGGAAAAGAATTTAGCAAAAGGTACTATTGCATTACAGACTGAATTAGACCAATTAAACAAAGAAGACAGAAAAGCACGAAGAGAAATTAATAAGCTTTACGGAGAATCTTTGCTTTTGGATAAAGAGGATAAAAAAGTGAAAACCTCTAAAGTTAAAATGCAGAAAGACGAAATAGATTATCTGGCAAAAGTATATGAATTAAGGAAACTAAATTCTGAAGTTATTTCAAACAATGATCGGCGTGTAATGGATGATGAAGAACGAAACTTTAAAGATCGTTCTGAAGCAGTGGAAAATTACTATTTCCAGCTTCAAAATCAAGCAAATTTATCTTATGATGAAGAAATAAGATTAAGCAATTTAAAACTAAAAGAGGAAACTAAAAGATACAATTATGCTATTTCGCAAGGTACAGGAAGTTTGCAGTATTTGGAACAATTAAACTACCAATTTGAGTTAGAAAAAACTATAATTAGAACAAGATTTGAAGACAAATCAAATCAGCTTACTATTGACAAAACTAAAGCCTTGCAAAATGTTTTATTGTCAATAACAACACAATCACAGAAAAATGCATTATCTGAAAAATCAATTGAGGATTTAAGACAGGTAGGACTTTATATGAAAAATATTTCAGGAGCAACTACTATCAATCAATTTTCACAACTTGACAACAAATTAAGAGAAATAGCAAATAATGATGAAGACCGAAAAAATGAAGCTATAAGATTAGATTTAATTGCGAATAGAGCCAATCAAGAAAGAATTAAAAGCCAATTATCAACCTCAAAAGATGTGGTAAAAGACAATGAAGCAATTAATAAATTAAAAGCACAAGAATTAGAACTAACAGGACAACTAATTAAATCAGATAATTCAAGAGCTGAAGCAATAAAATCAGTTTATGAATCGATGGCTAATTCTACAAATGAATACCTTAATTCAATTGGTCAGAATTTCTTATCCAATAATGGGTTTGGTTCTTTGGGTAAATTTTTTGATACCGTTACATATCAGGTAGTAAATGATCTGGGAGAAATTGAAACAAGAACAGGCTCTACATTTCAAAAGATGTGGGATCAAGCAAAAACAGGAGCACAAAGATTTGCTATAGCATTTACAGCGATTACCGATGTTGTTAAGGAATCAATGGATTTTATAAACCAAAACCAGCAAGCATATTTTGATGCCCAATATGACAGTCTTAAAAAAGAAAAGGATTTGGCTTTGGAATATGCTGGAGATTCGGCAACAGGAAAGGCAGAAATTGAACGACAATATGAGGAAAGAAGAAGTGAAATAGACAGAAGAAAAGCAAAAGCACAAAAAGACACGGCTATATTCAACGCAATAATCAATACGGCACAAGCTGTAACAGCCTTCTTAGCAGAAGCGAATTATGCGGGCGCAATTTTAGCGGGTGTTTTGGGAGCGGCACAAATTGGAATAATTTCTAATTCACGTGTGCCTGAATATGCTTTGGGAACGGATAACCACGCAGGAGGTTTGGCAATAGTTGGGGATGGTGGTAAAAATGAAGTGGTTTACCAGCCGTCAAAAGGATTTTCGATAACGCCTAAAAATGATACCTTGGTAGATCTGGAAAAAGGATCAAAAGTATATCCTGATTTTAATTCGTTCTTAAAAAATAGCGGTGCAATGCTTGGAGGAATACCAAACATAGAATTGGAAAGTTCCGGCGCAAGCGCAAGCGAAATTGATTCAATTATGGGGAAATATTTTTCTAATATAACCACATCACAGACTACTATTGATAAGAACGGATTTAATTCTTACATTGCGAAAAAGAATAATAAAATGAAGATGCTAAATAACCGTGTAAGCGGAAAAGGTTTTTCAGTATGATAAAAATATTTATAAATTTTATTACCGACGGAGAAGGAAAATTTCAGATTGATGAACCTGACGGATTCGATGCGTCAAAATTTACCATTGAGCAGGAAGAAAAACGTTTAGGTCGTGATGTTTTGTTTGCTGGTGGAGAATCTAATTTTGTATTAAATAACCGTTCAAATCATAAATTCGATTTGGTAAATAAGTATTTTGAGATTTACGGTTTTGAAGCAGAAGCAGAGTTGATTTTTGAATTGGAAAATTTAGAGAAGAAATACGATATTGATTTTGCCACAATGACAACTAATCAAGTTGACACTATCAAATTTAAGGCTGTTCAGAAATCAAAAGAAATTTTACTTAAAAGGCGTTCAGATGTGAATGTGGATTTGCTATCTGATAAGGATTTAGATGGCAATCCAATAACGCCTTGTGTGCCCGTAAATATTTTGATTAAGGCAAAACCACTGGTTCAGATAAGCAAGTGGTCAGCACCTCCAGAAGCGGTAAATTTCGCACAAGGAATTGCACAAGGTCCCTCTTTTTTTAATCAAATAAAAGTTATTGAGAATTCAGATATAACCGATACATTGACTTGGCTATATGATTATTCATCTACTCCATTCGGTCAAACAAATTACGATCCTATTCCTGAATTTACCGTAATGGTAGCAAGCGAGGATTATAAAAACTTAACGGCTGAAATAAAATTAGACCTAACTACTGAATGGATAGATAGCGGGGTAGGGGTTCAAGATGCACCATTTCAAATAAGAGGAATCATAATGAAAGGCACAGGATCGTTAATTGATAATTATCTTTTAGGTGCAGGAAATCCCAACAGATTTGTATTTTACAATTCGGGCGTTTTAGGAAGAGAAACAGGCGTATATATAAATATAAATACAAGTACTGTAAAAATAAATATAGGCGATGTTAATCGGGGTGAAAAAGTATTTTTTGTATTTTATTACGGAGCAGGAAATGCTATACAAATGGGTAAAGTTACCTATGGAAATAGTACTCTTACCTTGAAAGGAAGTTCAATTTCTTATAATACAGTTAATCCGGCAATAAGATTGTACGACGCAATGAAATACATTTGCAAGTCTATTTCGGGTATGGATATTGATTCGCCTGAATATTCAAATTTAGGTGCTTTTTATGACCATTTTATATTTACAGGAAAGTTTTTGAGGGGAATAACAAACCAAGGATTTACAATTAATTTTGAAGATATTATAAAAAGTATCGTAGAAACTAATTCCGATTATCAGATTCAGACCAATGACAGCGTATTTTTTGGGACATATAAAAATTTTTATGCTTCAGAAGAAATAGCAGTTATAGATGGTGTTCAGTTTGAAGACTATGAAAAATATTTCAACGAAAGGTCCAAAGTAAACATATTTAAATTAAAATATAAAGATTTTCAGTCACAAAAAGAAAATACTATTGAAAACACAATAGATGTAGTTCATGGAGAAACAGAATGGCTTCTTAAAAACAAAAATGTTGAGAACAAAAAAGAAGTAGAAGTGGAATGGGTTCGTGATGCTTTTCTAATCGAGGAAACTCGCAAAAAAGCTTACACAATATCTGAAACATCAGTATCTCAGGATGATGATAAAAAATTCATTTTAGATTGCCGTTTATCAGATTATAATGAAAGAACTTTTACAACGACTTCAAGTTTCCAACATTCCAGGGAAACAGATGTAAACGCTCAATTTTTAACACTAAGAAGCAATGGAGATATAAATTTATTATTGTTAGGAATAAGCGTAGGTTCTACTTTTCAGATTGTAAATCCAAGTCCTAATTTTGGGTATTATACAGTACTTTCAATTACTGAAAACAGTCTTTCATTGGAGAAATTCCCTTCAACAAATTTGGATTTTAGCGGGATAGCCTTTACAGAATTTCAATATACTATTTCTGAAAATGTAGCAAGGTATATTAATTGGACAAATCAAGGATTTACCGATATTCAAAACATTGCCAACGGAGATAATTACTCTAATTTAAGATTCACGGTAAAAAGAAACATTGAAAATTATTATTCAGAGTATTTGGCTACATGCAATTTATTCAAAAAAGAAGAAAAAATAGCCAATACATTGTACAAAAATAATCCAAAAGCTATTACTACTTATAATGGTAAAACTGCAGAAGAAGGATTAGAATTTTTACCTAAAAATCCTATTTTGTCGCCTTACGAATACAGTTGCCAATTCCGAATGAGTATGGCAAAATATATTGATTTGGAAAATAAAATAAGGGACAAAAGAGGATATATCAGATTCATTGACAATCTTGGAAATGTTGTAAGGGGTTATATTAAAAAAGCCGATCTGACCAATGAAATTAACGAACAGGGGTTTTTAGAATGCATCATTGAGGAAAAATACCAGCCTGCAATTTTAAATATATTTTCGGACAATATAACCGGAATAATTATTTTCAATGATGACATTTCAGTTGACTCAAAAAATTGGAGCTGGACGATTGATGAATTAGACTATTTGAGTATCTTTGACGCAACAGGATTACTTTTGTTTACACCTATGCACTTTAGCAAAGTAAGCGTAAATGGAGCAATACGAAGAACACGAATAGAATTACAGGAAAATCTAAATTTACTATGAAACTAAACTTTATATCATTGGAGCACAACCTTGAAAAGGCTATGTATTATAGAAATAATCCTGATATGCAGTTTTATTCATTTAAGGGTGTTCAGTTGTTGCCAAATAACATTTATCCATACATACAAACCACATTTAATAATGAAGGTATAGAGTTGGAAGATTGGGAGGTTTTTGTAAAGTCAATTTGCGGGGAAACTTTGGCAGATATAACTGATAATTTTGATGTAGTTGACAATTTCCAAGACTCTGACACGGGACTTCCTCAAATTACTTGGAAGTTAACTGATTTGCCAGATTGTGGAAACAGATTAGTTTATTTAGAAGTAAATCAATTAGCCGGAGATACATTTTATTCGACACCATTTTTTATAAGTTCAGAAGAATCTGAAAGGACTTCAAGAATAGATTATAGAAATGATGATTCAGAATTTATGCAGTCGGTTCAGGTTAATTTGAATTATATCCAAAAAACGCCTGTAAAAGAATATGCTCAATATTATGAAATAACGACTGAAAGAACACGCACAAATACTATAAAATCACAATATTCTGAATTATGGAGAACTGGAATAATCGACATTGAGGCATTGGTTTTGTTGCAGTCAGTTTTTGATTTCAAGGAAACTTATTTAAATCTAATGAGAACGTCAATATTTGAGCCTTTTGAAATACCATTATTGGAAGCGAATGAGAATTTTATAGAGCAAGATATTAAACTTACTTTTGATAATTCAGATTTTTATAATCCTAATTTTGTTCCTATAATTCCGCAACCAATACCGCCTTTACCGCCTTTGTTGAGAATAACAGATATGCGAAGAAATGGTAATATATATGGAAGTTTTTTTATTGATTTTGTCAAGGAAAATTTCAATCCGCAATATGTAACGGTTTTGTATAAGACATTAGTAGATGAAGAAATAAGAAATACAGGAACTTCAGTTTCTCCAAGAATAGTAAATTTGCCTTATGCTTCAAATCCAAACTTTACCATTTATCAGGTTAGGCTTTATCAAGCGGGTGCGGGAGTTTATTCAAATAAGGCTTTCATAAATCAGGCTAATGGATTTTATTTTCTTCTGACTGAAAAAATATCATCAACGCAGTATAAATTGCGTGCAAGATATGTTTCAGATGAAGCGAATGATCCTGTAATGACATGGACAAACAACGGAGTTTCACAAAACTTTCCAAATAACGGAATATCAGAAACTACTATTAACGCAATACAAGGTCAAACATTGGTAAGCAGTATAAGTCAAGATGGTTTGGTAACAACAATAACAATTATATTATAATGGCAGATTTAATTTATAAAAGAGCTAATGGGGTATTCGATATAATTCGAGATTCCGAAGAAGTAATATCAGCAAGCGATTGGTCAGCTTTGAGAAGAGGAAATTTCTTCGACTTCAAGTCTAAAAGCGGTGCAAGATTAGTCGAAAGAGTATTTTATTATAATGCTCAGATAATCGATGAAACTGAAGGCGGTGGAGCAGAAACTTTTTCTTCAGCTTTGGCTATGCACATCCGTTTACAGCAAATAGGTTTTTTTGACGAAAGTGTTGGTTCTGAATCGGGAGGGGTTAACACTTTTAAAGAATTAACCGATACCTTTGCAACTTTTATAGGGCTTAATGGAAAAATATTAGCCGTAGATGAAGCGCAAAATAAAATAATCGCTATTGATAATCCTGCTACAAATATAGCTTTTACGGATTTGACAGATGTTTTATCAGAAGCTATTACTTCGGATATGGTAGGACAGATTCCAAGAGTTCAAATGGTAAGTGTTTCTGGTAACACTTTTCCAATGATTGTTTTTGAGGATTTTCCCACCATTGAAAACACACCTCCTGACCAATTTACACAATTGGGGGAATTAAGCATTGAATCTAATTCGCTTTTAATAACAACAGGATTTATATGGCTTATTTCTGGAATACAATACGGAAATCCAGAAGATCAGATAATAAATATTGAAAATGCTCCTTCAGGCGAAAGCCGAATAGACATTATAGTAACAGACCCAGAAACACCTAATTACTTTACATTAATACAAGGAGTTTCATCACTTGGAGAAGGAACAGCAATCAAACCGATTAAGCCTTTAGGAACTTTAGAACTTACATACATATCAATTTATGAGGATAACATTGTAAACATTCCGGAAAATCCAGATTTAGGTGGCAGGTTTATAGAAAAGGAAGAAAAAACATTGCTTGTAATAACGGGTAATGGAGTTGTTGAACCTATTATTTTGCAAAGCCTTTCTTCTTCCATAACTTTTTCTGATTCTTCAAGCGTAAACGTTGTTCCAGGATTTCAAATTGAAGATGGATATGAAACTTATAAAGGAAAGCAGGGAAAACTTATCAATCAACAAGGTTCAGATATTTTATTTTATGATTATAGAGAGCCAGGAGCTGATGGTAATTTTAAAATTTTTAATGAAGCCGGAGGTAACTTTTTATTAAAATCGGGTCAGTCAGTAGATTTCTATGACTTTACAGGATTGGCAAGAATACAGGCAAATTATGCAGGTTCTGGAATTCAATCAGTATCTTCATTAGACTCTGAAGCAATAGACCTTTCAGACCCACAAAATCCCATATTTAATATAGCTACGCCAGAATATGTTGAATCTAAATTTGACAGCCTAAACACGGATAGCGTGTCAGAAGGAACCAATAATTTATATTTCTCTGGATTAAGAGTTCTTTCCACTATATTGTCGGGACTTATAAATATTTCAGGCGCAATACTTCCTGAAGACAGTATATTAGTGGCATTCGGAAAAATTAAGAAATCTTTATCAGATATTTCTTCAGAACTTGGGCTTAAACAACTTGTTTCGAATATAAGGACTGACTTTTCTTCTCCGAACAACACAACTTATCCAAGCACCCAAGCGGTTGCGGAATATGTTTTAAATGCTAATGACTTTTTTCAACAGCCTTTTTTCGACTTTGCTTTCAATACGCCGTCTACTGCCTATCCAATGATAATATCCAATGTTGCAGGCGGTTCTGTGGCTACGCAATCAGATGGATTGATAGCTCCATTAAGGATTGGAAGACCAAAATCTATAGCGGAAGCTTGGACTATCAGAGGAAGCGCATCTGCTATAAATTCAGGAAGTGCTATAGGCGTTGCTTCCCAGAATCCTATGTATGCAGGAAGCTATATGTTTTTCATAATGAAACCATTGAAGCTCGAAAATACATTTGGTTATTTCGGACTTTGCAACGTACACAATCAGAGTCCTACATCATCAACACCGACCGGAATCTATTTGGATATAGTAAACAACCAGCTTACGCTAAAGACTGCATTCAACAGTTTTGTGTCTTCTGGAATCACTATAACATTAACTGACACTTCTTGGCTATACGTTTCTTTTGAGGTTGTAAGTTCTACCTCATGTTTGTGCAGGATCAGAAAAGGAAGCATTACAGGAGATCTTATATATAATTCTTCAACATCAAGTAATATACCAATAGCTACAATAGATGCATGGACACATAATCGTATATGTTTCAGCGGTTTAAGCTCTATAGCTTCAGCCGATGATATTTACCAAATAGCAAGAGTTATGACGTTTCCGAAAAGACCTAACTATCTAAATAATTTTTAGCGATGATAAAATATAGAGGACATAATCCAGCTGGTGGATATGAAGAAAAAAAGGAAAATAATTTTCCTCAAAGCTGGCAAGTTGAAGAAATTGAATTTGAAGATTCTGAAACAGAACAGTTAAATTCAGAAATAGAGATTCTTAGGGAAAATACAAGAAAAAAAATATCAGAACTTATTTACGAACATACGCAAAGAAAAGTAATGAGGGGTATTGACATACCAGAAGATATACAAGAAAAATACGAAGAAATGCGTGCAGAATATAGAGAAAACAAAAACCAATTATTAATTAAATACAGTTCAAAATGAAAAAAACAATCCTATTATTATTAATGCTGATAAGCCTTTCATCTAATTCTCAGCTTTTGACCATTCCGCAGTTCGATTTCAATCAGCCTATTTATGGAGGTCGTGAACAATTTTTCAGCAGGAATGCAGATATTGATAATTTCTACTTCCTTGACAGCGTTATCGATGTTGGAGACATGAACGACATCTACAAGTTTAAGCTGTTTCCTAAAGATTCATTAAGATGGAAAGCAAGTCAGATTACTGGACTTAAAGCTTTTACAGATTCGCAAGGATATTTGAAAAATGAAAACTTTTCAAACGTGCAAAATTTAGACCAGACAAATCCCTCAAATATCGTTCAAAATTCAACACACAGATTTGTTTCAGATTCTGACAAGGCAAATTGGAATAATAAGTTGAGCGTAGAGGCTGACGGAAGCATTACAAATGAAATACAGGGGCTTACATTGTCAGGTAACTTATTAGGCATTACAGGAGGAAACTCTGTAACTCTTCCAACATATACAAATGTCAACTTAACAGCCGGAAACGGAATTTTAATAACCGGAACTTATCCAAATTTGACAATTTCATTATTGCCTCCTTCGGTAAATGTAGTTTCAAGGTCTTTAAATTCAAACTTTACTGTTTCAACTACAAAAACAGCCCATGTAAGCTATTCTGTAACGTGTTCTGCTACTAATCCTTTATTAGCGGGTTCTTCAACTGCAACCGCTTATTTGGAATACTCTTTGAACGGAGGCACTACTTGGTTGCTCCCATCTCAAAACGGAAATTCGAATAGTGTTGGCGCAGTAGTTGCAATAGCTCTTAACAATTCCCAGACAGGAACTTTGACGTCAACAATTCCTGCTAATGCGTTGGTAAGGATTAGAACGTCAACATCAGGCACGGCATCTGTAACATACGTAACTGGAACTGAATCCACTTACTGATGAAAGTTTTTGCAGACAATATAAAGCCTATTTTAGCTTTAGTGGTAATAATTCTTGGTTTTGCATATTTTTTTATGGCAACATTTACAGAAACAAAGCCAAATGACCAGATATTGATAGCTATTGTGGGACTTATGGGAGGATCAAGTGGATATTACTTCGGTAGCAGTTCAGGAAATGCAAAGAAAGATGAAATAATACAGAAAAACATTGAAGACAATAAATAATTTATTATATTTATGCTTTCATATGTGTTTTGTGAGTTAAAATTAAAAATCCCCCACGTTGATTCGATGGGGGATTTTTTTATTCAGTTGTTATTGTTTCTTCTTTATAATATTTTCTGTGTTTTCCATTGTTTCTCTCATAATCAGATTGTATCTTACCTTGACAGTCAGTCCAATAAATAAATCTTCCATTATCTTCAAAACGATACATTTTGCATCCGTTTTGCTCAAAAAGAAATTCTAACTGAAAACTTCCATTAGTAATTAATTCTTGTGAATTTTTTAGTTCTGTTTTTTTACAGCTATAAAAAGAAATAATTATACAAACTATACAAATGTATTTCATAATAATTTCAGAAGTTCCCTATATCACTTCAAAGGTTTTAGTTTATTACTCGGTTTTAAGAAATTTAATTTCTTTTGACTTCCCAATCATTTTAGAATGCTCTAGTTCTAATTGAGCTGACTTAAGCATTGCATTACTTGTGGCTACTAATGTTTTTCCTTGTGTAGTGTCCATGTCTCCACTTTTTACCTTTTCGAAAACATCTACTAAAGCGTCACGTAATTCTTTAACATTTTTCATTGTACTAACTTTTTTAAAGTGATTAAATATTTATTTGCTTCTATAAAATAAGGGTGTTTTGCAACGTCTTGCCTTGTAAGTCGGTAATTACATCTTGTGACAATAGCCTGAATAATTCCTTTCGTAGTAACTCCAAGTTCTTTTTTGTGTGTTGATTCACAACTTAAGCAAAGATGGTATCTTCTGTCTTCATAAATTCTTGATCCTCTAAATTCTAAAATAGGCTTATTTGATTCACAAACTATGCAGAATTTTAAAATACCTAAAGTTCCATTTATTTTATAACGCCTAATCCTTTCCTTTTGCCTTTGATCAGGTTTTTTGCAATATTCATTTTGCTTTTCCTGTCCTCTTTTCTCTCTAGATTTTTTTTGCATCAATCTTCCTGCTTGAGATTCATTATAAGCTTTTTTGTTGGCATTTATTTTTTCTAAATTCTTAATTCTATAAATACGATCATATTCAGCTTTTTTTTCTTTAGCAGTTAATTCCATATATAATTGTCTTAAATTATAAAACCCCTTGAAAACAGAAGTGGGGTTCTGAAATCAAAGGGTTTAAACTAAATTTTACTTGTAATTAATTTTCCCCACGATCATAATTACATTGCAAACATATAAAATAATTTCATTACTTTTACACCTAAACTTAAAAATAAATAATAAAATGAAAATTTTGCAAGAAGTAGAACCTACTGAAGAACAAATCGAAGCTATGAAACAAGCTAATGAAATCTTGTTAAAAGTAGAGTTGGAACTCATCGGAACACGCCCTAAAACACGTGGTTAGGATATTGTTAAATATTTCTATTGCTGTATCTGTATTAGTTTATCTTTTGTGGAATAAGCTTGGATTAGATCAGGTTCAAAGGGATTGCTTATTTTTTATAGGCAATTCCCTTTTTATTTTTATATTATGCCTTATAATTTGGATTAAATTAAGAATATATCTTGCAAGTTTCGTACTTTTATGCCTTTCTTTCAACAACTTATTAGACGAACTTTTTTTCGACAATACTAAAATTGGGTTAAATGAATACTTTTTTGCCATTATTTTGGTAATAATAACATACATTAGATATAAATATGCCAGAAAAACAGATACCCCTAATCGATGAAATACTGGCTTTATTTTTTAAAGTTCTGCTACCTGCTCTTATCGGGGTAAGCATAAAAATAGCAATCGAAATGGAAAGAAAAAAAATGACCATAAAGAGGGCGGTAATTTCGGTTATATCGGGAGTGGGTTTGGCTTGGCTGTCTTCTGGAATAATTATAAGGGTTGTCGGCATAGATTACCAACCATTGATGATTGCAGTTATCGCAATTACATCTGAAAAAATCATGGAATATTTACTTTATAAACTCAATATTGATATGCTTTTAGGTTCTTTAATAGATGCCGGAAGAACATTTTTAATAAATTTAATAACAGGCAAAAAATAATAATTATGCAACTAACGAAAAACTTTAATTCAAAAGAATTTGATTGTAAGGATGGAACAAAAGTCCCTAAAGAATATATTGATAATTGTAGAAAGGTAGCTGAAAATCTTCAGGTTTTGCGGGATCATTTGAATGTTCCTATATCGATTACAGGTAGCGGATATAGAACACCCTCGCATAATGCAAGAGTAAAAGGAGCGACTAACAGCCAGCATCTGACCTGCAACGCTGCGGATATAAACGCAAAAGGATATACACCAATTCAATTAGCTAAAGAAATTGAAAGGTTAATTACTTCGGGTAAAATGGAGCAAGGCGGTATTGGGATTTACAAAGGTTTCGTTCATTATGACAGAAGAGGTAAAAAAGCACGTTGGTGATTAATTTTAGAACCGCTTCCCGATAAAAAGGAGAAAGCGGTTTTTTTATTTGGAATAGTTTTGTATTTTTGAAAAGCAAATAGTAGGTTGAAAATAATTTGTGTGTTTCAAGGCAAATGTACGTCATTACCGGTAAGCAAACACTCACCTATAAAATTTACAGATTTTTTTATTTGCTTCAATACTGTAATATTGATTAAAAGCCTTGCATTGATTTGTCAAGGCTTTTTTATTATCTTTGAATCTAAATTTAAAACAAATTATTATGAAATCATCAACTTGGTACGGGGATATTATTTTAAATATTGTACACGGATTTAAAAATGGGGGAACAAGCGTATGAAAAACTTCTATTACCATCCAATACTAGGACTTCAATATTCAACTATAAATCACGAAGACTTAAAAGAAAATACGCCTTTAAATCGTTCAGAAAGGCGAAAAATTAAATTTAAAAAAACTACGTATAAAAATAATTTTGGATTAAAACGAAATTTATTTTAAAATATTTTTCACCATTTTGTTGACGTCAACAAAATGGTTTTATTCAACCAAACGGAAATTCCGAACAGTTCATTATTTAAGAAAACACCAAAAAACTTAAATAACACAATCCCTTAATAAATAATTCACTACATTTGTAATTCGCTACAACTAAAATTTATTAATGCCTTCATTTGTAGCGAGTGGGGGCATTATTTTTTATATTATGGAAAAAAATAATAAAGATATTATATCATTTGAAGATTATATGGCTATGCAGGTACAAGATGGTTATATTTCAGAAGATGGTATGCCTTTAAAATGCTCTTGTGGCTGTAAAGAATTTAAACAAGTGAATATGTATTATGGGGAAGGTTATATAGAAGAATATTCACTAGAGTGTAAAAAGGAATCCTGCTTAAAAATAGTAGGAACTTGAGCTTATGGTAATTGGCAAATATAAATGAATAAATACACCCACGCATCTAACTATTGGAAGATAGTTTTTGCATTTTCAGGATTAATATTTGTGTATAACTTAATATTTTAGATTATGAAAAATATATATTTGTTAGGTTATAGTTCAGGAAATTATGATGATTTTTATCAGAATATAATATTTTCTACTGACGACAAAAATAAAGCAGAAAAATATGTAGAAAAATTTAATAGGCTTCTTGAGAAATGGAAAAATTACTATTCAAATTTTGAAGAAGATGATTTTGGTTTTATATGGTTAAAAGAAGAATATATAAATAAACATTTTAAAAATTGGAACAAAATTAAGAACATAAATGAATGTTATTGTCAAAAAATAGAATTAAGATAAGATGAAAAAGCAATTCACATTTTCAATAGACACATCACAATATTACTTTTGGATTATTTTAGTAATGGCCGGATATATAATATTCACTTTGTTATCCACAAGCACTTCAAGACTTCAAATCAAAAACGCAGAGCTTAAAGGTCAAAATGAAATACTTAAATCTAACGAATCAAAAACAAATGAATCAATATTAGTACTTCAAGATTCATTAAAGCTTATTAAATCCAATAATACAGCCTTAAAAACGGATTTAGCCAACCATAAAACAAACTACAAAACCTTAATAATAGAAAAAGATGCAAAAAAGAATACTATTGATAGCTATGACCATAATCAGCTGTCAAGCTTTCTCCCAAAAAGATACCACAAAGATTGAAGTAAAGGTTGAAGATGCCAGGCGAGCATTCAAAGAATTGATCGAAAAGGATTATTTAGAAAAGCAAGTGCTTAATTTAGAAATTCAGCTTAATACGCAAAACGAATTACTTCAGAACAAAGAATTTGAAACAGAAAACCTGAATTCACAGATTGAAGCATTTGAAAGTTTGGTTAAATCTAAAGATACACGGCTAAATAATTATGAAAAAATTATTGAAAACAACGAAAAGGAAATTATACAAAAAAAATTAGGAAATACATTTTGGAAGATAACCACCGTGTTAAGCCTTATGTTTAGCGGATATTTAGCAGTAAAGTAAACCCATTCTAACGAGTGGGTTTTTTATTTTTAAAACTTTAACATAATTAATTATACACAATAACATAATTACACGTATATTTGCGTAACATTAATTAGTAAAATATTTATTATGAAAAAAGTTATTTTGGCATTAGCGTTTGTTTCAATTGTTTCTTGTAAGGAAAAAGAGGATGTGAATTATCCTAAATATGAATTAGAAAGCGTAGATTATATTCCAGATTCTTTAAAAGAAAAACATAGCGTTTGGATAACGGAAACAGTTAGGGCTGCGTCACAACATATGAGCGCAGGAGATTACGAAGACATAGACAAAACCATAAGACAGGCAAAACAAACAGCTGATGAGTTATATGGTAAAAAAATTATTGGATTAAGAAAAAAAATAGACGATAGTTATTGGGGAGATATTTTACTAACTCCAAATGAAATGACCGATAAAGAATTAAATATACTAAAATCATTAACAAAATAAAATATATGGAAACAAAAAAAACATCATTTCAGAATTGGGTAGATACAAATTACTCAAATCAATCAGGATTATTAAAAAAATTAAATACTGATGTGGAAATAGTAAAGCAACAGGAATTAAGCCGTGACTATAATCACAAGAACGCTTTAGAAAAGATTGGTAAATACGCTAAAAAGTTAGGTTTAGAATCAGTAGATTTCCACGGACACGATTACGGATGCGAAGTAAAAGGAACTTTAAAAATTAAGTAACTATGAAACAATTTGAAAACAAGGTATTATTCATTGAGAATGAAGAAATGCTTGAAGAAGTAGGTAACTTATTAGGATTTAATATAGATAATTTTGTCACAGAAAATCCAGGTAAAGTATTTAATTGGCTGTCATTTGAAAACTATTTAATTATGTCAAAACTAATCGTAAAAGGAATGGCAAAATCATTAGAAGAAATAACACTAGAACAATTCAAAGAACTATTAAAACAAAAGTAATTATGGAAATAAATTTTAGAATAGTAGAAACACCTAATCATCAGGTTTTGTTATCAAAATACTTTGACAATGAAGATGAAGATAATTATTATGTTTTAGAAATAGTATTTTTTATAAAAGGCACTAAAGCTTCTCAAAAAATGAGTTTTAATACAGAAGAAAAAAGAGATAACGCTTTCGATAAAATGTCAAATGAATTAATTTTTAAAATTGTTGAACAAACCGAAAAAATGTTTTAATTATGAACAACTACGACGATAAAACAACCGGATTAGAAAACACTTCACACCCATCTTTAAAAATTGAAGTGTTTGATGAAGTTGAGCTTACAGAAGAACAATTAATTATTTTAAGATTAAGTGACGCAAATATTTCTTTAAAAAAAGAACACGAATCAATCAAAGGAATATTAAAACAGATTGAGGAAATGGAAGCAAAAGAAGGAATTTACGCAAACTGTTTAGGAATGACAGAACAGCAGGAGAAAGATTATATTCATTTAAGAAATTGTTTAAAACTTAAAATTATTAGATTATGAAAAAAATATTATTAAGTTGGTTAAACACCGACAACAAAGTAAATATAGAAGACAATAAAAATTCAATATTACAGCTTCTAAAACAGTCAAATTTTATTGAATTATCTGTTAAAGAACAGATAGACTTATTCAAATCGGTAGAAAGCGAATTCTGCGACCAATTGGCTAAACAGAATATTGATGCTGAAATTACGATTGAAGAAATCGAAAAGTTTTCAAGAGCTAAAGTTGAACGTGGGGAATATCAAAAAAGGTAATTATGTCAGAAATAGCCAAAGCATTTATAAAAGCGCAATCAGAAATGAGAACGCCAAAAAAAGGTAACTCAAACCCTTTTTTTAAATCAAAATACGCAGACTTAAATTCTGTATTAGAAGCTGTCTTAGAAGCTTTACACAATAACGGAATAGCAATATTACAGCCAACTGTTTTTATTGACGGAAAAAGCTTTGTGAATACGGTATTGCTTCATGAAAGCGGAGAACGTTTGGAAGGATTTACTGAAATATTATTTTCAAAGCCAAATGACGCACAAGCGCAAGGTAGCGGAATAACTTATGCAAGACGTTACGGCTTGCAATCTATTTGCGGAGTAGGTGCAGAAGATGATGACGGAAATAAAGCTACACAGCCTAAAAAAGAAAACCCTGAATTAATTGCTGAAAACAAGAAAAAAGAAGAAGAAAGACGTTTGAATATAGAATTAGATTTAGACAGCGCAGGAACATTAGAAGAACTTGCTTCTAAATACACTTCTTTAAATGCTTCCGACAAAGTAATTTTCAAAGATAAAAAAGACAAATTAAAAGAAAAATTAACACCTAAAAAATAATATTATGTCAAAAGAATTAGCAGAACAATATTCAGAACAAGAATTAATTAATTCTGAAAATATATTAATTGAAGAAGAACAGCCAACGGAGTATATAAAATTACTCCAAAGGCTACAAAAAAAAGAAGAAACATTGTCTTATTCAAGTTTAAAGGCTTTTTCTAAATCTCCAAGGAATTTTATTCAATATAAATTAAAACCAAAAACACCGCAAACGGAAAGCCAAATATTTGGAAGTTTATGCGACTGCTTTTTAACAACTCCTGATGAATTTGAAAGTAAATTTGTAATTGTAGATTCAGTTCCTTCAAGCGATAATCAAAAAGGATTCTGCAATGATATTTTTGAAGGAAAATCAAAAGAAGATGCTTATGCTAATAACTACAAAGTAGGCGGTTTGGAAAAAGTATGGAATCAGTTAGAAAACTACATTACAGCTATTCAATCGGGTAAAATGGTGTGTACTACCAAAATGAAAGATGAAGCATTTAAAATAACTGAAAATCTTAAAAAATCAGAATTGATTATGCAGTTTGTTGACAGCTGTAATGCTTTTCAAGTTAAACACGAATGGACTTACAGCGGCTGGAAATTTAAAGGTTTTACCGATGCAGAAGGAATCAGAATTATTATAGACTTCAAATATACCGCTGATTCTGATCCTGAAAAATTTGAAAGAGATATTATAAAATTTAAGTACTATATGCAAGCAGGAATGTATTCTGAAGCAGATGGAAGTTTGCCTGAGTTTTATTTTGTTACTTATGACAAATCTCTAAATTTCTCAATAATAAAATTAGATGTTTCTTTATTGATGTACGGAATCAGAGAATATAAGTATCTAGTTGCAAAATTAGAACAATGTATAAAAGAAAACCGCTGGTCAGAAAGTTTCAACTTTTTCGATGTTCAATTAAGAACTGCATATAAGCCTAAATGGATTAAAGGTTTTGAAACTGATTCAATTGATATAGAGTAATGGAAATTACGCTAATTAAGCAACTT
>Ga0247803_1000151_pt1 | contig 41487 bp, 34 predicted proteins | sample UWRJL014104B1_FD_180928 | JGI IMG/M metagenome (GOLD analysis project Ga0247803, IMG submission 180928) | Plant litter microbial communities from Arlington Agricultural Research Station in Wisconsin, United States - UWRJ-L014-104B-1 | ecosystem: Environmental > Terrestrial > Plant litter >... | reverse complement strand
CAGACACATGGCCAAGGAACCGGGTCGCGTAAAGAAGCGCGAGCGCAAGAACATCACCTCGGGCGTCGCCCACGTGAATGCGTCCTTCAACAACACCATGATCACGATCACCGATGCCCAGGGCAACGCGATCTCGTGGTCGTCGGCTGGTCACATGGGCTTCAAGGGTTCGCGCAAATCGACTCCCTACGCCGCCCAGATGGCCGCCGAAGATGCGGGCAAGAAGGCTCAAGAGCACGGCGTGAAGACGCTGGAAGTGAACGTTTCGGGTCCGGGTTCCGGTCGTGAATCGGCTCTGCGCGCTCTGCAGTCGGTCGGCCTGACCATCACCACCATTCGCGACGTCACGCCGATGCCGCACAACGGTTGCCGTCCGCCCAAGCGCCGCCGCGTCTAAGCGCACCCAGCCGCCGACCCATTCTCCGCCGGTTCCACCTCCCTGACGAGGGCAGCTCTTTGAAAGAGCTGGGGGAACCGGCGACACTCGTTAGGGACACCTATGATCGAACGTAACTGGCAAGAGCTGATCCGTCCCGAGAAGCCGCAGATCGAACTCGGCTCCGACGCCCAGCGCAAGGCGCGCCTGGTGGCCGAGCCCCTCGAACGCGGTTTCGGCGTCACGCTCGGCAACGCCCTTCGCCGCGTGCTGCTGTCGTCGCTGCAAGGCGCCGCGGTCACCGCGATCCAGATCGACGGCGTCGTTCATGAATTCTCGTCGCTGGAAGGCGTTCGGGAAGACGTGGTCGACATCGTTCTGAACATCAAGCAACTCGCGCTGCGCATGCACGCCGAGGGCCCCAAGCGCATGACGCTGAAGGCCACCGGCCCTGGCCCGGTCACCGCCGGCCAGATCGAAGTCCCTTCGGACATCGAAGTGCTGAACCCGAACCACGTCATCTGCACCCTGGATGACGGCGCTTCGGTCCGCATGGAACTGACCGTCCAGAACGGCAAGGGCTATGTCGCTTCCGAGTTCAACCGTCCCGAAGACGCCCCGATCGGCCTGATCGCCGTCGACGCCCTGTATTCGCCGGTCAAGCGCGTCGCCTATCGCGTCGAGCCGACCCGTCAGGGCCAGTCGCTGGACTATGACAAGCTGGTGCTGGAAGTCGAAACCAACGGTGCGGTTTCGCCTGTGGACGCCGTGGCCTACGCCTCGCGCATCCTGCAGGACCAACTGCAGATCTTCATCACTTTCGATGAGCCGAAGAAGGCCGTTGAAGCTTCGGAAGGCAAGCCCGACCTGCCGTTCAACCCGGCCCTCCTCAAGAAGGTGGACGAGCTGGAACTGTCGGTCCGTTCGGCCAACTGCCTGAAGAACGACAACATCGTCTACATCGGCGACCTGATCCAGAAGACCGAGGGCGAAATGCTTCGCACCCCGAACTTCGGCCGCAAGTCGCTGAACGAGATCAAGGAAGTGCTGACCTCCATGGGTCTGTCGCTCGGCATGGATGTGCCGAACTGGCCCCCGGAAAACATCGAAGATCTGGCCAAGAAGTTCGACGACCAGATCTAGTTTCAACCCTCCGCCCGTTCCTTCAGGGGAATGCCGGGGCGGTTAGAATGACAGCGGTTCAGGGTCCCCTAGAGGGAAACCAGAGCCGGAGTAGGAGAGACCCCGATGCGCCACGGCGCCGCCTATCGCAAGCTCGGACGTACGAGCGCACACCGGACCTCGATGTTCGCCAATATGGCTGCATCGCTGATCAAGCACGAGCAGATCACCACGACCCTGCCCAAGGCCAAGGAGCTTCGCCCCTTCGTCGAAAAGCTGGTCACGCTCGGCAAGAAGGGCGACCTGCACGCCCGTCGTCAGGCCATCAGCCACGTCCGCGACGTGACCCAGGTCGGCAAGCTGTTCGATACGATCGGCCCGCGTTATGCCGAACGTAACGGCGGCTATATCCGCATCATGAAGGCGGGCTTCCGTCACGGCGACAACGCCCCGATGGCCGTCATCGAGTTCGTGGATCGCGATGTTGACGCCAAGGGCCTGGACTCTGGTCCGGTCTACGCCGTCGAAGGCGACGAAGAATAGGCCGAGGCTTCATAGCCAAGGCGGAAGAGGGCGGCTGGTGCAGACCAGCCGCCCTTTTTCACGCCTGGATTTAGGCTAGGCCGACGGCGCCGAAAAGCCGAAGGGCGCCGTGGTCCGGCGGATGTCGTCCGGCTGGATCTGCAGGCCGATCGGCGGCGCCGAGCGGGCGACGCAGTCCAGCCGATGGCATAGACGGCAGGTGACGCCGATCGGCGTCGCCGACGGAGTCTGATCGACCGTTGCACCCTGTGGCCGGGCGTAGATCAGGCGGTGAGCGTGTTCGGCGGCGCAGCCCAGGGCGATGGCTCGATCCACCCGCGGCGCGCCAAAGCCGCCACCGCCCGCCGTGACCGTGCGGGCGATGGAGAAGAACCGCTGACCGTCGGGCAGTTCAAGCCACTGGGTGACAATCTCTCGCGGGGTGCGGAAGGCATGGTGGACCGACCACAGCGGACAGCCGCCGCCGTGACGGGCGAAGGGAAAGCCCGCCCCGTCCAGCCGCTTGGACACATTGCCCGCCGGGTCCACGCGGATGAAGAAGAAGGGCACCTTCTCCTGACCCGGCTTCTGCAGGGTAGTCAGCCGGTGGGCCGTCTGTTCGAAACTGGTCCCGAACTGGCGGGCCAGAGCCTCGACATCATAGCGGCGGGTCTCGGCGGCGCGGGCGAAGGCGCCGTAGGGCATGACGAGCGCCGCCGCCGCATAGCTGGCCAGGGCGCGCTGGGTCAGCCGTTCGCCGCCCTTGGTCGCGAAGACGCTCCGGCCCCTGACGGCGTCGATTTCTTCGGTCAGTTCCAGATGAACCAGTTGCAGCGCGGTCTGGAACTGCCGGCTGGCGGCGTCGAGCGCATCGTCCAGCAGGACCTGTTTGCGGTGCATGTCCAGGCGGCGGACTGAGCCCACCATCACGTCTGTTGGCAGGCGGCGCACCGTCAGGCCGTGGCGGCTCAGAAGGTGGGCGTCCAGTCCGCCGCTGGCCGTCACCGCCTGCGACAGGCGTTCGGTGGCATCGTCCAGCGTCGGGAAACTGTTGTGGCGAGCGGCGAGGAAGCGACGGGACTCGGCGACCGGGTCCGGGGTGTCGTCCGTTTCGTCGCCCTCGACCCCTCGGTCGGCCAGGGCTAGGTGGCTCTCCTGATAGGCGGTGTGCAGCCGCAGCAGCGCCTCGGTCACGCCAGGGAAGTTGGCGGCCAAGTCGGCGTTTTCCAGCGGAGGCAGGTCGATATCGGCGAACATCGGGTCCTTCAGCACCGCATGCAGTCGGGCCGTGATCTCGGTTCCGTCGCTGCGGGCCAGGGCGGCCATGTCGATCTTGTAGGTCTGGGCCAGACGCAGCAGGACATCGGCCGTCAGCGGGCGATGATTGCGCTCCAGCAGGGCGATGTAGGAGGCGGACACTTCAAGGTCGGCCGCCATGTCGGCCTGGGTCAGCCCGAGGTCGCGACGGATACGGCGCAGGGAGGGCCCCACGAACAGGCGGCGCGGCGATGTCATCAGACGCAGGCTCCAGCGTTCTCAGCGTGTCCTTACAACATTACATCGAAAAACTGTAAAGTTTGACAACTCGACTTCGCGGCGCCTTCGCAGGCGCAGCATCCGGACCTATCCCGCGTTCAACGTGTCTCGACACACCGCATCTCAGGAACAGTCCGATGTCCTATCAAGACCATATCCGCCAGGTCGGCGCCTTGATCGAAGCCAAGGCTGGCCCCTGGTCGGGCATCTCGGCCGAGGCCGTGGCCCGGATGCGTCTTCAGAATCGGTTCCAGACGGGTCTCGACATCGCCCGCTACACCGCCGCCATCATGCGCAAGGACATGGCGGCCTACGACGCCGATTCGTCGAAATACACCCAGTCGCTGGGCTGCTGGCACGGCTTCATCGGCCAGCAGAAGATGATCTCGATCAAGAAGCATTTCGGCACGACGGACCGCCGCTACCTGTACCTGTCAGGCTGGATGATCGCCGCCCTGCGCTCCGAGTTCGGTCCTCTGCCTGACCAGTCGATGCACGAGAAGACCTCGGTCCCGGCCCTGATCGAAGAGCTCTACACCTTCCTGCGCCAAGCTGATGCGCGTGAGCTGGGCGGCCTGTACCGCGACATCGATGCTGCTCGCGAGGCGGGCGACACGGTCAAGGAGCAGAAGCTGCTGCACGCCGTCGACAACTATCAGACCCACGTCGTGCCGATCATCGCCGACATCGACGCCGGCTTCGGCAATGCCGAGGCCACCTATCTGCTGGCCAAGAAGATGATCGAGGCCGGCGCCTGCGCCCTGCAGATCGAGAACCAGGTCTCCGATGAGAAGCAGTGCGGTCACCAGGACGGCAAGGTCACGGTCCCGCACGAGGACTTCCTGGCCAAGGTCCGGGCCTGCCGTTACGCCTTCCTGGAACTCGGAGTCGAGGATGGCGTCATCGTCACCCGCACCGACAGCCTGGGCGCGGGCCTGACCAAACAGATCGCCGTTTCCAACGAGCCCGGCGACCTGGGCGACCAGTACAACAGCTTCCTGGACTGCGAGGAAATCTCGCCGGACCAACTGTCGAACGGCGACGTCATCATCAACCGCGACGGCAAGCTGCTGCGGCCCAAGCGCCTGCCGTCCAACCTGTTCCAGTTCCGCGCTGGCACCGGCGAGGACCGCTGCGTCCTGGACAGCATCACCTCTTTGCAGAACGGCGCCGACCTGCTGTGGATCGAGACCGAGAAGCCCCACGTCGAGCAGATCGCCAGCATGATGGACCGCGTCCGCGAGGTCATCCCCAACGCCAAGCTGGTCTACAACAACTCGCCGTCCTTCAACTGGACCCTGAACTTCCGCCAGCAGGTGTTCGACGCGTGGACCGCTGCGGGCAAGGACGTCTCCGCCTATGACCGCGCCAAGCTGATGAACGTCGAGTACGACGGCACCGAACTGTCCGACGAAGCTGACGAGCGTATCCGCACGTTCCAGTCGGACGGCGCCAAGCGGGCGGGCATCTTCCACCACCTGATCACCCTGCCAACCTACCACACGGCCGCCTTGTCCACGGACAAACTGGCCCGCGAGTATTTCGGCGCGGCGGGCATGCTGGGCTACGTCAAGAACGTCCAGCGCGAGGAGATCCGCCAGGGCATCGCGTGCGTGAAGCACCAGAACATGTCCGGCTCGGACATCGGCGACGACCATAAGGAGTATTTCGCCGGCGAGGCCGCCCTCAAGGCCGGCGGCAAGGACAATACGATGAACCAGTTCGGCGAAGCCGCCTGAGGTTGACGCGGGTCGGGGTTTGGTCGCCACCGGCCCGCATCAGACGACGACGTCACCGGAGCCCAGGCTCCGGTGACGTTTCTTTTTTGGGAGTAGCCTCAATCAGGTGATGGGGCGCCCCCGTCAGCCGACTCGGTTCTTGACCAGGTCCTCGACCACCGAAGGATCAGCCAGGGTCGAGATATCGCCCAGGCTGCTGGTGTCGTTCTCGGCGATCTTGCGCAGGATGCGGCGCATGATCTTGCCTGAGCGGGTCTTGGGCAGGCCGGGCGCCCACTGGATGGCGTCTGGAGCTGCGATGGGGCCGATTTCCTTGCGGACATGGGCGACCAGCGTCTTCTTGAGGTCGTCCGTCGCTTCGATGCCCGCGTTCAGGGTGACATAGGCGTAGATGCCCTGGCCCTTGATGTCGTGCGGGAAGCCAACCACGGCGGCCTCGGCCACATCGTCGTGCAGGACCAGGGCGCTCTCGACCTCGGCGGTGCCCATGCGGTGGCCCGAGACGTTGATGACGTCATCGACCCGGCCGGTGATCCAGTAATATCCGTCCTCGTCGCGGCGGCAGCCGTCACCGGTGAAATACTTGCCGGGATACGCAGCGAAATAGGTGTCGAAGAAGCGCGCGTGGTCGCCCCAGACGGTCCGCATCTGGCCGGGCCAGCTGTCGGTGATGCACAGGTTGCCGCTGACGGCGCCGTGCAGCACCAGCCCTTCGGCATCGACCAACTCAAGCTCGACGCCGGGCAGGGGCTTGGTCGCCGAACCGGGCTTCAGGTCTGTGGCGCCGGGCAGGGGGGCGATCAGGGCACCGCCCGTCTCAGTCTGCCACCAGGTGTCAATGATGGGCAGACGGCCCTTGCCGACCACCTCGTGATACCAGCGCCAGGCCTCGGGGTTGATCGGCTCGCCGACCGTGCCCAGCAGACGCAGGGACGCCAGCGAGTGTTTCAGCACGGGTTCGTCGCCGTCCCGCATCAGGGCGCGAAGCGCCGTGGGTGCGGTGTAGAAGATTTCGACCTTGTGTTTGTCCACCACCTGCCAGAAGCGATCGTTGGCCGGATAGTTGGGCACGCCCTCGAACATCAGGGTCGTCGCCGCATTGGCGAGCGCCCCATAGACGACGTAGCTATGCCCCGTGACCCAGCCCACGTCGGCGGTGCACCAGAAGACCTCTCCGGGCCGGTAATCGAAGACCAGTTCGTGGGTGTAGGCGACCCAGAACAGATATCCGCCCGTGGTGTGCAGCACGCCCTTGGGCTTACCCGTAGAGCCCGAGGTATAGAGGATGAACAGCGGGTCCTCGGCGTTCATCGGCTCGCACGGACAGTCGTCGGACACCTTCTGCTTGGCCTCGCCGTAGCGCACGTCGCGGCCGTCGATGATCGGCACGTCGGCGTTGGTGTGGCTGATGACCAGGACCGTATCGACCGAGACCTTTTCCAGGGCGGCGTCGACATTGGCCTTCAGCGGGATGCGCTTGCCGGCGCGCAGGCCCTCGTCGGCGGTGATGACGAAGCGCGAGCCGCAGTCCTCGATCCGGCCGGCGATGCTGTCGGGGCTGAAGCCGCCAAAGACCACCGAATGGACGGCGCCGATGCGGGCGCAGGCCAGCATGGCGACGGCCGCTGCCGGGACCATGGGCAGATAGATGGTCACCCGGTCGCCTTTCACCACGCCCAGGTCCTTCAGGACGTTGGCCATGCGGCAGACTTCGCGGTGAAGCTCGGCATAGGTCAGGGAACCGCTCTGGGCCGGATCGTCACCCTCCCAGAGGATCGCCGTCTGATCGCCGCGCGTCGCCAGGTGCCGATCGACGCAGTTGTAGGCCACGTTCAAAACGCCATCGGCGAACCAGCGGATGCGGAAGTCGTCCTTGTTGAACGACACGTCCTTGATGATCGTCGGCGGGGTGATCCAGTCCAGGCGCTTGGCCTGGTCGGTCCAGAAGCTGTCGGGCTGTTCGCGGGCAGCGATGCGGGCGGCCTCGTAGGCGGCTTCGTCCATATGGGCGCGTGAAGCCCATTCGGCGGAGACGGGATAGAGATCGGAATCGTGCAAAAGCTTATGTCCTTGAGACTCGAAAGCCGAACTTGGCGAAGACCTGCAGCAGGTCTAGCGCACGCCGGGCGCGGTGTTCCAGTTGCGGATCGCCACTTCGAACGTCAGTTTTCCGGCGCACGACCTTGGGTGCCATTAGCCAATGGTCTACTTTCGACCAAAGTCGAGGGGCGCCACAATGGCGCATGAGTTGTGGCGTCAGACTACGACCGATTAGGGAGAACCGGATTGGACCGCGTCGTCGTCGCTGACGATCACCCGCTGTTTCGTGCCGCCATCGCGGCGGCTCTGATGCGGGCGGCGCCCGGCGCGAGCGTCGAGGAAACCTCGAGCTTGGCTGGGGCCCGCGAGGCGCTGTCTCGGGGCGTGGTCGATCTTCTGCTGCTGGACCTCAAACTGACCGACAGCGAAGGCTTTTCCGGCCTGGTCGAGCTTCGGGGTCAGTTTCCCGCCGTGCCTATAGTGGTGGTGTCGGCCAGCGAGGATGGGGCAACCGTGCGCCGCGTCCGGGCCTTCGGTGCGGCGGGCTTCATCCCCAAGTCGGCGACGCTGGAGGAGATGGCCGCCGGACTTTCGGCGGTCCGGGCAGGCGATAGCTGGTTTCCTCCCCTGGGTGAGGACGCCGTCGATCCCATGGTGGAGCGGATCGCCAGCCTGACGCCCTCCCAGCTGAAGATCCTGATTGGGCTGCAGCAGGGGCGGCTGAACAAGCAGATCGCTTTCGACCTTGGGGTCACCGAGGCGACGATCAAGGCGCATCTGACCAGCGTGTTCCGGAAACTGGGCGTTCAGAACCGTACCCAGGCGGTGATCGCAGCCCAGTCCCTGGCCCTGGAGCCCTGAGCTGAGCGCGATCCGGTCAGGGCCTGGTGTCAGAGCGTGAGCGGCTCGACAGGAAGGCCTTCAGCGCTGCGGGCTTGACGGGCTTGGGCAGCAGGACGGCGCCGGCGCGCGAGGCGCGGAGGGGCAGGTCCTCGTCCGCATCGGCCGTGATCAGGGCAATGTGCTCCAGGCCTAGACGCTTGAGCGCCGAGATCAGTGACAGCCCGTCGGACTCGTCGCCAAGGTGAAGATCCACCAGGGCTGCGTCGAATGTCGTGGTCGAGGCCAGTTCGACCGCCGTCGCAAAATCCCCAGCCGTCACCGGCGCGGCTCCCCAGCGACCGAGGAGGGCGACGATGGCTTCGAGAATGACCGGTTCGTTGTCCACGCACAGGACGACCAGTCCGTGCAGCGGCCCGGTCGCGGCATTCGGAATCGCGGCCTGAACGGCGTCCGGAATCGCCGCTTCGGCCAGAGGGGCGGCGACCGTGAAGGTCGATCCGCGACCCGGTTCGGACTTGAGCCCCAGGGGGTGGCCCAGCAGGCTGGCGACCCTGCGGACGATGGCGAGGCCCAAGCCTGCGCCCGCCTCGTCGCCGCCGCGTCCGGGCAGGCGGGTGAACTCGGCGAAGACCGTCTCCTGCTGGTGCGCCGCGATGCCGCGTCCGGTATCGTGCACCTCGAAGCGCAACGTGTCGCCCGCGCGTCGGGCGCCGATCAGCACCCCGCCCCCGTCCGTGTAGCGGATGGCGTTGCCGATCAGGTTCTGAAGCAGCGACCGCAGCAGATCCCGGTCCGAGGCCACCCAAAGGCGTGACGGCACGATGCGCAGCGACAGGCCCTTTGCTGTCGCCAATGGTGTGAATTCGCGCCTCAGATCGACGAACAGGGCCTCGACCGAAAGGGGCGTCACCGCCGGTCGGACGCCGCCTGTCTCCAGCCGCGACAGGTTGAGCAGCGCCTTCAGCAGCCCGTGCGCGCTCTCGATGGATCGGTCGGCGTTGTCGGCCAGGATGCGGGCGGCGTCGTCACCGCCGGGTTCATCCTTCAAGGCGGCGATGAACAGGCGGGCGGCATGCAGCGGTTGCAACAGGTCGTGGCTGGCGGCGGCCAGGAAACGGGTCTTGGAGGCGACGGCGTCCTCGGCGGTCTGGCGAGCCTCGTTCAACCTTTCGGTGCGGTCGGCGACCCGCGCCTCAAGCTGTTCATTGGCCTCTTGCAGGGCCTGGGCGGCGCGGCGCAGTTCGGTGATGTCGGTGTAGGAGGTGACGTATCCGCCGCCCGACATGGGCGCGCCGGTGGATTTGAGGACGCGGCCGTTCGGATGGGTCCGTTCGTGATCGTGGGTGGTTCGACGGCGCAGGGCCTCGAGACGACGGTCGATCCAGGCCTCCATGTCGTCGGCGGCGATCTCGCCCCGTTCTGCATTGCGGCGATAGACGTCGGCGACAGGCTGGCCGACGTGGACGAAGCCGGCGGGCAGGTCGAACAGTTCGATATAGCGGGCGTTCCAGGCGATCAGCCGCAGGTCTTCGTCCACGACGCTGACGCCCTGGTCGATGTTGTCGAGCGTGGTCTGCAGAAGTTCGCGGTTGAACTGTACGGCTTGTGACGCCTCGTCGAGCATGCGCACGACATCTTCGGGCGCGCGACCGCCCCCGGCCAGGGCCGCGGAGATGACGCGGCGGGCGGACGAGGCGCCGACGGCTCCGGCCAGCATACGCTCGGCAGCGCGGGCCAGGCCGGCATCGGCCGGGTCCGTGTCCTTCAGCGGATGACCGACTTCGCGGGCGAATGCGGCGAAGGCGCGCTCGGCGCCCGCATCTCCGACAAAGCGCGCCACCAGGATCTTGAGGTCCCCGACCGAGGCGCCGGAAGGCACGGTGGAGTGTTCGCGCCAGTCGGGGCTGAGCCGATCGACGAAGGCGCGGGCCTGGACACGGTCGATCAGCCGGGGCTCGGCGGCGCGCGAGACCAGGATATAACAGGCGAGGTTGGCGCTCAGGCTGAGGAAGACGGCGATGGGCAGGGGGTCTGCCGCGCCCAGCAGGCTGATCTCGGCGACCCCGAGCGCGGCGGCGATCTGGGGGATGGCCAGGACGATCAGCCATATGGCGGACCCGACGGTGATCCCGGCGATGGCGCCCTTGGCCTGACCGCCCCGCCACAGCACGGCGCCGAACAGGGCCGGAGCCAACTGCGCTAGCGCGGCGAACGAGGTCAGTCCGATGGAGGCCAGGCCGCTTGAACGGTCCAGCGCCTGGAAATAGAGCCAGGCAAGAAACAGGATGGCGCAGATGACGCCCCGGCGCACCTGAAGGATGGCCCCCGCCATGTCCGAGGCGTCTTCCCGAGCCCGCCAACGGTCACGCGCGACCAGAGGCAGGATCAGGCTGTTGGACGCCATGGCCGACAGGGCGACCGTCTCGACGATGACCATGGCGGTCGCCGCCGAAAATCCGCCCACGAAGACGACGGCGGTCAGGACGCCGGCCCCCTGCTGGAAGGGCAGAGCCAGTACGAAGAGGTCAGGATCGCCGATGTCGGCGAACAGCCCGCCAGCCGCCAGCAGCGGAATGACCGCCAGGGAGGTAATCAGGAGATAGAGGGGAAAGACCCAGCGCGCGCGGCGGATGTGCGCCGCCTCTGTGGCCTCCACAAAGCCGACGTGGAATTGGCGGGGCAGGCAGAAGATGGCCAGGGTCGCCAGCACGGTGATGGCCACGAAGCGGCCGTTGATCTCAGGGGCGGCCGCTAGCTTACCCATGGCCGTCACGACGGCGACGTGATCCGGCAATCCGAACAGCATCAGGGCGGCGAAGACCGCGACGGCGACCAGGGCGGCCAGCTTGACGACGGACTCCAGGGCGATGGCCCGGATCAGGCCGCGATTGTGCTCGGTCAGGTCGGGGCGTCGAGCGCCGAACAGGATGGTGAAGCCGGCCAGCACCACGGCGATGATGCTGACCGTCAACTGTTCTGATCCGGCGACCGGGGTGCCGTCGGTGACGAGCTGCCAGGCCATGGACAGCGACTTCAACTGCAGGGCGATATAGGGCAGGGATCCGACAATGGCGACGCAGGTGACCAGGGCGCCCAGGGTCTGGCTCTTGCCGTAGCGCGACGAGATGAAGTCGGCGATCGAGCCGATATTCTCGCGCTTGGCCGCCGCCGCGATCCGCCGCCAGATCGGGAACAGCACCACCAGGCCGATGATCGGGCCGAGGTAGATGGCCAGGTATTCCCACCCGTCGCGCGCCGCCGTGCCGACTGCGCCGTAGTAGGTCCAGGAGGTGCAGTAGATGGCCAGGGAAAGGGCGTAGGCCCATGGGCCGAAACGGCGTCCGGGCGTCGCGGAGCCGTTCCGCTCGCCCCGCCAGGCGATGGCGAACAACGCCGCCATATAGGCGGCCACCAGCGACAGGATCACGAAGGCGTACATCGTGCTCATCTAGATGGCGTTACAGCCTGTCTCGCAAGGAAAAGGCAGTCCATCGAGAAAAGGCGGGCTCTCGAGAAAAGGCGGGCCGATCCGAAGACCGACCCGACCAGCTTGCTCCGGAGGGAGACCTTCTCAGGCGTTCAGATCGACATCCTTGCCTTCCTTGACCAGCAGGAAGCCCAGGACCACCGTCGCGAGGGCGACGACGATCGGATACCAGAGGCCGTAGTAGATATTGCCTGTGGCCGCGACCATGGCGAAGGCCGTGGTCGGCAGGAAGCCGCCGAACCAGCCGTTGCCGATGTGATAGGGCAGGGACATCGAGGTGTAGCGGATATTGGTCGGGAACATCTCGACCAGGGCCGCCGCGATCGGCCCGTAGACCATGGTCACATAGAAGCCGAGGATGAACAGGATCAGCACCACAAGCGGCTTGTTGACGAGCGCGCTGTCCGCCTTGGCGGGATAGCCGGCGGTGGCCAAAGCCTCGCCCAGACCCGTTTCCCAGGTCTTCTTCTGAGCGCCGAAGTCTGCGGTGGTCAGAGCCTCGCCACGGAAGCTGGTGACCACCGCCTGATCGCCGATGCGGACCTCGGCCAGCGTCCCGGCGGGCGCGGCGACATTGGTGTAGGTCACGCCGGCCTTTGCCAGATAGGACTTGGCCACGTCGCAGGAGTGGTTGAACACCGTCTTGCCCACGGGGTCGAACTGCAGGTGGCAGTCGGCCGGGTCTGCATAGACCGTCACAGGCGCCGAGGCCGCCGCGGCCGCCAGACGCGGGTTGGCGGCTTCGGTCAGGGCGTTGAACAGCGGGAAGTAGGTGATGGCCGCCAAAAGACAGCCGGCCAGGATGATCGGCTTGCGGCCCACCTTGTCCGACAGCCAGCCCCAGAAGATGAAGAAGGGCGAGGCCAGCAGCAGGGCGATGGCCAGCAGCACGTAGACCAGGGTGGCGTCGACCCTCAGCACCCGCTCCAGGAAGAACAGGGCGTAGAACTGACCCGTGTACCAGATGACCGCTTGACCTGCCGTCAGGCCGACCAGGGCGATCAGCACCAGCTTCAGGTTGGGCCACTTCATGAAGCTGTCCTTCAGCGGGGTCTTGGAACCCTTGCCTTCGGCCTTCATGCGCTTGAACGATGGGCTCTCGGCCAGCTTGAGGCGGATCCACAGCGAGACGCCCAGCAGAAGGATCGAAACCAGGAAGGGAATTCTCCAGCCCCAGTCGAGGAAGGCTTCCTCGCCCACGGCGAAGCGAACACCCAGAATGACGGCCAGGCTCAGCACCAGGCCGGCGGTCGCCGTGATCTGGATGAAGGAGGTATAGAAGCCGCGCTTGCCGTGTGGGGCGTGCTCGGCGACGTAGGTGGCGGCGCCGCCGTATTCACCGCCCAGGGCCAGGCCCTGGATCAGGCGCATCAGCACCAGGATGATCGGCGCGGCGATGCCGATGGCCGCATAGGGCGGCAACAGGCCGACCACGAAGGTCGACAGGCCCATCAGCAGCATGGTGACGAGGAAGGTATTCTTTCGTCCCCACAGATCGCCCAGCCGCCCGAAGACGATGGCGCCGAACGGCCGGACCGCAAAGCCTGCGGCGAAGGCCATCAGGGCGAAGATGTAGCCGGTGGTCTCGTTCACGCCCGAAAAGAACTGGACGGTGATGATCGCGGCCAGCGAGCCGTACAGATAGAAGTCGTACCACTCGATCACGGTGCCCACCGACGACGCCAGGATCACCAGCTTGTCGTTGCGGCCGACCGTATGGTCAGGATCCCCGAGCCTGGGCTCGGGCGGCTTTTCGAAGGTCGCGTCCGTCATCTGTGTTGCCTCCTAGCAAGGTCTTGATCGACCATTTTCGCACCGACCATTGGCGCGCTTGGGGTGCAGGTTGACGCACGTCAGGCCGGGGCGGCAGAGCGACTTTGGTCGAAGACGGCTATATCGGCGCGCTGACGCTCAGGACGATCTTGCCGACATGATCGCCCGCTTCCATCCGGGCATGGGCGTCAACAACCTGGGCCAGGGGGAAGGTGGCGTCGATCACCGGGCGGATGCGACCGGTGTCCAGCAGGGGGGCCACATGCTGGCGCAGGGCCTCGGCGATCCGGGCCTTGGACGCGATGGACTGCGGCCTTAGCGACGATCCGGTGTGGGTCAGCCGCTTGTGCACCATCAGCCCCATGTCGGCCTCGCCCGAGCGCCCCGCCAGAGAGGCGATCTGCACGATCCGGCCATCCATGGCCGCGGCGCGATAGTTTCGCGTCACGTAATCTGCGCCGACCATGTCGAGGATGACATCGGCTCCCGTCCCGCCGGTCATGTCGCGGACCTCGGCTACGAAGTCCTGGGTGCGATAGTTGATGGTGTGATCGGCCCCCAGTTCCAGACAGGCGGCGGCCTTGGCGTCAGTCCCGACCGTGACGATCACCTTCACGCCGAACGCCTTGGCCATCTGGATGGCCGTCGTGCCGATGCCCGAAGATCCGCCGTGGATCAGCAGGGTTTCTCCCGGCGCCAGATGGCCTCGATCAAAGACATTGGTCCAGACGGTGAAAACGGTCTCTGGGATGGCCGCGCATTCGATGCTCGACAGGGACGCGGGTGCGGCGATGGCCAGGTCTTCGTGCGCCACGGCGAACTCGGCATAGCCCCCGCCAGACACCAGCGCCATGATCCGGTCGCCGATCTTCCAACGGGTCACGTCCGATCCCGCCGCCGTCACTCGCCCGCACACCTCCAGGCCCAGGATGTCGGATGCGCCCGGCGGCGGAGGATAGAGGCCGCGCCTCTGCATGATGTCGGGACGGTTCACCCCCGCCGCCTCGACCGCGACCACGATTTCATGAAGGTCGGGCGCGGGGACGGGGCGTTCGACCAAAATCATCGCCTCGGGGCCGCCGGGCTCGGGCGCGACGACGGCCCTCATCATGGTGGTCATTTTTGCAGGCTCCGGCAGGCGATACGCCTCCCTTATACGCAAAGGGCCCGTCGTCCAGAAGGACGACGGGCCCGCGGCAATCCGAAGAGAGGATCAGAAGCGGTAGTTCATGCCGATCTGCACGGCATGGACGTCGAAGCTGGTGCTCGACCGGATCATGTCTGTTCCGGTGGTGTTCGGCGCCAGGACAAAGGGGTTGGTGGCCGGGGCCGCACCCTGGCCGACGCGGATCACATAGTCGCCAGCGTCAAGCGAGGTATAGAGATACTCGCCGGTAATGCTCAGGTTCGGAGCCAGGCGATATTCCAAGCCGCCGCCCGCCTGCCAGCCATCAGCCTTGTCGTCGTCGGTGCTGGCGGTAAAGCTGTTGGCCGCGTTGGTCGTATAGAAGCGGTTCTTGACCTTGCCGACCGCATAGCCGCCGGTGGCGTAGATCAGGGCAGGGCCGTAGGCATAGCCGACCCGGGCGCGGGCCGCCGCGAGATGATCGAGTTCGCGCGTGAACTGATAGGCGGCTGGGGTGGTGCTGAAACCGGTGGCGGAATCCTTCAGGTCGAAGGCGCTGACGTCGGCCACGCCACCCACGACGAAGGAGCCGAACTGCCAGTCATAGCCGGCGCGGACACCGCCCTGAACGCCCTTGTTGTCGCTGCTGCATCCACCGGCTGCCGCGTTGGATTGGGCTCGGCCGTCGCAGAAGCCGGGCGAGAAGGCGTCGGCGCCCAGAGCGGTGGTGACGGTGTCATCAAACGCCCCGTCCAGATCGCGGTCGAACAGCAGGGTTTCGTCGCCGTCATCGTCAGCCATGGAGGCGCCGCCGTAGACGCCGACATATCCGCCGGACCAGTCCTGAGCCAGTGTGGGGGAGGCCATGGCCGCGGCCATGACCAGAGCGGCGGCCGCAGCCGATGTCGATAGAATTCTCATGTGCAATAACCCTCTGAGCGTCAACTCGACGCCAGTTGTCAGCGCCTAACGAGGGTTACGCAGGGGTGTTGCGGCCGGATGCGGTGGCATCGTGTCACGGCATCCGCAGGGAACCCGAGGTCATCTGGGACGCTCGCGCGAGGCGAGGTGGGGCGATCGGCTTAACGGTGCGCCGCGAAATGCTCGCGGATCTGAGCGGCCAGGGTTACCGGATCAAACGGCTTGGTGATGACGGCGATGGCGCCCATGGCGATGAACCGCGCCTGCTCTGATGGCTGCGCGCGCGCCGTCATGAAGATGACCGGGGTATCGACATGCGCAGGCCTCTGGCGGATGCGCTCAAGAGTGCCCGGGCCGTCCAGATCCGGCATCATGACGTCCAGCAGAACGACGTCGGGCTTCCAGCCGCTGTCCAGTTGCTCAAGCGCCTCCAGGCCGGATTTGGCGGAGCGCACGATAATTTTGGGATCAATGGCCAGCGACAGCGCAGCGACCTCGCGGATGTCCGGCTCGTCATCAACGTGCAGTATCTCCAGCATCCTCGGTCTTCCCTCCAGATCGATGTTGTCGGCCATCCGTTGGATGGTCTGCTCAGACCCCGTCAGGCATTTGACATGCTGTGAACAAGTCGGGCGCGCTTGGCACAACGATGTTCGCCTTCCGGCCGAAATAGATGATCGCCGGGACAGTGTCGCTGACTTTTGCGAGCAGTTCTCGAAAGCGCGTCCAACTCCGAATGGTCAGGCGGTCCAAGCTCGGTGGCCGCGTCCGGCCACCCCCCCTGCGGACCGGGAACCAGCCCTTTGCCGTTCGCCTAGAATCCGAGTTCGGCCGCGGCCTGATCCAGAACCCTGCACGCTCCGACGGCGTGCAGCGCGGCGAGCCATTTTCCCACGACGGCGACGAAGACCGCGTTGTCGCCCAGGTCGCCGAACAACTGGCGAATGCTCAACACGGAGCGGGGGTCGCCCAGCCCCTGCGGCGCTTTCTCGCGCAGCAGGTCGGCCTGAGGATGATGGATGGTCATGGCGACCCCAGTCTCGTCCACACCGGTCATTCGGCGGATCCAGGCGGCGACCCCCAGCGCCAGCAGATCGACGCTGTCGCCCGACGCCAGCCGGTCTCGGATGGGATCCAGCAGATAGTTCAGGGCCGCGTCCGTGTTCACGCGATCGACCGTGTCCTTGATCGTCGGGTTGGCGAACCGCTGGACCAGCTTGGCCTTGTAGGCTGGCAGGTCCACGCCGGGCACGGACATCAGGGTTGGGCCCGTCTCGCGATCCATCAGCGCCGCCATATAGCGCGCCATGCGCGGGTCGCTCATGGTCTGATCGATGAAGGTGTGACCCATCAACCGACCCAGGCCCGCAATGGCCAGGTGGCTGGCGTTGAGCAGGCGCAGCTTCATGAATTCATAGGGGGCGACGTCGGCGACCAACTGGGCGCCCGCGTCTTCCCAGGCCGGGCGGCCATCGGCGAAGTCGTCCTCGATCACCCATTGGGTGAAGGTCTCGCAGAAGACCGGCCACGCGTCCTGGACACCATAGCGTTCGGCGAAGGCGGCGATGTCGGACGGCTGGCTGACGGGCGTGATGCGATCCACCATCGTGCTGGGAAACCGGGCGTGGGTCGCGATCCAGTCGGCCAGGGCGGGGTCGCGCAGGGCGGCGAAATCGAGGATGGCGGTCTTCAGCACGTCGCCATTGTGCTGGATATTGTCGCAGCTCAGGGCGGTGAAGGCCCGGCGCGTGGCGTCTTTGCGGCGGCGATAGGCCTCCACGATGACGCCGATGGCGGTGTGGGGACGGTCGGGCGAGCGCAGATCTGCGGCGATGGCCGGATGGTCGGGGGCCAGCCGTTTGGTCGCCGTGTCGAGGCAATAGCCGTGCTCAGTCACGGTCAGGCTGACGATGCGGATGGTTTCGCCGTCTATGGCGTCCAGCAGTGCCGCGCTATCCCGACCGGCCAAGATGACCTGCGGGGTGGAGCCGATAACCGTGACGCGCTCGCCGTCCGCGTCGCGTTCGACCAGACTGTAGAGCCCGTCCTGAGGCGTGAGCGCATCGCGAATGCGGGCGTCGGCGGGCATCAGGCCGGCGCCGATTATGCCCCACGACAGGGCGTCGGCGCCGCGCTGCATCAGGTCGTGGGTGTAGCGCGCCATATGCGCCCGGTGAAATCCGCCAAAGCCCAGATGGACGATGCCCGGCGTGACCGCGGCGGGATCATAGGTCGGAATGGCGATTTTCGGCGCAACCGACCCGAGGGCGGCGCGCGACAGACGGGGTAGGGCGTTTGGGGTCATTCGGCATACCGGCACGCGACGGTCGCAGGCCGCCGACAAGACATTTCTGCCAGATCGGTCGGCGGCCCGCAGCGGCCTCGATGCAGGAAGACTATGCCGAACGGACCAGTCAGCTCCGGGCGTTGGTCGCGGCGCTGAGGATGGCCTTGACCGAGGCTGTGGCCACGTCGGTGTCGATGCCGACCCCGAACACGGTCCGGCCCTGGCTGGTGCGGCACTCGACATAGGCGGCGGCCTGGGCGTCGGAGCCGTGACCGATGGCGTGTTCCTGATAGTCGGCGATATCCAGATCGACCCCGGCGCCTTCGCGCAGCCCGTCCAGCACACTGGACATCAGGCCATTGCCGCGTCCGGAGACATGGCGTTCCTGTCCGTCCAGGCTGATGCGGCCCGAGAACAGGCGTTCGCCGCCGGCCGCGGCCGTCTCCTGATAGTCGATCAGCTTCAGCGGCTGATCACCGTTCAGGTGATAGGCGCGCTCGAACGCGGTCCAGATGTCGGCGGCGTTCAGTTCCCGGCCCAGGTCGTCGGCCATCTGCTGCACCGGACGGCTGAAGTCGGCTTGCAGGCGTTTGGGCAGTTTCAGCCCCCTGTCCTGTTCCAGAATCCAGGCGACGCCGCCCTTGCCAGATTGGGAGTTGACCCGGATCACGGCCTCATAGGAGCAGCCGATGTCGGCCGGGTCGATGGGCAGATAGGGCACGTCCCAGATCTGGTCGTTGCGCGCGGCCTGAGCCACGAAGCCCTTCTTGATCGCGTCCTGGTGGCTGCCCGAAAACGCGGTGAAGACCAGTTCGCCGGCATAGGGGTGGCGAGGATGGACGGGCAACTGGTTGCAGTGTTCGACCGTGCGGACGACCTCGCCGATGTCAGAGAAGTCCAACTCGGGATCGACCCCTTGCGTGTACATATTCAGCGCCAGGGTCACCAGATCGACATTGCCGGTGCGCTCGCCATTGCCGAACAGGCAGCCTTCGACGCGATCGGCGCCGGCCATGACCGACAGTTCGGCGGCTGCAACGCCGGTGCCCCGGTCATTGTGTGGGTGGACCGAGATAATGACGCTGTCGCGGCGCGAGATATTGCGTCCGAACCATTCGATCTGGTCGGCATAGATATTGGGCGTGGCGCACTCGACCGTGGCCGGCAGGTTCAGGATCAGCGGCCGCTCCGGCGTCGGCTGCAGGATGTCCATGACCGCCTCGCAGCACTCGATGGAGAAATCGAGTTCGGCGGTGGAGAAGGTTTCCGGGCTGTATTCGAAGCGCCAGTCGGTGTTGGGACGTCTCGCCGCCTGATCACGAAGCAGCTTGGCGGCGGTGACGGCGATCTCGCGGATCTCAGGGCGTTCCATGCCGAAGACGATGCGTCGCCATGCGGGCGAGACGGCGTTGTAGACGTGAACAACGGCCTGCTTGGCGCCGTCCAGGCTGTCGAAGGTCTTTTCGATCAGGTCTGCGCGGGCCTGGGTCAGGACCTGGGGCATGACATCGTCAGGGATAGCGCCGCGATCGGCCAGCGAGCGGATGAAGTCGAACTCGGTCGCCCCGGCTGAAGGGAAGCCGACCTCTATCTCCTTGATCCCGATCTTCACCAGCAGGTCGAAGAAGCGTTGCTTCTTCTCGGCGTTCATCGGGTCGATCAGGGCCTGGTTGCCGTCGCGCATATCGGTCGACAGCCAGCGGGGCGCCTTGGTGATCGTCTTGGACGGCCAGGTCCGGTCGGGGATGTCGACCTGAGGGAAGGCGCGGTATTTCACGGACGGATCGCGCAACATGGACGCGTCTCCTTTTTAAGTCAGGGTTTTGGATCAGGTGCGAACGGCATCGCTTGCCGCCGCCGGATAGCCGTCAGCCCCGGCGGCCGCCCATAAGTCGAAGCTGCGCAACGCCCGTTAGGCGTGCAGCAAGCGTCAGAAGGGGCGACATGGAACGATCCATGCCCGCGACCTAGCCCGCTTTGGCGATGCGCGCATCAAAAATGCGCCTGGGGCGACGATTTCGGTTCCGAAAGCCTATGACCCCTGCCGATCCGCACAGTTTCCGGTGATCGTGCGACGGATAGCGTGCATCGTCGCTTGAGAGTATCCAGACCGCCCTTCTACTGGCGGTTCCATGTCGATCCTCAACCTGCGTTCCCACAAGGCCGCGCTCGGCTTCATCTTCGTGACCGCCGTGCTGGATGTCATCTCGATGGGACTGGTGATCCCGGTTCTGCCATCCCTGATCGAGGAGTTCGCCGGCTCGAACGCCGCTGCGGGTATCTGGAACGGAGCCTTTGTCGCCACGTGGGCGGCGATGCAGTTCATCGCCTCGCCAGTCATCGGGTCGCTGTCGGATCAATACGGGCGGCGGCCAGTGATCCTGCTGTCCTGCGCCGGGATGGCGGCCGACTGGGTGCTGGTGGCCCTGGCGCCCAGCCTGTGGTGGCTGGCGGTCGGGCGGTTGCTGGGCGGACTGACCTCATCCAGCTTCACCACCATCTACGCCTACATGGCCGACATCACCGCGCCCGAGAAACGGGCGCGGGCCTATGGGCTGATTGGCGCGGCCTTTTCTGGCGGCTTCGTCTTGGGGCCGGTGCTCGGCGGCTTCCTGGGCGAGTATGACGCGCGACTGCCCTTCTGGGCGGCGGCGGCCCTGTCGGCGGCGGCCTTCGTGTACGGGGCGGTAGTCCTGCCCGAGAGCCTGCCCCTGGAAAAGCGGATGCGCTTCAGCTGGCGTCGCGCAAACCCGGTCGGCGCCATGGTTCTGTTGTTGCGCCACCGCGAGCTGACCGGCCTGTCGGTGGTGAATTTCCTGCTCTATTTCTCACACCACGTCTTTTCGGCAGTGTTCGTGCTCTACGCCGCCTATCGCTACGGCTGGGGGCCGCGCGACGTGGGCTTCCTTCTGGCCATGGTGGGTTTGCTGGACATGGCGGTCCAGGGCGTGGTCATCGGCCAGGTGGTGAAGCGCCTGGGCGACCGGGGGACGATGATCCTGGGTCTGTTCGGCGGCGCGGTGGGGGTGGCCATGATGGGCTGGGCGCCGACGGGTTGGATGTTCGCCCTGGCCATGCTGCCCAATGCCTTGTGGGGCCTGGCCATGCCGACGATCCAGTCGCTGATGACGCGTCAGGTCTCCGAAAGTGAACAGGGCCAGCTTCAGGGGGCGAACATGAGCGTGGCCTCGGTCGCCGGCGTCATGTCGCCCTTGTTCTTCGGCTGGGTCTATTCGATATCCGTGGGGCAGGGGACGGCGCCGGCGGTGTCGGGCTTTGCCTTCTATATCGCCGCCGCCATCCTGCTGGCGGCGGCGATCATCGGCTGGATTGTGGCGCGCCGGGCGGAACGGAGCGAGGCCGCTGCCGCTTAAGAGCGTCGGCCAGCAAGCGTGGCCGCCATCATGCCGCCGAAATGGCGGAGAGAGATGTGCCCGAAATGGCCAGATACCCCGTGCCCACAATGAAGGTTCTCATGAAGACGTCTACGCTCGCCATCGCCTCCGTCCTGCTGCTGGCCGCCTGCGGCAACGCCAACGAGACCAAGGCCCAGGACGGAGTCTTCGCCGAGCCGACGGTGCGCAGCGTGCCGACCGACGCCCTGGCCATGAAGTCCAGCTTCGCGCCGGTGGTTCGTCAGGCGGCTCCGGCGGTGGTGAACATCTCGGCGCGTTCGGTACAGCGGGTGTCGGACCCCTTCTTCGAGATGTTCGGCGGCGGCATACCTCGCCAGCGGGTCGCCGAATCCGCCGGCTCGGGCGTGATCGTGCGTTCGGACGGCATCGTGGTGACTAACAACCACGTCATCGAGAACGCTCAGCAGATCCGGGTGGTCCTGAACGATCGGCGTGAATTCCCGGCCAAGGTCATCCTGGCCGACGCCCGCTCCGACATCGCCGTTTTGCAGCTTGAGGGGGTCACCGACCAGCTGCCCGTGCTGGCCATCGACGACCGTGAGGAACAGCAGGTCGGCGATCTGGTTCTGGCCATCGGCAACCCCTTCGGCGTGGGCCAGACGGTGACCAATGGCATCATCTCTGCCTTGAATCGGACCGAGACAGGCATCTCCGATTCCGGCTCCTTCATCCAGACCGACGCGGCGATCAATCCGGGCAACTCCGGCGGCGCCCTGGTCGACATGGACGGCGACCTGATCGGCATCAACACCGCCATCTTCTCGCGTTCGGGCTCCTCGGCAGGCGTGGGCTTCGCCGTGCCCGCCGCCATGGTCAAGCGCGTGATCGACAGCGCCATCGGCGGCGCCACGGCTGTCGTGCGGCCATGGCTCGGGGTGAAGGGCGAAAGCGTCCGCGCCGACATCGCCCGCAGTCTGGGTCTTGAACGGCCCCAGGGACTGATCGTCACCGAGGTCTATGCGGGTGGACCCGCAGCCCGGGCAGGCATTCACGAAAGCGACGTCATTACCGCCATCGGGGGCCAGGAGATCAACGACCAGAGCGGCCTGAATTTCCGCGTCGGCACTCACAATCCCAACGATACCGTTCGCGTCTCCATCCTGCGGGATGGACGCGCCATGACGCTGGACGCTCGGGTTCAGGCCCTGCCGGGCAATGCCGACCTCGAGCAGGGCGCCATCATCGACCGTGGGCCGCTGGCCGGGCTGAAGGTCGCGTCTCTGACCCCCGCCCTGGCCGACCGGCTGGGGGGTGATCCCTTCGCGCGCGGGGTCATCATCACCCAAGTGGCGCGCGGGTCGAACGCCTATCGCTATCGGTTGCAGCCCGGCGATCTGATCCGCGAGATCAACGGTCGTCCGGTGACCTCGCTGGAGCCGGTGGAACGCATCAATGGCCCGACCCAACTGACCATCGAACGTCAGGGGCGTCGCATTCAGGGCACGGTGCGCTGACCGTGATTGGCGCGTGATAAAGGCGGCGTGAGCGCCTATCTCTGAGCGTCCATGAATGATCTGTTCGAAGCCTCCGGCATCCTGCCGCCCGACGCGCCACTGGCCGACCGCCTGCGTCCCCGCACGCTCGAGGAGGTGGTGGGCCAGGATCATCTGCTAGGCGAGGGCGGGCCGATCCGACGGATGATCGAGGCCGGGCGTCTGGGGTCCATGATCCTGTGGGGGCCGCCCGGCACCGGCAAGACCACAATTGCGCGCCTCCTGGCCCGGGCGGCGGGATATGAATTCCAGCAGATCTCGGCGGTCTTCTCGGGCGTGGCCGATCTGAAGAAGGCCTTCGAGGCGGCGAAGATGCGTCGCGCGGCAGGCCAGTCGACCCTGTTGTTTGTGGACGAGATCCACCGCTTCAACCGCGCGCAGCAGGACGGCTTCCTGCCTTTCGTGGAGGAGGGGGTCGTCACCCTGGTCGGCGCGACCACCGAGAACCCGTCGTTCGAATTGAACGGCGCGCTTCTGTCCCGGTCGCAGGTCTATGTGCTGAAGCGATTGGATGATGCGGCGCTGGATCAACTGTTGATTCGAGCAGAGGCGCATGAGGCGAAATCTCTCCCTCTGACCCCGGAGGCCCGCCACGCTCTGCTGGCTTTGGCCGATGGCGACGGCCGTTACCTGCTGACCATGACCGAGGTGCTGTTCGCCTTGCCGGACGATGTCATGCTGGATGTGCAGGGGTTGGCTGGCACGCTTCAGAAGCGTGCGCCGGCCTACGACAAGTCCAGAGAAGAGCACTATAACCTTATATCGGCATTGCATAAATCGGTTAGAGGGTCTGACCCGGATGCGGCGCTCTACTGGCTGGCCCGGATGCTGAACGGGGGCGAGGATCCGCTCTATCTGGCGCGCCGGATCGTGCGGATGGCGGTCGAGGACATCGGCGAGGCGGACCCGCTGTCCATCCTGGTCGCCAATGCGGCCAAGGACACCTACGACTTCCTGGGCAGTCCCGAGGGCGAACTGGCCCTGGCCCAGGCCGTGGTGCATCTGGCGACCGCGCCCAAGTCGGTCGGCGTGTACGAAGCCTTCAAGGCGGCCAAGCGTGCGGCGGCGGAGACCGGCTCGCTGATGCCGCCCGCCCATATCCGAAACGCTCCGACCAAGCTGATGAAGTCGCTCGGCTACGGCAAGGGTTACCAGTACGACCCCGACACGCCCGAGGGCTTCTCGGGCGCCAACTTCTTCCCCGACGAGATGGAGCGTCGCACCTTCTACAAGCCCAAGGGCGAAGGGCATGAGGAGAAGGTCAAGGCGCGGCTGGAACGCTGGGCCGCGATGAGGGCGGCGATGGCCGCAGGCGATGACTGAACGGTTGTGGCGAAGCGAGGCGTGCTCCGCTAAGCGGGGCGGGTGAGCCCTCGCCAACCTGTCGCCCTCAGTCCAGAAGACATCGCCGCCGTCCGGTCGTGGGTGATTCATGAGGACGCCCATGTGATCGCCTTCAACAAGCCGTCGGGACTGTCGAGCCAGGGCGGACGGATCCAGGCGCATACGCTGGACGACCTGCTGTGGGCCTTTGCGCGGTCGAACGGCAAGCGGCCGGAGTTGGTGCATCGGCTGGATCGCGATACCTCCGGCGTCATCCTGGCCGCCAAGACCAAGCCGGCGGCGGGGTTCCTGGGCAAGGCGATGCAGGCGCGCAAGTTTTCCAAGACCTATCTGGCCCTGCTGTCGGCGGCGCCCGAGCCGCGAGGCGGTGTGATCGACGCGCCGTTGCTGCGCCAGGAGATCGGCCGCGAAAGCTATATGCGGGTGGTCGAGTCCGGTGTGGAGGGGGCGCAGGCCTCGGTCAGCCGGTATCGAACACTGGCCGCGTCGGACGAGGGAGCCTTGGTCGAGTTGGAACCGCAGACGGGACGGATGCATCAGTTGCGGGTGCATATGGCCGCGATCGGCAGGCCTCTGGTGGGAGACGTGCGGTACGGCGGTGCGCTGACGGCGGCGGGGCGGGGGGCGGCCAGGCTGATGCTGCACGCCTCGAAACTGTCGTTCCCCCATCCAGAGGGCGGCCGGACGACGGTTGAGGCGCCCCTGCCAGAGGATTTCCAGGCCCTGGCTCAGGCCATGGGATTGGGCCGCTAAGGAACCTGTCGCTCACCGCAACGCTATCACAGACGAAACAGGGAGTTACGCCTATGAAGCCCCTATCTGTCCTGGCCATATCGGCCTCAGCACTGGCTTTGACGGCCTGCGCCAGCCTGGCGCCCTATGGGGCTCAGGTCGGACCGAGCGGTCAGGGCTATTCCGAGCAGCGGATCGAGATGGATCGCTACCGCGTCGCCTATCGCGGCGTCGGCGACCCGGGGCCGGTCGCGGACTACGCCCTGCTGCGGGCGGCCGACCTGACCACCCAGCAGGGCTATGACTGGTTCGAGGTCACGCAACGCTACATCGACGGCCGGCCCGACAGCGCCGGCGGCGTCCGCCCCAGCGTGTCGATCGGCGGCGGATCGTCTCGATACGGCGGTCGGTACGGCAGTTATCGTTCGTCCGGGGTTGGCGTCGGGGTGGGCCTGAACTTCAGCGGGCCGTCTCCGACCTCGACCGTGTTGGAGATTCGTCTGGGCCGAGGCCCGGCGCCTGACCGGGCCGAGGCCTATGACGCCCGCGAGGTTCAGCGCGCGCTGAGGCGTTGAGCCGTCAGCGACCCCGGGTCAGCGCCCGGTATTCGACCAGCCGTTCCTTGTCGCGCCGAACCTGATCGGCGACCGCGTCATCGACATCCAAAGAGGCGTAGCGGACCCAGCCCTCGACCCCGAGCTTGTTCTGGATCGCACCGACGGGCGTGGACCAAAGGAAGTAGGACAGGGCGCTGACCAGCGCGCCGAGGATGATGGCCAGGCCCTGCAGGCCGCGGAACCAGGCCGCCTCGACCGGTGCGGGCTCCAGCAAAAAGGCGCCAAGCCAGACAAGAAACACCAGTGGCGTCACGAAACGGGCGAACCAGCGCATCCAGTAGCGTTCGCGCCGCACCCGCCACAGCTCCATCTGGACGTGCTTTTCCAGATACTCCATGCGCGCGCCCAGCCACATGGTCAGCCGAGTCAGGAAGTGTGAGCGGCGACCCCAGGCCTTGCCGTCCATCTGGTATTGGGTCTCGGCCTGGTCGGCCATGGCGCGGGCCGAGGTGAACAGATTCTGCAGCTCGCGCGTCCGCTGCACGATTTCGCGCGACAGTTCGTAGGAGTCGTTCTCCAGCCGGAAGCGGTACTGGATGAACAGGATCTGCTGCACCCCCCACCACAGGCCGACGACCGCGACCATGGCCCCCGCGGCGATGGCGGCGCCCGAGATCAGCGACCCGCTCCACTGGCTGAACCAGGTCGGACCCAGGGTGGCCAGGAGGGCGAACCCGACCATGGCCAGGAACTGGCACACGCGCTTGGTCCCGACATGGACGCACAGGGCGCGGAACACCCGGCGACCATAGGCGTGGATGTGCGCGCGCAGATCCTTGTCGACCGGGAACCGTTCCTCGATCTGACGAGCGAACAGGACGTGGAAACGATCGGGTTTCCCCTCGGTCTCCCAGAAGGGGAAGATGTCGAGCGGCTGGTTGAAATACTCGTTGATGTGGGCCGAGACGGCGGCGATGGTCGCGGGGTCGCTGGAGAAGACTTCGGCGTCCTGGATCGGCCTCAGGATACCGTCGGCCTCGCGAAGAGGGGCTGGTCGATCCGGCGCCCCCTGGGGCGTGGCGCGATTGTGCGAATCCTGCGCGCCGGGCGGCGGCGCATTGCTTGGAGTCTCGGCCATGTAGCCGGGCGGCGGCGCATAGGCCTGCGGCGGGGGCGCGTGCTGGATCGGCGCGGGCTCGAACGGCGAGGACGGGTAGGCGTCGGCCGCAGTTGGATGGCCCTGGTCGGAATGCGGGCCCGACTGCGGGTCCGGCGCATGCCCCGGATGCGGGTTGTGGTCGTGGGGATGATCGTTCGACATGTCGGACGCTTCGGGCCTCGGCGGTTCAGCCCGGCAGTATGACAGAGAACGCCAATGGGCGGACGGCGTTCTCGTAAGGCGCGAAGCGGCGCCGTTACGCCAGATATCGCCGTTAACCGCACCGCCCGGCAAGTGACGTTTCGTTCAGGCAAGGTCGCGCCGGGCTGGGCCTATCACCCGCCGGCGCAGCGGGGGCATAGTCTGCCTTCGCAAGCGGGCAGATCGCGCTATAAGCCCGGCATCATGACACGTTTGCTTCTTGTCGGCCTGGGCGGGGCCATTGGCTCCATGGCGCGCTATGGCGTCGGGGCCGCGGCTGCGCGTCTTGCGCCCGGCGCTGCCTGGCCGTGGGGGACGCTGAGCGTGAACCTGATCGGGGGACTGCTCATGGGGCTCGTCGCCGGTTGGCTGGCGCTGAAGGGCGCTGCGGGCGCTGAGAATGTCCGGGTCTTCGCCGCCGTGGGCCTGCTGGGCGGGTTCACGACCTTCTCGGCCTTTTCATTGGAGACGGTGCTTATGATCGAGCGCCGTCAGTACGGAATGGCGGGCGCCTATGTTGGCCTGTCGGTGGTCCTGGCGGTCACGGCCCTGATGGTCGGACTGTTCATCGCGCGACGGGCGTTTGGAGCGGTATTGTGAGTTACGACCCCAGGGAAGACGAAGCCGAGGCGGCGCCCGCTCCAAAAGGGCCCTCGGGGACAGCCGAGGCGCAAATCCTCTATGTCCACGAGGCCGAGGACGGGATCCGGCTGGACCGCTGGTTCCGGCGTCGCTGGCCCCATCTGTCGAACATCCAGGTGCAGAAGATGGCGCGGGGCGGACAGATCCGTGTCGACGGCGCCCGTATCAAGCCCGAAGGCCGGCTGACCGCCGGCGCCGCCGTGCGCGTGCCCCCCATCCCGGAGCCCATCGTCCGCGCCGAGGGCGAGCGCGAGACGCTCAGCGCCAAGGACGTGGCCTACGCCAAGTCTCTGGTCATCTATGAGGACAAGCTTGTCATCGCCCTGAACAAGCCCTGGGGCCTGGCGGTGCAGGGCGGGACCAAGACGACCAAGCACGTCGACCGGCTGCTGTCGGCCTGGGGCGAGGGGATGGACCGGCCGCGCCTGGTGCACCGGCTGGATCGGGATACGTCCGGCGTCCTGCTGCTGGGCAAGGGGCCGGAGGCGGCCAAGCGGCTGGCCGGGGCGTTCGCACGGCGTCAGGCCAAGAAGACCTATTGGGCCATCGTCATGGGCATGCCCAAGCCCAGCGCCGGCCAGATCGACATGCATCTGAAGAAGTCGGGCATCAACGACTACGAGATCATGCGGCCCGCCGATCCCAAGGAAAACGGCGCCGAACCGGCCGAGACCGCCTTCGCCCTGATCAGTCATGCGGGCCAGAGGGCGTCGTGGATGGCGCTGCGGCCCTTCACCGGCCGGACGCACCAGTTGCGGGCGCATCTGAAGGCTATCGGCCATCCGATCCTGGGCGATCCCAAATACGGCGACGAGCGGTCGAACGAACTGAGCGGGCCGCTGAAGCTGCAATTGCACGCGCGCCGGATCGAGCTGGACCATCCGGCCGGGGGCAAGCTGATCGTCGAGGCGCCCATCAGCCCCGAACTGCGCGCCGGCTTCCAGCATTTCGGCTTTGACGAGGGCGAGGCGAACTACGACCCGTTCGAAGGCGTGAAGCGTCAGCGATGAGCCGACCGCTCGCCATCTTCGACATCGACGGCACCCTGGTGGACAGCCGCGCCTCGATCTTTCGTGCGGCGACCGAGGCGGCGCGCGACCTGGGCCTGCCAGAGCCCGAATACGACCGGGTGCGCCAGATCGTCGGCCTGTCCCTGCCCAAGGCCCTGCACACGCTGGAGCCCGACCTGACACAGGCCGAATTGGCCGATTTCGTGGCGGCCTTTCAGGCCAGCTTCGGACGGATGTACGCCGCAGGCCACAAGGAGCCGCTTTACGACGGCGTGATGGAACACCTGCGTCGCCTGCACAGGGATGGCTGGAAACTGGCGCTGGCGACGGGGCAGAACCGGCGCGGCGTGGCCCGCAACCTGGCGCGGGAGGGGTGGGCCGACATCTTCCTGTCGTCGCATTGCGCTGAAGACGGGCCGGGCAAGCCGGACCCCGCCATGCTGCTGGCCGCTATGGCCGCCTGCGACGCTTCGCCCGAGACGACGGTGATGATCGGCGACACGGCCCACGACATGACCATGGCGGTCCGTGCTGGCGTGGATCCCCTGGGCGTCGCCTGGGGATTTCATACGGTCGACGAACAGATCGTCGGCGGCGCGCGCCACGTCGCCGTCGATTTCCCTGACCTGGAGGCCGAACTTGATCGGTTCGCCTCCGCACCCTCGACCCTTCGACAGACGGCCTGAGACACCATGAGCGTCATTCCTCCCCTCGATCCCATGGTCGCCGCCCGAAAGGGCTTTCGCGAATCCGAGGAGCGACTGAAGCGGTTCTGGACCGTGGCCGACATCGTCGCCGAGGGCGACGGCTGGAAGGTCGTGCTGGACGGTCGTTCGCCCAAGACCCCCGCCAAGTCGGCATATGTCCTGCCGACCGAGGCGGCGGCGCGGATGGTCGCGGACGAATGGGCGGCCCAAGGCGAGTTCCTTGAGCCCGGAACCATGCCCGCCACCCGTCTGGCAGCCACCGCCATCGACCGCGTCAGCCAGACCCGCGAGCCGGTCGCCGACGAGATCGCCGCCTATGCCGGGTCGGACGTGATCTGTTACCTGGCCGAACACCCGACGCCCCTGGTGCGCGAACAGACACGGTCGTGGGCCCCATGGCGGGATTGGGCGGCCGTCGAGTTGGGCGTCAACCTGGTCGTGACCGAAGGCATCGTCCACCGCGCCCAGGACCCCGAGGCCATCGCCCGCGTCAAGGCGCTGGCGCTGGAGGCGGACGACCTCGCCCTGACCGGATTGGGAATGGCCGTGCCGCTGCTGGGGTCGGCGGTGCTGGGACTGGCCGTCATGCGCGGCGCTCTGTCAGGCGAAGAGGCCTTTGCGCTGTCGCGGCTGGAGGAGGCGTTCCAGGAAAACCAATGGGGCTTGGACGCCGACAATGCCGAGCGCACCGCTGCCCGCCGCGACGAGGCGATCCTGCTGGATCGCTGGTTCCGGGCGTTGGCCTCGACCTAATCCGCTGTCCTGTAAGGCGACAGGTCCGCTGTCATGGCGGCGATCTCGGCGTCGACCCCGGCGCGTTCCTGTTCAACGTAGCGGGCCACAGGCGTCCTGAGCGCCGGATCGGCGATCCAGTGGGCCGAATAAACGGGGGAGGGCAGGTAGCCGCGCGCGATCTTGTGCTCGCCCTGCGCTCCCGCCTCGACGCGGGACAGGCCGCGCGAAATGGCGAAGTCGATGGCCTGATAATAGCAGAGCTCGAAATGGAGGAAGGGAACCTCCTCCAGCGCGCCCCACTGGCGGCCATACAGGGCGTCACGGCCGATGAAGTTCAGGGCGCCCGCGACGGGCTCACCCTCCCGGAACGCCATGACCAGGGCGATGCGTTCGGCCATGGTCTGACCGATCATCGAGAAGAAGTCGCGCGTCAGGTAGGGCCGGCCCCATTTGCGGCTGCCGGTGTCCATGTAGAAGGCGAAGAAGGCGTCCCAATGATCTTCGGTAATCTCGGCGCCGGTCAGCACGCGGATGTGGAGGCCAGCCTGGGCCTCGCGGCGTTCGCGCCGGATGGTCTTGCGCCGGTTGGATGACAGGGCGGCCAGGAAGTCGTCGAAGGTCCGATAGCCGTTGTTGCGCCAGACGTACTGCATGTCCTGACGCCGGATCATGTCGGCCTCGCCCATGGCCTCCCACTCGGCGTGGGTGGGGAAGTTGACGTGCAGGGATGAGACGCCGATTTGCTGCGTCAGGCCAAGGGCCCCCTGGATCAGGGCCTGTCGCACGGTCGTAGCGTCCGTGTCGGGGTGGTTCAGGAACCGCGGGCCGCTGGCAGGCGTGAAGGGCACGGCGCCCAGCAGCTTGGGATAGTAGCGGCCCCCCGCCCGCTCATAGGCCTCGGCCCAGGCGTGGTCGAAGACGTATTCGCCCTGGCTGTTGCCCTTCAGATAGAGGGGCATGACCCCCAGGACCCGGTCGTCCCCGTCGCGCAGGCTGAGGTGGCGCGGACCCCAGCCCTGACGCGGCGCCGCGCTCAGCGAGGCCTCGCACGCGTGCAGGAAGTCATAGCTGACGAACGGGTCGCCGGTCGGGGCGGCGCAGGCCTCCCAGGCGTCGCGGCCGATGTCCGCGATGGCCTGGTGGACGTGGATGGTGAACTCGGGTGCGGTCACCGCACCTCGACGATGGCGTCGACTTCAACGGCGAAGCCGAGCGGCAGCTGGTAGACGCCGACGGCCGAGCGGGCGTGTTTTCCAGCGTCGCCGAAGACCTCGACCATCAGGTCCGAGCAGCCGTTGATGACGGCGGGAATGGCGGTGAAGCCCGGTCCGGCCTGGACGAAGCCGCCCAACTTCACGATGCGCACGACCCGCTCCAGATCGCCGTCCACGGCGGCCCTGATCTGGGCGATCAGGTTGATGGCGCACAGGCGGGCGGCGGCGGCGGCCTCTTCCGGGGTCACGTCGACGCCGACGGTGCCCGTGATCCCGCCCGAGGCGTCGTTCGACAACTGGCCCGAGACGTGGACCAGGTTGCCCGTCTGGACATAGGAGACATAGCTGGCGACGGGCTTGGCGGGTTCGGGCAGGGTGATGTCGAGGGCTGCGAGGCGGGCGGCGACGGTCATGGCATGGACTCCTGAAACTCGGGCGCGGTTTAGCCCGGATGCCGGGGCGCGTCATCCTGTGCGGCAGTTTTAAAGGTTCGCACACCGCTGTGTGGCAGGCTGAGCGGCATGGAAACGCTGTCGCAGAACAACATCGAGGCCTTCAAGGCCGTCCGCAACCGCCTCGACGCCGCCGCCCTGACGCGGGTCGACATCGCATCGGTCGAGGCCGTGGACAAGGCGCAGGCCGCCGCCAGCCACTGGAATTTCGATCTGCCGTCGCACGCCGCCGACCTGGCGCTGGGCGAGGATGCGACTGACGAGATGCGTCGCGCCCTGGTCGCCACCTGGGCGCTGGAGCTGCCGGGCAGGGCGGTCGCCGCCGACCTGCCGCCTGAGGTGATGGAGTTGTATCCCTACTGGCTGGACCGGCTGGCCGAGTTCCTGGCGAAGTCTGAGGGCGAATACGATCGGGACTTCTGGGCCAAGGATGTGCGGTTCTCACTGGCGCTGAGCGTGCCGGGCGCCCTGACGCAGACCATCGACCTGTCGTCGCCCATGGGGCCGGGGCAGGTGGTTCGGAACGGTCGCGACGGCTATGGCTGGTCGCAGCTGATCGCCTATGTGAAGGCGCAGGGCTGGAAGAAGCCCTGGCTGGAGGTCCACACCGAAAGCCGCCACACCAACGATTTCAACGAGGCCGGCTGGGACCGCGCCTGGGCCACCGCCGCCGCCATCTGCAAGCGCCGGCCGGAGCTGGCGGGCATGATCGGGTCGAGTTGGTTCTATGATCCGCCGCTGGAGACCATCAGCCCGCGTCTGGCCTATCTGCGCCTCAACCCGCTGAAGGGCGGCGCCTTCATCATCCATCAGGGCCCGGCCCCGATCCATTCGGAACGCTGCGGCGCCACCTCTCCGACCCGGCGGGCGATGATCGAGAGCGGCGAATACCTGCCACGGTCCTGGCTGGTGGCCTGGCCGAAATCGACGCTGATCCCCTGGGCCGATGCGCGCAAGGCGGCCGAGGCAGTCCAGGAAGCGGCCTAGATTTCGCAAGGCGGCAGGGCGTTGCGCGCCTTGCACACACCGAAAGCGGACCTTCCGAACTTAGGCTAAGGGGGGCGGACCATCGCTATACGATCCTAGGATGATATGCTGAGGGCGCGGGATGTTTGAGGCTTTTCGTCGCTTGAGACCGCACCCGTTTTACTTCCTAGGGGCGGCTATGGTGATCTGGTCGATCCTCTTCCTGCCTATGATTTTCTTTGCGCCGAGCGGGAAGCTTCAGATTCTTGGCATCATCTCTGCGAACGTTATCGGCGGATTTGTCATGCACTTGACCGGTAGATATCTACGATCTCAGTTGGCCCGGTAGGGTCCGCTTCGCGTCGAAAGCAGACCTCAGCCCGCGACCATTTCCCACGCCCTGGCCACCGGCAGGATCTCCAGATCGGCGGCCTTGGCCAGGCGGATCACGCGGTCCAGGTCATCGGGCGTGCAGCCATAGGGTGTCGGGCCGACCATCACGTCATGCCCATAGGCGATTAGCCAGCCCTTTTCCGAAGCCGTTTTCGCCATCAGGGCTTCGAGGTCATAGCCGGGCAGGCGGCGGCTTTCGAGGCCGATGGCCTGGAGCAGGTTTCGGTCGGTCTTGCCGGCGTTGATCCCATCCCGCACGCCGCGTCCGCACAGGAAGCGGCGGTCGATCACGGCCTTTGATCCCAGGGCGCAGTCGCCGAACGGATAGGCGAAGGTGCGCATGACATGGCCGTCCAGCCGCTCGCCGACCCATTCGGCGTTGCGCGCCAGGCTGGCGTCCAGTTCGGCGGGCGACAGGGTCAGGGTCGAGACGTGCTCATAGGTGTGGCAGCCGACCTCGTGCCCGGCCTCGTGGAGAGCCTGGAGGTGCTCGGTCTCGAACTGCGGCAGGTCCATGTTCGAACCGCCCGACAGGCCGCCGCAGACGTAATAGGTGGCCTTGATTCCGTGCTCCGCCAGGATCGGCCCGGCCTCGGTCCAGGCGCTGACCGGGATATCGTCGAACGACAGGCTGAAGACGCCGCGCGCGGGGGCGACCTCCACCGGGCGGACATCCAGGTAGCGGCCGGCGCGGCGGCGCATCTTGTCGATGAAAGCGGACATGGGGCCAGGATGTCAGGTCGCCGTTAAGGTCGGTTGAACGCGGCTATTTCTTCAGCGCCCGACCCGCGACCACGGCGTCCTTGCCGAATTTCTCGCGCAGCCTGTCGATGGTGGTTTCGGTCTTGAGGGCGCGGGTTTCGGTCGAGGCGAACAGACCGGAGGATCCCTCGACCGCATCCTGGACGTCGGCCATGCCGATGCCGATCAGGCGATAGGGAATGCCCAGTTCGGGCTTGAGCAATTCGCGACCAATGGCGAACAGGGCGCGCGCGGTCTGGATCGGCTCGGCGACCGTGTGGCGGCGGGTGATGATCTTGAAGTCGGCGCGGCGCAATTTCAGCACGATGGCGCGGCTGGCCACGCCGTCGCGGCGGGCCTTGGACGCCAACTTCTCGCACAGGGGCCAAAGCTCGGCGTCGAGGTCCTCGGCCGAGGTCAGGTCGACGTTGAAAGTAGTCTCGGCGCTCATCCCCTTGCGGTCATGCTCGGGTTTGACGGCGCGGGCGTCGCGGCCGTGGCTGAGGTCGTGCAGTCGCAGGCCGGTCTCGCCATAGCGTTTGACCAGATCGCGCACCTCGGCGCGGGCCAGATCGCCGATGGTTTCGAAGCCGTCGCTGCGCAGGGTCTTGCCGAAGACCGGGCCGACGCCGGGCAGGGCGGTGACCTTGCGGGGGGCGAGGATGGCGACCGCGTCGCGTCTCGACACGACGGAAAAACCCCGCGGCTTGTCCATTTCGGAGGCCATCTTGGCCAGGAAGCGATTGGGGGCCAGTCCGATGGAGACGCCCAGGCCGGTCTCGTCCTCGATCCGCTTCTGCAGGCGTATCAGTTGCAGGGCGGGCGGACCGCCGTTCAGGCGCTCGGTGCCGGCCAGATCGATCCAGGCCTCGTCCAGCGACAGGGTCTGGACCAGGGGCGTCAGGTCGCCGACGAAGCCGAATATGCGCTGGCTCTCGAAGACGTATTTGGAGAAGTCCGGCCGGATCACCACAGCCTCGGGGCAGGCCTTCAGCGCCTTGAACATCGGCATGGCCGAATGGACGCCGTACATGCGGGCGATGTAGCAGCAGGTCGAGACGACGCCGCGACCCCCGCCGCCGACGATGACCGGCCGGTCGCGCAGTTCGTGCCGGTCGCGCTTTTCCACCGAGGCGTAGAAGGCGTCGCAGTCCAGGTGGGCGATGGTCAGGTCCGACAGCTCGGGATCGCAGACCATGCGGCGCGATCCGCATTCTGGACAGCGTCCATCGCCCGGCGCTTGGGCTCCGGTCCACAGGCAATCTCGGCAGATGGCGGTGATCGCCACGATCCTTCTTTCACTGCAGTCTGGACCCTCGGCGCAAGACCGAGGGTGACGGAGGCTCGGGATTCAGCCTCGGGTCAAGTCCCTGGAGCGGGTTCGCACCCACGCTTCACGTCAACTTAAGACTGGAGCCTGCATATTGCGATGGAAGACGGCGTGAGCGCCGTTGGAGTACACGCGCCGCCTCAGCGGTGGGACAGGCCAGGTGATGATGCCCAAGAAAGTCCTCATCGTCGAGGATAACGAGCTGAACATGAAGCTGTTTCATGATCTGCTCGACTCGCAGGGGTACGAGACCCTCCAGACCCGCGAGGGTCTGCAGGCGATGTCTCTGGCGCGCCAGCATAGCCCTGACCTGATCCTGATGGATATCCAACTGCCCGAGATTTCGGGTCTGGAAGTCACCAAATGGCTCAAGGACGACGAAGAGCTGGCTCATATCCCGATCATCGCCGTCACCGCCTTCGCCATGAAGGGCGATGAGGAGCGCATCCGCCAGGGCGGCTGTGAGGCCTATATCTCCAAGCCCATCTCGGTGCTGCATTTCCTCGAGACCGTCAGGAAGCATTTGGGCCAGCCGGCCCTGGTAGCAGGCGAATGACCGCGCGCATTCTGGTCGTCGACGACGTGGAGGCGAACGTTCGCCTGCTCGAGGCCAAGCTGACGCTGGAATACTATGACGTGCTCAGCTGCCATGACGGTGTGACCGCCATCGCCCTGGCCGGAGCCGAGAAGCCCGACATCATCCTGCTGGACGTGATGATGCCCGGCATGGACGGGTTCGAGACCTGTCGTCGGCTGAAGGCCGATGCCGAGACGCGGCATATCCCGGTGGTGCTGGTGACGGCCCTGGATGGGCGCGAGGACCGGATCAAGGGGCTGGACGCCGGGGCGGATGATTTCATCACCAAGCCGATCGACGATGTCATCCTGTTCGCACGCGTGAGGTCCCTGACGCGGCTCAAGCTGATCATGGACGAACTGCGCGAGCGTGAGGAAAGCAGTCGCCGGATGGGCGTCACGACCGACGGCGCGGGCCGTCTGCGTGGGTCTGGCGGGCGGGTGCTGATCGTCGACGACAACGAACGCCAGGCCGAGAAGATGGCTGCTGAGCTGGGCGTTGAGCATCGCGCGGTGATCGAAGCTGACCCCGTCGCAGCCTTGGCCGGGGCTCGCGGACTGATCGACCTGATGATCGTCAATACCGGGGCCGACGGGTTTGATGGCCTCAGGCTGATCGCCCAGGCCCGGTCGATGGACGCCACGCGACACCTGCCCATCCTGGCGGTGGTGGATCCGAACGAGCGCCCGCGCCTGCTGAAGGCGCTGGAGTTGGGCGTCAACGACATCCTGTCCCGCCCCATCGATCCAGGCGAGCTGTCAGCGCGTGCGCGGACCCAGATTCGACGCAAACGCTACACCGACTTCCTGCGCGACAAGCTGGACTACAGTCTGGAGATGGCTGTCACCGACGCCCTGACGGGTCTGCACAACCGTCGCTACATGGCGGGGCAGCTTCAGGCCCTGGTGCAGCGAGCCAATCATGGCGGCGACTCGGTGGCCGTGCTGGTCATGGACATCGACCACTTCAAATCGGTCAACGACGGCTTTGGCCACGACGCCGGCGACGAGGTGCTGAGCGAGTTTTCAGTACGTCTGGCGACCAATGTCCGCGCCGTGGACCTGCCCTGTCGATTCGGGGGCGAGGAGTTCGTCGTCGTCATGCCCGGCGCCGACCTGAGGGATGCAGAGCGAGTTGCCGACCGCATCCGCCGCGACGTCGCCTCCGCGCCCTTCCGGGTCATGGGCGGCAAGGAACTGATCACGATCACGGTCTCGATTGGTGTGGCGGCGTCCCTGGGGCAGGGCGACACGCCGGAGGCCCTGCTGAAGCGCGGCGACGAAGGCGTCTACGAGGCCAAGGCCGGGGGCCGCAACAGGGTGATCGCCCGCGCGGCCTGATATCTCCTGCGCTGCAGGGAAAACGAAAAACGCCCGGCTGCGTCAGCAACCGGGCGTCTTCAATTCGGACTGTGGCGAAGACCTTACTTGATCTTGCCTTCCTTGAATTCGACGTGCTTGCGGACGACAGGGTCGTACTTGTTGACGACCATTTTTTCCGTATGCGTACGGGCGTTCTTCTTGGTGACATAGAAGAAGCCGGTGTCGGCGGTCGAGTTCAGGCGGATTTTGATTGAAGCCGGCTTGGCCATCGGAATTACCTTTGCGACGGCGAAAGCCGCTAAAACGAGAGCGGCGGAACATACTCAGGAAGGCCGGGAAGTCAACGGGCGTCGGCCATCTCTTCGGCGAAAGCCTGACTAATCGTAGCTGACCACATGTTTGCCGGCGACCATGCGGACGAAGGGCAGGGGGCGGTCGGGCTGATGCAGGCGTTCGGCCACCTCCGCCAGGACGAAGCGGGTGATGGCCGGAAGCTCCAGCGCGCGGGCCTCGTCTAGCGGGATCCACGCGATCTCGTCCAGTTCGCCGGATCCGGAAATCTGGTCCTTGGACATCAGGGTCTCGGCGTCGGCCATGAAGAAGCGGGCGTCGAACCGGCGGGTCCGGCCCGGCGGGGTGATGGCGCGGGCGACGTAGTCGAGGGCGGACAGGTCAGGCAGGGCGCCGAGCGCGCGGAATTCGCGCCAGGGACCGCCGACGGAGGCCACAGGCGCGGCGCGCCCCAGGACAAGACCGGTTTCTTCGAACGTCTCCCTGACCGCCGCTAGGGCCAGGGCCCGGGCCCGCGAGGGCGAGACCTCACGGCCCAGAAGCGCAGCGGATCGATCCTCAAGGTCCGTCGCCGAGGCGGCGCGGTGGTCGGCGCGTTCGATTCGACCGCCTGGAAAGACCCACTTCGACGCCATGAAGACGTGCCCTGCGGCGCGCCTTCCCATAAGCACCGAAGGGGTCCTCAGCGCAGAGGCGGAGGAACGATCGCGGACGATGATCACGGTGGCGGCGTCCTTGGGCCGCATCCGGCTGCCCGATCCGACCCTGGGAGCGTCGCGCATGTCCTGCTGGGCGTCGAACGGGGCCAGGACAGGGCGATGGGCGGGCGTGTCGGCCATATCAGCGACGCTTGCCCTTGCGCACGCCCTTGAGCCCCCCAGAGGGCTTGCCGCCCTTCGGCGGCTTGGGACCGCCGGGACGCCCGGAGCCGCGCTTGGGCGGGCCGTTCCCGCCGGGACCTCTGTCGCGCGCGCGGACGCCGTATCGGGGGGCGGGGGCGTTGGGATCGCGCGGCTCCGGATCCGACAACATCTCGAACAACAGGCCGCCTGTTACCGGCGTGGCCTCTTTCAGCTTCACCTGGACGGGACGGCCCAGGGTGTAGCGCTGGCCCGAGCGTTCGCCGACCAGGGCATGGGCGCGGTCGTCGTGGGTGAAATACTCGTTGCCCAGGGACGAGACGGGCACCAGGCCGTCGGCGCCGGTGTCCTCAAGCCGCACGAACAGGCCGAAACGGGTGACGCCGGTAATCCGTCCTTCGAAGGTGGCCCCGACGTGATCCTCCAGGAAGGCGGCGACATAGCGGTCCATGGCGTCGCGCTCGGCGGCCATTGAGCGGCGCTCGGTCTGGGTGACGTGTTCCGCGGTGGACTGAAGCTCGGCGATCTCCTTGTCGGTCAGGCCGTCCGAACCCAGTTTCAGCGCCCGGATCAGACCCCGGTGCACGATCAGGTCGGAATAGCGCCGGATCGGCGAGGTGAAGTGCGCGTAGCGGTCCAGGTTCAGGCCGAAGTGACCGACATTGTCCGGCGAGTAGATCGCCTGCATCTGCGAGCGCAGGACGACCTCGTTGACGACATCGGCGTGGGGGCCGTCGCGGGTCTCGTCCAGCAGCTTGTTGAACCGCTTGGTGGTCGGAGGCTCGCCCTTGTTCCAAGGCATCCCGATGGTGGTCAGGAAGTCGGCCAGGTTGAACGTCTTTTCCTGACTGGGCGTCTCGTGGACGCGGTAGATCAGGGGGACCTTCTTCTGCTCCAGCGTCTCGGCGGCGCAGACGTTGGCCTGGATCATCATCTCCTCGATCAGCCGGTGAGCTTCGAGGGATTTGCGCGGGACGATGGCGGCGATGCCCCCGTCCCTGCCCATCAGGATGCGGCGTTCGGCGCTCTCGATCTGCAAAGGGCTGCGCTTGAGCCGGCCCTTCAGCATTGTGTGATAGGCGTTCCACAGCGGATAAAGGACGGCCTCCATGATAGGGCCGGTCGTGTCGTCGGTCCCGCCGCCGTTCTCGACACCGTCGATGGCCGACTGAGCCTGTTCGTAGCTGAGTTTGGCGTGGCTGCGCATCAGGCCGCGATGGAACTTGTGGCCCGTCTTCTTGCCGTCCTTGCTGAAGACCATGCGCACGGCCAGGGTGGCGCGGTTCTCGCCCTCTTTCAGGCTGCACAGGCCGTTCGACAGCCGCTCGGGCAGCATGGGCTCGACGCGGTCGGGGAAATAGGTGGAGTTGCCCTTGGCGCGGGCCTCGCGGTCCAGCTGGGTCCCGTGGCGGACATAGGCGGCGACGTCGGCGATGGCGACCCAGACGATCCAGCCGCCCTCGTTCTTGGGATCATCGTCGCGCTGGGCATAGACGGCGTCGTCGTGGTCGCGCGCGTCGGCCGGGTCGATGGTGATGAAGGGGATCTCGCGCAGGTCGTCGCGCCCCTTCAGCGTCGGCAGGTCCTGGTTTTCGGCCTCCTTCTCGACGGCCTCCGAGAAACCGGTCGGGACGCCGTGGGCGTGAATGGCGATCAGGGAGGCGGCGCGGGGATCATCCTCCTTGCCGATCTTCTCCAGGATCTTGCCCCGTTTGGGACCATAGCGTTGCTCGGATTTCTCGATCGCGGCCAGGACCAGATCGCCGTCGCGCAGGTCTTCGGCCAGCAGCTGCGGGATGATCAGCACGTCCTTGGAGCGGCGGTCGACTGGCTCGACGCGGGTCTCGCGGTTGGATTTGCGTATGACGCCCAGGACGCGGCTTCCGTCCGAATCCAGCTTCTTGACGACGCGGGCTTCCCAGCCGTCCGACCCGCGCTTGAACTTGACCAGCAGGCGGTCGCCCATGCCGGGCGCGGGGCCGGTCTTGCCGGATTTGTCGGGCACCAGGACGGCGCGCGGGGCATCCTTGGACGCCTCGACCAGCCGGACATACATCTCGCCGTCGATGTCCTTTTCGACCACATCGACGACACCGACGGGCGGCAGGGCGCCGGCTTCGGTGAAACCCTTCTTGCCGCGCTTGCCCAGCTTGCCTTCAGTCTCCAGTTCGCGAAGCATTTCGCGCAAGGCGCGGCGTTCTGCGCCCTTCAGGCCAAAGGCGCGGGCCAGGTCGGTTTTGTCGGCTTCCCCCGCGTCGCGCAGGAAGCGCAGCAGGGTTTCCTTGTCAGGGAGGCCGGAGGCGGGACGTTGGGGCGATTTGGCCATGCCCTTAGCCTAGCACGCGAGTCGGGGCTGGGCGCGAGAAAGACGGGATCAGAAAGACGGCAAGTCTCAGGTCGGGGGCGGTGCGTCCGGCGTCACGGCGGGCGCCTCTTCACCGCGCGCCTCGGCCTCGCGGGCTCCGGCGTCCTCGGGCGCCTCGAAACCCGCCTGTTCGATGCGGGCTCGGATCTCGGGGTCCTTCAGCAGGGCGACCTTCATCACCTCGCGGGCGCGCGGGGCGCCGGCCGTGCCGCCGCCCAGGCCGCCGTGCTGGACGATCACCGACACGGCGTAACGCGGATTGTCGGTCGGGGCATAGGCGATGAAGAGGTTGTGATCCTTCTGGGTCCACGGCCTGCCGCCGCTCTTGCGTGATCCGGCGCCGTAGTTCTGGGCCTGGGCGGTGCCGGTCTTGCCCGCCATGCGCACCGCGCCCAGGCCGAGCTGGCTGTTGCGGAAGCCGGTTCCGCCCACGTCGGTCACGGCCTCCATGCCGTCGCGCAGCACCTTCAGCTGAGCGGGATCATAGGGCAGGTCTGCGAAGGCGGCTCCCGCCTGTTCCACTCCGCCGATCGACTTCAGAAGACGGGGCATGACTGCCTTCTGACCATTGGCGATCCGCGAGGTATAGACCGCCAGTTGCAGGGCGTTCACGGTCAGGGCTCCCTGACCGATGCCGTAGCTGGGGGTCTCGCCCGGATACCAGTTGGCGTCGCCCCGCACCGGGTTCTGTCGCCGCCATTCCCGGTCTGGAACTAGGCCGGCCCTCTGGTTGTCGACGCCGATATCGAAATTCTGGCCGAAGCCCATGGCGCGTGCCGTCTCGGCGATGGCGTCCGGGCCCATCTCGGTGGCCAGGGTCATGAAATAGACGTTGCAGGAGGCCTTGATCGCCCCGCGCAGATCAAGAGACCCGTGTCGGCCGAGGCAGGCGAAGCGCCGTCCCAGATAGAAGCCGCCGGTGCAGACGATGCGGCGGTTCGGGTCCACGCCGCGCTTCATCGCCGCCAGGCCGACGATCGGCTTGAAGGTCGAGCCCGGCGCGAATGTGCCGTTGATGGTCTTGTCCAGCAGGGGGCGGCGCTCATAGTCGGCCAGGGCGCGGTAGGTCCGCGTCGGCACCCCGCTGACGAACAGGTTGGGGTCGAACGACGGCGCCGACATCATGCACAGGATGTCGCCGTTCCGGACGTCCATGACGACACAGGCCCCGGACTCTTCGCCGAACACCTCCAGCGCCCGGTTCTGCA
>Ga0247803_1000150_pt1 | contig 41568 bp, 27 predicted proteins | sample UWRJL014104B1_FD_180928 | JGI IMG/M metagenome (GOLD analysis project Ga0247803, IMG submission 180928) | Plant litter microbial communities from Arlington Agricultural Research Station in Wisconsin, United States - UWRJ-L014-104B-1 | ecosystem: Environmental > Terrestrial > Plant litter >... | reverse complement strand
ATGGGCGCCATCAGCACAGGATCCAGCGGCGGCGCGACTGCGATCTTGGCCATGGGCTCGACGAAGGTGATCGCGACCCCAGGATCATCGACCAGGGCTGCCAGGGCGTCACGGATCTCGTGGATGTCTCGACCCGGAAAGATGCGGCAGTTTACGATGGCGGCGGCGCGCTGAGGCAGGGCGTTGTTGGCATGGCCGCCTTCCAGCATGGTCGCGACACAGGTCGTGCGCAGCATGCTGTTCAGCCCCCGATCGCCCGAGACGATCGCCGCCGCAGCGGCGTCCTGGGGGTTCTGCGACAGGGCCGTCATGGCCCGGCCGATCTCATCGTTGCGGATCACGCCGACGCGGGCGAGGTAGGTCTGCGTCGTGGGCGTCACCTCGACCGGGAAGTCGTGATCGCGCAGTTTCTCGATCGCATCGGCCAGTTGATAGATGGCGTTGTCGCGGATCGGGATCGAGGAATGGCCGCCGGGGTTCGTCGTTTCGAAACGGAAGTCCTGATAGGTCTTTTCGCCGATCTGGACACTCTGGTTCAGAAGCGCGCCATGACCGTCGGTCTCCCCCCCTCCGCCCTCGTTCAGCACGAAATCGGCGGCGATCAGGTCGGGCCGGTTGTCGACCAGCCATTGAGCGCCGTTAAACTCGCCGCTCTCCTCGCCACAGGTCAGGGCCATCTTCAGGGTGCGGCCGGGGACCAGACCCTCACGCCGGAACCGGGCCATGATATCGACCCAGACCGCCGCCAGTTCCTTGGTGTCGGCGACGCCTCGGGCATAGAAATATCCGTCCTCCTCAATCAGGGTGAAGGGATCACGGACCCAATCGGCCCGGCGCGCCTCGACCACGTCCAGATGGGCCAGCAGGAGGATCGGTTTTGCGGCGTCCGTCCCCGGCAGGATCGCGACAATACCCCCTTCCCTGGGATGCTCGGGGACCGAGAACAGGGTCACTTCGTCATCACTGAACCCCGCTGCGCGCAGATGCGCCGCCATGCGCTCGGCCGCCAGGGTGCAACTGCCCTCCGACAGGGTGGTGTTGGTCTCTACCAGTTCCTGGAAAATGGCGCGGAAAGCCTGCTGGTCCGGCCGCAGATGGGCGGAATCAAAGGCCGGCCGATCCTGCGCCGACGCAGAACCGGCCAGGGTCGCCAGGCCCAGGGCGAAGCCCGCCGCAGCCATCCATGTCTTGGTCGTCATCGTCAGTCTCCGGTGGTCTTGGGCGTCAGATAAAGGCCGTACCAGTCGAGCTGCCGCTGCATTCGGTCCTCGATATGGCTGGGCGTGGTCAGGCCGTGGCTCTCGCCCGGATAGATCACCAGTCGCGTCGGCACGCCCAGAGATTTCAAGGCCTGATACATCTGCTGGCTGCCGGCACAGGGGACGTTGTGGTCCTGCTCGGCGCACAGATACAGGGTCGGGGCGGTGATCCGGGGCGCGTCGAAGAAGGCGCGGCTCATCCGCATCCAGCGCTCAGGCTCGGCCCAGGGCGCGCCCAGCTCGATCTCGTAATCGCGCGCATACTGGTCGAGCCCATAACCGCCCAGGAAGTTGGCCATGCCCGCCCCGCTGACCGCCGCCCGGATGCGCGGGTCGGACACGATCATGTAGTTGGTCAGGATGCCGCCATAGCTCCAGCCGCCGATGCCGATCCGCTCGGGATCGACCAGGCCGGCGTCGATGACATGGCTGATGCCGGCCGAGACGTCGGCGACATCCGGCCCGCCCCAGTTCGCCATCTGCGCCTCGGCGAAGGCCTGGCCCCGGCCGGATGATCCGCGCGGATTGGGCGCCAGAACCGCATAGCCCTGGGCGGCGTAGACCTGCCAGTCGGCCATGAACTCGTGGCTGTATTGATAGACGGGCCCGCCGTGCACCCGCACGATCAGCGGAGGTTTGTCGCCCGGCCTGTAATCGATCGGGAGAGTCAGCAGGCCGTGAATGGCGACGCCGTCGCTCTGCCACGACACGTCGCGCACCTCGGCCAGGCGACGCCCGGCAAGCCAGGCGTTGTGATCGGCCAGCGTCCGTCCTTCGACCGCGCGCAGCACCGGCGGGGCCTCAACCCCGCCGTCCACCACCGCGATCCGGCCATCGTCGCTGGTCGCAAACCCGGTCGCGAACCGGGCGCCCTGGGTCAGATAGTCGATATGGCCGCTGACGGGATCGACCTTCGCCAGCCAGGTGTCGCGGTCCTGTTCGATCAGAGCCAGGATCGACGTCCCGTCACCGGACCAGCGGGCATAGTAGGTCCAGCGGTCGATCCAGCCGGGATGGGTGACCTCGCCCGTGTCGAGGTCAGCGACCGCCAGCTGGAAGGGCGCATACCAGGTCGCCCGCTCCGGCCCGCCCTGAACCCAGACAAGACGCCGCGAATCCGGGGACCATTGCGGGCCGCCCGCTTCCCAGCTCGGGTCCGCGTCGCCGGCCTCGAACGTGCTGACCTTCGTCGCCTCGCCGCCGGTCGCGGGCATGACATAGACGTCCGAACAGATGTGCTGATCGGCGTTCTCACATCGGCTCGAGACGAAGGCTATTCGCGTCCCATCCGGCGACCAGGCCGGGGACGCCTCGTCGAACTCGCCGTCCGTCAGAGCCGTGGCGGCGCCGCTGGCCAGATGGACACGGAACAGGTGGTTGCGCCGGTCGTCCAGCCAGGGCCGCATGTCCTCGCGAAACTGATAGCGATCGATGACGATGGGCGCGGTGGAATCCTCGGGCTGGCCGACGCGCGCGCCGACCTCGGCGACGACCACGGCGGCGGCTCCGTCCGGCGACAGGCTGAAGGCGCTGATCCCGCCGGGAATATGGGTCACCTGCCGCGGCGCGCCTCCGTCCGGCGACATGGTCCACAACTGGGCATCGCCCTTCTCGCCGCCATCGCTGAGGAAGGCGATGAACTGGCCGTCTCGGCTCGGCTCGGGGGCCCATTCGCTGATCGTCGCAGTCTTGGTCAGGGCGGTCGCGCCGCCACCAGACCAGCCGGCGCGCCACAGATCGCTCTGCTGCACGTCGCCGTCGCCCGCGCCGGTGACGGAATAGATGACCGCCTCGCCCTCCGCCGTGAAGACCGGCTCGGCGATGGTGCGTTCCAGCCTGAGGTCTGACACCGACATCAGCCGGCCTTGCGCCCACACATCAGCCGCCCCGCCCATCAGCACGGCGGCGACAGCGAATGCAGAGGCGAGGCGATGGATCATGGCGTGACCAGTTCTCCGCCCTTGATGACCGCCTTCACGTCCATCAGCACCGCGATATCGGCCAGAGGATCGCCTTGGACCGCGATCATGTCGGCGTACCGGCCAGGCGCCACGGCGCCGACATCGTCGCTCCACATCATCGCCTCGGCCGCCACGGTCGTCGCGGACTGGATCGCCTGCATCGGCGTCATCCCATAGCGGACCATGTTGGGGAATTGCCGCCCGTTCTGTCCCTGCGGATAGACGCCGGAATCGGTGCCATAGGCGATCTTAACCCCCGCGGCCACGGCGCGGCGGAAGCCTTCGCGCTGGGCGTCGGTGGTCTCGCGGTTCTTGCGCAAGGTTTCGGCCGGCCAGCCGTCGCGCGTGCCGATCTCCTCGATGTAGTCGCCGTTGTAGATATCTGCGACCAGCCAGACCGGCCGCGTGCGCATCATGGCGATGGCCTCGTCGTCGATCAGTGAGCCGTGCTCGATGGTGCGGACGCCGGCGCGGACCGCGGCCTTGATCCCCTCGGCTCCGTGGGCGTGGGCGGCGACGAAGGAGTGCCGCAGCGCAGCCTCCTGCACGGCGACACGGATCTGTTCCTCGCTCAGCTCCATCTGGCCCGGCTCGGTGCCGACGGTCAGGACGGCGCCTGTGACGATCAGCTTGAGGAAATCGACGTGCCGCTGGAACAGCCAGCCGGCGCGCAGGCGGACATCGTTCTCGTTGGTCACGACGCCGCGACGCATTTCCTCGGGGATGACCACATCCGGCGCCAGGCCGGTGACCTCGCCGCCGCCGCCCGGCACGGTGATATAGGCGCCCGCGACCGACATGCGCGGCCCCTCGACACGACCGGCGTTGATCGCATCGCGCAGCGCCACGTCGCCCAGCGCCCGCCACGTCCCGACATCGCGCACCGTGGTGAAGCCTGCCTTCAGCGTCAGCCTCGCATTACGCACGCCATACAAGACGTCCTCGGCGGCGCTGGTCAGTAACGGGTCGGCGACGTGGGCGCCCTGATCGCCGCCGACCAGGTGGGTGTGCATGTCGATCAAGCCGGGCAGCACCGTATAGGCTGACCAGTCCGTGATCGGGGCGTCCGTCGGCGCGATCTCGAACGGCGCCACCGAGACCACGCGTCCATCGACGAAACGGATCAGCTGGTCGTCCAGCACCCGCCCGGCGACCGGATCGACCAGGCGCCCGGCGCGGACATAGCCGGTCTGGGCCATGGCGGCGCCTGCGCTCAGCAGGGCGGTCGCCGCCGCGCACAGGCCGAGAATGTTTCGCCGAAGCGGTCGATGGATCATGGGACTAGCTCCGAGCGGCCCGGTAGGCCGTGTGTCAGATGGATTCCGCGGCGAGCCGGCGCGCCTCGATACGACGCGCGACCAGATGATAGACGCCGCCTAGCATCAGCAGGACGAGCCCCCACAGGGCCGCCTCCGCACCGGCGCCGATCATGGCGCCCAGGGCGTAGAGACCGCCCAGCGCTCCGACCGCCGCCAACGCCGCCGAGCCGGCCAGCTTGCGCTCCTGCATCATCTTCAGAAGTGCCAGGGCGCAGGCCAGATAGGCGATCAGCGAGGCGTTGGTGGCCAATAAAATGATGAAGGTGAACAGGTCCGCCATCGACTTCGACCCGTTCATCAGCACCAGAACGGTCAGCAGCCCACTGGACACCAGATGCGCCCGCACCGGGACGCCGCGCGGCGACAGCTTGGCCAGCCAGCGGGGAAACACGCCGTCGCGCGCCATCGCATACGGCATCTCACCCTGCAGCATGATCCAGCCGTTCAGGGCGCCCAGGGCGCTGATGGCCGCAAAGGCCGCCAGCACCAGACGCGCCGTCCCGCCGCCCGCACCGGGCCAATAGCGTGCGACGAAATCGGCCAGGGGCGCATTCGACGCAGCGGCCTGGTCGGCGGGCATCAGCAGGATCACGGCGGCGCAGACGACCAGATAGATGACCCCGGCCGCTACCGTTCCGACCATGGTTGCGCGCGGAATGGTCCGGGTCGGGTCCTGCACCCTGTCGGCCGGAACCGTCGCCGACTCCAGCCCCAGAAGCGCCCACAGGGTCAGCGCCGCCGTCGCCGTCACGGCCCCCAGCGACAGGTCCGAGATCCGAAGCGGCGGCACAGGCGGAGCGTGACCGCTGGACAGCACGATGACCGCGATCAGCGCCACGGCCGCCAGCGGCAGCAGCTTGAGCACCGTCGTCGCCACCTGCACGCCGCCTGCCCAGCGCACCCCCATCAGGTTGATGGCCGTGAACAGCCACACGACCGCGCAGGTCACGATGGCGGGCAGCATAGGCACGCCCAGCATCCCCGGCGCAAACACCGCCAGATAACTGACCGCCGCCGCCGCGATGGCCGCGTTACCGACCCACAGGGAGATCCAATAGCTCCAGGCCACCACAAACCCCGCGCTACGCCCGAAGGCTTCGCGCGTATAGACATAGGGTCCGCCCTCGCGCGGGAACCGCCGCGACAGGGTGGCGAACACGCCTGCCAGGCATAGCCCCCCGGCAATGGTCACCACCCAGCCGACAATGGCGTTCCAGCCATAGGGCGCCAGAGACGCCGGCAAGAGGAAGACGCCCGACCCGATCATGTTGCCCACGACCAGCGCCGTGCACATCCAGAAGCCGAGAGCCTGTGCGCTTCCCCCCTTAGGCATGGATCAGGCCCCAGTCTGTTCGCAACGGGTCATCAAACGCGGCGCCATCAGAACCGCCTTCCGACGCGGACGCCGATGGTTCTGGGCTGGGTCGGGATGAAATAGGTCGCCCCGCCGCACACGGTCTCGGCGCACTGGGCGAACCGGCTCAACTGCGCCTCCTCGTCGAAGGCGTTCTTGACATAGGCCTCCAGCGACCAGATCCCGCTGTCCAGTCCCGCCGAGAAATCCACCAGGGTGAAGGACGGAATGTCGCCCAGGATCGCCGCGGGTTCCGTGCGCAGGTCCGCCGGCGCACTGGTCTGATAGACCATCGACCCTTGGACGTGGGCCGACAGGCTGCCGACCGTCCATTCATACCGCGCGATCAGGTTGCCCTTGAACTCGGGCGTGATCGGCAGACGTGACCCTTCGGGCGCCTCAGGCGCCGGACAGTTGGTTTCCGGGTTACCGTCCGCATCGACGAAGCCGCAGAAATTCTCGGTCAGCTTGCTGTCGATATAGGCGGCGGATGCGGTCAGTGTCAGGCCACTGGAGACCGCCCAGGTGATGTCCGTCTCTATGCCTTTGACCTCTGCCTGGCCCGCGTTCTTGATCTCGGTCAGGCCGCTCTGGCCCAGGAGCGAGAACTGGAAGTTGTCCCATTCCTGCAGGTAGGCGGCGCCGTTCCACCGGACCCGGTTGTCGAACAGGGTGGTCTTCCATCCGAACTCGTAGTTCTTCAGATAATCGGACTGATAGGGCGGCAGGCTGCCCCGACGATTGATCCCGCCCGGCCGGTAACCCTCGGAATAGGTCACGTAGATCAGCCTGTTGTCATCCAGCTTGTAGGTGACGTTGAATTTGGGAACCGTGTCCTCTTCCTTGATCGCCTTATCCAGATTGGTGCAGGGCGATCCGTCCAGAACGGGCAGAGTGGGATCACAGGCGGCCACGCCCGTGGTGCCGCTGAACCCTTCGCCATAGCCGAAGAAGCCGTACAGGCTGTTCTCCGAGCGGAAGCCGCGGATGCCGGCCGTGACGCTCAGTTGGTCGGTCAGATCGAAGGCCACCTCGCCGAAGATGGCGGTGTCGATATCCTCGCGCATCTGCTTGGTCAGCCAGATGGTGTCTTCATAGCCGGGCACCGAGATGTCGTCGCCGATGCCGTTGACCTTGTAGTCCTGGAAGATGTCGTGGGTCTGCTTTTGGTAGAACAGGCCGCCGACGAAACGCAGACGGCGGTCCTGGGGCGACGAGACGCGGATTTCGTGGCTTTGTTTGGTGAAGCCATCCACGCCCTGGATGTATTGCGACGGGTTCACCGGAACGCCGGCGTCATCGACGAAGTAGGCGCCATAGCCGAACAGGGTGTCATAGAAGAAGGCGTAGTCGGAGTAGTCGCTCTCGCTCTCGAACGTCCGCTCCATATAGGCGCCGGCATAGGTGACGTCGAAGCTGCCGATCCGTCCCTCGATCGCCAACGCCGCCTGATACCACTCGTCGTCGGTCCGTTCGGGATTGAAGTGGGTCACCGCGAGGTCGCCCACGTTGGCGTCCGAACCAAAGAAGCCGGTGGCCTTCTGGACCTGCCCCATGATCGAGGGCGTGATGGTCCAGCTATCGTTCAAGTCGATCCGCAGGGCCGCGCGCGCGCCATAGGTGTCGATCTGATTGTAGTCGTCCTCGGCTACGTCTTCGTTGGTGTCGGTGATGCCCGAGGTCGGGTAGGTCAGCGAGCCGAGGACGTTGTCGATATAGCCAGCGTCGGTCTTGGACCAGCCGACCAGGCGAATGGCCACGTTGTCGCTGATCGGCTGGTTGAAATAGCCCTCGGCGACATAGCCCTCGCCGCCGTGCGCGACGGTATTGACCTCCAGGTTCACCCCGGCGGAGAAGCCCGACGGATCGGGCTTGTTGGTGATGATCCTGACCGTGCCGGCCTGAGAGCTTGCTCCGTACAGCGTGCCCTGGGGTCCGGCCAGGGCCTCGACCCGGGCGACGTCATAGATGTGGATGTCGAGCGCACCCTGGATGGTGGTGATCGGCTGTTCGTCCAGATAGACGCCGACGCTGGGCAGGGAGCCGGAGTGGTTGCCGTCGCCGCCTGACGCCACGCCGCGCATGTAGACGCTGCCGACGCCGGGGCCGAAGGTCTGGAACGAGACGCTGGGCAGGTATTTTGCGTAGTCGTCGAAGTCCGAAAGATTCAGCTGTTCCAGCTTCTCCTGGCCAAAGACCTGCAGGCTGATCGGTACGTCCTGCAGGTTTTCCGACCGTTTCTGCGCGGTGACGACCACCTCGTCCAGCGTGGTCGCAGCCTCCTGGGCCATGGCCGCCGGAACGCCGTACAGCATGGTCGTGGTCATCAGCACGGCCGGACATAAGGTCCGGCGCAACGCCCTCTGTGTTCTGGTATTCATCGATATCCCCTCGTTGAAGTCCAATGGATCGGCCCCGCCGTTATCGGCCGGCGGTGGTCGATGGCGTGCGGCGGCTAGATCGGCGGAGCCTCCGGATAGGCGTCCAGCACCGGGCCGAGCGCCGCCTTCAGCGGCTCCAGCCAGGGCTCGTAGTGACGCCAGTGCTCGACGGCGTCGCTGAAGATGGGCTGACGCACCTGCTCCGAACTGGCGGTGCGTACGGCGCGCTCGGTCTTGTAGAACTTCAGACAGGCCGGCTCGAACTCGAGGCCGCAGTAGTCGAGAAGCGCCCTGACCTCGGTCTCCGGGTCGGCGACCATGTTTTCATAGATCACGCGATGGACCCGGCCCGGCGACACGGCGTCGAAGTGGGACATCAGGTCGACGTAGTCACGGTAGTAGAGGCCGAACTCGGTCAGGTCGTAGCTGAACCCCTGTCCCCGCGCGAAATGCTGCTTGAAGGCCGAAAATCCGTTGGCCATCGGATGGCGTCGCGCGTCGATGATCCTGGCGTTGGGCAGGATCATCTGGATCAGGCCGACGTGGGCGAAATTGTTCGGCATCTTGTCGATGAAGAACGGCCGCCCCTGTTTCCTGTGGACACGCGTTCGGGCAATGAATTCCTCGCCCAGTTCGGCAAGACGTTCCGGCGGCAGGGCGGCCATGACCTCCGGATAGACCGAAGCCTCGCTGCGCTTCTTGCGCCCGCTCAGGTCCTTGGCGATGGCGATGATGTCGGGCAGCTCCATCGTGCCCTCGACCATCGAATGGCTGGACAGGATCTGCTCGATCAGGGTCGAGCCCGCGCGCGGCAGGCCCAGGATGAAGATGGGATCGGGCGCGGGGCATCCCGCCTGTCGGCCGGCCGCCATCAGCTCAGGCGTGAAGACCGCGCGCGACCGGGCGACATGCTCGGTCGTTTCGGCGGCGTCGTACTGGACCGACTTGCGCCGCAGGGTCGCGCCATCGGCGTAGTGCCGGAACGACGCCGCATAGTCCTTTGCGTCCTCGAACGCCTTGCCCAAGGCGTAGTCGAGATGGAACCGGTCCTCGTCAGTGATGTCGATCCGGACCAGCTGCGTCTGCATCGCCGCCAGGTCGTCGGCCGTGAATTTCACGGTCTTCAGATTGGCCAGGCTCCAATAGGCCTCGCCCAGTTCGGGTTGCAGGGCGATTGCCTTGCGATAGGCGCCGACACAGTCGTCCTGACGGCCCACCGTCTTCAGCGCATGACCGAAGCTCATCCAGGCCCGCGCGTGCTGTGGATGGTCGACCAGCACACGTTCATAGATGGCGATCGCCGCCTCATACTCTCCGATACGCACCAGGCAGGCGGCCTTCAGGTTCAGATAGGTGGGATGGTCCGGCTGACTGGCCAGAAGGCGATCCAGCAGGTCCAGAGCCTCGACCGACTTGTTCTGGCGATAGAGGGCCAGGGCGAGTTGATGCGCGGCCGCCTCAAAGCTGGGCGACAACTCCACCGCCCGCGCCAGCAGCCGTTCGGCATCGCCATACCGGCCCATTCGCGCGGCGAGCTCGGCCAGCATGCGAATGGCGGCCACGTCGGTCGGATGGCGGCGCAGGTGAGCGCGTAGCAAGGGCTCGGCTGCGTCCAGCCGATTGGCGACCAGAGCCGCACCCGCCGTGACGAGATCGGGGTCTTTGCGCGTCGCGGAGACATAGCGAACGAAAGCCTTGTCGGCGCCGCTCGCATCCCCGGCGATCAGACGCTGATCGGCCAGGGCGCGCCAGGCGACCCCCATCTGCGGGTCCAGACCCACGGCGCGCGTCTGGGCCGCAATGGCGCCAGAGACGTCTGCGCCCGCGGCTAGGCAAAGGCCGAGTTCATGATGGGCGGCGCCCCAACCGCTTTGGCTGTCCACCAGGCTGCGCGCGGCGGCGAACGCCTCGGCCACACGGCCCTGGCTGCGAAGGGTTGCAGCCAGCAGCAGACCTGCGTCCCTCTGTCCCGGAACGGCCCTCAGGATTTCGCGAATCTGGGTCTCCGCCAGGGCCGGCTCGCGGCGTGAGAGACGTTCGGCATGCGCCAGCGCAGTCGCCAGGTCGCCCACAGCCTCCTGCATCATCTGCGCGCCCATGACCCCATCCTGGCTCACGGTCGAACGAAGCGTTCGACCTGGAATTGCCTGCCGTCCCGATCTCGCCCCAGCCCGATCCGCCGCTAATCCGTCACGCATTTCTTATTGTACAGTCACACAGTAATCACGGTTGTGCGACGCACGCAACCGACCCCGCAAGACCGCTTGATCACGGCTCGGTGTTATAATACGTTTGTACAACAGCGAGTGAAGCCGCGCTGGGGGGAACGCCTGTGTCGCTGCATGAAATCCTGCCCAACACGCCTGCCGACCCTGACGCCGACTGGACCCTGCCGGCGTGGATCTATGACGATGCAGAGTATTTCGAGGTCGAGCAGGCGCGGGTCCTGCGCCCATCCTGGCAGGTCGTCTGCCATCTGAACGACATCCCCGAAGTCGGCGACTGGCGCACCCTCGCCTTCCTCGGCGAAAGCGTCGTCGTGGTGCGCGGCGAGGACATGCAGGTCCGCGCCTTTTCCAATGTCTGCCGCCACCGGGGATCGAAACTGGTCGACGGCCACGAAGGCTGCGCGCGCAAGCTGGTCTGCCCCTATCACGCCTGGTCCTACGAACTGGACGGTCGGCTGACGGGCGTGCCCCTGGGGGCCACCTATCCGACGCTGGACAAGGCGACGATGGGTCTGGCCCCGGTCGAACTCGAGATCTATCGCGGCTTCGTCTTCGTCCGACTGGAAGGCGGCGGCCCATCCCTCGCCCAGATGATGGCGCCCTATGACGCCGAGATCGCGCCCTATCGGTTCGAGGACCTTCAGGCCATCGGCCGCGTCACCATCCGCCACCGCACGGTCAACTGGAAGAATGTCGCCGACAACTATTCCGATGGCCTGCATATCCGCGTCGCCCACCCCGGCCTGACCCGGCTGCTTGGCGCCAGCTACGGCGTCGAGGCCAGCCAGTGGTGCGACAAGATGTGGGGCGATATCGGCGTGCGCATGTCGGACAATCCCTCCGAGCGGCTGTACCAGCATTTCCTGCCCCACGTGGACCACCTGCCCGAGGGCGCGCAGCGCCGCTGGCTTTATTTCAAGCTCTGGCCGACCGTCGCCTTCGACATCTATCCGGACCAGATCGACTTCATGCAGTTCCTGCCGATCTCTCCCAGCGAGACCCTGATCCGCGAAATCTCCTACGCCATCCCCGACGACCGCCGCGAGATGAAGGCGGCCCGCTATCTGAACTGGCGGGTCAACCGTCAGGTCAATCTGGAAGACACCGCCCTGATCCAGCGCGTCCAGGACGGCATGGCCTCGCCCAGCTTCACCGTCGGCCCCCTGAGCGAGCAGGAAGTCTGCCTGCGCCACTTCGCCGGCAAGGTCCGCGACCTGATCCCGCAGGCCCGTCTGCACAACCCTCCGCCCGCGGGCTGGAGCCGACGCGCCAAGCCCGTTTCCTGAGAGACCAATCATGACTTCTGAACTTGACGCCGTGATCATCGGTGGCGGCCACAACGGCCTGGTCTGCGCCTTTTATCTGGCGCGAGCCGGCATGAAGGTTCGCATCCTGGAACGGCGCCACGTCGTCGGCGGCGCAGCGGTCACCGAGGAGTTCCATCCCGGTTTCCGCAACTCGGTCGCCAGCTACACCGTCAGCCTGCTGAACCCCAAGGTTATCGCCGACATGGAGCTGCCGCGTCGCGGCCTGCGCATCGTCGAACGCCCCATCTCCAATTTCCTGCCCCAGGAAGATGGCGGCTATCTGAAGCTGGGTGGCGGGCTGGAGAAGACCCAGGCCGAGTTCCGCAAATTCTCTCATCACGACGCCGAGGTCCTGCCCGCCTATTACGATGCCCTGGAAGGCGTCGCCGATGTGCTGCGTTCGCTGGCCATGAAGACCCCGCCCAATGCCGGCGGTGGGCTAAAGTCGCTGTTGGCCGCCGTCGTTCAGGGCGGGCCGCTGGCGACGCTTTCCCTGTCGAAACAGCGCGACGTGCTAGATCTGTTCGCCAAGAGCGCGCGCAGCTTCCTGGACGGCTGGTTCGAGAGCGAGGCGGTCAAGGCGGCGTTCGGCTTCGACGCGGTGGTCGGCAACTACGCCAGCCCCGACACACCCGGCTCTGCCTATGTCCTGCTGCACCACGTCTTTGGCGAGGTGAACGGCAAGAAGGGCGCCTGGGGTCACGCCATCGGCGGCATGGGCGCGATCACGGGGGCCATGCGTCAGGCCTGCGAGGAACTGGGCGTCCAGATCGACCTCGACGCCCCGGTCGCGCGCGTTCTTGTCGAGAATGGCCGGGCCGTCGGCGTCCGTCTGGAATCCGGCGAGGAGGTTCGCGCGCCCCGCGTCATCTCCAATGTCGGTCCGGGCCTGCTCTACAACAAGCTGTTCGACCCGGCGGATCTCGACGTCGAGTTCAAGCGCCGCGTTAAGGGATTCAAGGCCGGCTCCGGCACCTTCCGCATGAATGTGGCCCTGTCGGAGCTGCCCGATTTCACCTGCCTGCCCGGCAAGACAGTCGGCGAGCACCACCAGAGCGGCGTCATTCTGGCCCCCACCCTCGACTACATGGACCGCGCCTTCCTCGACGCCAAACAGTACGGAATGTCCAAGGCGCCGATTGTGGAGATGCTGATTCCATCCACGGTGGACGACAGCCTCGCGCCCGCGGGCCAGCATGTCGCCAGCCTGTTCTGCCAGCAGTTCGCGCCGGTCCTGCCCGACGGCCGCGGCTGGGACGATGAACGCGAGGCCGCCGCTGACCTGATCATCGACACGGTCAACAAACACGCCCCCAATTTCAAGGCCTCGATCCTGGGTCGCCAGATCCTGTCGCCGCTGGATCTGGAGCGCACATTCGGTCTGGCGGGCGGCGACATCATGCACGGCGCCATGTCGATGGATCAGCTGTGGGCCGCCCGTCCCTTCCTGGGTCAGGCCGACTATCGCGGGCCGCTGAAGGGCCTGTATCTGTGCGGCGCCGGCGCGCATCCCGGTGGCGGGGTGACGGGCGCGCCAGGGCATAATGCAGCGATGGAAATCCTGTCGGACCGCCCGCTGCTGGATCGGATGCTGAAGCGGGCCTAGTCGGAAACCAGCGGCCGGGCCAGCAGATCGTCCAGCCAGCGTTCCGCCACCCGGCCGGCCTCTTCTGCGGTGAAGGCGCCGCCGTCCAGGCACAGCTCCAGCCAGAGCCCGTCGACCAGAGCCGTCAGCCCGACGCCCATCAATCGCACATCCCCGTCGCGGGCGTCTGCGGGCAGGCATGCGCGGATCAGCGGCTCGAGATCACCCCGATACAGCGCGTATATCTCCTGGTGTACGAGGCGCAGACCGGCATCGCCGCGGCTCAGGCTCCAGAAGGCCACCCAGGTCGCCAGCAGCACGGGGTCCATTACGGGCGGCCTGAAACTGGCCACGACATAGGCCCGAAGGCGATCGCGCGCCCTCTCGCCCGCCGCCTCGACCGCCTCGGCCAGGGTCACGGCGACCCGCCCCCCGACCTCGCGATAGGTGGCGGCCATCAGGTCGTCGACGCCGGTGAAATAATGGGTCAGCAGGCCGGGCGACACGCCCGCCTCGTTACAGATGGCGCGCACCGAGCATCCGGCCGCGCCCTTGTCGGCCAGACACCGCATAGCCGCCTCGATCAGCTCGCGCCGCCGGACGTCCGGTTGAATTCGTCTGTAGCTGGGGCGCGCCATCCCTCGTGCTCGTAACGCGTTGCGGATCGAAGCGATACCTTCCGCGTCATTTGCAAGGGTTCTGTCTGCTGGTCAGGCGGATCCGGCTTAGCGCTGTCGAACCCCTTCGGCGTCCCAAACCTCGACCGGCCCCAGATTCAGCGCTCGGACGCCCGCCTCGATCTTGGACAAGTCGCCGACCACGACCCAGGTCATGGCGTCTGGCCGCAGCATGGTCGCGGTCGCCGTCACGTTTTGCGGCGTCGCCGCCTCATAGCGGTCCGGCAGGGTCGTGAGCCATTCGTACTCATGCTCGAACCGCGAGACATATGCCATGTAGCCCACCATCGCATTGTTGGTCTCGAACCGGTCTGCCAGGGTCAGGACCTGGCCCCGCCGCAGCAGATCCAGTTCCTTGTCCGTCACCGGACGCGCGCCGCCGATGTCGTGCAGTTCGCGCGAAATCTCGCTCAGGGCATCGGCCGTGCGGTCGGTCTGGATACTGGTCGAGACCGCAAAGGCCTGGGGTCCGCGCGCATCGCCCAGACCGCTGCCCGCGCCATAGGTCCAGCCCTTGGCCTCGCGTAGGTTCATGTTCAGCCGTGCGGTGAAGCCGCCGCCCAGGACGCCGTTGAGCAGATCGAAGTCGAAGTTCCGGGGGTCCAGCCCGTCCGGCATGATCTGCCCGACCCGGATCACCGACTGGATCGCGCCCGGCTTGTCGACCAGCACCACACGCGATGTCGCCTGTTCGGCCACCGGCGCCAGGGTCTTGGCCCCGACGGCCGAATCCGGCGCGCGCCAGTCGCCGAACGCCTTGTCCAGCGTCGCCATCAGCGTGTCGAAATCGGCGGCGCCCGCGGCGAAGATCACTGCATTGTCGGGACGGATGAACTGGTCATGGAAGGCGATCAGATCGTCGCGGCTATAGGATGCGATCGTCTCCGCCCGCCCTGCCAGCGGCGCGCCATAGGCATGGTCGGCGCCGAAGGTCAGATAGTTGAACACGCTGCCGGCGATGCTGTCGGGATCGACCTGCGCCTGTTGCAGGCCCGACAGGGCCGATGACCGTTCGCGCTCAAGGTCGGCCGGGCGGAAGCCGGGATTGCGGATGTAGCGCGACCACAGTGACACCGTGTCGTCGAACGACCGCGTCAGGGCCGAGACGCGGAAGCTGGTCGTGTCCACGTCGCTGCTGGCATAGATCCGGGCGCCCAGCATCTCCTGCGCTTGGGCGAACTCCTCACCGGTCATGTCGCGCGTGCCGTCGTCCATCAGGCCGACGGTGAATCCCTGCAGCCCCTCTTTCAGCCCCTGGTCCGCAGCCCCGCCCGCATCGAAATTCATCGCCAGTTCGACCGTCGGCGTGCCCTGACGATGCGAGTAGAGGACACGCATCCCGTTGGTCAGACGACCTTCCTGCAACGGCGGCAGAACCAGGTCAGGCATGGCCCCCATGCCCGGCAACTGGGTCCGATCCGCGCCGTCGGCGCCGGCCGCGAACTGGGCCTGCGGAACCACCGTCAGCCGATAGTTGGGCCGCGACAGCCAGGCGTTGGCGACGGCCTTCACCTCATTGGCGCCCAGGGCGTCGAACCGCTCCTGGTCGATCTGGAACTGGCCCGGATTGCCGTCGAAGATCACCCCGCCCGACAGCATCATTGCGCGCAGGAACAGGGATTCCAGCGAGCGGACATTGTCGCCATAGGCGGTGATCTTGTAGCGCTCCAGCTCCTGCGCCGTGGGGCCGTCCTTGAGGAAGCGATCCAGCTCGGCCTGCAGCGCCGCCTCGGCCTCGTCCTGGTCCACACCAGGCTTCAGACGCAATTCGATATTGAAGACCCCGGCGATGGCCGCCGCCTCGTAGTTGACCGACACGCTGGTGGCCAGGGGCTTGTCGATCACCAGGGCCTGATGCAGGCGCGACAGGCGCCCGCGCCCCAGCACCGACGACGCCATGCGCAGCGCCTGATCCTCGTCCGCCCGGCTGCCGGGCACGGGCCAGGCCCACGACACCGCCGTCTGCGGTACATTGTCGGCCACCACCTCGGTCTTGATCCGGTCCAGCACCGGCGTCCATTCGGTGATCCGTCCGACCGGCGGTCCTGGCGGGACGCTGGCGAAATAGCGCGTCATCAGCTCGCGCGCCTGCTCCAGCGTAACATCGCCGGCCAAGGTCACCACCGCGTTCGAGGCGCCATAGTACCGGCGGAACCACGCCTGCACGTCCTCCAGCGAGGCGTTGTTCAGATCGTCCATCGAGCCGATGACGGAATGCCGATAGGGATGGTTGGCCGGAAACAGCGCCTCGCCCCGCAGTTCGGGCATCATGGCATAGGGGCGGTTCTCGTAGGTGCGTTTCTCGTTCTGGACGACACCGCGCTGCTCATCCAGCTTGGCCTGGGTCACCGCGCCAAGCAGATAGCCCATGCGGTCGGATTCCAGCCACAGCACCCGCTCCAGCCCGCCGGTCGGCACAACCTCGTAGTAGTAGGTCTGATCCAGCGAGGTGGCGCCATTGACCGCCGAAACGCCGATCTCCTGCAGCGGCGGCATGTATTCGTCGTCGCGATGCTCGGACCCGTTGAACATCAGATGCTCGAACAGGTGGGCGAAGCCGGACTTGCCCTGCGGCTCGTTCATCGACCCCACCGCGTACCAGACGGCGACCGCGACCTTGGGCGCCGAATGGTCCTCGTGCACGACGACCCGCAGGCCGTTGGGCAGGGTGAACTGTTCATAGGGCACCAAGACCGCGCCCTGCGGCGCCGGAACTTGGGGCTCCGACTGGGTGGCATGGCTCAAGGCCGGGGCGGCGAGAACGGCCGCAACCGACGCCAGCAGGAGCATCTTCTTCATCTGGAATCCTGACATACAAGGAAGGCGACCGGCGCAGACACGCGCGCCGGCCGTTGGCGTCGGCGATCAGAAGGTCGCCGACAGGCCTATTCTGAGGTTGCGCCCGCCCAGATAGGTCGCGCGGGTGAAGACCTTGGGCGCTCCGTTCTCGCCGCCGAACGTCTGCTCCAGATCGGGATCGCCGGTTCCGTTCAGCAGGTCGTTCGCCTCGACATAGACGCGGAAGCTGCCGTAGCTGGGGCGCAGATAGTATTCGGCCCGGAAGTCCAGCGTCCGCACGCCCTCGGTATAGACGCTCAGCCCGCGCGGCTGGAACAACGACACCGATCGCGACTGGTAGCCATAGGCCAGCGTCGCATCGACATCGTACTTGTTATAGGTGATCGCGGCCGTGCCCGAATGCTCGGGCTGCTGGATGAACGGCAGGTCCGTGAAGGTGTAGACATTGTCCGGGACCGGGTCATAGGCCCAGTTGTAGCGGTCGGCGCGCGAGCTTTCGGTCCAGGTGTGGTTCAGGAAAATGCCGAACCCGCCCCAGACGCCCGGCAGGAAGTCGAACCGTCGCTCGGCCTGGGCCTCGATGCCCCACAGCTCGGCCACCTCGTCGCTGTTCACCGGGCTGCCGCCGGTTATGAAGGCCGAGCTCGGATCGGCCGGATCGAAATAGGGCGCGCCATTGAAATAGGGGTGATCCGGCAGGGTCACCGAACTCAGCACCGCCGGACCATTGGTGATGTTGGTCTGCAGCAGATTGTCGATCCGCTTGTAGAAGGCGCTCAGCTTGAAGATGCCGACGCCCGAATAGTATTCGGCGCTCAGGTCGAAATTGTCCGTCGTCGCCGGCTTCAGATTGGGGTTGCCGCTGTTGATCTGCAGCACCGGCTTGAAACCTTCCGGCCCCGGGATCGGGAAGTTGATGAACGAGATACGGGTCTCGTTCGACAGCTGGCCGATTGATGGCCGGGCGACCGACAGGAAATAGCCGCCCCGGAAGATCAGGTTGTCATTCTGGCGATAGTTGAACAGCACGCGCGGCAGAATGTCCTCGGCCGTCGTCTCCTCGGTGACCAGTTTGGTGAACTCGTTCTGGAAGGCAAGGTCGATGCCGATTCCCCCGCCGCTGGAGGGCAGCAACGGCCCGATATAGACGGGGAAGCTGAGGTTGGTCGCTGACAGCTTGGTGCGGTTGTAACGCAGGCCGCCGATGACCTCGAGCTTGCCGAAATCCAGTCGCGTCTGCAGATAGGCGGCGAAATTGCTTTCCTCGGTCTTTTCGTTGCCCTGATCAGGGTGGGGCACGATCGGCGTCAGCGTCAGGCCCGACGGCCCGCCGGCGATGCTATCCAGATTGCCGACGAAATCACGCAGCGTCGCCTCGCTCAGAGTCGAGAAGCCCGCGCCCGACAGTCCGATCCGCGACAGGTCCGACGGCACGAACCCGAAGCCAAGAGCCGAGACGGGAATATTTCCGCCCAGTTGGCTGCGCGTCAGATCGCTGCGAAACTCGGTCTCTTCGTAGAAGGCGCCGACCTCGATGTAGTTCAGCCATCCCTCGCCGCGGGTCCATCGCGCGCTGCCGCTGGCGGTGTAGCGGTCGTTGCTTCCGCTGGTGTTGTCGATCTGGCCGCTGGCGTTGTCGATGGTGAAGGCGGACGGATCATTGACCAGAGCCCAGCCCGCCGCGCTCAGCAGCGGCAAAGGAATGCCCCTGCCCGTGCGGGGCGCAAAACCGGTGGCGATCAGGCCGGTCGTCGGATCCACCGCCTCGGGCAGGAACAGGGCCGCGCTGGCGTCTGTGTCCGGCATGCGCAGCTGGGTGCTGAAGCTTTGGGGGTGCTTCTCGGTCCCGTGAGCGTAACCGGCCAGGTATTTGAACTCGAAGGCGCCCAGGGTCGTCTTGCCGTTCATCGTATAGGTGTCTGTCACCTGTTCGACGTTGCGGTCGTAGCCATAGGCCTGAGACCGAGAGATGGCGGCGTTGCCCGGCGTCAGGTCCAGCACCAGTTGCGCGTTGGGCCCCTGTCCCGGCACGACCATGTATTCCGCCCCGGTCGAGAAGGTGTCCGACAGCGAGAAGAAGTCGGTGTTGGCTTGCGAATGCTGGATGTCGAACTTCAGGTTCGTATGGCTGGCGATCCGCCATTCGGCCGACAGTGTCGCCGCCAGGGTCTCGGCCTCATTGTGGAAGAAGTTGGTCACCACGCCGCGCGGATAGGACTGGTTGTCGCCGTCGATGAAGGGGAAGTTCAGCAACGGATCGACACCGTCCAGCACCAGGATCGGATTGCCGCCCGCATCCAGCGGCAGAGACCGCCCAAACGTCATGGCGCCGCCGTTGCTGCCCGCGTCATAGGCAATCGAACGGGTATTCTTACGGCGATACTGGATCGAGGCGCTCAGGCCGAAATTGCTGCCGAACGTGCCGGCCACCGTGCCGGACGCCAGGAAATCATCGTTGAAGTCCTTGGGCGTCTGACCACCCTCTACCAGGAAGTTGTAGTAGCGATGCGGCCGATCCAGCGGGGACATGGTCTCGATCTCGATCAGGCCGCCGGTGCCCGAACTATCCTGGCTGGGCAGCAGCGACTTGTTGATCGTGATGCGGCTTACGGAATCGGCCAGCAGGTTCGACAGGTCCGCCGAACGTCCCAGACCGTTGCCGACCGGCAGGTTGACGCCATTCAGCTTGACCGCATTCATGTCGGGCTCCAGCCCGCGCACGATCACATTGGTCCCGTCGCCCGTGACCGAGTTGCGCTGGAATGAAACGCCCGGCGCGCGACGAAGCGCCTCGGAAAACGTGGTCCCGGTGAAGTTGCCCAGGTCGTCGGCCGAAATCACATCGGCGCTGTTCTCGGCCGTACGCTGCAAGTTCAGGGCGTTGGCGCGGGCGCTGCGCGACCCATAGACCGACACGTCCTCGACAGTGCCGACGCCGGCCTCGCTCAGCGCGAACGAGCGTTCCTGGGTCACCCCAGCCGACACGTCCACGGTTTCACGCAGGGTCTCGTACCCCAGAAACGAGATTTCGACCGTCTTCACCCCGGCCGGAACAGATGCGAAGCGAAAGGAGCCGAAGTCGTCGACCCGCGTCGTCTGACCCGTCTCGACCAGCCGCACCATAGCCCCGTCCAGGCCCCGCACGCCATGGGCGGCCGACACCCGCCCGACCAGCGAGCCCTGACCCTGCGCTTGAGCGGCCTGTGCGCCGGCCGGGCCGCTGACCACGAACGAGCCGCCGTCGGTGACGCCAAGTCGCAGGCCAGACCCGCTCAGGATGGCCTCATAGGCGGCTTGCGGCGAATGGCTGCCCTGCAGCGCCGGCGCGGACTTTCCACGGACCAGATCGCCGGCGAAGACCACATTGGTCCCGGTCTGCGAAGCCACGGCCCGCAGCGAGGTCTCAAGCGGCTGGGCCGGCAGGTTGAACGCATAGAGCGCCTGAGCCTGAACCGCCGTCGCCGACAGAACGAGCATGCTGGCGCTGGCGGCCAGCGCGAAAGAGCGTGAAAACATTGTAGTCCCCCAGGTCAGGGGCGCGATCCCATCCGAGCCCCACTAAGAGAGACGATATTGCACCGCAAAACCGACACTACGGGGCCATAAAAAGTTCACCCGACCGACATTCAGCGGCTGATGTGCACGGTTCTACCCTTTTGCTCCGTGCGCAGGCCGTGCAGAGCGGCGACGGCCTGGGCGAAGTCCGCAGCGTTTGTGTCGAACACGCCCGAGACCGGGAGGGCGGCGACCCGCGGATCGTCGATGGCGATCTGCACCCCGCCGTAGCGGTTCAACTCTGTCACCGCGATCGCCAGCGGCGTGTCGTCGAACATCGCCTGTCCGCGTCGCCAGGCGGTCGCCGCCTCGATGGATTCCGGCTCGACCCGCGCCGCGCCCTGCGCAGGCTCGGTCAGTTTCTCGCCGGGCTCCAACATGACCACGGCGTCAGCCCTGTGGGCAGGCCGGGTGCGGGCGTTCGACACCGCCACCCGTCCCTTGATCAGGGTGACGACCACATCGTCGCCCGTCCGGCGAACGGTGAAGACCGTGCCGATCGCCCGGATCTCGGTATCGCCGGCCACGACGATAAAGGGGCGCGACGCATCGTGGGCCACCTCGAACATGGCCTCGCCATGCGCCAGGTCGATCCGGCGATGTCCGGCGTCGAAGCGCACGTCCACCCGAGTCTCCGTATTCAGCGCCAGGCGGCTGCCGTCCTGCAAGGTGGCGACCTTCTGCTCACCCAAACGCGTGGCGTAGTCTCCGGCGTCCGCCAAGGACCAGACCAGCACGCCGACGACCAGCAGCGCCGATACGCAGGCGGCGATGGCGGCGCCGACGGGCCAGGATCGCGCTCGGCGCGGCGACGCATAGGCGGGCGCCTCGGCCTCCTGCGCGGCGGCCCGCGGCAGGATGGCCCAGACCTCGCTGGCTCTCTGGAAAGCCTGGGCATGGTCCACGTCCTGGGCCAGCCATGCGTCGAGCGCGGGGCCGACATCGTGATCGGCGTCGCCGTTCAGCGCCGCCAGCCACACGGCGGCCTGGGCTTCGATCTCGTGCGGAGCCAAAGCCTCGTGCGGAACAGGGGCGCGGCTCATGACGGCGTCATCCCGTTCATCAACTGCAGGGTGGCGCGCGCCACGAGTTTTTCCACGGCGGCCACCGACATGTCCTCGGACGCCGCGATTTCGGAATAGCTCATGTTTTCCAGTCGACGCTTCAACAGTATCCGGCGGGTGCGTTCGGGCAGGCGATCAAGGCCGGCGGCGACCTGGCGCAGACGGGCCCTGGCTTCCATGATCCGCGCCGGGTCTGGCGCTTCGTCTGGCAGTTCGTACAGCATCGTCCCCTCGGCCAGCGGCAGGCGGCTGGCGCGGCGCTGGCGGTCGATGGACAGGTTGACGGCGGCCCGAACCAGCAGCGCCTCCTGCGAACGCACAGCGTGCTCGCGTCGATAAGCCTCCACCTTCAGATAGGCCTCGTGCACCAGCTCATCGGCGTCCTGGTCGGCGATGCCCTGCCGGACCACCGCTCGCCTGGCCTTCTTGAGAATGTCCGCGAGTGTCGCCATCGAGCCCCTGCCATACCCGTTAGACGGGCGAGCCGGAAGAAGCTGACATCGGAAGGCGATTATTCCTCGGACGCCAGGGCGTCGGCCGCCATGCTTTCTGGCTCGATCGCCGATTCCCAGCTCGCTCTTTGCGCCTAGTGCCGGGTTTCGCGAACGAGGGAGAGGTCGTAACCCAGAGCTTGGGTCCGCTCCATGATGGTCGCCCGTGTCTGGGCGGATGGCTCAGCGGTGCGGCTCATCAGCCAGAGGTAGCGGCCCGAGGGTTCGCCGACGATCGACCATGAATAGTCGTCCGCCCGATCCAACACCCAATAGTCGCCGACATAGAAGGGACCGAAGAACGAGACCTTCAGCTTGGCGTCATTGCTGCCGGCGACGATCTTGGCCCTGGCCTGCGATGTCTTCACGGGGCCTTCGACGCCGTCCTGGCGACAGGTGTTCACAACGCTGAGGAGGCCATCGGGACGCATGGCGTAGTCCGCCGTCACCGCCTCGCAGCCGCGTTCGAAGCCGTTCTCATAACGTGCGATCTCATACCAGCGCCCGACGTAGCGGCCCAGGTCGACGGCCTGGACGGGCTGAGGCACGGCGGCGTTGCCGACAGGTCCCCGCTGCAGGGTCGCGCAGGCGGACAGGGCGACCATGGAGGCCGCCGCGATGGCGAAGACAAGGCAGGTGCGTTTAAGGCTCATCATGAACTCCACGATCAAGGCTTGGGGTTCAGACAGCGCGGTCAAGAGTCATCTGAATCACGTCGGTCCGGCCTGACCGGAAACCGGCCTCGCAATAGGCCAGGTAGAAACGCCACAGACGGCGGAAACGATCATCGAAGGTGCTTCCATTCCTGCGAATTTCCGTCCAGCCGGCTTCAAACCGTCGCGTCCATTCGGCCAGGGTGTCGGCGTAGTCGCGGCCGAAACGCTCGATGGCCGTGGGGGTGAGGCCCGCCCGTGATACGATCGGCGCCATCCTGGCTTCCGATGGCAGGGATCCGCCGGGGAAGACGTATTTCTGGATGAAGTCCGTGCGGGCGTCATACTCCTCGAACAGGTCGTCCTGGATGGTTATGATCTGCAGACCCGCCCGACCGCCGGGCTCCAGAAGGTCGTGGACCTTCTGGAAATAGGTCGGCCAGTATTCACGCCCGACCGCTTCGAACATCTCGATCGATGCGACGCGGTCGAACCGCCCCTCCACATCGCGGTAGTCGATCAGGCGAATGTCCGCGCGCTCGGCCAGTCCGGCCTCGAACATGCGGCGACGCGCATAGTCGTGCTGCTCGCGCGAAATGGTCACACCGGTGACGACGGCGCCCACCTCGGCTGCGGCGAACTCGGCGAAACCGCCCCAGCCGCAGCCGATCTCCAGCACACGGTGTCCGCCCCGAAGATCCATGAGCCGGGCCAGAGAGGCGTATTTGGCCCGCTGAGCGTCCTGAAGCGGCTGGTCGGGTCGTTCGAACCGCGCCGCGGAATAGGTCATCGAAGGATCCAGCCACGCCGCGTAGAAGGCGTTGCCCAGGTCATAGTGGGCGTGGATGTTGCGCCGCGAACCGCGACGGCTGTTGCGATTGAACCGGTGCCCCAGCCAGTTGACCGCGTTCATCACGGGATTGCCGTCGAACAGCCGCCGGATGTGGTCGTAGTTGTTGACCAGGGTCTCCAGCAGGACCGTCAGGTCCGGCGTGTCCCATTCGCCCGCGATATAGCCTTCGGCAAAGCCGATATCGCCGCCCCTCAGCACCCGGCCGGCGCAGCGGGGATCGCGAATGACCAGTACAGCCGTGTGCCCGGGCGTCGCGCCATTCAGCTGTCGGCTGGTCCCATCGGGCAGCACGACGGTCAGCCTGCCCCAGGTCCAGTTCGAGGACAGCAGGCGCAGCGCGAGATCAAGAACCGGCCAGCGTCGGCTCTGTCTTTCGTCGCGGTAGAAGGTCGTGGTCATGGCGTCGGAGTGCCTCTGCGCGGGAAACTATCATGGCGGGACAAGCGGTTCAAAAGCCGCGGGATCTCAGCGATCAAGACGGCTCTCCCGCGGCCGCTTCTGGATCGTCACCGGGTCCCAGGCCGGGGGCGGCTGGCGGGTCAGGGGGACCTTCTTGAGCCAGAGCTTCAGCGCCTCCCAATGAATGGCGGCCATGACCTTGAGCGTGAGGAACGGCAGGGCGATGGTCGCCGACAGCAGGTTTTGGTCCGTCATGGCTCGGCGCTCGCCCGTCATGGCGGCGGTGATCAGAACGCCCTCGGCGTCGGATGCGTCGATGGTCAGGTCCAGACGTTCGCCCGGTGCATGGCCGGAAAACGCATAGTCCATCTCCATGCCCAGGAAGGGCGAGACATAGAGGGCCTTGGCCGCTCCCTGCCGGATCAGTCCCGCCGCCTGATCCTCGGTCGGGACCGGAACGACATAGGCGTGGCGCACGCCGAAGGTGCTCGTAACCTCATAGACCATGGCCAGCAGCCGGCCGTCAGCCGCGTGGCAGTAGTAGAGGCTGATGGGATTGAAGACATAGCCCAGCACGCGCGGCATGGTCAGGAGCCGGATCGGGCCGCCCTGCAGGTCGATCCCCGCCCGCGCCAGCAGGGCTTCGATCTGCGGCCGCAACGCCGCGCCCGACCCGTCGCCGTGATCGCGATCATGCAGGGACAGCAGGTTCAGGCGATTGCGCGAGAAAACACGCAGCCTGCGGTCCAGCTCATCGAGCTCGGCCAGATCCAGCAGCAGCCAGAAGACACGATAGTTCAGCCGATGGGCCCGTGGACGCAACCGACTGTGCACGACGCGTCCCCGGTAGAGGGCGGAGGCTGGCGTCACGCCGTCGTCTCCATCGCCAACCGCGATGGCGGCGGCAGATGGATCCGCCCGCTCTCGTTCTCGACCGTCCAGGGCCGGCGCACGCCGCCCAGTTGTTCGGCCACGGCCAGGCCGGACTGCAGGCCGTCCTCATGAAAGCCTGCTCCGAAATGGGCGCCGCAGAACCAGACGCCCGCTTGCCCCTGCAGGCTCCACAACTGCTTCTGGGCCTGGATGGCGGCTTGGTCGAAAATGGGATGGTCGTACAGTTCGCTGCGCAGCAGAGACCCCTGTCGCGGCGGGCGCGGAGGGTTCAAGGTGACGAACAGGTCCTGACCCTGAAGGCCCTGGAGCCGGTTCATCCAGTAGGTGACGCAAAGGCCTCCGTCCGCCCCGATATAGTTCCAGCTAGCCCAGGCGCGGCGGCGTCGAGGCATCAGCCCGGCGTCCGTATGCAGCACGGTCAGATTGCGGCTGTACCGAAAGGCGCCCAGCAGCTCGCTTTCCCTTGCCGTGGGCTCGGCCAGCATGGACAGGGCCTGATCCGCATGAGCGCCGATGACCACATGGTCGAACCGTTCGGCGCCGCCCTGACTGTCGTGGACCACGACGCCCTGTTCGACGCGGCGCACCGCCGTCACCCCGCGGGCCAGGCGCACGTCCGAAAGCGATCGCGCCAGGTGTTCGACATAGACACGGCTACCGCCCTCGACGGTTCGCCACAGCGGGCGATCGACCAGTTGCAGCAGCCCATGATTGCCGCAGAAGCGGATAAAGGCCTCGGCCGGATAGTCCATCAGCGTATGCGCCGGAGAGGACCAGATGGCCGCCGCCATCGGCAGCAGGTGATCGTCCCGGAACGCCTCGCTGAACCCCTCGCGCTTCAGATAGTCGCCCAAGGTCAGTTGAGGGTCGGTCATCCCGGCCAGATCGAGCGGCGCCTGGCGATAGAAGCGCATGATCTCGCCCAGCATTGACCAGAAGCGAGGCCGCACCAGGTTGCGCCGCTGGGCGAACAGACCCGGCGCCGCGTACTCGAACCGCCCCTGTTCCAGGGACACCGCAAAGGACATGTCCGTCGCGCGGCTCTTGACCCCCAGATGGTCGAACAGGGCGATCAGGTTGGGATAGGTGGCGTCGTTGAAGCAGATGAAGCCCGTATCGACGGGAACCTCGCCCTGCGTCGTGGCTGCGGTCACGGTATTGGAATGGCCGCCCAGCCTTTCGGCCTGCTCATAGACCGTAACCTTATGGCGCTGGGACAACAGCCAGGCGGAAGACAGGGCGGCGACGCCCGATCCCACCACGGCGATCTTCAAAGGAGAATGGGTCCCGGCGGCGAGAGAAGGCGGCATGGCGGCTCCGGCTGAACCCGCGACCGACAGGGATGCGAGGTCTGACCAATACGACCGGATCCGCCCAACGGATGCGGATTGATCCAGACTTTTACGCGAAGCGTACTAGGCTCCATGCATGTCGAAGCGTCGTCTTTCGCCCCCACTGAACTGCGCGCCGGACGAATGAGCGCCACCGAGGACGCGCATGTCCATGACCGACTGATCGAGGCCGTGGCCCTGTCGCGCGACCGCGAAGCCTTCGCAGCGCTGTTCGAGCATTTCGCCCCGCGACTGAAGGCCTGGCTGATGAAGTCCGGGGCCAGCGCCTCGGCCGCCGAAGACTTCGCCCAGGACGCCATGCTGACCGTCTGGCGCAAAGCCGACCTGTTCGACGCGCGCAAGGCGCGGGCGGCGACCTGGATCTTCACCATCGCCCGCAACCGCCGCCTGGACATGCTGCGTCGTGACGCGCGCGCCCTGCCGACCCCCGAGATTCATCTGGCCGGCGATGACGTGTCGCGACCCGACGACATCCTTATGCAGTCCGACGACAGCCAGCGTGTCCGCGAAGCCCTGGGCCGGTTGAAGCCCGACCAGATCGAGGTGCTGCGCCTGGCCTTCTTCATGGATAATCCGCATTCCGAAATCGCCCGCCGACTGGACCTGCCGCTGGGCACGGTGAAGTCGCGTATCCGCAACGCCATGAGGAAGCTGCGCGCCATCCTCGAGTCCTCAGAGGAAGCGTCTCGATGACCCCCGCCCGCAACCCCAGCGAAGATCGTCTGCTGGCCTACGCCGCCGGGACGCTGAGCCCGCCCGAGGCCGTGGTCGTCGCCGCCCATCTGGCGCTGCGCCCCGCGAACCAGGCCTGGGTGAAACAGCTTCAGGCCGTCGGCGGCGAGTTCCTGGAAATGACGCCCCCCTCCCCCCTCTCGGACGAGGCCCTGCCTCGGGCCATGGCGAGGATCGAGACCGATGCGGGCGAAGCCAGACCGTCGGCGCCGCTGAACGACATGGCCGAACTGCCCGCGCCCCTGCGGCGCTACGCCCTGGGCCCCTGGCGCTGGATCGGTCCGGGCATCCGGGTTCGGGATGTCCACGCCCCGCGCGACGGCGATTGCCGGGTCATCCTGTTGAGGATCGATCCAGGCCGCGAGACGCCTCGGCATACGCACGGCGGCGTCGAGCTGACCTGCGTCCTGTCCGGCGCCTACGCCACCGAGACCGAAAGGTTCGACCGCGGCGATCTGGAAGAGGCGGATGGGGACGTGCTGCACCAGCCACGCGTCGTCTCGGACGAGCCCTGCCTGTGTGTGGTGGCCCTGGACGGGCAGATCCAGCTCGACGGCTGGCTGGGCCGGGTGATGCAGCCGTTCGTGCGCCTGTGATCGGCGGCCTGCTGGCGTTGTGGGCTGGGACTGCCGGATTTCTGGCCCTGGTGATGACGGCGGCCTGGCTTGTCCAGCGCAAGACAGGCCAGGGCGGATGGGCGGACGCCTTCTGGTCACTGGGGCTGGGCGCCGCGGGCGTCGTGGTCGCACTGTTCCCGATCGAGGGCGCGACGCCTTCAGCCAGACAGATGCTGGCGGCCTGTCTGATCGGCGCCTGGGGCTTGCGGCTGGGTCTGCACATCGCCGCCCGCGCGCGGTCCTCTGACGAAGATCCCCGCTACGCCCGCCTGCGCCAGGATTGGGGCGCGCAATTCCAGTCGCGGATGTTCGGCTTTCTGATGCTGCAGGCGGGCGCGGCCGCATTTCTCGCCCTCAGCGTCCTGGTCGCCGCCCGCAATCCCGCGCCCGGCCTGACCTTTCAGGATGCGGCCGCCAGCCTGGTGTTCATCGGCGCCCTGTTCGGAGAGGCGATTGCGGACCGTCAACTGGCGCGCTTCAAGGCCGATCCGGCCAATCACGGCCAGGTCTGCGACACGGGCCTGTGGGCCTGGTCGCGTCACCCCAACTATTTCTTCGAATGGCTAGGCTGGTGCGCATGGCCGATCTTCGCCATCGAGCTGAGCGGCGGCTGGCCGTGGGGCTGGCTGGCCTTGAGCGGACCGGCCTACATCTACTGGCTGCTGACGCGGGTGTCGGGGGTGCCGCTGCTGGAAGCCCACATGCAGCGCTCGCGGCCCAAGGCCTTCGCCGCCTACGCCGAGCGCACCAGCGTCTTCTTCCCCCGGCCGCCGCGTCGCTAGAGCCGTCCCGATCCAAGCGGATGCCCGCGCGGACCGGACTTACGGAAGCCTAACCAGCTTCAGAGCCAGGGCGCAGGCGATGGCCGAGGACGTCCCGCTGACCACCACGCCCCAGGCCATGTCGATCAGCGACAGCTTCAGGCTCCACGTCTTCAGCGTAGCCAGGTTTGTCAGGTCATAGGTTCCGTAGGCGAACAGGCCGAACAGACCGCCCCACATCAGCGCCTTCTTCCATCCACCCTCGGCCAGACCGGGCAGGACGGCGAATATCGTCAGGCCCGCAGCATACAGGGCATAGAAGGCAAGCGCCGGGGTCAGCCGGAAATTATCCGCCAGCATCGAGCCGATGAGGGGCCGATAGACGCGGTCCCCCATGGCGCCCAGCCAGGTGGTGTCGATCACGGCGAAGACGATTAGCGTCAGGACGTAGGCGATTGCGATGTTCATCAGATGAGCTCCGAGCGGCTTTGTGCACTTACGCTCGACAGGCCCCCTTGGATGGGTAGCGGCCGCCTTTCGTACACACAAAGCACGCGTTCGACGCGGACCCGGTACGCTCGGTTCGCCGCCAGATCATCATGGATTTAAGAATGACGCCAGTCCGCGGGCGCGAGCCTGCTCAGCGCGACGAACAGATCATGGCTCGGAGTGGTGGACAGAATGCCCACTCGCCGCTTCCGGGAGTGTCTCTCTCCAGACGCAGCGTGACATAGGAACATCCGCCGCCGATCCCCCAAGCAGGAGGACCGGCGGCGGTCGGGTCCTAGAACCGGTAGCTCAGGCCCACCTTGTAGGAGGCGCCGTAGCGGTAGTAGCCCTGCGGCAGCAGCGGGTTGCCGTTGATGCTGTAGGTGTTGGCTTCATCCAGCAGGTTCTGACCTTCCAGCGAGATGCTGACGTGGTCGTTGAAGCTGTACGAGGCGTGGGCGGTGACCCAGGTGATCGCATCGGCTTCTTCGTTATAGCCGCCGCCCAGCACGTTGACCGCGGTCACGAAGCCTTCGGTGTGGTCCGCCGAGACGCCCAGCGAGACCGGGCCGCGCTCATAGAAGAGACCCAGCGAATAGACCGAAGGCGCGATGCCTTCCAGCGGACGCTCTTCTTCGCCGACAAAGCTCTTGGACCAGTTGCGGGTGTATTGGGCCCGCAGACCGAAGCCGTTGTCCATGAAGTGCTGCAGTCCGACCTCGATGCCTTCGACCTCGGCGGTGTCGCCGTTGATCGGACGCATGACGTTGAACAGATAGCCGGGGACGCCGATGTCCTGACCCGGTTCCCAGCTCGTGGTGATCTGGTCCTCGATGTCCTTCTTGAAGACAGCGACGTTGAAGATCGAGTTGGGACGGAAATAGTACTCCAGCGACAGGTCGTACTGTTTCGCCGAATAGGGCCTCAGAGCCGCGTTGCCGCTGTAGATTTGAGTGAACTCGCCCCAGGACACGCTTTCGGTCGTGTTGGTCGGAGCCAGGGTTTCGACCGAGGGACGCGCCATCGTCTTGGCGGCGCCGAAACGCAGGCGCAGTTCGTCGGTGATCCGGTAGTTCAGGTTCAACGACGGCAGGACGTAGGTGTGTCCGGTCTTCTGGTTGATCTCGGTGGGATCGTCATAGACGGCGGTATAGTTGAAGGCGCCGTTTTCGATGATCTCCAGGATCTTGGCGTCCCAGGCCTGGGCCTCGGTGTCCGTCTGCACGACGCGCACGCCGAAGTTGCCGCTCCAGCGTTCGCCGACCAGGTTGGCCTGGGCGAAGCCGGCCCAGGTCCTTTCGGACACCCGGTAGCTTTGCAGCGGGTTCCAGACGGGCGCCGCATCTGCATAGCTATAGGTGCCGCCGCCGGGACGAGGCGTGCCGTCATAGGCCGCCAGAGCCGCCTGATATTTGGCGATGTCGAAGGCCAGGAAGGTGCGCGGGAACTGGGCGTCAATCTCGCTCATGAAGTTGGGCAGATTGAAGCTGTTCGAAATGACGTTGCCGCCCAGATCACCAACGTTGATCGCATAGTCGCCGGAGTAGTAGTCGGCTCCGCCGGTCAGGGAGTTGTTGACCAGATCGCGCGACTTCTTGCGGTCGGTGTAGGTGACGCCGAACTGGATGCTGTCGAGATAACCGCGCGCGGCCTCCCAGCGGCCCGAGAAGGACGCGCCGTTGATCTCGTCTTCGATATTGTCGCCCTCGAGCGAGAAGTAGTGGGTGTTGAAGTCCGCATCGCCGAATTCGCCGTTGGCGAGACCCGTCGACAGATCGCGACCGTCATCGAACGACACGACCACGTTGGGAACGCGTGCGCCCGACAGGTTGATGCTGGCCGAGTTCGGCTGATTCATCCGCAGCACGACATAGCTGTCCTGACCGCCCGAGTTGCGGCTCGAGGTCGAGCGATAGACGTCGGCCGTCAAGGTCAGGCTGTCCGAGACGCGCCATTCGGCGTTGGCGCCATAGAGCTCCGTCTCGACGACGCGGAAGGTCGTCTGATTGAGCAGTTCCGGATTGAGCCTCATTTCCGGATCGGGGTTGTTCATGTCGAAGCTGGTGACGATGCCGTCCGTGATCACCATGTTCGACCAGCGACCCGGTGCGAACAGCGGGTAGAAGGACTGCTGATACCCGATCTGCGGGGCGTCGAGCTTGGTCGACAGACCGTCGATGACCAGTTTGAAGTTGTCGTTCGGACGCCATTCGACCTTGGCCGAATAGGCTTCGCGCTTCTTCTTCTCGAGGATCGAACCGACGCGGAACTGACCGGGTCCGATCAGGCCGTACTCTTCGGGATCCAGGATGCCGTTGCCGTTCGGGTCGATGTGGCCGCCCCAGGTGTTGCCCCACAGCCAGCTTTCGTCGGTCGGATCTGCGTTCCGCGACCAGCCGCCATCGTTGCCGGCGACGTCAGAGCGGTCGTCACGGCGCTCGGACACGATGCCGAACATGACGCCCAGGGTGTCATTCATGAAGGTGTTGCTGAACACGCCGGACAGCTTGTGGCCGTCCAGTTCAGACATTTCGTTGCGGTCGCCTTCGACGCGCATGATGCCCTGCATGCCGACGTTGTCGAACGGGCTGGCCGAGCGAAGGTTGATCAGGCCGCCGATGGCGCCTTCGGTGTTCGCCGCTTCGGCGCCCTTGATGACGTCCGCGCCGCTGATGACGTCGGAAGGCAGAACGTCATAGGCGAAATCGCGACCCGCGCCGTCAGTGGCCAGGATGCGGCCGTTGAAGGTCGACAGGGTGTACTCCGGGCCAAGGCCCCGAACGCTGACCGACTGGCCCTCGCCACCCGCGGTGCGGGAGATGGAGACGCCGGTGATGTGGCTGAGCGAGTCGGCGACGTTGTCGTCCGGGAACATGCCCAGTTCCAGGGCGCTGATCGAATCCTGGACGGTTGCGGCGTCGCGCTTCATGCGCACGGCGCGGGCAAGGCTGCCACGCTGACCGACAACGACGACCTCGTCGACCGTCTCGACCTGACCGTTCACGTCCTGATCCGCGCCGGCGGGCGTGGTCTGCGCGAAGGCTGCACCTGCTGACAGCAGGGCGGCGAGCCCCGCGCCGGCCATGATGGCGGTCCGGTAGGATGTTAGGCGTGACATTGCGATCCCCTTTTTTCGCATGATCAACGATAAGCCATCGTGGCGGGCCCGTGTTCGGAACTCGGCCATAATGTGATACAAAAAGTAACTACCGTTTCGCGAAACTGTCAAATAGATACGTAACGAAAGTTCGTTTGGCTGTGTGATCGGTCGACCGCTGTTTCAATTTCGCCAGCTCCGCGTTTCGCGCCGAGATTGTGATAGGGCGTGCGCCCTGCCCGTTCCGATCAGGCGTCGATCGCCAACGACAGGCGATGGCCGCTTAGCCGGGCCGCATAGATGGCGGCGCCGACGGCCGGGCTATAGCTGGGCGAGACGATGCGATAGTCGGGCGAATAACTCGCCAGCTGTTGGCGGAACGGCTGCAGGATCAGCTCGCCGCTCTGGAACACCCCGCCCGAGTAGGACAGGTTCACCGGCTCGCCGGGCCCATATTGCAACTGACGGCGAATGGCGTCGACGATCGCCGCCAGCTCCTTGGCCGCATCGACGAAGACGCCCTGCGCGGCGATGTCGCCCTGGGTCGCCGCACGCGCGACCAGCCGCGACAGACCCGCGATCCGGTCACGCTGGGGCGTCGCCCGATCATAGATGTAGGCGCAGAGGTCCAGATCGCTTTTCAGCCCGACCTCGCGCTTCAGCAGATCGTACAGAGGGCCGCGCGGCGCGCGGCCGTCCGCCATGCGCGAGAATAGGTTCAACCCCTGGACTGCGATCCAGTAGGCCGAGCCCTCGTCTGAAAACACCTCGCCCCATCCGCCGCCGCGCGCAGACAGGCCCTGGCGCTCGCCATAGCCGATGGAGCCCGTGCCGGCGACGATGTTGATACCGTCCTCGCCGCCCAGCGAGCCCGCCCAACCGCAGATCATGTCGTTGCCGCAGGCATAGCGACGATGACCCAGAACAGCCTCGGGGATCACATCGAGAAACGACTGGACCTGCGAGTCCTCGCCATGAGCCGGCAGCCCGAAGAAGGCGAAGACGACGTCATTGGCTGACACCCCGGCCTTGTCCATCACCGCGTGAACGCCGTCATGCAGAAGGGTGTGAAGGTTCTCGACGCCGATCTGGATATGATAGCTGGAGCCGCCCTCGTGGCGCGCGAGTTCACGGCCCTCGAGGTCGATCAGGACGAAGGCGGTCTTTGTGCCGCCGCCGTCCACGCCCAGAAAACATCCGTGGGATCGACCGTCGACCATCAGCTCAGCTCGTGGATGCGAACGCCCTGGACCACGCGGTTGACCGTGCCCGAGGTGTTGGGCTTGTCCGGCCGCAGCCCCAGGCGCAGGGACTGGAAGAAGGCCAGGATCTGCGGCGCCACGATATAGGGGACCAGCAGTTCGGCGTCGTCGGCCGTTTCCAGACCGGCGATGCTGATCTCATCCGCCTTGGCCAGACCGACGCCATCCTGAGCCGTGATGGCGATGACGCGAGCGGCGTCATTATCCCGGCGCAACTCGTCGAGGAGATCGACGTCATAGCTGCGGGTATAGGCGTTGTTCGAGAAGAAGACGACGATCAGCGTGCGCGGATTGACGATGGTCTTGGGACCATGGCGGAAGCCCAGCGGCGAATCGAACATCGTCACCAGGGCGCCGTTGGTCAGTTCCAGCAGCTTCAGCCCAGATTCGCGCGCCAGCCCCTGGAAGATGTGGCTGCCCAGATAAACGACCCGCTCATAACCTTCCGCCGCAGTCGCCTGCATGACGGAGGTGTAGTTGGCGATCACACCCTGGGTGGCGGACGCGATGGCCTCGACCCGCGTGTTCATATGCTCGATGCCGCTGAAGACGGTCAGGGCTGCATAGGTCATGCTGGTGAAGCTGGACGTCATGGCGAAGCTGCGGTCGTGCGTCGGCTCGGGCAGTTGCACGGTCAGGCCGCGCGCGCCCTTGCCGAAGCCGGCCAGGGCGCCCTCGGCGTTGCAGGTGATGACCAGGTTATGCAGGTCCGAAACGAGCCGGTCGGCCAGTTCGATCGCCGCCACGCTTTCGGGGCTGTTGCCCGAGCGACCAAAGGAGACCAGCAGCGTCGGCGTCTCGGCTTCGAAATACAGATGCGGGGCCGAGACCAGGTCCGTCGTCGGGATGGACTCGACGCGGCGCCCCAAGCGCTTGGACAGAACCGGAGCCAGGCAGTCGCCGGCGAAGGCGGACGTGCCCGCACCCGTCAGGATGACGCGCAGGTTAGGCCGGGCCACAAGTGGGTTGAGGAAGGCCTCGATCTCGTCGCGGCGCGCCATCAGCAACTTCTGCGTCTCGCGCAGCATGGCGGGCTGATGCGCGATCTCGCGCGCAGTCCACAGTCCGCCAAGGCGTTCCAGTTCGGCTTCGCCGAGCCCCAGATGGGTGATGTCAGACACGAGCAAACTCCGGTTCGGGCGTGCAGGCGGCCCGATAGGTCTCAAGGGTGGCGGCGATATGAGCGACGACCAGATGGGTCGGGCTGAGGCTCAGGCCGGCATTGCGCAGCGCGACGTTGGCGCCCGGCAGATACTGGCTGACCAGCGCCATGGGCGGCGGGTTGTCGGTAAGGTTGGCGAACAGGGCAGCTTGCGCCGCCGCGATCTCGGCATCGGGCCAATAGTATCGGATGCGGTCCGACAGGCTGTACTGCAGGTCGAAATCCAGGTCCGCGCCGGTAGCGTGGTAATATTTCGACCAGTTGCGCGGATCGGCCTTCATGCGTTGGATGGCGACCTTGCGGAAGCCCGAGGCCCGATCCTCGCCGACCCATTCGCGCTCGATGGCGTCCAGCGCCCACAGCGCCTCGCGCAGGGCGAAGGTGACGCCCGGCCCGACCTTCAGGATGGCGAAATGATCCTCGACCAGAGCCTTGAGCGCACCGGCGGTCTGATAGTCCGTCGAATGGGCCTCGAAGACGATGTGCGACTGAGCGTCCAGCGCGGCGCTCAGGGCCACAGCCTTCTTGCGATCATAGTCGATGACCTTGTGGTGATCGAACTCGACGCCCGGCTGGACGACGACGCCGATGACGCGCGACCAGGCCTCTGACAGGCCCTCGGCTTCGAAGATGACGCGGTGGGCCTCGATGGTGGCCAGCGCAGCCTCGGGCGTGGTCACCTCAAGTTCGGGCAGATCCTCGGCGGCGCCGCCGGGCACGGGAACCTCAGTGCCGATGACATAGACGCAGGGCTCGCCGCCGACGCGGGCCTGCGTCGCCTCGGCGATCTTGATCAGCCGCGCGGCGCGACGGGCGATGGTGTCTTCGGGCAGGGGCGTGGGATCGTCGGCGCAGGACATCGAGCAGTCGGCGTGGATCTTGCGGAAGCCCGCGGCCACATATTGCTCGATCAACACGTCGGCCTTGGCCATCGCCTCTTCGGCGCTCAGGCTGGTCCAGGGATTGGGGCCCAGGTGGTCGCCGCCCAGCAAAACGCGTTCGATCGGCAGGCCGGCCTTGCGGGCGATGTCGTGGACGAAGTCGCGGAACAGCTCGGGCGTCATCCCGGTATAGCCGCCGTCCTGGTTGACCTGGTTGCAGGTCGCCTCGATCAGGACCACGTCCAGATCCGCATCTCGCGCATGGGCGCATGTCGCCTCGATGACCAGCGGGTGCGCGGAGCAGACTGAATAAATGCCGCAGGCCTGACCGGACTTATGCCGGGCGACCAGATCGACCATCGCCTTCATTTGGGAATCCTCTTGGTAACAGGCCTAGACCCTACCAAAGATTTCTCGAAACGCAACAAAAACAATGAAAGCGAAAGGACCTGTAAGCGTTTCGTTTCGTCATCATGTGCAGGCCGGACTGGCCCCGTGATGTCCTGCCAGACGCCACGGGGCCGCTGAAACCGTCAGATCAGTCCTAGGGCGCAGACGCCAGAAGCGCGGCGGCGACGAAGGCCAGGGCCAGTCCGATCATCTTGAAGTCGCCAGGCACGACCCCGGCGATGAGCAGGGCGATGACTGCTGTGACCAGGGGTGCGCCGGCGTTGGTGAGCGGCGCGACGACGATCGCCTTGCCGTGCCGGAAGGCGAACACCAGGGCCAGGGCGCCGATGGCGTTGAGCATCTGGATCACAGCCGCCAGCCACGGGCCGTCCGCGCCCCAGTTGATCGGCTTGGAGAAGTCGGTCATCGCCAGCGCCGCGGGGATCAGCAGCAGGCCGCTCAGCATCATGTAGAAGAAGATGCTCTCGGCGCTCATCCGGTTGTTGGCCAGCTTCATGAAATAGGCCTGCACGCCCCAGCAGGCCATGATGATCAGGGCCAGCGGGAACCACGTCCCGCCCTGCGCAAACGAAAAGCCCTCGGGCGAAAAGTCGAACAGAGGCAGGGCGATCAGGGCCAGCACCGCACCCAGGGCGCCCAGCCGCGAGGTCCGCTCCTTCAGCAGGATCAGCGACATCAGGATCGTGATCAGCGGCGACAGCGAGATGATCGGAAAGATCAGATAGGCCGGGCCGGTCGTGACAGCATAGAAGAGCACCATCTGCCCCCCTGCCCCGGTCAGGCCGATCAGAAGCCCGTAAAGGATCGATTTTGGATCCCGGTCGAGCCGCCATTTGGCGCGGTGCATCACGATCACCGCCGGCACGATCATGGTCAGCGCCCAGACACAGTAGACGAGCGTCTCGGGGAAGCCGCGCTGGGCCGAGATGCCCGCGAACGCGCCCCACACGCCCCACAGGGCGACGGTCAGGAAGGCGAACATCAGCCAGCGCCGCGAACCCGCGACGGGCCCGACGGGAGGAACCGTGGTGGTCTCGGTCATGCGGGCGCGCCTTGCACGGGAACAGCTTCGATCAGCAGGAATTTCTCGAACCGGGCGGGGATGCGCGCGTTCGCCGCCGTCACCGTCCCCAGATCCGCACCGTTGTAATAGTCGGTCAGGCGATAGCTGCCGGCGGCCAGGCCGCGCAACTCGACCTGTCCGTTCCACTCGGGCGCATAGAAGGCGTAATAGAGCCGGCCGTCCTTCTCGATCGCGTGGGCCTCAGGCTTGTCGAAGCCGATGTCGTACAACTCGCCCAGATACTGGCCCTTGGGCAGCATCCGCGCGTTGTAGATGTCGACCCATTTGCGCCACTGCGTCTCGCGCTCGGGCGTCAGCAGGAAGTTGGCGTCCTTGCCCCGACCTTCGTGCGGCCAGGTGAATTTGGTCGAGATGACCGCGCCGATGCCCACGGACGAGGCGAAGTCGTCGCCATTGTCGCTGAGCTCGACATGGTCGCCGGCATAGGCGGCGTCGCGACCCATCAGGGCCTTCAGCGACTTGCCCTTGAGGCGCACCTGCCAGGACGACAGCGGGTCTGAGGACGGCACCTGGTTGGTATAGGGCAGGTTGTGGAAGGCGTAGGAGGTGCCGCAGGGGCAGAACTCGACCACGGCGTTCGGATTGGCCGCGATGGCCGTGTCGTAGACCAGCTTCCAGAAATCCTGCAGCTTCTCGACCGACTCTTCCGGATGCGAATGGTTGTGCGCGGGGTTGTAGCAGGGAGCCACGCCGTTCATGTGCTGGCCGTCCAGCTTCAGCCCCTCATAGCCCCATTCGCCGATGATCTTGTGGATCAGCTTTTCGGTATAGTCCTTGGTCGGCTGATAGGCGGGACACAGATAGAAAGCGTTCCACCAGGTCACGTCCTGGACCGCGCCGTTCTCGTCCAGCAGCAGCATATCCGTGTGGTCGTGCAGCAGGTCCGAACCCGGATCGACCGCCAGGGGCGCCAGCCACAGCTTGGGCTTCAGGCCGGCGGCGCGGATCGCCGCGACAAAGGCCACCATGTCGGCCTCGGTGCGGAATTTGCGCGGGTCCAGCGCCCAGTCGCCCTCGTTGGTCTGCCAGCCGTCGTCCAGCACGGCCCACTCGAAGCCCATGTCCTTGACCTTGCTGTAGGTCCCCTCGATTTCGGCCACGGTGAAGTCGCGCTCATAACCCCAGGCGCACCAGATGGCCTCGTAGGAACCGTCCGGCGCCTTGGGGGCCGCCATGCCGCGATCCGCCATCACCCGGCGATAGGCGTCGAGCGTCGCATAGTAGTCGCGCTTGTGAACCGTGATGAAGGCGTCGAGCGAGCTCAGGGTCTCGCCGGCGTTCAGGGTCACGGCGCGCGCCTGATCCAGGGCCACAGAGGCGCCGCCTCGCGAAGCGATGATCGGCAGGGAGATCAGTTTGGGCGTCAGTTCGATATGGCCGACGGCGATCCCGGCGTCGGGCCGCCAGACGTCGGCGATGGGGGTGCCCGAGCCGTAGTCAGACGCATTCATGCCCATGAAGTTGGGCTGGTCGAAGTCCTCGCCCACCGGCTGGACCCAGTCACGACGGTCCTCATGGGTGGAACCCGACCAGGACCAGAACCCGCCGCGGGTGGTCTTCAACATATGGGCGCCGACGCGGTAACTGGCGATGGTCAGCGCCTCGCCGCGCGTGTGTCGCCAGTCGACCTTCATCAGGGGGAAGCCCGGATAGCGATCATAGAAGGTCAGGCTGACGGTCTTCTCCAGCCCCTCGGCGGAGACGCCGCGCACCGTGTGGCGCACGCCCGGACCGTGAAGGTCGTTGACCGGATCTTGCCGGTGCTCGGCGAAGAAGAAGCTGCTCAGCACCTTTCCGTCCTCGAGCGTGACCGTCTCGGAGGGGGCGAAATCGGTCAGCGCCGTGGCGCGCCCGTCAAGGCTGGACACCAGCCGGCTGTTCAGGGCGGAATCGAACTCGATCGTCAGCGCCGCGTCGCCCACGCGCGCCACCGTCGGCGCCGCCCAGGCCATACCCGGCGTCAGCACGCCTGCAGCCAGAATGGTGCCGCCCCAGAGACCCAGGACACCGCGCCGGCTCACAACATGTTTCGTGATCATGGCCCCACCCTTCAAATGACTGTTTACCGAGAAATGATCTTGCATAAGCGATTTTCGAAAGGCAAACAAAAAGACGTACACCGAAACGAACAGCTTCGTTTTCGTTGCCTTGAATGTACCGACAAGGAACTGGAGGTCGCCATGAGACTCAACAGGAACCTGCTGCTCGCTTTTGCAGCGCCCTTGGCTTTACTCGCCCTCGCGCCATTATCGGCCTGCAGCGCACAACAGGCGGACACCTACAGCCTGGCCGATTTCGCCACGGTGCGTAAGTTCGACGCACACGTCCACGTCAATGTCACCGACAGCGCCTTCATGGATCAGGCCGTCGCCGACAATTTCGAGGTCCTGTCGATCAACGTCGACTATCCGGCCTTCCCCTCGATCAAGGATCAGGCCGACGCCGCCCACCACTTCATCGCCCAGGACCCGGCGCATTTCCACTACGCCACGACCTTCTCGATGAAGGGCTTCGGCAGCGACGACTGGGCCCAGGCGACCAACGCCGCCCTCGACGCCGAATTCCAGCAGGGCGCCGTCGGCGTGAAGGTCTGGAAGAACATCGGCATGGTCGAACGCGACGCCGCCGGCGAGCTGATCTTCATCGACGACAAGGGGTTCGATCCGGTCTTCAACCATCTGGCTGAGCTGAACATCCCCCTGATCGCCCACCAGGCCGAGCCGCATAACTGCTGGCTGCCGTTCGAGCAGATGACGACCGAGAACGACCGGCTCTATTTCAGCGCCCACCCCGAATACCACATGTACCTGCACCCGGAGATGCCCAGCTACGAGAGCCTGATGGCCAAGCGCGACGCCGCCGTCGCCGCCCATCGGAACCTGCGCTTCGTCGGCGCCCACATGGCCAGCCTGGAATGGAACGTCGACCGGGTCGCCGCCTTCCTCGACGCCAACCCCAACGCCGTGGTCGAACTGGCCGCGCGCATGGCGCAGATTCAGTACCAGTCGGTCCGCGATTACGACCGGGTCCGCGACTTCTTCATCAAGTACCAGGACCGCATCCTTTACGGCACCGACCTGACGCTGAACCCCGACGAGGACGTGCAGGAATTCCGCCAGGTCGCGCATGAGTACTGGACCAACGACTGGAAATACCTGGCGACGGGCGAAAGCCGGCGCGTCGATGACATCGACGCCGATGCACGTGGACTTGCCCTGCCCAAGTCGGTGATCGACAAGATCTATTACACCAACGCCCGGCGCGAGTTCTTCCCCGCGCGCGCAGACTAACCGAAAGGTCGCCTGATGATCCGATCGCTCCTGGCGTCCGTCGCTGTCGGCGGCCTGCTCGCCTTCTCGTCCCCCGTCCTGGCCCAGACCGGTTCACAGGCGGATGTCCTGGCGGCGACGGGCCGTTGGTCCATCCCGGAGCGGTCACAGGCCCGGACCCCGCCTATGGGCTGGAACTCGTGGAACGCCTTCCGCACCGAGGTCGACGAGGCCAAGGTGCTCGGCGCCGCCCGGGCCATGGTCGACAGCGGCCTGTCGCGGCTGGGCTATACCTACGTCAACATCGACGACGGCTGGTGGCTGAAGCGGCGGCAGACGGACGGACGGCTCGAAATCCGAACCGGCATCTTCCCGTCGGCGGCGATCGAGGGCCAGGACTCCAGCTTCCGCCCCTATACGGATGCGATCCACGCCATGGGTCTGAAGGCCGGCATCTATACCGACATCGGCCGCAACGCCTGTTCCCAGGCCTATGACCTGCATTCCCCCAACCTGCCCGAAGGCACGACGGCGGAACGCGAGGTCGGTCTGCACGGCCATGTCGATCAGGACATCGGTCTGTATTTCCAGGAGTGGGGCTTCGACTACATCAAGGTCGACGCCTGCGGCATCAATGTCTACGGCCCCGAGACCGACATCGTGCGGGACTACGCCTACACGGGCGTAGAGCCGCTGATCGACCAGGCGGCGATCAACCGCACCGACATCGCCGCCGTGCGCGCCCTCTATGCCGAGGTGGCCCAGTCGCTGGCCATCCATAATCCCGATGGCGACTATATCCTGGCGCTCTGCAACTGGGGGTCGGCCGACGTGCGGACCTGGGGCAAGGACGTAGGCCACATGTGGCGCACCAGCGGCGACATCACCCCGACCTGGACGCGGATGCTGCACAATTTCGACAGCGCCTCGACCCGCGCCCTCTACGCCAAGCCGGGCGCGTGGAACGATCCCGATATCCTGTTCGTCGGCCATGGCGAGTTCGACGCCGACCACCTGACCGAGGCCAAGTCCCACTTCAGCCTGTGGGCCATGATCAATGCGCCCCTGCTGATCAGCTATGACTTGCGCCAGGCGCCGCAGAGCCTGATGGACATCTGGGGCAACGCCGACATCGTGCGGCTGAACCAGGACCCCGCCGGCAACCAGGCCGTCCTCGCCTACGCCTCCGACGACGTGCAGATCATCGTCAAGACCCTGTCGACCGGCAAGAAGGCCGTGGCCCTGTTCAACCGCGGCATGGGCGCGACCGACGTGACCCTGACGGCGGCGCAGCTGAAGTTCGCCGATGATGCGCCGGTCGCATTGCAGAACCTGTGGGACAAGACGGCGTCTGCCTTTACCGGCGAACAGACCTTCGCCCTGGAGCCGCGCCAGACCCTGGTGTTCGAGGCCTCGGGCGCCCGGTTGCTGGACGACGGCGTCTATCTGTCGGAGATCCCCGGCAGCGTAAACGTGGCGGCCGATGGCGTCATCGCGCCCGAGCCCGATCCAGTGGTTCACCGGATGCGCAACGCCTGGGGCGAGACGCGCGGCTCGGGCGAGCGGCCGACCTACACGGGCTGGGGCGGCGCTCAGGCCGATGCGACACCCTATGACCAGGCGCTGCGTGTCGGCGGCCAGGGCTTCGACACCGGCATCGGCATCCTGACCA
>Ga0247803_1000149_pt1 | contig 41913 bp, 67 predicted proteins | sample UWRJL014104B1_FD_180928 | JGI IMG/M metagenome (GOLD analysis project Ga0247803, IMG submission 180928) | Plant litter microbial communities from Arlington Agricultural Research Station in Wisconsin, United States - UWRJ-L014-104B-1 | ecosystem: Environmental > Terrestrial > Plant litter >... | reverse complement strand
CTACCATCTTTAAAATAAAGAAAACATTCACAATCTTCTTTAGGCAAATCCTCTTCTGAATGTATAGAAATCCAATTGTTGTTGGCTTCTATTCCGTCTAATTCTATAGGGCGCTTCCAATAACAGTACTTAGGGGAATAATTATCTAAAGTGTGAAGTTTTAGTCCTGATATTCCTCTTGAGTTTCCTGTTTCTCCAAATAACAATTTGAAATCAACCCACCCGTTTTCGTCAACGAAATTTTTTACTTTTTCCCAGTGTTCTCCATAAGCCTCTTCAATAGCTTTTTGTTTTGCGTTTTCCATTTTCTTGCTAATTATTAATTTTTTGTCAAGTTTTGTTTAGTCGTGTTGCCATTCTTCTTTCCCGCATTCTTTGCATTTCTCGTGAGGCTCATTTAAAGTACCCACAAATACAACGCATATTTTTATTGGTTCCATAATCGTTAATTTTTTTGATGTACCTCTCTAATCCTTATTGTTGAATAAAACCTCAAATACTTTATAATCTTCAAATTGAGAACCGCAATCACAAAAGTTTTGACTTTCGTTATTACAGCTTGAAGATGTACAATTTTCTGAATCATCTAACCACTCATAGAAATCATCAGATGTGTTTTCTAATAATTGTTTAACAGTTATCTCCATTTCTATGGTTTTCCCTTCATCATTTTTAAAAACTATTTTTACTTGTTCTTCTAATTTCATAATTTCTCCAATATAATTAGTTTTACATTTTCTTTGTTTTCTATTAGTGTGGTCATAGTTTGTCTATTATAAAATGAATTATATGATTTCCTCATTTCTTCATTAGCTTTTACTTTTCCAATGTCTTCTTTTGTTTCTTTCTTCCAGAGTTTTTGGAATTTAATAATCGCTTATTGTGTCGATGTATTATTATTTTCTTCAATAAGAATAAACACATCCAAAAGACTGTCATAAAAATTATTTTTATTCTCTTCCATTCTTATTCGTTTTTAAGTGTTATTGGTTCGGTGCATAGTTTGAAACAAATTTTACTTAAATTGTCTCTGCGTTCTCCAAAACTAAATCCTGTATCAATTTTAGATTGTATAAATACAGCTGAAAACTTATCATCTTTATGATTTCCATTGGTTCTGTAAATAGTTCCAGCTGAAGTTTCAACCAACTGCCCCTGCTTGCTCCAGTCTATTTCTTTTAAGTGGTCAGATTCGACTGCTTTAGATTCCGATTGGCTATCCTCAGTAGTACTTAGGGCAGGTTTTTGAAAGGTGTCGAATTCGACAGGTTTTATTTTTTTGTTTGCGAAACGATGTCTAAACTCATCCATTGATATTTCTTCTTGATTTTTATCATAATAATAAAAACCAAATTTACCATCGTGTCTTGAACCATTGTGTCCAAAATATAATCCATAAGCATAGGTTCCTATATCTGAGATTTCTTCTCCATAAGACTTAGCTATAAAAATGCATTCATTAGCTTTTTCCTGTGATGTTACTTTTACCTGAATATTTCTTATCGATGAGCTGTTATCGGTATTGCCGATATCAGGTTTTTTTAAAGTTATTGAATATTTATCTTTGAGTTGGTCAAGGCAAAAATCTTCAATACTTTCAAATGTTCCGCTTGGTCTATATTCAATTTTAGCAGATTTACCGACTTCTTCAGGGTTGCCCTGAATCGGTGCATCCTCTTTCAATACCCATTTCTTAAATTGATCGAAAGTTATTTCGGTGTATTCTTCTGTATTATATTTTTGACTGTGACCACAATTGTTTCCTGACATAAAACCGAAGTAACTACCAATTGTTACTTTATAAAACATATTATAAAATATACATTCATCATTGTGAAGGTATTTTTTTAAATATTCTTTATTTTCTTCAGTAACAGCTATACTCCACTTTTCAGGAAGTTCAGTCAATTCAACAACTACTTCCGTATTTTCAGAAATATGCTTTTCTATCTTTTCTACTCGATTGAGTAGTTTTTTATACTTTCCCATAATTATTTATTTTTTAATGATTCGTTTTCGCATTTGGATAAATTCATATCCTGGATTCTTTTTATAAGCTCGGATTCCGTTTCTCCATCTTTCAAATGGTACTTTTCAAGGATTGGCTTTATCTCGCTAATAGTCTGCTCCTTGAAGTCTGCATTTACGTTTACGTGGTATCTTTCTTTTTTACCTTCCGGGAATAATTTCCTTCTTGACATATTATTTAATTTTGCCCCCTTTTCAGAGGGCGTTTATAATTTACTCTTTTACCTCTGCAAACTCAACAACTTGTAATAGTGTTTTGAAATGGATTCTTTTTGGTTCGCTGTGAAATTTTACAGATATTATTCCTTTTTGCAAGAAGTAAATATTTTTTACGTCTTTAAATTTCATAATTAAATCGATTTGATCTTGTGCGTCTTGTATCATAATAAATAAGTGTTTTAATTATTATTCAAATATACGCCTTTTATTTAATTGTACACCTTTTTAATATGTTAAATTTTCAAGTCTTTTTATATGTGGTGGAAATTACGCCAGCAAATAGACATATATTTTATTTGTTTTTCAAAATAAATTCACTCCATTGTTCAGCCATTGCTTTTGCAATACCTTCAAAATGTCTTACTTCTATTTTTTTGGCGATCTTTTCCGCCTTTATTAAACCAATTACCTGCAAGTTTAGTGTTTTCAGGCTTAACTGTCTTAATTTGAAACTTCTGACCTCTTTTTGACCCACCCGTATTTGATGGTAAATACGAAGTATCTACATTTTCAATTATATCTGTAAATTTTAAGTCTGGCAAGCCTTTTAACCAAAGTCTGGTTTTTTTTGTAAAAGGATGTCCAAAATGGTAGGGTTGTATTTGCTGCGAATGTTTTGGTAAATCAAATATTTTACTTGAAACCGGATTCTCTACACAAATAAATTCTATAGGTGAATCTAAAAGTTGCATAAAAAGTTCTTTTCCTTTTAAACCTTTTTGATAACGATCTTGATTCAGAATTCCTTTTGGATATAAAAATCTTGCTCCAGCATTTGACAGATACGTACAAGGAGGGTGGAATATAGCTAAATCCCATTTATCAATAAATACGTAGTCTCCATTTTGAGTGTTAAATGCCCCAGCAGTTTTCACGTCTAAAATATCACCTACTATATGCCACTCAGGATGACCTCCTGAGCACTCTTGAACATCACTACTGTAAGCTTCAATTCCAAGTTTTCTGAATTCCAAACACACAGTCTGACTTTCTTCGCAACCAACTAATATTTTAAGTTTTTTCATAATATAAAAATCCCCATCAAGTCTTACCGCCAAGTAAAAGACCCAATAGGGATTAGTTTAAATTTTTAAATCTTGGCGGATTTTTGTGTTGTAAATATAATAATTTTATTTATAAATACCGATTTCAAGGTTGAATTTTTTACGAAACTCAACTCTTTCTTCGGTAGTAAAAATTCTATCTTGTAATTTTAAATATTTCAATATGCCTCTTGATTTCGATATTGCTATTTTAATTTCGTGAATATTTATATTAATCGATTTAAGGCTTTTTAACGAGTTCAAATATTCTAAATATACTTTACCATACAATTTAATAATTCCTTCCTGATACCTTATCGTATCGCCTGATTTCCACATATTGGAATGTTCTGATTGATTCCATATATTTTCAAGGTGGAATCTTAATGTTTGATTTGCTCCAACCGATATGTAATGCCCTGCGTTCCTTTTGCCTTCCATTGTACCTGTCGCTATGCAGGGATGACCTTTGTCAATTTCTCTGACAATAGCGTTAATTTCTTTTTGCAAGTCATTTTTCCAATCCGAAAGCGTTTTCAACTTCTCACGCAAAACTTTCGTTTCTTCCCTCGATTTCTTTTGCTTGCAAACTTTCACTTTGTCCATTGCTTTTTTAATCAGAAGGTTTTTCGATTCATTTCCTGCTTCCCGACATTCTGGATTGGATTCGCAATAGCGGTAGTTGAAAATCTTTGCTGTAAATTTGGTTCGGCATTTTTTGCAATTGTAAATCATAATTTATATACTTCTTTCATTCCCATTATTATTTTTGTTTCTCCTTTGTATCCTTTTTCAAAATGAAAATTACCCACACTAAAACCAAATGGAAAACCTATTAAATTACCACTTCCATAAATTATTACAGACTTAATTCCTCCATAGTCGTTTATCATATCCATAATAACTTGCCTTTGAAAGACTTTATTTGTTGGGACTAAAAAACTAACATTATCTGAATATTTAAAACTGTGCTCTAAAAATTCTAAAAATATAGAATAAGGAGGGTTTCCAATAATCCAATCTACTTTTTTTTCAAAATGTAAAAAATCACTTCCTTCTTTAAGTTCGCAATACAATTTATCTTCAGGAAGATAGTCATAAAAAGCTCCATCCCCTCTGCATGGATCTAAGCAAATACCATAGGGATTTAGGTTTTTAATAATGCCTTGACTTATGTTTCTTGGCGTATAAACCACGTCTCCATCTAAAATATTTGCTTCAAATAATTTTAGTATATCATTCATTTTTTCATCTTTTTAAAATGCCGAATTCGATATAGTCTATCTTATCGGAAAGTGTTAGTATTTCTTTGTCGTAATCTTCTGTTTTGTCAATGCATCTTTTTACCTTGAGGGCGTTTAATCTTGTCTTTAGTTCGGATAGGGTGTCAGGTTGTTTTTTTGCCATTGTTTTGTCTTCTGAATATTACGCTCGATATTGCCAAAACATTGTTTGAGGGTTTATTTACCTGTCCCCTGATGTGTTTTCTTGCCCATTCCGAAACGTGCAATTCTGTTCTTATAAAATTAAGCAATCTTTCTTCTTCTGTCATAATTTTTTGTTTTAAAATGGAATATTTTCATCTTCTTCATAAGGTTCTCCAAATGCATCTTTTGCATCAATCTTTGGCAATTCTTTTAATTCCTGCTGAGGTTCTATAAATTCATCTATAAGGCAATGGGTTGGCGGTTGAGTGCCTAATTCATAATAACGTCCGCTTGGCAAGTGGTATTCGAATTCCTGAGAACCCCCTATTTCTCCTTGAAATTTCATTTTTGTCTTTAGGTTTTCGAAAACTGTCTTTGCGTCGCTTTCCTCATTCCCGAAATAACGGTAAACGCTAAACCCATCGTGCGTCTGGTTTCTGAAATCAGAACTTCCAGAAACATCGTAAAGGGTTGGGGAGTTATAAAAACCATCAGAACCCTTTTGCATTTTTGTAGGGTGTGCAACCAAGAAAATTATGACATTGTGCATTTGGCTAAACATCGTTAATTTTGTCAGAACCTCGTTTATCTGGTCAAGCTTGTTTCCTTTTTTGTCGAATCCCAATTTATTGAATGCGTCAATAACAAAGATATCAATCCCGTAATTAAACATCTGCTCCTTGAATTTTTCAAATAGCCAATCCCAAGTTGGAAATTCCCCGTTTTCCGTGCCCGTTAGATATATTTTTTCTTCAGCCCATTCTTGGTAACGTGAAATATCCTCTTTGGAAATTCTGGGACATCCTGGATTATCGTAAAAGAAATTCTTTGCAAAAACCTTTTCAATGAATGTGGTGTGGTGCAACTCGAAAGGATGATGTTCCGGACTGAAAAAAGATGCTTTCATATTGTAATCTTTTATCAGGTTCAAGACATACCACTCCGTGAAATTTGACTTCCCGTGTGATGGTATTCCAGTTCCGGTAACCAAATGTCCCCTCATAACCGAAAACACATTTTTAAGATTACCGAAGCAATGATGTTTCGGGTAAATTGTTTCCGGCATACCGTTTTCGTAAAGGTTTATTATCCCATCTATTACGTCAGATACCTTGAAAGTTCCGGAAACTGGGTATTTTTGTGTCTTGTATGCGGTTTTTTCAAGAACACCATTTATCAAGTCATCGTTTGCGTCTTTTCCATCAAACAATACCCTTTCGCATCTGTACCTTCCTAGTCGCTGCGCAATCTTTTCAGCAACCTCATTTCCTTTTTCGTCATTGTCGGTGGCCACATAAAACCTCTTAACGTCTTTGATATACTTTTCAGAATTCAGCCAGTAATTGTCATTGTCGTTTGCCCCGTTCGGAACTGAAATTACATTTTTAATTCCAATCTCGTAAAATGCAAGAACATCAAATTCTCCCTCGACTATGTAGCATTCATCTTGACCGATTATTGAATTTATGTTGTAAAATATTGACTTGGCATTTTTACTCTGCGTAAATGATTTTCCTTTGCCCCTGTATTTTTTATTGACAACGGTATCCCCCTCGAAATAGTTGAAAACCAAATTATCTACTTCTGAATTTAATTTAGGCTGGTAAAATGTTTCTTGGGTTATTCCCAAATTAATCAATGTGCTTTGGCTTATTTTTCTTGCCTCGCATCCCTTCACGAAAATATCCGAAATGTTCGTGTAATTTTTCCAAGTCTGAACAGGCAAAGTGTAATCTGTTTTTTCAATTGACCTTTCAATGCTGTCACGAAAAAACAATCCCTCGCAATGAAAACACTTTCCTACACCTGAATTAAAATTTATGTAAAGTGATTTGTCTGTTTTGTTTTTTCTTTCATCGGTACAAATTGGACATTTTACTTTTGCAGTTCCCGAAACCTTATTCGTTTGAATTAAATTCCAATCGTGTATATTTTTCATTGTAAAATATCTCTTTTTGCCGGATGACTATTTTTTTTAATCGGCTTATCTTGTTTGTTTAGCCAATTTATAAAATGAGTGCAATATTCAGTTTTATTGTTTTTAAAATCAAACTGAACATTCAGCATATCGTTATATGATTTTAGAAAATTTTTAACCATTTCAACGTTTAGTTTTTTCAAAGACTGCATAGCTGTACTTTCTATCCATTGTTCAGAAATTGAAAGTTCAAAATAAATTAAATCATTTTTAGTTGGTTTATTTTCTATTTCTGTTTTAGTTTCTTTTTCTTTTATATTTCCTTTCTTTTCTATTTGGTTCACTATAGGCTTATCATTATTTTCAAAAAGGCTTTCAATAGGCTTCACTATAGGCTTCTTTGGAGGCTTACTTTTTACCCCTCCTTTTGCTCCGCCTCGAACTAAATTTAACCTACTTTCGCAACTTGGAATAAACAATAATTCGCCTTTAATTTCGGTCAATCCAAGAATTGACAATTTTCCTAAAATTGATTTTAAATCATCTATGCTTACGGCAAATTTTCTGCTCCAAACATCTAACTTAATTTCAGTCTTATTGTCGTTAAGCATAGCTAAATCTATCAATTCACGGTATAATCCACGTTCTGACAAATTAAGCTCAAAAACGCTTTCAGAATTACCCCAGTCTTTTGGATACCAAGTGTATCCAAGCTTAGACATCTTGCACCCCACTTTCTAAAAAAGATATTTGTTTTTTCAATTCTCTGTGAAACTTAATAGCTGTTTCTCTGTTTAATTGAATTACATTAGGATAACCATTTTGGTTAAAATTTGGATCAAAAATAGTTATTGATACTTTATTTTGCATATTGGCAAAAACCTCTAACTGATTTTCTTCTGTTGAAGTATTAACAGAACCTTTAAAAATAATGCTGACATCTGCCATAATTTGTGAATGTTTATTTTAAAACAAACAAAATAATAAGTTTAAAAAAAGAAGTGCTACAAGTCAAAAGCTTCTCACGGTCTTTATCATTGTAGCACTTATGCTATACTGTTGCTTAGTATTTTGTGAGAAGTAAGCATTAAACAAATTTACGATAATATTCCTAAATAACAACTAAAGCATATAATTTATTTTGCTTTCGTAGATGTGGAAGGTTTCGGTTACGTAAATTACCGTGTAAAGGCTTTTCTTTGTCTTCATTAGCCTAATCCTTTCCATCCTAATCCTGTTGGCATCCTCCAATGTGTAAAGGCTTGAGTTAAAGCTACCACTTGACGTCTGTATTCCTAATTTTTTTGCTATTATGTTTACATAAGATCTTGTTATCTGCAGGTCGTTGGCTATTGTTTCGGAGCTTACCGTAAAAATTTTGTTCTGTTTCATAATTAAAAATATTGGTTTACATTTTCGATAATATCCTCACGATCAAAATTAAAGCATCTGACAATACTATCAATTACACGATTGTATAGTTCTGAAAACTCTGTTTCGTCCATATTAGCAAACGAAATGCTTTTCGCTTCCTTGATTTCCTCCCCGTGGATTCCGTATCTTAAATCGTAAAATCCTGATTCTATAATCAAGTCCTTTCGTAAATATTCAATGTTGTTATATTGCTCCTGATTTTGGTAAAGCATATTCACCAATGCAAAAAACTTTTTATGAAATTTATAATTTCTTGGTTTGGAATACTTAAAAACAAAAGGCTCGTTTAAAGTTATCTTTTTCGCATTTTCATAGTCACTATCATATGCGGGTTTAAACGAGCCGTTAAGTTGCTTAATTAGCGTAATTTCCATTAAAGCTTGTCTATTTCTGATTTGCTCCATTTCTTGAAAGCTTCAAACTTTTCTAATATAAGTTTAGAAGTTTCATTATTCACATCCGTATTTGGAATTGCAAAAGATTCTACCCAAACATTTAATTGTTTTTTGATTGGTGCTTTGGCTAGTTTTTCAGCTTCTTTTTTTGCTAAAAATTCAGCTTTTTGTTTAGATTCTTTTTGAAGTCTGATTTCATTTTCGGCTTTTTCCCTTGCTTCACGTTCGTGTTTTAGTTTTCTTTGGTTTTCGGCTTCAAGAGCTTCTGCCTTTATCTTTTCTTCAGCAATTTCTCTTTGTCTTTGGCGTTCTTTTTCGTCGGCGATTGCTTTTAATTCAGCTTCTTTTTTTGCCTGTTCTTCACGAAGTTTTGCTTCTTTTTCAGCTTGCAATTTTCTTTCCTCAGCCAATTCTTTTTCCCTTGCTTCAGCTTCAGCTTTTAGTTTTAAGTTTTCTGCTTCAATTGCTTTTTGTCTTTCGATTTCAGCCAGTCTTTCATTTTCTATTCGTAAGTTTTCGGCTTCAAGCTCTTTTTGTTCATTTTCAAAACGTGTTTTTTTACCTAAAACATAATCGTCAAAGTCTTCGTCTGTCATTGCCGAAAAATCCATATTTTCTGCATCCTCAACAAATGATTTTATTTTTTCAATTCTTGAAAAATTAAGCAATCTTGCTTTTTCTTTTTCTTGGTTTTCAAAGAACTTTTCTGCTTCCAGAAGTTTAGATTCCATTTCCTCATTTACCAAGATCTCTTTGTTTTTAACCGCATCGACAAAACGACCTCCAGCAAGATAAAAAGCCTTGTTGTTTTTATGCCATTTTTCAATTCCTTGAGTTCTGTTTTTTACGATTTTCAAACGAAGCTCTTTGAATATTGGCAATGTTTCGGTTGTTATGTCTAAACCTATAACATCGGCATAAGCGTCTTTTAATACTTCTCTTTCCGATAAAGTTGTCGACAAACCGCTAGTCATTTCTTTTGCTTTTTCCACTTCCAAACCAAACAAGTCTGGTTTTATTTCTTCTGTAAATTCGATTGGTGTAAAATCCTGTGGCTTTTCGTGTGAATCCCATTCTACTTGTTCTAATGCTAGATTTTTAGTTGCTCCCATAATAATTTTAATTAATTTTTTGTTAGTTTATTTTTTAATTCCGTTACGTAATTTTTGTAAAGTACTTGGTCTGATTTTTCAAGTGACTTGTAATTTTCTCCCAATTCCTCAACTGTTTTTGAATTATCAAGTCTCGACTGAATTTCCAATCTTCTGAAGCTTTCCTCTTCAGCCTTTTTAGATTCTTCCAATTCTTTTTTCTTAATCTCAGGATCCTTAAATTCCTCTTTCATTTCCTCAACGTATCTTACATCATCGAATTTGCCCATAAAAATATCCGCATTGAACCCAAGCTTTGAAATGGCTTTTGTGAGAGCATCAGTTTCTATTTTCTTAGCAAAATTATCGTCAACTTTTGTTTTTGCGTTGTCCATAAACAATTTTATAGAGTTTATGATTGGAAATTCCCCTTCTGGATAAAAGAATGTTGCTTTAAAAACAACCAAATCTAGTCTTTCTACTAATGAATAATCAAGTTCTATATTTTTAAATCCCCAGGTTTTACCATAAGAACCGAACTTTTCAGTAACATTCATTATCTGATATTGAGGAGAAATTGATGTTATTTTATTTCCACCCACATTCGCTGGTTTCGTATATGATGGATTGGTTTTTTCCACCAGTTTCCATAACTTTAAATTATCTTCCATTACAATCTATTTATTTTAGTTGCCAAACAATGTTTTAAATGCAAATATTCATTTTCCTGATCTTCTTTCATACCAACGCCTGTAGACCAAATGCCCTCCTTTGCTTCTCTTATTTGCATTTCTTTTAGAATCCACTTGATTGCATCGTGTTGTTTTTTAAATTCCTTGATTTGAGATTCCAATGACTGAATCTTAAGCTCTTCGGGTGTCAGTTCCTTTTCGTCGTAAACCTCGATTTGGTTTGCAGGGTGCAATGGGTTTTCGATTCCTGTTGTTTGATCGTCGTATCCGTTCATAATTTTTTATCATTTAATTTTATTAACTCTTTTAAAATAAAAAACAAAGTAATAAGCAACGCAGCAAACATTGTTTTAGACTCTTGATTTTGTGTTTTTTCTATAAAAAAAGTAAACAAACAGATTATAATAACATATATATAATATCTTTTCATAATCAATATTCTTTATTAAGGTTAGACAATGGCTTGTCGAAAGCTTGGTCGTACGGTCTTCTGCTTTCCAAAGATTTCTTAAGCCTTGCGTTTTCCTTTTCCAATGCCTCTACACGGCATATTAAATAAAATTCGTTGTCTGTTGGTTTCATAATTTAGTTTGTTTTAGTAATTCTTTAAATTCTTCGAGTGTTATTTCTTCGTATGAACAATAATTTTCTTTAATCCCATTAAATCTTTTAAGAGATTTGTGACTGTATAAATAAAAAGGAAGACTTAAATTAAAAACAAAATTGCCTAGTTTAAATCTATATTTATTGCAAATGTTTATTACTTCTTTCTTTGTTTCTTCATCGTTGATGAACACCACCTTATTTTCAAATTTTTTCATAACTATACTATTTTTACGTTTTTCAATTCAATATACATTCCGTATTCCCAGCCTTGCAAATCGACTGATTCTATACCGAGCCTTTTTGCATACTTGCTTATTTTTCTCAATCCGTTTGGGGAATTGTACTCCTTGCTGATGTTACCTTGAGATTCTTTTACCTCTTTTGCGAAATTAGATTGTGTCTTGTATTTAGAATCAATCCAGTTCTGAAATGTTGTTTTTTGTTCTGCCATAGTTTTTAATTATTTGCCCCGTTTCGGTAGGGGAGTTACCGTTTTACTCATTTATGTTTTTATTTTTTTTAATCATCGAATAGCCAGGCCTGAAGCGAACGGAGTTTTTTGCCTCCGTTATCGGTAGGAGGCTTTACCGTTTTATTTGTAAAATATAATATAATCGTGCAATCCTTTTATTTTGGTACAAGTGTAACCGGTTTTTATTTTTTTACCTTCATCAACTAATTGTCTTATTTTTTCCTTTACACCATTGTTAGGCAATCCTCTAGAACTAATCCATTTCCAATTGTTAAAAATAGCATTATTGCCGTTATAGTATTTATAAAACATTCTTTCGTATAAACTATATACAATAATTTCTTTGTCAAAATTAATACTCAAGAACTCTGTGGATAATTTTATTTTTTCTTTAGGAATATTCAACTTAATAGAATCTCTAAGTTTTTTTAAACTTTTGTTTCGTAAAGAATTTAAAGTTTCCTCATTTAGTTCAGACACTCTTATTTTAAATTCCATAATATTGTGTTTTAATGTTTTGTTATCTGTGTACAAATATATAATATATTTGAATAGTACAATACATAAATATGTTAAAGTTTTAAAAATAAAAACCCCACTCTCTCGAATGGGTTCAATTCAACCAAAAAAATATTATGAAAGACTAAAGTTAAGCTATTTAACTGAAACTACAATACCGAAAATCAAAGCCAATGCGGTTGTTATCTTCCAAAACGTATTTCCTGCCTTTTTACGGCTCAAATCGTCTTCAAGGTTGCTTATAATCTTGTCCGAGTTTGAAAGCCTTAAATCCTTTGATTTTACCAATGATTCGTAGGTTTCAATCTGTCCGTTGAGGTTTTCGGTTTCAAGTTCCTTATTTTGTATTATTTCGGATTGGGTGTTAAGCTGAAGTTCCAAATTAACGACTTGCTTTTCGAGGTAGTCCTTTTCGACCAAATCTTTCAAGACAAGCCTTGCCGTTTCAATTGGAAGTTCTATCTTGGTGGTATCTTTTTGCGAATGCATCAAGTACGGAAGCATAATCATAGCTGTCAATAGTGTTCTTTTTAGCATCTTTTTCTATTGTTATGGTTTTGTATTCTGTTTTTTGGTTTGATAGTTTAGATTGTAAGGCTGTATTATTAGTTTTAAGGCGATTTATTGAATCTTTCAATACTATTATTGACTGATCGTATTTTCGTTCGTTAGAAAGCAGTATTTCGTTTTCTGATTTTAGTTTTGAATTTTCTTTTGAATCTGAACTTCCGAAAGTCAAAAACAATATGTAAATTGACATCGCTAACCAAACCCAAAAATAAGGTTTTGAAGTGTCTATTGAAAATGTGAATTTCTTTTTCATTCGTTCCAAGTATTAGTAGTTAATTTTATTAGCTTAACCTTTTTTCCAAGTTTTTTAGCCAATGCCACTACGTGATTAGTTCCGTTAGAATTATTAAGCTGGAATGCAATCATTTTATCGCATTCATTGGCTATCAATTCATTTCTTTTCAAAGGAGCTATTTTGCCTTCATATTTTTGATAATCAGGAAGAAATTCTAAATAACCCAGCTTATTATATTTGGCATAATCTTTAGCCATTGAATCAACTCCTAAAGCACCACCGCTAACGATAATCAAGTTACTCTTGTCTGTATCTTTTAATATCTCATCTACTTTTGACGAAAACATAGCATAATTTACAAACCTTCTACTTCCTACTATTGCTATTTTCATTGGCTTATTATTTCAATAGACTCTTTAATATAAAAAGGCAAATTACTTAACGCAGTATCTCCTGACAAACCAAACTTCCAAAATTCTGCAACATAATCTTCAATAAAACCTTTATCTATAAATCTTTCTATTTCAATGCCAAAATATTTTTCAATATTGTCAAGTTTATTGTTTATTTCCTGACATATCTCATATTCTTCTTTGTACTCAAAATGATCCAACATAAGCACAAGTAGTTTGTACCCAAACTTTAAGTTAACGGCATCAATTTTATTTTTTAATTCCATCTTTAATTTTTTTATTAAAATTAGGTACTCTTCTGCTTGTAGTATCTTTTAAAAGATAAAGCATATAAAAATAAAAAAGCACACACAAACCCATAAAAATTTTTAAAATAATATCTACCATATCTAAGTTATTGTTTAAATCGAAAAACTCCCAATACCAGCGGTGGTAGTCGCATAGCATTGAGAGTTCTCATTAATTTTGTTTCGGCTACCACTCCGTAAAGCAAATCTAATACAAATTACGGGTCAATCCAAATTTATTTTTAAAGGTATTTTTGTTAAACTTTAATTTACGCCTTTCGGATCTGTTAAAAGGCGTGTTTTCTTGCAGGTAGAAGTTACTTTTCATTCATATTATTTTTAGCATTAGTAATTATTTTCTTTGACACCTCAATAACCGCAATTATAAAGTCCTTAAATTGAAATCCAAGTAAGCATCCTGATAAAAAAATTATTGTATTCATAATCTTAAGTTTAAAAGTTTATAAAATATACTTAAATTATAATCTTCTTATTTAAGTTTTTTGGTGTTTTCTTAAATAATGAACCGTTCGGTATTTCCGTACGGTTGAATATTACCATTTTAAAGTTCTTTGTTAATTAATATTAAACAATCTATAATATCCATTTCTAAAGTAACCGTTATTAAATTATAACCCAATTTAACAGCTAATTCTTTTTTATTTTTGTCTATTTTGATTTGTTTACTTGATATTGAGTGATGCGGTTCATTATATTCAAATAATATTTTTTCTCCTATGAAAGCATCGTAAACAAAATCTGAAAATCTTTTCTGAAAAACAAAATCAACACCTTTATTATCATAGTATTTTTTAATAAGTGATAATGTTGTTATTTCATTTCTAATATGAAATGATTTATTTATTTTAAAATTAGAGCATAATTCACGTATTAATATTTCCGATTCGGAATCTAAATAATAATCTATTATTTTTCTTTCAGATTTAGAACCTATTTTGACAGTTTTTAAGGTTTTGATTATTCTCCCAGAATTAAATCCGTTGTTTATAAAGTTTAACGCTCTTTTAATAACTCCCTCAAAATTACGCCATTCTTTATAATCTAATTCTTTTTGTAAGCTTCTTGCAGTCATAAAATATTAATTAAAAAGGTAATAAAAAAGCCTTGACAAATCAATGCAAGGCTTCTTTTGTTTGTTTATAAATTAGGATTTGAACCTAAACTCCTTCTGCACAAGAGCCGAACTCTTTCGGAATGCAGACGCCATCACCACTCAGCCAAAATAAACTTATGCGAATATACAAAAACATTCCAAATAAAAAAACCGATTTCTCCTTTTTACAGGGAATCGGTTTTAAAACTAAACTTATTATATTGGATTGGTCAAAGATAGTTATTTTAATTCGAAATGTGCCGGGTCAAAAAGGCTTTTAAAATCCCCTCCCCAAGTTATCTGAATTCCTAAGCATTTTGCAACCGCTTTTATATGAACTTGAAGTATTTTAAGCTTTTCAACAGGTTCATTTCCTTGTGTCTGAACTTTGCCATTGTAAAAAGGAAATATGTCAACAGCGTGTCCGTATCCATCTGATTTTAATTGATGATTTGATTTTGTATTTACTCCATCAGCTTTAGTAACCCTTGTCATTTTTCCAGTATTTGGATTTACCTTTGTTCTTCCATAACTGTAAAGTTCCTTTTGATATTCTGTGGTTCTTACTCCTTGAACAACAGTAAAGTCAATTGGCGTGTCTTTTATTGCTTCAGTCATTAATTTTACCATATTAGGATGAACACCTTTCAAAGTGTCTAAACTTCTTTGCGAAAACTTTCCCATAATTATCTGTTTTTATTTTTTATAGTGTCTTTGCTAACTCCAAAAGTGACATTGAATTTGTTTTTTGTCAATCGATAATCCGCTTCAATCACTTTATCTTTTTTCACTTCATCGATTATCTTTATGTCAGGAGTAGATCCCGTGACCAGGCTTCCCAAAAATATAGTTCCTAATATCCAGCTAAGGTTTTTCATAATTATTTATTTTTCATCATTGAGATAACGATTAATGCGCTGTCCCTTTGTCGTTCCGCATTTATTCTGTCCGAATCCTTAATTTCATATTTAGATATCTGTATTCTCATTCTCTCCGTTTCTTCTGATTTAATCGTGTTCAATTCCTTGTTGCAGTTGCTCATTTCATTCTTAAAGTCATTGGCAACTATCTTGCTTTCTACCCTATAATTTACGTACTGATAAATCAGCAATCCGACCAATGAAAATATAAAAAAGTTTTTTCTTAAGTTGGATTTTTCCAATTCTGTTTTTCTACTCCACCATCTGTCAAACCTCAGCCATTCGCTTAAAGTGCTTTTTAATACATTTGCGTACTTGAGGATATCCATTTTTTTAATTTAGTTAAGCAGTCCCTTGTGTTTTTGCATTTTTTCCTGAGCCAATTAATCGCCCTGACACTCAAAATCACATCGTAGAAAATAAATACAAAAGTTGTGATTGTCCAGAAAATGCTTTGCCAACTAAATAAAATCTCATTCATCTTTAGGTCTTTTAAATTTAAGAACCAAGATAACCAAAATTATGACTGTAAATATTATAAAAGGCTTTGAATATTGTGTTATATAATTCGTATAATCGTTTGCAAGAATCACATCAATGTCGTAAGCCGTCTTCTTTGGGTTGCTGAATTTTATGGAGCAAATCCTGAATGCAGAAAATACGTCCAGGATGCAAGCAGACAATATCGTTGCATAGCATATTTTTGGATATATGCTGAATTTTTTAACGTCCTGATAAACGTATAAAACAAAAAAAAAGGCTTCCAAAGAAAATAACACTTCGGAAACCCTGTAATAAAATAACTCCTGAAACGACAACGTCCATCCTAAAATATAAAAAACAGGCAGTAAGGCTATGATAAGCTCTTTTCTTGGTATGTTGTCGAATTGTTTCATTATACTGGTCTTTTAGGTCTTGGCAATCCTGAATCCGGCTTACCATCTACTTCCATAAAAACTTCATAATCATTATCTTCTAATTTGACAGCAATGTCATTTAGTAATGTGTAATCTGAAGCATCGGGTGTTTCGTTCAATCTGATTTCTGCAATCTTACCAGCCATAATAATTGATTTAAGTTAAATGCAAATATAAAATAAAAAAACCATCGGTTAGGATGGTTTGTGTTTAAATTTATAACATATCTTCCAATTCCATTATAGCTGATGTATAAGCAGAACAATAATGCAAAAACATTTTTCTTTTAGTTTTATCTGGATAATTCTTAGATAATTCAAAAGACCTTTTATTCATTTCTTCTATTCTTTTAATTGCTTTTTTTAATTTCTCATTATTTTCCATAAAACACATAAGTTAAGATTAATATTCCAATAACCGCTATTGCGATTCCCAAGCGTTTCATTGTAGATTCCGCTAGCTTGTCAAGTTCCTTGTTTAGCATAATAATTCGGGGTTTTCGTGAATGTTTCCGATAACAGTAAGAGAATGATTATAGTAGTTTTTAAGGTATATTTTATCTTCCTCAGAACCTCCTACAGGAAACATATCGAAACCAGCATCACCAAATGTTATTATTCTTTTATCAGATACACCACCTTTCATTTCCACCTTACTTTTTAAAATATCATTCTCGTAAATTTCTACTTCATTTTTGTCTTTCAATCCCGTAAACTCTCCAACTGTTTTAGGGTGTATAGGATATATTGTGTGTCCTGAATGTATTTTGTGAATTCCTTCTTCAACAAAATAATATCCGTAAACCCAATTTCCGTTAATTGTATTCTTTGCCCTAAATTTAATTTCTCTCATAACACTTAATTTTTTAATTGAACATAAATAAACCAAACAAAAAACACAACTGAAATAATTATTATCAAGTCCTTGAATAGCTGACAACGTGCGTATTTCTTTAGTTTGTCGTTCATAGTTGGGTTGCTTCTTTCATTAGTTTTCTTATTTTTTCTTTATAAAATTCTATTTCACTTTCAGAAGATAGGCATTGTTCTATTTCAAACAATAAATCCAATAATTCCGGTGCTTTTGAAATTAACAAGGCATTATAAATCCATTGTTCCCCATTTAGAACTCCGTGTTCTTGAGCAATTCCGTACTCATTGCAATCTACTATGGTGTTGTGTTTTTCGTTTAACAACCAAACTCCCTGTGTCCCTTTGAAATAACTCATAACTCACGTTGTTTAAGCATTGCGTCTGCAACTTTATAACTCGATCTCGCTAAGGCATCAAAACAGCTACTGTCCTGTATATCTTTAATGGTTACAATTTCCATTAATTCAGGACTTGTTAAAGAAGCTTGCATTGCAGAATTAGCGAAATAATCTCTTAATGTCATTTCTGATTTTCTTATTTTTTTTTCGTTGTGTTTTTCTTCCATAACTATTTTATTTTAGGTGTTTCGTATTCCTTTATAATTGTGTCGATCTTGTTTTCGATCTCTTCCAATTTCGATGCAGGAACAAATTTCACAATTCTGACTGTTTTTTGACCGTATTTTAATGGTCTGCCTGCTTTATTTTCGTTCGCCATAGTTTTTTTTTACTTATGCCCCGTTTCGGTCGGGTTGTTACCGTTTTATTGAATCCAAGCCAAATAATCTTTTTGCGTTTTTAAATCTTTTACGATCTCACTTTCGTATTTGTCAAAAATATAAGCAAGAACCGAAACACCGCAACATCTGTTTATAACTTCAATTGCTTTTTCTTTAGTATAATTTTCAATAACTACACCGTTATTAAAAAGCTTTGATTTTAAAGAGTTTAAAACTCTTAAGTCTTTAGCAATAATATTTTCCATTTTCAATATCCGATTTAGTTTCGTTAGCTAATTTTAAAAGGTTTTCATATCTCGAAATTTCTTCGCCTTTTTCTTCATAACCGTATTCGTTTTTAATAGCCGTTTTTTCAGAAATCAATCTTGTATAAAGTAATATTTCTCTATTGTTTTCAGAAATTAAATTTTGAAGTCTTGATTTTGAAAGTTTCATAATATTGTGTTTTAATGTTGTGTTACTATCTGAGTACAAATATATGCAACTTAATTAATTAAATACAACTTAAATATAAACTTTAACATATTAAAACAAAAAACCTCCCGATTAAAGGAGGTTTAGATTATTTCTTGCTTAGGTCGGAAATGGTCTCGTCTTTCGTATTGGAGGATTTGGAACTCCCGAAGAGATAACCCACCACTATCAACATAAGATTGTTTATCTGCTGTGATTCGCTTTCTGATACTTCGACAAAGGAAATGATTACATATCCCCCTGCTATGACTATAACAGCTATAACATTCTGTATCTTGAATTGATTCAGAAATCTCATATCAATATGTTTTTTCCTGCGAGGCGTTCAATACAACGCTTGCAGTTCCGCTAATAGCACTTCTTATCCTAACCAATGCGTTTGCAGGAACAGAACCGCTTAAAACACCTGTCTGTGCATTTGTGAGCTGAACCGAAACCGCCAATGCAACCGAGTTGGTATTCCCATTTTGCGAAACAATATTCCAAGTGCTTCCTGCATTCGTAGAATATTCAAGAAATGCCATTGCGGAACTTGAACCCACTAATAACGGATTGGTAGCAGAGCAAGTCACGGTATAGAAAACATCTGCATTTTTGGTGGTTGAAATTGTGAAATTGGTGTTCAATGTTCGAGTAGGTGCAGTTATCGTAACGGTGTTTAATGGCAATACCACGCTATTTGACAAGCTTAAACTCAATGTGCTACCTACCAGTGACAACGACTGTATCTCGTTGGTTGTGCTTCCGTCGATTTCTGCGCTTAACTTTCCATTTAGTGCCGTTTGCGTTGCAGTTGAAATAGGCTTGTTTAAATCGCTGGTGTTGTCAACGTTTGACAATCCGACATCTGTTTTTGTAGGCACATAGCTTATTGGTTTGTAATACGTGTCGTTTTCTGCCTTTGTCCTTAGATCAGGTTTTGAGGTTATTTCTGTCCAAGTCGGGACGTATGCAGTTGGCTTGTATCTTAAATCCCCTATAGACTTTACCGTGTCATTTAATCCTGAAACGTTAAAGGTTTTCAATCTCAAAGCGTCCATAGAGGCAACGTAAAACCGATTATCCGTCGGTGGGACTGTGTAAACGAAATTGTTTGGAGAAACGCTCAAATGCACGTTCTGAACTGGCAATAATCTGTTAGAAACCTGAGCCTGAATATTGAAGGAAGTCAATATCAAAAAAATAAATAATTTGTTTTTCATTATGTTTGGTTTTAAATTTACAAAACGATCCAGTTCACCCCATCCGAATAAAGGTTTACAGATTCCCCGACTGAAGCGACATAAGTAGGTGATGCACTACCACTTTCCCAAATCTGACTGCCGGTTGAGGATATGGTCAAGACACCGCTACCCTTGTGAGTGCAGACTATCCTGTTCATTACGTTTGTGGTTGCGTCAGGGAGTTGCCAAGTTGCGCCTGTTCCCGTGTGCTGGTAATAGTTTGTCCTTGCGGTTGTGGCTAGATTTAACGTTGCTGCCAATGAATTTACGTTGGCTACAATCTGCCCTAATGCTGCAGCTTGGTTTGATGCGGTTGCGTTTGCCAATTGAACTGCCCCTCCAAATATCCCATTTCCTCCAATTTCTTGAAAACATATATCTACTGCATTTCCTAATATATCAACACCCTGAATAGATGGCTTACCGTATATATTTCCTATTGCGAAATAATCCGTTCCTCCTGCTCCACCGACAGCAAAAGGAAAAAAATCTGCATCACTCTTTATGACAAGACTTCCATTTTTTGTCTGGTTGCCATTCTCAAGCAGCGGCCTGTTGTAACCCGTGCAATCTTCCAAAGAAATACCAGTTTCCCAATAAGCGTAAGTGTTTGGGTCGACAGTCAAGTTGGAACAATTGACAAGCCTAACGGCTGGATTAGAATTAGTATAACCTCTATTATTGAATGAGTTGCCTACAATTGTCATTATATCTAAATCCTCCGCATAAATGCAATTTCCTGTAATACTGTTGGCAACCGGAAAGAATTGATTTCCTGTTATTACGACTTGTCCGAATGCCTTGTCAACATCGTGTCTAATTCTAACACCATATTGATTGAATCCTTCAAAAGAGTTATTTGCTAATAATAAAATAGATGTAGAACCAGTTATAAACACATCAATAGGAATTCCTACCCTTGTTAAATTAGAAGGATTTATTTTGGTATTGCTGATTTTCAGACCACCAGAACTTTCATACCTTATACCTGTAACTCCATCTTTATCTGTGATTATATTACAACCCGTAATAGATGTATCTCCCGTGTCTGTAAATCCTGGTACATCAGTATCATTGTGGATGTATATTCCTGTGTTTTTCGGGTAGAAAAAATTACTATTTGATATTGCCCATCTTGTACCTTGATATATTTCAAGATTAGTATAAAATCCTTTAACCTGAAGATTGTCTGCAACAAAAGAACCTGCATTTAATAATCTTACTCCAACACCTGCTGTGGGTTCGTTTACGCTATTGTTCCAAAATGCAATGTCCTTGAATGAAACTCCATAAGAATTGGAAACCAATAAATCTTGTGTGCTACTATTCGAAATTATTACGCTTCCGATAGGCTCAAACTCAGATCCTGTTGGAGTGTCTATATTTAACCCTAAACTCGGAACACCATCACCTCTAAATATTATTTGCTCATTAACATTAAGTTGTGTAGCTAAGTATTTACCAGCAGGAAAATATAGAGTTGCTCCTTGATTGTTTATACTGTCAATTGCATCTTGAATAGATTCCGTGTCATCAGTGATTCCGTCCCCTTTTGCCCCAAACCATTTTACGCTTACAAAAGCAACATCGCTTAACTGCGCAAATGCATTTCTGTCTGCTTGCTTGTCGAATTCTTCTGAACCAACTATACCCTTTTCCCCTGTTCCAAAAGTAAATAACCCATTAGGAGTTAGTAAATTCAATGCACCTCCTATTTCGTTAAAACCATCATCAGTAAAAAAATTATGGTATAAGTTTCCAGCAGCGTTAGATATTCCAATATTATCAGTATCTGAAAACTCCAAATTTCCAGTAATAGGTCTTCCCTCTTCTGTTCCTGACAATGGGATAAACTCCCCAACAATAGAAAAATTAGTGCTTTTCAATTTACACAATCCTTCCGATTCGTACATTTTAAAAGTAGCGATTCCATCAGGTGGAATTGTCAATGATTTTTCAAATGCGTATAATGAAGATGTCGGTGTACCTGCATCAACAATTAAATCAGTTACCTTTTCATTGCAAATCAATATCTCTTTTCCGTTGTATGGGTAATCCTGATTCGGGATAACTATTCCAGCATCTATTTTTGAGATACCCAAGATGTGAGCGTTTGCCCCGGTAGATTGAATCCTGTATCTGTTCTTCCCGTTTTGGTCTAAATTAAGAGTTATGGCAGAAGATGAAGTGTTGATTAATACATCCGACTGAGATAGTTTTGTTATGTAATCAGTCCCTATGATAGGGTTTTCCCCACCGTTTGTTATAACATCTCCAAAAATATCAATGGTAGTGAGTTGCAGCGTACCTGGAGGCGTTTGTGGTTCTAGTGCGGAATTCTCGTCCCCGCTTGGTATTCCTGGTATATATTGGAATGGGTTTTCCCCATCCTGTGTTACCACTATCTTGTCTTTTCGATAGCTACCCGGCTCTTCGGGTTCAATAGTTTCACTATACTCTTCCGAATTACCAAACAAACCGCCTGATATTCTCCAAGTATAACCCACGCTTGCAGTAAATTCCCCATCCACCAAAGACTGAGTTCCGAGCGTTATAAATCCATCCTGAGGTATGTTGTTTGGTGTCGGAAAATCAACCCAAGCAATCTTGTATATTGTTTCCGTGCCGTTGGTTATCGGCAACACGGTCAAAGTCTTGTTCTGCAAAGATGCGTCAATTGCTATCGACGAAACATCGTAAAGCTCTGAAAAGTTTTTTATGTTAAATAATACCTGTGGGTCAAGCCTATTCTGCGCTTCGTTAACTACCGGAACTTTTCCGTCATTTCCCGGATAATTAAAAGCGTCAAGTAAATCTTTGAATCTTACTACTCCGACAGAACCACCACCTCCACTAAAAGTACCCATCCAGTCGAAATAACCCACCTCTATCAAAGCCAAAAACAAGGCGTTTGGAGTGGCGAAAGGTGGATATTCAACACCCGTATCCGTCACAACCGTCACATCTGAAAGCATTATTCGCTGTTTGGATAATATGTTTGCGCCCGTTGCGGTCTTGAAATCGCAACGAAATATGCCACCATCGTTTCTAATGAAAAGGTCGTTTCTTATGTTTTTTGCGATTACCACACCGTCTAGCTCGAAAGTGAAATAACCTGCAGTTTCCTGTGTTATCTTTACCATTTTTATAAATATGTTATTGTTACTTCTACTTCTTTTTCGATTCCATTTTTTAATTCGGAATACGTAAATACCAAAGGGTTTCCGTTTGAGTTGAAATTGACTTTTGCCTGATTCAAGCCGTCGGACAATGTTACCTCGAAACCTCCCACGTGCATCTGCTGGGCAACGATGAAAAACATAGTCTGCTCAGCTGTCAGGTTTATGTTGTCCGATGTGGCCACGCTGTCTATAAAAGGGAATATCCCGCCATTGTAGCCTATATAGCTGAAATTGCTTACCAATGTCGTGAAACCACCGAAAGCGGGAATCCTGACGAAAGCCTGATAAGTGAATTGGTCGGTATAACCTCTTACATAGGCTTTATAGTCAACGGGATCTGGATCGGGAATCGGTGCGACATAATTAGGGTCGTAATATTCTTCCTGAAATGACAATTGGTAGATTATTTCCCCGAAGTTTTCCGATGCTTCCAATTCTGGTATTTCCAGTGCCTTGTAAAGTCCTGTTCGTTGAAGATTCACATATACAAACTTGCAGTTCATCATATTTCGGAATCTCAAGTGAAAATCGTTTGACGTTACAGGCAAGACCCATTTTTCCAAAGTGACCTGCTGTATCGATTTGGTAACGCTTATGTTGTTTGATGACTGGTAGTAGACTTCCAACGTGTCCGCATTTATATATTGCCTAAAATAGGTAATTAGCTGAACGGTCTGCATAAAATCGCTATCCTTTAGCTTGTAATCAAATCGGCTCACGAATTGGCTCTCGTCTGCCGTTATGAAAAATGCCGTAGTGTAGAAATCTTCCCCACCCACCTGCGATATCTTGAGGTAAACGGGTTGCATACCGAAATCAAACGGCAAGTTTGATATGCTCCAGTCAATCTGCGGTCGTGCCATATTGTCCTGAAACACCCTGTCCACATCGAAATAATCCGTAATATCCTGCAGTTCCTCCCCGCATCTGCAAACGACAACAGTCCAGTCTTCCAATTCCACACCATCAGGGGAATCGGTTGTCTGTCTTATCATTCCCGTGTTCGGAATCAGTTGCACACCATTTCCGTAAAAGAATGTCTCGATCGGACTTTCCTTTTCGTAGTTCGCCTTTTCCAGCGTGGATTCAATCCTTATAAAGTTAATAGCCATTCTTTCAGTTGATTTAGTGATGTCGGCAATGTGCCGTTAAACGATACCCTGTGCCACATTATCGGGTTGTAAAGCAAATATCCCTCGTTGTCCTTGAAACTTACCTCTTGGTCGTTTATTTCATAATTCAAGGCGTATAACGTGTATTCGTTTAGGGTTATGATTCCATTATTCTGCGTGACAATGTTTATTATTGAAGGCTCGTATTTTTCTTCTCCCTCCCGGATGTTCAGTTTCTCCCCCAAAGGCAGATATTCTACCACTTTTGGATAAAACTTGATAACGTGACCGTTGTTGTCGATTGCCCTCACGAAACCCCTTAATGTTCGTATGTTATTCTTCAGCCTTATGAAAGTTTCCAAAGGCTCAATAAATATGGCGTTCTGGAACAATATAGGAGAAAGTATCGGGTTAATCGGGACAAATTCCTCTCCTTCCTTTATCGTGATTCCCTCGTATGTTGTTGTCGCTTCGGGATTGTTCTTGTAAAATGTCACGTCTATCGGCTGTTCCTTTCGATAAAGGTTTGCCGTTGCCAAATAACGTGAATGGTATTTGTTTATTGTCCTTTTTGTCGTGAATCTCAAGTTCGAATAAGACTGCCCGTTTGCTATGTTGTCAATCTGAGAAAATCCCTCGTTGGTTCGGTTCGTGCCATAAATTGAACTCAATGCGATAGAGTATTGAAATGTCGTGTACCTTTCGCCATCGTTTGCGGTTCTTGGATTTTCCCCGCCACCAAGCAAGACAAGGTAATTCGGTGCAACTTCCACAACCGAGTAAAATCCCCAGTTCGGGTCGGGTTGCAGTATCGAAACGAAACTGTTCTGCAATATTCCCAGCTGAACGAAATTGAAACTTCCATCATTCCTGATAGTCAGCCTTTGATTTTCGGGATTGTAGCTGTGCTGCAGAAAAGCGGTTTCAGTAAACTTGAATGGCGCAGAAAAATTACCTGTTGGCAAAACGTCCAAGCCAAAGAACTTGTCGTCGTCTTGGGTTGCCGTATCGTCTGAAATTTCAAGTGCTTTCCTGCGTGTCGAATCTATAAGATAGGCGTCACGAATCCATCCAAATTTAACCTCGTGCTTGTTGTCCGCATTCTCGTTCTTGAAATTCAACTGCAATTCTCCGTGTACCGTATTCTTTGTGTTTCGCTCGTCAATTTCCTTTTCCGACTGGTAGGAAGAAAAAGCAAATTCTGCAGTGTTCAATGTGAATCTTGGATTATAACCTTTCACGAACTGGTCAAACTCGGTATTGTCGAATCTTGCTATCTCTACATCTTTATAATAATCGTCATACATTCCTACACTAACGGAATCGTCAGGCTGTATCTGATAATCTGCCTTTGGCTCGTTCAAGATGTCCTCGATGTCCTTAAGCGTGATGTAGAAAGGCTCGTTTTCGATATTCCTTAGCAAATTTCCGTTGAAAATATATTGATCGTAGTATTCGCCACCGAAGTCAAATCGAGGCATAACCGTGTTCAGTTTTGATATTGATTTTATGCAATACCTGATCACGTCCGACAATCTCAATGCAGGAGTTACGGAATTGTAAGAGGTTGATATCCCTTCTGCGGTTACCTTGCCTCCAACCAGGCTAGTGACGGTTATGTTTGCATCTATATTTATCCTGTTAAGCTTTACCTCGTGCCAATAGTATAATGTCTGTCCCCTCAAAAGCGACAATTCAACCTCGAAGTTTACCGTGTAATTCAAGGGCGAAACCTGAGATTTTATAAGTACCTTGTTGTTGTAGGTAAAGTTTTCGTCTGTAGATATCAGGTAGAATGTCCTTACCGTATAATTCAGCAAGTTGCTGCTCTTTGAAAAAGTAAACTTGTCGTCTTTTATGGTAAATTTCAATTTGCTTATGTTGTCCTGCGCAATTATGTACTTGAAGTCTTTTATGGAATTTGTCTGGGCTGTATTGTTGCCTAAAATTACTTTTTCTCCCTGAATATAGGAAACGGTGTTTTTTACCCCCGAAGTGATCACGGCATTGGTGTAATTGAAGGCGAAAAACATATTAGGAGAAAGTGTCTGTCCCGAATTAGAGCCATTGAACTGAGCCTGTTTTTTCTGTTCCCACTCGCTGTATTCTGAAGACGGCAATGCTTTCATCAGTATTTTTTCGGTCACAAGTGGCTCGATTGGATTTCCGAACAAGTCCTTGTCACTAAAAACATTTACCTTGACCTCTTTGTTTCTTTTCAGAATCTGTTGCTTGTTGTCCTGAATAACGTTGCATCGGAAAAATTTCAATCCGTCTGTTTCTGCGGATACCATATCGAAATCAAACTCAATCGTTTCCAGTCCTGAAACAATACCAAGTACTATCTTGGATTCAAACCCATATCGGTCATTGAAATAAAGTATCTTTTTAAGGTAGTGATTTCTCAAGTCCGTGAATTCCATCTTGATTTCTCCATCGGAAAAAGAAAGGTCACGGGCAAAACGCTTGTCCTCCTGCTTTATCACAAAAGAAGCATCGGAATATCCGAACGGCTCGTCAATGTCAAACTGCTGTACTGGTAGTTCTGATTCGAAGCGTATGTAAAATTTCTCTCCCATTGTTTAAGTGATTAAGCCTGTGGAACTTCCACGCTTGTTGGCGAATACAGTGTTGTTACCGTTTTTAGTTACAGACAACCTGAATCCTCGCTCATCAAAAGTAGTATTATTTGTTTGAATATTCGCAAAATACTTGCCCATAATTCCATCTATTTCTGAAGCCGATGCGCCCGAACTTTCCAATAAAATATTGGGAACTCCACCCAACATTGCACCGCTATTTTTCAATATCTTGTTGAAATCTGGGAAAACTTTAGATCCTTTTTCCAAATCCACCAAAGTATCTGTCTTTGGCGTTACCGAGAATCCCGAAGACGGCTGATAGACAAGTTCTTGCTTTCCACCATCCCCGACAATAGCCATTCCTCCAGGGTGATTGTCCGTACCCAAGGCATATTGAGGCACTTGCTGTCCTGCGATAAGGGCAATCTGTGCCGCACCTATAATTCCCACGGCAATAGACAACGGAACTGCCGTAGGGTCTGGAAGTTTGGCCAATGCACCCACAACCGCCTGAGCCGTGTTTATTACCGCATTGAAAATTGCCTGTTGTTTCTGTGCCTCTGCCTCTCGCTGTCTTATTGCACGGCTTCTGTTTTCAAATTGCTTTTCGATTTCCTCTTTTGCGGAAGCGGATTCTCCGGCAAACATTATGGCAATGTCTTTTTCTTTTTCTAATCTTGAATACTGAGCATCGAAATAAGCCTGTTGGTTTTGGTTCATAAAAGCCAAAGCCTCTTGAGCTATTTCTGCAACCGTTACGAAAGTGGTCGCAAAATCTTGCCCGAAACCCTCAATCTCTTTATTGAGCGCCTTGAAAAGCGTAGGCAGTCCGGCCTGTCCGAAAAAACCCTCCGTAAAACTCTTGATATAAGCCGCCATTGCTTCGGCTTTTACCCTTAAATTTGCCGCTGTTTCAGTTGCTGCTTCATTTTCTGCTGCGGTCAACTGTTTTGTCAATTCCAGTTCCTTGTTTTTCTGGTCTATAAAAGCCTGATTTTGTGACAACACCTCATTTGGCAGCAAAGAAGCTTTTATACGGTCTTGTTCTGCCAAAGTTCTTGCAAGGTCAATCCTTATCGCCTGGAGATTCCTTTCTTTTTCGCTATCAGATAGTTTTTTTAGTTGCTGGTCAAGTTTCTTGAATCCTGCAATGGTAGTTTCTCCCCCTATGTTTGACAATAACAATCCTATCTGCCTTGCGTCCTCAATGCTCTTTTCGGATATAAGGTTTTTTTGGTCTTGATCGGTTATCGATTCCAAAACACCCCTCAACGCCTTGGCTTTTTCAATAGTTACTTGATTGGATTGGTCTTCGAAATTAGTCCTGATAAGCTGCCTGTTTATTTGATATTGATATTCAAGCTGGTTCAATGTTTCCTGAACCGCCTTGCCCTCGGATATTGCTTTCTCGTATTGTTTTTTCTGATTCCTGAATACTTGCTCGTTTAGGCGTGTTTCCTCGTCAAAAGCCATTCTTGCGCCTACCTGTCTTTGGAAGTAATAGTTTTCCATTGCCTCAAGTCGCTTGCTGAAGTTTTTTTCCTCATCGTTCATTGCGCTTTCTTCGGATGCAATAAGTATTTCATTGTTTTTCTTCCTTAATGCGTAGGCTGTAGCCAAGTAGTCTATTTCTTCTTTTTGAGCCAGATTCTTTGCTTTTTTTTCCTTGGTCGCCTTGTAATCCAATCCAATTGCTTTTTCAGATTCCTCGTTGGCATATCCAAGAAGCCTGTTGTTTATGGATGTAAGATTTGCTATTTCTTTATCGAGGTCTGCCCTGTTTTCTTTCTGGTCATTGACTGTTTTCAAGGCATTTACTTCTGTCTGGTATGCCGTCTCTGATGCACTTGCGGCGTTTGACCTCAATTGAACCGACCTCAATGTAGATTCAGCCGCAGTAATTCTCTCTATAACTGTAAGCCTTTCTTCTTCAAGGTCTATAATCTTAGACTGGTTTTCCGTAATCTTGGTAACGGCTGCGTTGCTTTTTGCTCGTGACAGCAATGCGGCATTCACGCCTTCAACCGCTTTTTGAACATTTCCATTCAATATGGCTTCTTTGCCTAAATTCTCAAACCAAAAAGGATATTGGTCTAATACTTTTTTTGCCGCAATTTCCCTTTCCTGCAGGCTTATTTTTACGTTCTTGGCAATCTTTAGGTTTTGGTTCAGTTCAATACCCTCTTTTACGACCGATTTTATGGAAGAAATCCTTATCGTGTCCAAATCCTCCATTGCCTGTTTCATTGCGTCGGCTGCAGTTGCTCCTTCAAGCCACTTGCTTATTACCTCAATCAATTTTCCACCGTACAACGTCAAAGCCAACACCCCTACTGTCAATAACGTGTTTATTGAAAACAATGACGAGCCAAGTCGAGCCATTAGAGAAGGCGAAGATGCCACCGCTGTATTTGCTTCCAATGTTGCCGCTGTTTGAGCATTAAGCGCCAATGTGTGTTCTGCCGAAACACGGGTAGCGCTTCCTGTGGCCACAATTTCAGACTGCAGTGCTGCCACCTGTTCCACGGTAGCACCAGCGTTAATCAATGTTGCCTCTGTATTTGCAACTGTTGCAATAGAAGCTTCCCCTGTTGCTGCTATTTCTCCAACGTGAGCTGTAATCTGTTCTTTTATTGCGGCAACCTGTGCAGAAGAAGCCTCTACGCTGCTTATCAGGTTTCCTACCTGGCTTTCAAGTGCTTCAGAAGCACTGGCAGAAGCCTCCGCACTAGCTTTTTGCAATGCCGTTTGTGAAGAAAGTTCTGAATTAGCAATTGACGCTAAATCCTTGAGTTCTTTTAGACCTTGATTAACCTTGGTTATCTCGTCAAAAAACATAGGTAAGTTATTTGATATACCTAAAAAGAAAGTGTTTAACGAAACCGCAGCCGCTGGTGCTTCCCTTAATATCTGCTGAATAGATGTGTTAAGTCCATTAAATCCTGAAGCATAGTTACCCACGCTTCTCTGGTGTTGCCCTGCAGAAGCGTCTATTTTCTTTAAAACGGCATCAAGTTGCGTTACTTTTTTAATATTTTCATCATATGTTGACGAAAGTTTTTTGTATTCAACTGAGTTCTTTTTTCCCGACTGCTCAAGAAGGTACATATCGGTAGCTGTTGCCTTTACCTCCGTTCTTAAGGTATTCAGTTGAGCGGATAATTTCTGATAAGAATTAAGCTGTCCCAAAGCCTCAATTGCGGCTTTCTTGTTTTCGGCCGTAAGATTGGCTAGTTCAATCTTTAATTTAGCAACCTCCAACGCTTCGGCAGTCCTGGCGTTTGCCAATTTTGTCGTTAGCCTTTCGGATTCGGTCATTAGCTTGTTGGATTTCCCCAACTCGTCATTGATTCCGTCGAAAACTGGTTTTGCCCCGCTTGGCAGTTTCGTCTTTCCGAAAAGTTCATTTATTTTTTCTACCGACTTTGCGCCTTTGTCAACTTCCTTCACGAATTCCTTTATCGATGCGAGTGCCGAATCAGATAATCCTTCTATAAATTCCCCGTTAGCCATTTTTTTGTTTTTTATTAGAGGATTCTGAAATGCTTTTTACTGTTTTCAAGTGTGACAAATAAAGATACATACTTATATCTATTGGTACAGAAAAACCCAACACACGCATTATTGAGGACATATCATCCTCGAAAGTCCGTTTTATAGATTCTTTTGATTTTGGTATTCCCGACAAAATTATGTTTATCTGATTCTTGAGCATACCAATATCGGATTTCAATATCCTGCTGCATTCGTCTATCGTGTTTTTTGACGGATCGTATTTTACTGACAACGATTTCAAAGCTCCTTGAATGGTTTGTTTTTCTTGGATGCACTCGTAAGGTATGATATACATAAGTGCGTGAATGCAATCTTTTATTTTGCGTATTTTTAACTCAAGAAAAGCCAGCTTGAAATTCTTGTCCATAGCTGACTTTATTTTCTTGTTTCCTGACAATTCGAAATACTCGTCAAAGATATTGTTCCAAGATTTCTGCTGATTTTCTGCGCTGTCTTCTCCCAATAAAGACAAGTCGCTTGTGTCTATTATCTTGAAAAACATTTTAGCCGGTATTTCTAAATTATTGTATTGGATCATTGACCTATTCTTTTTTTAATGAACAAAACTATCTGACGTGCGTAAACTTCCTTCTGAATCTTGTTGAATGTCTTTTGGTTCAATCCGAGAATATCCAATCCGTATTTGGAAATAAGCTCTGAATTCTTGTCGTTGGAACTGTCAAAAAAGAATCCGTCTCCTTTTTTGATTGGAAATAGTGAGTTAGACCAAGCTCCTGTTAAAATCAAATCGACATTTCCAAATCCAGCCAACCCATTCATATTGTTTTTATTGCTTGCGTAGGAATCGCTTCGATAAGATCCGATTTTGGTATAATCCGGTCTTAATCCAAACTCAAGTTCATTAATCTTTGCTTTTCTTAGGTCTCGATTTTTGTCCGTTTCCACTAAATTCTGAACTTCCTTCTGCAGTTCCTGTTTCGTTATGCTGTTCAGTCTCCTGCCCATCTCCTTGAATGATATCCCCATTTGGAATGTGTTTTAGAAGTTTTTCCGCTCTTTTATCGTCTTTCGGATTTAACAGATTTGAAAGTTTTTCAATCTGTTTTTCTTTTGTCAATTGGGTAAATTTTTCATAACCCTCTTTTGTAAATGATACTGTATCAAATTTCATAATGTTTGGTATAAAAAAAGGGTAGGCGATAAACCCACCCTTTAAGGTTAAAAATGTCTGTGGTATTAAGCTGCTGCAATAATCGGTTTTGATGCGCCCCTGTACAATTGATTGTCTCCAACCAATGCCGTGTTAACTGGAGGTGTTGCCGTTGCATCGTACATCTCGACAATGTAACTTGCCGCCAAAGTCGGAGGTGTTGTCGTGTCGATAACGTAACTTCCTTCCGTAGTTCCGGCCGCAACCGTGTCAATTGCCAATACCGCATTATTTGCCGTGTTTCTGATTCTGAAGTTGTCAACCCCCAATCCTTCTATTCCAAAAATTGTGTTGTTTACGGCTGTAACATTAACAGTAAATCCGTTTGCTACTGATGCAGTTCCTGAAACGTTAACTCCAATAATTCCCATCAATTCAGAATTGACATCAACTCCCGATTGGTCGGTTGTGATAATTGCCATTCTTTTGTTGAACTGATCCTCATTTGACAATTGGAATTCAACAATAGTTTTTGCCGTTTCATCCCCTACTTGCGGAACGTACGTTCTTGTGTTTACCATGGATGCAGTAAGTCCAGTGAAACTCAATCCGTCAGCAGTAACTGCACCTACCAATGTACCTGCGGAATCAACCAAGATAACATTGTAGTTGTTGAATGAGTTTTTGGAATAGGCTGCCTTGTGGAATCCAATTCCGTTGTCAAACTCGAAAGAGTATTGTGGTTTTCCGTTACGGATAACCGACATAACGCCTCCCGTGTATTCTTTTGTCGTTGGTTCTGGAGTGTTGTTAACGAATTCTACTGAATTCAGAAAAGGCTGCCAAGTTTCGTTTTGAACGAATCCCACAAGTTCTGGAAGCGTCAAAGTTTCCAATTCCGTAAGGGTGATTCTCCAGCTTTTAGGCGTTAGGATAAAAGACTTGAAATCCTTCAACCTTGCCTCGCATTCCACAACTCCCAATCCAAGGTTTTCCTTGTCGCAATTTAAAGCGTTTATTAATGCCATATTTTTTAGTATTTGAAATTGCCAAGGCAATTCGTTGTTATTTTTAATCCGTTAAATCTTAATTCCAATGCGTCCCATATGTCGGTTGTGAAGTTTTCCTCCGCATCCCCGTAATTAGGGTAAGTGGTTTTTGTGAAATCGTTATCCCAAACAAACATCTGTGACTTCTTGAAAAGTGTTTCTATGTTCTGAGCGAGTGGCCATAAGATATTTTCGTAACTCATCGCCCACCTGTTCTCGTTCAATAGCTCAGTCTGCGTAACCCTTGTTGCTAAAACCAAAATCAATTCCGTTTCCGTGTAATTTTTCTGCCCGCTGTCATTGTCGGAATTGGACGTTTGATAAATCAAAGGATATGGCGATTTTGCTTCTGCCCCAAACAATTTCAGTTGCTTGATCAAGTGATCCTTGTTTCCCCATTTGTAAACTGGTTTGAATCCTTGAATCTCTGGCAAATTACCGAATGCCTTTGTCAGTTGCTTTTCTACGATTATCATAACCCGAATCTGTTTTTGAATTCATATCGGGTAAAATAATCAGTAGAATAAATTTCAGGAAAAGCTTTCAGGTACTCAAGCAATGAGGCATATGTGCTGTTACGGTAATTTCCCAAATCCCATCCCTCGAAATAAAATATAGGCTGAAGGTATCTCCAGTCGCAATTGAATGAGCCTTGGTAAATCTCCACGAAACTGTTCCATATCTCAACCAGCTTTTCAGTCGGGTTAACAGACGTGGAATTTTCTGCCCTTGAGCGCTCGATTCCCAATGTCGTATAGTAAGTCTTGTCATTGTCAAGGTACTTGCAAAAAATGTAAGATGCAATGACTGGTTTCAGTCCTGCCCATACCTTGTTGCCATAATCTTTCCCATTGATAAGGTCAAACCACACACCGCTTGTCTGCTCCTGATTTTCTTTTAGCAGGTTGTACTGAACGATTCCCAAAACATCTACCAACAATATTTTCTCGTATTTTTCAATGAAGATGTTTATTTCCGAAATAGCTGTATTGTTCCCCGCTTGAATGCTTGGAACTTCCACGCTGTTTGGAATAAACAGTTCTCCTGATTTGAAATAGTCCGATGTTAATATTGTTGGCATTTGTCTTTATTATTTAATTAGTCCTTTTTCCTTAAGGATAGCGGCAACAGTCGGATGAACATTGTCTTTTTGTCCTTTTTTGTAAAAAGAACCGTCTTTAATGATTTCAACCTCAACCAATTCTGATTGTGAATTCCCCTTGTATGACGTTTGAGCCATCACGATTGAATCCTTTGTAACCGCTTTTACTTCTTCTTTATCAGCCATAATGCTTTTGTTTAAAGGTTATTTTTATTCTTCTGATGGAGCTTCGATTGCTGTTTTTACCGCAGCGAAAGTTGACTTAATGAAAGCTACTTTTTCGTTTTCGTAAATCCAGAAATGAACTCTTGATTCTCCGATCATTGTGTACATATTCATTTCAAAATCAGATTGGATGTTAGCCGCCGTTGCAGAACCAACAATACCCTGACCAATTCGAACCGTGAAAGATTTGTAAACACGTCTTTTGAATTTTCTCCAGTCTCCTACGATAAACGAACCTTCAGTAACCGAATCATCATTAACCTCGATAATTCTCACGCCACTTACACGAGTTCCATCAGGCAAAACGAATGTTGGGATAACATATTGCCCCAAGGTGTCTTTTGTTGCGCCCATATTGTAAACATCGGCACTTGGAACCAATGCAGCGTTAGGAATGTATCTTCCGTTTGACTGAATCTTGATAGCGTAAATTGCAGCCCTTAAAGCATCCCAGTTAGAAGGGAAGTTTGTAGAACCTGCCATACCACCAGCCACGAAAGCAGGGGCAAAAGCATTTACAGCGGTAAAAATAGCCGCTTGTTCTGCAATCCTGTGCTCATACATCAATTCGTTTCTGATGATAGCCATTAAGTTAGGAATATCATCCAAAGCCTCTTCTGAAACTTTTGTACGTCCTGCAATCTTAACAGCTTGTGAGTATCTTAAAACAAAACTGATAGATATAAGCGGTTTCAACGCACCCTCTGCCGTGATAGCCATTGTCCCTTCAGTTGGCAACTTGTCCATATACGGAAGTGAAGCCTTGTTTGTAGATCCATTGTCAAGATAATTGATAATGTATTCTTCAGGTCTTACGTCTTCAGCATATTCTGTAACTTGCTGATATACGAAACTAACAGGAGTTGCTGTTGCATTAGTAATTGCGCCAGTTGTCATATTTACTGGAGCTTTTACCTCAATTTCCAATTCAAAGCCTTTTGCTTGCGCTCCTGATTTCATTAATTTAAGCGTAGGTAACGCATCAGTCAATGATTTCTCAATGCTCGCCATAAGGTTTTCAGAGATTTCAACACCCCCGTTATTATCTTTCAATAATGCGATGTTTTCCTTAAGTTCTTTTAATTCAGTTTGAACATTTTTTAGTTCTTCCGAATTATCTTTTTCTTCCAATTCCTTGATTTTAGCCTCCAAAGAATCAAATTCCTCTTTAGTGGAAGCCTTGTCTAACTCAGCCTTGAATCCGTCAATTTTTTGATTGATTTCTAAAGCCATTTCTTCTGGTGTCTTTGCCATTAGTTTAGATTTAATTTATTATAAAATGTTTCAAAGTCCTTTTGAGTGTCTTCAGACGGCTCGTTTTTATCTGAAGTGTCGGTAACGGCTTCAGTATTATATATTACCGGAGTTGCACTGTTTGAACCAAACAAACACAAGCTTCCTTCTTTTTCAATGCTTGCTTCCGTGACCGCCCAAAAATAACCTTCCTTTTGAGCCAATTCCTTGTTGGCTATCTGATCAATGTAATTGTCAAATATTGCCTTGTTTTTGGCTAAATCAGCATTTTTAGTGTCAATTGCCAATTCCATATTAATGTATCGCATTCTTACCGAGTTCTCAAAAGCTGTCTTTTCCTCAAACAATAACTTTATTTGAGGTATTTTTATTTTGTCTTTTGCAATCTCATAAATCAATGCCTGGGTTTCGCCTTCATAATCATAACCCAAGTCCTTCCAAGCTATGTTTTTCACGAATGCGTTAACGTCGTTTGGAAAAGCAATAACGGTATCTATTGACAATTTGTGTTCCAGAACATAAAATATTTTGTTTGCCTTGTCTTTCAAAGACTTGTTCCAAATGTTAGGAAAATGAACGTCTCCGTGACTATCCAAGAAGTTAGTCGTGTTAATGACAGGATAAACAAACCCTTCCTTTACAAAATCCAATACCTTTGCTGTTCCGGATTGCTTTTCAACAAACAGTAAGCTAACCGAATCACTTTCTTTTATTGAGGCTTTCTTCAGCTCGATAATCTTGGAAGCATTCAATGATAACTCAGCAAACATCTGTTCCTTGTCCTCGAATTCCTTATTTAGTTCCTTGCAAAATATTTTCATTTCTTTACTGATTTGTCCTTTTCCAACAACTCTAATCTCTTTCTAATTGCCTCCTTGATTTGTGGATTGGTTTCCTTCTCCATTGTCGTTTTCAAGGCTGTTAATTCCTCCTGCTTGTTCATTTTGGATTGGGTTTAATTCCGAGAAATTGGTGTCAAGGAATTGGTTTATATCTTCAAGGCTAAGACCTGCTTTTTGTAAATTCAATAATGTGAATGAATATGCCCTTCTTGTTTCTGCCCTGTCTTTTGCGAAAACCTGCATAAATGGCAAATGTTCCCAGTCTATAAATATGTCTTTTTGGTAACCGAAATAATCCTTAAGGCTCTCGCAAAGAATATTTCCTTTTGGCTGAAGGCAGTAACTTACTTGCGCCCCTCTTGCCTTTTCTTGATTTTCATAAGTTCCAGAGTTAAAAGCTTCAAGAACATCTTTAGGAATTCCATACATCGATCCTATCAAGAAATAATCTGCTAAATAACTTTCATCAAGTTTCAATGCCCCAATATCTGAAACGAATCTTTTTATGTCAATCATCGATTTTACGGCGTGAACGTTTTTCCTTCCGTTCATCTTGCTTTCAATATCATTCTTTTCAGTTTCCGACAAAGGCAATTCAGTGACGTTGTCTGGGTCTGATTGCCCAGCTACCATAAACTTTTCAGAATACCTGATATTTATGTTTTTTGCATCCAAAGACGCTTCTGAATTGCTTAAAATCTTTGTTAGCGCATCAATACGGCTGTTGCCCTTGTACCAGTTCCCAGTCCCGTTAGTCAGGTCTGGAATGTGAATTATCCTTGACCATAGCAATGGAGTTGACGTTCCGTCATCATACTTGTAGGTTATTGCAAAATCCTTTTCGGCTTCTGAATTTGACAAAATTAGCTTGTCTGATCTTTTTTTCATATCATTTGGAAAATCCATCTTGCTATGCTCTAAAAGATACATCTTGTTCTTGTCTGATACAACCTTGCTGTCAATGTATATGTAGTCGTTTCCAAGCATATTCCAAAACATAAAATCCCAAAGAAACTGAGAACCCCTTTGATATGGGTTGGGTCTTTTTATCATTTCAATGAACGGATCATTTTCCACTTCCTTTCCGTCTTGGTAAACATAAATCTGTCCCAACGAAAATAAATCACACTGAAGGCTTATTACTTTCAATAATGCCGGATTGCTTAATACTACCTGAAGTTTTTTTACATCATCCCCATAATTGTTAAACATCGGAGTTGCTCCGTGTAGGCTTACGGTATTTAGAGTATTGCTGTTTAACAGAAATTCGTCTAAAGTCAGCCAAGAACGTAGCTTATCTTTTATCCAACTCATTAATTAAAACGTAAAAAATCCCTGCCTACAATCAAGTAAGAAGGGATTAAGTTATAAGTAGAGGTTCTATACATCTTCATATAGGTTTAGGCAAATATAGTAATTTATTTCATTGTATGGCAATTATTTAATTAAATTGTAAATTATTTACGAACTATAATTCCATTTTGGTCTACATATAAAAAAGCTCTATAAGTTACTTTGTCTTTAATAAAATCTTGACCATCTGAAAAATTGTCAAAAAATATATCATCAATAGATATATCTTTATTGGTAATGCTTTTAAATTCTAAAAGACAAAGGTTTTTCCAATTATTGACCAAATCCTCAGTTACCTCTGAGTTATCCCATTTTATGTAAGTACTTAATTTTTTTACAAATATTTTTTTATTTTTCATAATATTAATTTTTACACCCGACAAAATAACCGCCTCCAGTATTCGAATTATCTTCGATTGGTGTTTTTGTTTCGCAATCCACCGGTAGGTTCGGAACGGTGTAAAATCCTCCCGTTTCCGTAACGAATTGAGCATTGCAATTGCATTCCTCTTCTTTGCTGCAAGATAACGTTAATGCTAACGCAGCGATAAATAATAGTTTTTTCATAATATTTTATTTATAAAACTCAATTAACTCGTCAATATATTCTACTTTTTTCAACAATCCTAATATAGTTCCATCCGCTGTGTTTTCATAAACTCCATAACCTTCAAAAATACCTCCCTTATGAACACTAACTACTTTATTGTTTTTATGTATAAAATAAGGGAACGGGTGTGTCAAATCAGGCTTAAAACCCTCAGAAACTAAAGATTCCCAAGATATTTTTGTTCTATTATCCATATGTGTAAATTAAAATTCCCATCCAAAGGCTGTAAGGCTAGCCAATGAACGGGATAATAAATTTTCAAGGTTGCCTTACTTACCTAAAACAAATATAGTTATATATTTTTAATCAATCCTTCTTTTCTCCAATATTCTGCCCCGTAACGAGCCGGATCGATCAAGTGGTTATCCGTGTCTTCCGGTTCTTCCAAAACGATTCCGTATCTGTCAACTTTCCTTGAGTAATTTTCCTGCTCGTATTTCAAGTTGCTGCTGGTTGCAGTATAATATACCTTCAGTGAGTTGAGCAAGTCAATTCCATCTATTATAGATCCTGCTCCTTTTACGGCTGCTATCGAATACTCAAATCCTGCCCTTCTCAAAGCAAGAATCTTCAATGGCCTGTTGCTGTCGCAAACAATTATCTTTTCGGGGTTTATGTTCATCTTTCTGAACTTCCACATAACCAATCCCTCTTCGGTGTTGTCAATCTGTGCCAGTTCAGTTGCTGTCAGTTTTTCCCTTATCTTGTTTTCGCTGTCGTAGTTCAATTCGTGAAGATATAGTCCACCATCGTAATACTTCATATGCAAAACTCCCATAGGGTCAACTGCGCCCCAATCCACCGCATAAAGTTCTGGAGCTTTGATTGCATTGAACGCGTCATTTGGAATCTCATTCCAATGGAAAATTCTGTTTGGACGTTCTGCTTTTTCCCCAAGACCGTAAACCTGCCATTTGTATTCCGATGCGGAATTAATCGTTTCGTTAAGCTTACACCTTGATAGTTCTTTTAGTTTGTTTAAAGAAAAATTAAGCGGGTTAGCTTCGATGTCATAAAACTTAGCCTGTTCTTCGGTTAAGTTTTTGCTTGTTACCAAAAAGCATAATTTTACTGGCTGATATGACAAAATCTTTTGCTTCTGCTCTTCAGGGCAAAAAGGATTGTCCTTGAATGTAGAACGTATCACAAGGGTTCGAGGGTCTTTCATCAAATCGTCGCTCCAATGGTCTTTTTTGGGGTTCAAATCCAATAGAACGAAATCAGAAGTCCTTTGGTCAATTTGGTCAAATGTATCTTTAGAAATCTTGTAAGGCTCATTAAACCAAGCCACGTCCTGTGTTAAACCGTGTACCGTTTCTTCGTCATCCGTTCCGTGAATCTCGAAAGTTGAATCGGTGTCGTACGTAAAAATGCTTTCGGTTTTGTTGAAGTTTTGTCCTACCTTGTAGCGGTTTGTTTTCTTTAACCTTTTAAGGGTATCGTTAAGAACTGTTTTCTTGCAATCAGTCTTGGTGTCACGCCAAACGGTCATACGCTTGTTCATTTCGCTTCTTGCGTAGGTATCGTAAACGTCAATTAGCGAAACTGTTTTGGAACTCCTTGAACTGCCTATATTAATTATGTAACGGTATTTACGTTCTCCTTTTTCATTAAGCTCGTGAATACCGTTCCAGTTCTTTTCATAAACAATAGTTGCCTCGAATTCCATTTAATCTTCTTCCTCGTCGGGTTTTCTGATTGTTACTTTTATTTCAGTTGGAGTGGTCTTGAGTTCTCCGCTTATTTCTTGCTGTACTTTATCCCCAAACATTTTAGGGTAAAACTTTGCCGTATACCATTTGTTTTGCTGAAGCAGCACATTGGCAACTGATGGTTCTATTTCTCCACTCTTTAACATTGAATAAACTTGATCCATTTCCTCAACATAATGCTCGGCTTTATCTTGCAAAGCGTTTACATACAGGTCAAACAATTCTCTATGAGCTCTTTTCCAATTGCACCAAGTCTGGAAAGTAGGATATTTATCTTCTGAAGATAGAACTGTTTTTATGCTAAATCCATTTGCGACATCATCGCATATTTTTTTGCATAATTCTAAATTATATTCGCTTGGTCTTCCTGCTCCCATACCTCCAAAATTATTAAATTAAACCGACAAATCAAAATTTATGTTTTGCTAATCTGCATATTTTATTCATTATTTAAAGAAGGCATATCGCCTAAGTAATAATATTTTTTACCAACTGACATAGCTGTTGAATGATAGTATATTATTGCATTGTCTTGGTTTTCTTTTGTAAAGGAACATTCTCCGCATTGAATAAATATTTCATCTGAATACTCACAAGAAACTGTTTCTCCAATGTACAAAAATGTTTCTTCATCGATTTCATCGCCAGTATTGAAATATTGGCACCATTCCAATTGACTTTTTTCCCATCCTTTTATATTTTTTTTCATAATTTATGTTTGGCTATTGCGTTGTCTGTTAGTGTTAGGTTGAATTTTATTAGGTCTTCGATGTTCCGCAAACCTTTTGATAATTCCCAACCTAATACTGGATTTTTCCAATATGGATAAAATATTTCGTTTTTGTCTACTACAAATTCATAACCGTTGTTGAACGCAGTTTTTGATTTTACCTCAAAACCCTCAAATATCACTTCTGATAATGCTTTTTTATATTCTGTCATTTCTATAAAAAAAACGTTACTTATAAATCCTGTAGAATCTTTAAAATCATTTTCTACAGGTTCTTCCAAAAAGTTGCCTTCATCATCAACCGGCAAGAACATTTTAAGTTCCAAAGGCATTGAAAGGAATTTGGCGTAGTTTTTTATATTGTCAAAAGCTTCAATTTTATCTAGCTTATGCGGTGTTTTTTGCTCCAGCACATAAGTTCTAAGGTCTATTAAGTTTTTCATCTTCAATCATTTTTTTTAGTAATTCAGAAAGTTCTTCAAAAAATCTTTTTAAATCATACATTGTAATTATTTTTTAGGAATTCTAAACATATTTCAAAATATTTATTTGAATTAAATTTAATTATTTTATTTAAAGTTATTTCGGCGCATATATAAGCTTCTTCATCAATACTATAAAACGTATATCCGCCATCTGAAGAAAAGTTAGTTTCAATCGACTGAAATTCCTTTATTAAGTTTTTCACAAAGTCTTCTGGTTTTTCCATAATCCCAATGTTTAATTTGTTTTACTGTTTAATTTTATCCATCCATATTCAAATTGTTTGTCGACGCTCAGCCCCATCCAAGGCAAAGCATATCCTTTTGAACGTAAAAAATCAACAGTATGCATATATCCTATATTTGTTTCTATCAATAAATTAGCATAACCTGAAATTATTTTTTTACCGTAATATAATTGGTCATTCTCATATCCGTTTATTTTAGAAATAAATATTAAATCTTCTTTACTAGTTTCTGAAATAGGCTTTAGAAACATATAAGCATTGGTTAAATCAGAACCATAAGGCAATTCGCTTAACCTACTATTATTTCTCCATATCCAATCTTGATTCTCAATGCAAGGCACATCAAAATATTGAGCAAAGAATTTTTTTTTATTTTCAATCGTATTTTCCATCTTATTTACTGTTTAGTGTTGATTTGTCTATTGCTTTTGATACGGCTAATCCTCTGCCAATCAAATTATGAATATCCATATGAAATTCGTGTAGCCTTTCAAACATTTGAAGTTGGTTTAATACACAATCATTACGAAAATCTTCATCTACATAAGTCAATTGAAAGTGGTTGGTTATTTTGTGATAACAGAATCTCATTTTTTCTCCAGATCCATCAATAAAATCAAATCCACATATAACTTTTTTATCTCCAATTCTTAATATTTCATTTACTGAATTGCTAATTTTTGCAATTTCAACAATCGGAATTATCTCAACTCCATTATGAACTATTGTTTTGGTTAGCATTTCTAAAGGGTAAAGTATTGGTTTTACTTCTAAATCCCAATTGTTGCCAAAATCATCATCTATTCCGTTTGAATGTAACCCAATCATTGTTGATATATAATTTTTCGAATCACATAATATTTTCAAATTATAAGGCAAGTAACCAGCTATTTCTTTAAGTGTAAGTTTTTCCATTAGTAAATAGGTTTTGAAGGTAGATTAATTTTTTGATAATGAGTTATGTGCATCCAATGATGTTTTGTAAACTGTCCGTATTGACACAGAAATCTATCCGTGTAACAACTACCATCTTTAAAATAAAGAAAACATTCACAATCTTCTTTAGGCAAATCCTCTTCTGAATGTATAGAAATCCAATTGTTGTTGGCTTCTATTCCGTCTAATTCTATAGGGCGCTTCCAATAACAGAAGATTG
>Ga0247803_1000148_pt1 | contig 42284 bp, 37 predicted proteins | sample UWRJL014104B1_FD_180928 | JGI IMG/M metagenome (GOLD analysis project Ga0247803, IMG submission 180928) | Plant litter microbial communities from Arlington Agricultural Research Station in Wisconsin, United States - UWRJ-L014-104B-1 | ecosystem: Environmental > Terrestrial > Plant litter >... | reverse complement strand
TGGTTCCCTACATTGGCGGGCTTGTTGCTACGGCACTGGCAGTGATGGTGACTTTTATCAATCATCCCGATGGGTACACCCTTTTAGGCGTTGTGGGCGTGTTTTTGACCGTTCAGTTTATTGATAACAATCTACTGGTGCCATTGGTGATCGGTTCCAAGGTGCGGATCAATGCGTTGGCGTCGATTGTGGGTGTGCTGATTGGCGGGGCGCTTGCGGGCGTGTCCGGAATGTTCCTCTCGATCCCGGCCATTGCGATGATGAAAGTAGTTTTTGACCGGGTTGACGGGTTGAAACCCTGGGGAATTTTACTGGGCGACCAGACGCCGGAGCAGGCAAATAATAATTTATTCAGACTCGTAAACAGGAAAAAGAAGAAAGTAGAGGAATAAAAAAGCCGGACAATTTGAGATTAAACTGTCCGGCAGTTACATACTTCCTTAATATTATCCCACAAACTGATTGGAATGTGCAGTGGTAGAAACCGTCGCTTTCAGGTCATGCAGCAAGCTGAACAGCCCGAAAAAAGTCCGGTTTATGTAGATAAAATGTTTTGAACCACGATTCACATTCATCTTTTTTAGCTCCTTGTCATTTGCATATTTCTCTCCGATTGCCGCCAGTCTATTGAAAAACTGCTCATCTGAAAAATCAAATGTCTCGGATTGAAAAGGCTGGGTCAGCAATGAAAGAACCTCATAGAAGAGATTGGAAAAATACGCCGTTTCAGCAGGCGAATCTTTGTCAAGAAGAATTTCCAGCTCAATCAATTTTTCTTTGTAAACCGCAGGATTATTCAGATTCGTCATGTCTGCCAACTCAAAATACGGATTGTAAAATGCATCCGGAATTTGTTTCATGCAACCAAAATCAATCGCAATGAGATTTTCATCGGTGTCCACAAGGAAATTTCCCGGGTGCGGGTCTGCATGGACTTTTTTCAACTGATGTACCTGAAACATATAAAAATCCCAGAGTGCCTGACCGACTTTATTGGCGGAAGCTTGCGAAGGATTCGTTTTGCACCACTCCGACAAATGTTTTCCGGTCATCCAGTCCATCGTGAGCACACGTTCGCAGGAATATTGGGCATAATATTTCGGGAAAATCAGATTCGGAATATGAGCGCAAGCCTTTGCAACTTCATTGCTTTGAGCCAGTTCGAGGGTGTAATTGGTTTCCTCAAAAAGCTTGGTTTCAACCTCTTTGAAATACTTATCCGAGTCCTTTGCCTGAATATTGAACATGGACATGGCAATGGGTTTTACCAAAGCCAGATCCGATGAAATGCTTTCAGCCACACCGGGATACTGTATTTTCACAGCAAGATCTTTCCCTTCCGCCGTTGCTTTATGCACTTGCCCTATGCTGGCAGCGTTAATTGCGTTTGCATCAAAAGTGTCAAACATGTCCAGAGGCGATTTGCCAAAGTACTTCCTGAAAGTTTTGATGACCAAAGGCGCCGATAAAGGCGGGACCGAAAACTGTGAAAGCGAGAATTTTTCCACATACGCCTGTGGCAGGAAATTCTTTTCCATGCTCAGCATCTGCGCAAATTTCAATGCACTTCCTTTCAGGTTTTTAAGTCCGTCGTAAATATCTTCGGCATTGTTTGTATTCAGGTTATCCCTTGCCGACTCGGGATTGGTGATTTTTTCACCATAGTATTTTAAATAATTCCCTCCGATTTTGACACCGGTTGTAATTAGTTTACTCGCACGCTGAATTTTCGAAGTAGGTATTCTGTCTATTGTTTCCATTCCTACCCGAGTCTTTCTTTGATTAAAAATTTACCAAAATCGATCACGCTTTCCAAAGGTGTCGTGTCGATCAGATCAAATGTGGCGCGGATTGATTTCTCAATAAACAGGTCCGTTTTTTCAAAGCCAAGAGATTCATCCTCCAGCCAGAATTTGAGCGTAACCAGGAATTGTATCCAGCCGCCTTCTTCCAGTGCATTTTGTTGCGCTTTTTTAATGCGTTCGCTTTTTACTTTGAGATAACCTTCGCTCGCTTCGGCGATGTATTGTTTGAAATGTGATCTCAGTTCTTTCAGTCTCAGCAAGCCGTTCAGTTTGTTTTTATCTTCTTTCAAAGCAAAAACAACATAGCTTCTGTTTGCCGTAAGTATCTCGAAATAAGTATAATAATAAGTCAGCAACTTATCCCTGAAACCCAGCAAAGGCAAATCTTCGCTCTGATTGATCAGCTGAATGGTAAGCTTGTGAAAACTTACGAAAACACTTTTTTCTATTGCTTCGATGGAAGAAAAAAATTGATAGAAATCTTTTTCTATGATGCCGTTTTGCTTACAAAATAGATAAACCGATTCCGGCTTTTTATTATTTTCCAGGCAGTAATGCATGTACAATTCCGTAATTTTGTCCGCAGTAACTTCAATAGGTGCGGCTGCTTCTTTGAGTTTTGTTGCCATGTATGATGCGAATGAGTACGTTAATGCGATTGAATTCAATAAATTTAATGAAAATTACCTGTTTTTTCTGCCCTAAATCAGGGATCATTTTAACCGCTCTCGGTAATGGAATAAGAGCGTGCCAGGAATTGTCCACCTGATTATTTGACAACAAAAATTATTGAAGGAAGTATCCATTTTGAAAACATTTATTTTTGCAGAATTTTGATTCATTTTCTGCGTGAAAAGTACGTATTAACTAAAAACCTGAATGCTTGAAATAATAAGAACAAACAGTGAAAACCCCGATTTTCATTTGCTTACCAAACAACTGGATATTACACTTTGCGAAATTTATGGCACCAAACAGGAGGATTATGAAGAATACAACCGAATCGTCGATCTCGACACGATCGTGCTGGCTTATCTGGATAAAATTCCGGTGGGATGCGGCTGCTTCAAAAAAATGAATGAAGATTCGGTTGAGATAAAAAGAATGTATGTTCTTCCTGAAAATCGTGGAAAAGGAATTGCATCCAGAATTCTTTATGAAATTGAAACCTGGGCCATTGAACTGAATTATACCTACGCTGCCCTGGAAACGGGCAAAAAGCAACAAAATGCCATTAATTTGTATCAAAATCTGGGTTACACGATCACGAATAATTATGGACAGTGGGAGGGAATGGAGCAAAGTGTTTGTATGATGAAGAGTTTGTGGGCATAGGCAAATCTTTTTACGATCCATTTTCAAGACCCATTGCACGGAGAAACTGCGGCTTTGCGCGCCGGGAAACATCCACTTCGCTGCCATCTTCCATAACAACATAACCACCATCGCCGCGAATATATTTGGTAACATAATTCATGTTGATGAGATGAGATTTGTGTACTTTAAAAAGTTGTCAGACTCTTTCAGCTGCTGCTCAAAATCTGACAGCGAACGTGACGCGAGTAGTTTTTGCCTGTTAAAAAAATGAACAGTAGCATAGCTGCCCATGGCCTCAACCCGCACAATATCCCCGACAGGAAAAAGTAAAATGCCGTCCATTGTAGCAATTGAAATTTTTTTTATTCTTTCCCGCTGGTCCCGCATGGCTTTCAGCAACATGGGAATGTCGGTGTTCGCAGCCTGGGGTTGGGTGAGCTGCTCCTCAAGCATCAGGGCCTGGGATGACATGAGACGTTCATTTTCGGTTAATCTCAGCATGGCAAGATCCTGAGATTCGCGACTTTCCTTTTGAAGCGAATTAATACGGTCCATTAACGCGAAAGTCAAAAGGATGGCCTGGAAAACTGCACCGATGTGGTAGCCGTAATAGGTGTAAAAGTGCTCAAAAGAAAGCAAGTTGAACAAGGTTAAAACAACCAGCAGAATTTCGATAATGTATATACCCCAGCCAATCAGATAATATCTTGCCGGTCGGAATCCCTGTTTGTACAGCCACAGTCCAACAGTTAGAAAGCTGGCAAATGTGACGATAATCATCACGTTAAAAGCCATTTCCGCTTTGGAAATGCCTATCAGTTTTGTTAAAACAATGGCCGTTGCCAGCCATCCCAATGCGATAAAATAACGATGCATGCGGGGAAGTATCCTGCGAATATTAAGAAATGAAACGGAAAACCAAATGCTGGTCAGCAGTGTACCAAGACGAATCAGACTGGAATTGATCCCGTTATTCATAAAAGGCATGTCCCTCCACAGAAAATCAAAAAGATAACCCTCAAAGGAAAGGAAAGTCAGTGCGGCGAAAATAATATGAATGGCGTACAGCAAATAGGTGTTGTCCCTCAGGGAAATGTACATGAAAAAGCTGAACAGGATGATCAGGATCATCACGCCCATCACGAACGCGTTGATGAGCGATTCGCTGTAAATTTTTTCGGTTGTGGGCTTGATACTTCCAAGCTTGATCTGAAACACCAGGCCGTTCATGTCTTTGAGTGCAAAATATAGATGTCTGGGCTGTTTTCCCAAATTCAGCACAATGGTATTGATGTCAAAATAACGTCTTTCAAACGGGCGCATGGAACCGGTTTCCAGTGAATACGTTGTGTCCTTACTCACCACGTATGCATCCACATAATCCACATCCTGAGCCAGTAACATGGCGTAAAGCGTTTCATCGGTCAGGTTTTCGAGGTCAAATTTGAGCCAGACTTTGGAATGTGAAAATCCGAGATTAATGGTTTTTCCTTCAATTAAACTGAAATTGGTTTCAGGAAGCTGGGTTACCTGCTGATACGACAGTTTGTTTGTTTTATCAATGAAATATCTTCCGGAAGAGCCGATTTCGATGAGTTTTTTCGGGTGATCGTAAACGACCGTGCGCTGAGCCCATGCCTTGCAGACGGTAATAATGATCATCAAAATGATAACAAACTTCTTCAAAAATAGGATTTTTTATGGATCTTAAAGTGTAATTTATTGCGATTTTACTGAACTTCATAACCGTTAAATAAATCTTAATTTATTGTTTATCAGCATTCTGATATTCTTCTGAATTGTAACTTTGGGGATTGTTGATTTAAATGATTAAAAATGAAGATCCGGTTTGATTGCATTATATTCTTGTTTTTCCAATTAATCTGGACCATTTCAAATGGCCAGCAGCACTTTACAGTGGTTCCATTGGGAGTTAAAGGCGGAGTTGAGGAAGGAAATTTGTCGGCTTACATGGTAGCTTCTGCCGGTTCCAGCCGATACATTTGTCTGGATGCAGGCACTTTAAATGGAGGAATTCAAAAAGCGGCGGATCATCAGGTTTTTTCGATTTCACCTGATTCTGTTCTGAAACATTATATTAAGGCTTATCTGATCTCCCATGCACATCTGGATCATGTGTCGGGTTTGATTATCAATTCAACCGAGGATGTTGCAAAGAATATTTATGGCTTTCCGGGTTGTTTGGATATCATCAAAAATCATTATTTCAACTGGCAAAGCTGGCCCAATTTCGGCAATGAAGGAAGCGGGTTCAATTTGAAAAAATACACCTACAAAAGCCTGACAGAAAGGGAGGAAATAAAAATTGACCAAACAGAATTATCTGTTAAAGCGTATAAACTGAGCCATTCAAACCCTTACGAGAGTTCTGCTTTTCTGGTGAGAAATGACAATTCGTATATTTTATATTTTGGAGATACCGGACCCGATGAAATTGAAAAAACCGACCGAATTCAGCAGATTTGGGAGGAAATTGTTCCGCTTCTCAAGGCTGGAAATTTAAAGGGGGTTTTTCTGGAAGTATCTTACCCCGACGAGCAGCCTGATAACAAGTTGTATGGACATTTAACTCCAAAGTGGTTTTTTGCAGAAATGAATAAGTTGGCGGAAATGGCTGGAAAGGATAATATGCAGCGCCTTAATGTGATTGTAACGCACCTGAAGCCGGGCGGAGTTAATGAGGAAAAAATAAGGATGCAGCTTAAGCAGCAAAACAAATTAGGACTGAACCTGATTGTTCCTGAACAAGGTGTCATGTTCCGGTTATAGCATCCAATGAGCTGTAACTAAGCCTGTTTTTTAACTTCTCATAGTCTCTTCATTGGTAAAATAAGTATTACTGCTGCCCGACCGGAATTGGTTTGGGTTATGTAAAACATTTAATTCAATGAAGTTTCTAAAATTTTTGATTTTACTATTGCCCGTTTCTTCTTTCGCACAGTCTGTCGGCGATCAGAAATTTATACAGGAAGTTGTCACCATATATACTTCAAAAGATGGGTTGCCTGACGGAAAGATCGATAAAATTTTGCTCCAGTCCGATTTGCCCGTTGCTGAAACGTTAACAAGGCATTATCAAATTCTGGACGGGAAATGGAAGCCTTTTAATCCGAATGGCCAGGCAAAGGGCACAGTTGTTAAGAATCCGGCTATTCCGGGAGAGATTATACTTTCTTCCATTGCTTACAAAGGAGGCTTGGCAATTGGTTGTGATAAAGGCTTTTACCTTTACAGCAGCACTAAAAAGTTGACAAAGATATTCCCGGTAAGTGCAAAGTACAGCTGGTCGCCCAGAAATGTAGCGGCCTTGGTTGTTGATTCAAAGGGCAGGCTTTGGTTCGGTGCCGAGCAGGGGGTGGGTTATCTGGATGGTGAAGCGTGGAAATTGTTTACGGGAAAGGAAGGATTGCCCTACAATAAGTTTACATGTGCCGCTGCTTCGTTAAATGGAGATGTTTGGTTTGGAACAGAAAAAGGTGCTATCGAGGTTGAAAATGATTTTTTTAAATACCGTTTCAGCCGTCGCTGGATGCCTGATGACTATGTGAACAGTATTGCTGTACAAAAAAATGGAACGGCCTGGATCGCGACCAATGCCGGAATCAGCAAGATTGATAGGCAATCCATGACACTGGAAGAAAAGGCAGTTCATTTTACAAAACAAGTTGAAGAACGCCATAACCGCATGGGTTTTATTGCTCCGAGCCAGTTAAAAGAACAATTCAATTCTGCTTCATCTCAGGTTGGTATTTCTGATAATGATGGCATGTATACAACCATGTATGGTGCGGCAAATGCCTTTCGGTACGCTGCAACCGGCGATCTGGAAGCAAAAGCATTGGCAGACAGAAGTTTTAAATCCTGTAAATGGCTGGTGGACATCACGCATGAAAAAGGATTTCCCGCACGTGTGATTATTCCTGTCGACTGGCGTGAACCGGTTAATGAAATTTACAGTCGGGAATTAAATCTTAAGCATCAGAAAAATGATCCGATGTGGAAAGATATTTATCCTCGTTTTCCAAAAAGCAAAGACGGAAAATATTTGTGGAAATGTGATACAAGCTCGGATGAGCTTGCCGGGCATTTTTTCTTCTACGGAATTTACTACGACCTTGTTGCCAAAACTCCTGAGGAAAAACAGGCGGTGCGCGAAGTAGTTGGCGATATTATGGACCATTTGATCCGCCATGGATACAAGCTGGTCGATCATGACGGGAAGGTTACGCGCTGGGGCGATTATTCGCCGGAATATTTCAACTCGGTTTATGGTTACGATCAGCGCGGACTGAATTCGATGATGATGCTGTCATTCCTAAACGTGGCCAAACACGTTACGGGCGATCAGAAATATGAAAAGGAAGCCAAAATACTTCGGGATAAATACGGTTACCACATCTATGCCATGCATCCAAAGGAATTTTTCCCGCCGGAAAATGTGGTTCCATGGGACAATAATCTTTGTCTGATGAGTATGTACGGATTGATAAAATATGAAACCGATCCTTCGCTGTTGCTCATGTACCGTCAATCTCTTGAAATAGCCTGGCAGCATATCAGCAAGCAAAAAAACGCATTTTGGGATGCCATTTATGCGTCATTGGCGAACCAGTTTACCAATCAGGTTGATCAAAAAATGTTTTCGGGTAATCTGTTTCCTGAAAACAGGAATTACACTCCGAAGGTCATCAGAAACTATTACAAAGGGAATAATAATCCGGAATACATATTGGAAAATTTACAAAAGATGCCGCTTGATCTGATCGGTTACACGATGGATAATACGCATCGACTGGATGTTGTTTTTGATTCTTCGCCTTTGCAAAATCCGAAAGTGGGCTGGCGGACAGACGGTTATGCATTACCCATTGACGAGCGCGGGCATGTTCGGCAGGATCGAGATGGATTTGCTTTACTTGCTTCCGAAGGCGATGGGCATGATGAACACGAAGGGACCTTCTTTTTGCTGCCTTATTATATGGCTTATTATCACAAACTGCTTGATGTGGATTCCAGAGGAATTGGGAAATGATCTTTTAAACGGCGCGAACATACAATGTTCGCACCGGATTATTTTTTGTCAAACAAATCTGTTTGATCTCCACCTGGTTTTTTGGGATCAACGGGGATTTTTAGATCAGTACCCAGTTCATCATTCATTTTTTTGATCAGATAAGCCGATAAAAGCGGAGACGCTTCTTCATGATTTTGATGTACAAAAAAGAAAATGTTTTCAATACCTTTTTCTTTCCAGGCTTTAAGGCGTTCAAACCAGTCGTCCAGACGGGTATAATCGGAATCAACATTTGCTCCATTGTAACGAATAAAGGCAGTCGGTGTTGTCAGGCGCATGTGAAGCAAATCACGCCGTCCTGCCGAATCGGTAATGATATGGGATATGTTTTTTTGTTCAAGAACTTCGTATAATTCATTGGTGTTCCAGCCTCCATCGTACCACCCTGTATGCCTTAATTCAAGCGCCAACGGAAATCCGGAAGGCCATTCTTCGAGATAAGCCTTTAAAATTTCCCAATTTTTAGGTCCGAAATTATCGGGCATTTGCAAAAATAGCATGCCCAGTTTTTCCTGCAAATGTGCAATTCCATCCAGATAAACGTCGGTCGGCTGCTTTGCATCTTTCAGTCTTTTCCAATGACTGATTCCCTGGTGCAGTTTTGGGAAGAACCGAAATTCGGCAGGTGTCTTGTTGTACCAGCTTTCAATCGTTTCAACCGGAAAGTTATTGTAAAATGTCGCATTCAGTTCAATGCTGTTGAACTGTGTCGCGTAATAGGCGAGTTCATCTTTTGTGCCTTTTGGATAAAAACTTTTTAAATCAGCCTTATTCCATTTGGCGCATCCAATGTAAATATTGGGTTTGCCTTTTTTGTCCAGGACCTTTTTCGTGTCAGGATGATCTTTTGGCAGAGTAAAATCAATACTTTCAGGGTCCTCAACTTTTCCGAATTTCATAGCTGGTGGTGTGTTTGAAGTGATGCTATTTCAGACTTTCCAAGACTTCGAGTCGGGGATGCCTAGTCCTGGAAAATCTTTTATCTCCCAAAATCATCCTGAACACGAACAATATCGTCTTCATCCGAAGGATTCGAAGGGTCTGTATGCTGCCAGATTTCCGCTACAATTCCCCAGTCGGCAACACCAACAAGGCGATGACGTTCTCCTTTTTTTAAGTCGACAACCGTACCGATTGGAAGTTGCTGCAATTCTGTTTCTTCGTCGGTGTCACTGATCACAATTCCCGCATTTCCTCCGATTACCTTCCAAATTTCGGCACGGCGATGATGGTATTGCCACGACAGACGTTTATGAGGAGCAACAACCAGAATTTTCGGACTTAGTTTTTCGTAACCAGCAAAGTCTTCCAAAGACAAATGCGGAAAAAACGTGGAAATGAATTTTGGTGCTTCCGCTTCTTCCAGTACAAAAAATCCACCCCAGGGACGTGAGTGGTCTTTACTAACAACTGTGAACCCCTGTTCTTTTATAAATTGCCCGACTTTTTCAAAAACAACCTCTTTATCGGCAGTTTCTGTAAACGATTGAATCATATTAAATGAGTTATTGGCTAAAATATTATTGAAGTCCAAATTTAGGTTAAAATACAAAAAGTAGGCAAAAAAAAGTTCAAAATCCGGAGTTCACATTAACTGCAAAACTCCGGATTTTGAACCCTAAACTTTAAACTTAATCTATACTTTAAGCGTCCAGCCAAATACGTCCTCCGCCTTGCCTGTGCGGATATCGGTAAGATAAGTTTTTACCTTGGCAACAAACGAATCTTCCTTAATTTCCGGCAGCGGGTAGTCAACACCTTCATAAGCAATGGTCGCAAACGGAGATATCACTACGGCTGTACCAGCTCCAAAAGCAGCTTCCAGACTTCCATCTTTCAGAGCATCTATAATTTCTTTTACACTAATTCTTCTTTCCTCAACCGGAATACCCCAATGCTCTGCAATGGCAACGATGCTTTTACGCGTAATTCCGTCAAGAGTCGTTTCAGAAACATATGGCGTAACCAGTTTGCCATCAAGCATAAACATGATGTTCATCGTTCCTGATTCTTCAATATACGCATGTTCGCGTGCATCAGTCCAGATCAGCTGATCGTAACCTTCCTGCTGAGCCAGTTTGGCAGGGTAAAGTGATCCTGCGTAGTTTCCTGCGCATTTGGTTCCACCCACACCACCTTCGGCAGCTCTGATAAAATGTGTCTCAACCTTAACACGCGGCGGCTTGGCATAATAAGTACCAACCGGACTTGTAAATATGATAAAGTAGTAAGAATCCGAAGGTTTTACACCAATATAAGGATCTGTCGCAAACATGTATGGCCTGATATAGAGTGAGCAGCCGTCCTGAGAAGGCACCCATCCTGAATCGAGACGTAACAATTCTGTAAGTCCACCCATGAAAATTTCTTCGGGAATGGTGGGCATGCAAAGGCGTTCCGCAGATTTATTCAGGCGTTTCCAATTGTCGATCGCACGAAAGGTAAGTACTTCACCTTCTTCATTTTTATATGCTTTCATGCCTTCAAAAATGGCTTGTCCATAGTGAAGCGCAGCTGTTGCAGGACTAAGAGAAAGATCTCCGTAAGGGACTATTCGTGAGTCAAGCCATTGGCCGTCACGGTATTCCGAAATAAACATATGGTCAGAAATGTTCCGTCCAAAAACGAGGTTGTTGAAATCAACCTCCTGCAAACGAGATTTACTGGTCTGCTGAATTTCTATTTGCAATGTATCGGCTGTCATAATGCCTGAAAGTTTTGCTGAATAATATTGACTTGTTTACTTCTTGAAAAAGTCTTGCAATTTAAAGAATTTATATCAGGAAAATGAAAGATATTTAGTATAACAATTAATTTATTTACTCACCCGTGGTTTCCAGGTAACCTCCTCAATTCCCAGTTCATAGGTCATGATCCGGCATAGCATGAACAGGTAGTCCGACAGCCTGTTAAGGTACTGAATCACAATTTCTTCAACCTCCTCACCTTGCTGCAAATGTATAACTGCACGTTCGGCACGGCGACACACGGTTCGGGCAACGTGGCCGAATGAAACCGATGCATGGCCGCCAGGAAGCACAAACGCGCGCAATGGAGGAATTTTGCTATCAATGATATCCATTTCTTTTTCAAGCAAAACAATGTCTTCATCCAGTAAATCGGGAAGTATTCGCTTCGATTTGTCAGATTCCGAAGCCAGGTGAGAACCAATTGTAAAGAGCCTGTCCTGGATTTCTTTGAGGAGGACTTTACGGTTTTCATTCACCGGCTGATCGCCTAACAGGCCGATGTAACTATTCAGTTCGTCCACTGTTCCGTATGCATCAATGCGTACATGCGCCTTACTGAGACGCGTTCCGCCAATGAGCGAAGTAGTGCCTTTGTCACCGGTTTTGGTGTATATTTTCATTTTGGATTAAGCAGTTTGCAGTCGATTTGCGTGTTTAAATAATGCAGTTATTCCGAAAGCAGTTCCATGAACTTCTCTGGTTTTAAACCTTCAATCGGGGGAAATCGATTTTTTTGAAGATGTCAAAATGTTTATCAAAAGTTACCAGACAATCGGCATTAGAGAAAATGGCCAGGTCGGCAAATTTATTGTCGTCGGGGTCTTCTTCAATGAGATTCCATTGGAAATGTGGTTCCGCAAAAATTGCGTTAGAAGCTGTGCAAAGTATTTCTAAAATCAAATAAGCAGTCTTTTGAGAATAAAACTCCGAAAGTTTTTCTTCGTAGTCGTCAGGAATGCCGGTACTGACAACCCAGTCGAATTTTTCATTTTGAAATAATTCATAAGTGAAAAATTCAAAATTGGTCCTTTTAATGGTTTTGATTAGCACGTTTGTGTCAATTACGGCTCTGATTTTATTCATCAGAGTTTTTTGATTTTGTTCTCAAGTGATCGGATTCAAGCTTTTTGAAGTCTTCATCTGAAATATTTTTTTTCAACAACTACGCGGTCAACTTCAAAACAATTTCTCGCTAAGATGTTTTACTAACTCTTCTTTAATTTCAAGTACTTCTTCATCAGGGATTTTTCTGTCGAACATCCTTAGAAGTCCAATTTGAATATCGTTTAACCCGGCAGTTTGCTTCATTACTTTTATAATTCGGTTTTGCTAACAAATATATCAAAGTTTTAAATGACTATGCTGAATAGCCAGTACTTACATCATTGAAGAAGATGCGCAAACACTTTTTTATTTTAATGATTGTCTATCAATTAGGTTTTAGAAACTCCCCGACCTAATTTTGCGCCCAAATTACTATGGCAAAAAAGAAAGCCTGCAAGGGTTATTGATTCATGAAAGTTGGAACTTTTTTTATTAAAATATGGCGATGGTCATCCGTATTACTGGTGATTGGTGCATTAGTTTGGACATATTCAGTATTTCCGGACATGGTAGCGGTGGATTTTTCGGAAACAGGTTTGGCTGAAAGATATGTGAATAAAGAGCATGTATTCTACATCGTGATGGGCTTGTTTTTGGTCAATAATGTGATTATTTCAGGTCTTGTAAAGCAAATTCCCAATGTGGATGCAGATCATTTGCCGATATTAAACCGGAAAATATGGGCGCAGCACCGGGAGCTTTTGAATGAACTATTGACCAATTGGCTATTCTGCCTGGTTGCTGTGATCAACACCATTATCGGGTTCAGCCTTTTTGCATTGGCAACGATTAACAGTACCCAATACAAAATGGATGTTTTTGACTTTTCGTGGGTTTATTATACCGGGATGGGGCTGATGATCATGGTGTTTCTGCTTCCATTGCGTTTGCTGTGGACACCGGTTCCTGATGATAGATTGTGATAAATGAATGAAAAATAACTGGATCGAACAGGCGGACGCAATCCGTCTGGATGACTTTCATTACGAATTGCCGGATCACCGGATCGCACGATATCCTCTTGATCCGCGCGATTCCTCTAAATTGCTGGTCTATAAAAGCGGCGAAATTGATCACCTGCAATTTACGGATTTAACAGCAAATCTTCCCGCTGATACACTTCTGGTTTTTAATGACACCAAAGTTATTCCTGCGCGGGCACACTTCCGGAAGGAAACCGGCTCCGTTATCGAAATCCTGTTGTTACATCCCGAACTGCCCACGGACGTAATCAACGACGCCATGCTGGTCACTCAATCCTGTGTATGGGAGTGCATGATAGGCAATAAAAAGCGGTGGAAATTAAAGGATACGCTTTCAACTGTTATTGAGATTAAAGGCAATCCCGTAAAATTGGAAGCAACTTATGCTGATTACGAAAAGAATCACGTCAGGTTATCCTGGAATACGGATGCGGCTTTTTTGGATATTGTGAAAGCTTTGGGTGAAATTCCGTTGCCTCCATATTTAAACAGAGATACTGAGGAAAGTGACAAGGAAACGTACCAAACCGTTTATGCGAACCATGACGGAGCCGTTGCCGCACCAACTGCCGGATTGCATTTTACACGCCGGGTTTTTGACGAACTTAAAAATAAAGGAATCAGAACATCTTTTCTGACTTTGCATGTCGGTGCTGGCACTTTTCAACCAATTAAAGCGAGTACTGTCACAGAGCACAGGATGCATTCTGAGCAAGTGGTGTTCACCCGTGAACTGATTGATGAATTATTGGCAAATACTGGCAGTATTGTGCCAGTAGGTACCACTTCCATGAGGTCTTTGGAAAGTTTGTACTGGTTTGGTGTGAAACTGTATCGGTCTGAAACCACTGATTTTCGCATTGAAAAACTGTATCCCTATCCATTCGACGAATCGGAATTACCAGGTGCAAAACAGGCTTTGACAAGTATTGCAAATTATATGGATCAGGAAAAGCTGGATCATATTGTTGGCGAAACTGAAATTTTTATTTTCCCGGGATATAAATTCAGGTTATGTAAAGGATTGATTACCAATTACCATCAACCCGGTTCCACTTTAATTTTACTAGTCGCTGCATTGGTAGGAGAGGATTGGGTCAAAATTTACAATGAAGCATTAGGCAACGATTACCGTTTTTTAAGCTACGGAGATTCTTCGCTTTTGTGGGGGAATTGAATCTCCGAATTAACACGAAATCTTATATTACACGTAATAAGCGATTTTTGTATTCATTTAGTTTTAGTGTAAATTGAAGTCAAATACAAATGTGTTTCTAATAAATTTGTTAACCCTTAACCTTTTGCCTTTTCACCGTTTCCCTTCACTTCACTCCAATCACCTCGCTTACCCTCGAAACCCCATTTTCGTTAAAAGCCTCAATCGCAAAGAAGTAAGGCACGCCGACATTCAGTGCACGCAACTCAAATTTATCAGGTTCGTCGTGCCAGAACTGATAGGTTTGATAAAGCTTGTCAGGAGCAATACCCCATAAAACATTGTAGCCCATTGCCCCGGGCACTTTCTCCCAGGTCAAGTCCACATTTCGCTGATCTTTCTGACGGATGGCGGATATTTTTTTTGGCGTAACCGGTTCTTTTCCAAGTCCGTTTCCAAATATCCTGAACTCACTGATCGCAAGATTTGGAGCAGCTACGTGAATATGTTCATACCGTACATAACGCGCGCGAACTGTCTGTGCAAGTTCAATATATGCACAAGGGCGATCTCTTTTTGGTTCTTTTGTGAGGTCTTTTGATAAGTCCCATTTCTTTCCGTCTTTGGACGTGAAAATCTTAAATTGTGTAAAAACTTTTTCCGGATCGTTGTCAAAAATATTGGATTTGTAATCCGTAAAGTTGACCTGTATCGCCTTCACATCCTGTTCGGAAAGCAAGTCGATTGTCAAAGTTTCGCCCGCTTTATTTTGTTTGGCGGCCCAAAATGTTCTGGGATTTTCATCCGTAATTTTATTTGCATACATCGTGTCAAGCGTTGAAGAAGCGTTTGCAGGTTTTTTGTAAGATAAAAGCATCCATCCGGCAAACAATTCATCCCCTTTTCCGCCCCATTTTTTTGTGGTCAGTGTATGTGGAAAATCTCCAAAACGTGTGTTTGCAAACATTTGTCCGTCGTTATCAAAACCAGCCGGATGCATCACAATACGCCTTTCCATGGCCCAGTTTAACCCAATCCATGATGTTCCCGTATTCCAGTAATTGCCATAGTTGTCCTGAAAAGTATTTCCATGGCCGGCTCCGGTTGCGAAACCTCCGGGTTTGTAAGAAACCGGATTGTAGGGTGCATAAGTAAACGGTCCGAGCGGGTTGTCGGCTACATAAGTTCCGTTTGCATACACATTGTACTCCGTTCCCGGCGCGCCGTATTGAAGATAATATTTGCCTTTATGTTTGGTCATCCAGGCACCTTCCGTAAATGGTTTGAACGGATCGGAATGGTTTGGCCCGAAACGTTCCCAGCCATGTTCATATTGATTAAGCCAAAACAGCGCTTTGTATTCGCCTTTAAAAGCCAGTTTTTTTGAATGGTCCAGTTCCGCGCCAAATATGGGATAAACATTGGAGGAGCCCCAATACATAAACCATTTGTCGGTATCGTCATCGTGAAAAAGTGCCGGGTCCCAGGGGCCAATGTCTTTGGGCAAACGCGGCGTCCAGCGATTGTAAAACTCCCAGATTCCTTTTTCAGGAGCTACCGAATACAAAATCGGCCGTTGTTCAAAAGTAGATTGAAACAGAAAAAGAGTATCACGTACAGATACCGCAGCCGGCGCGCACATATCCTCAAAAGGCCAGCGGTTTGCAGTCAGATATTTCCAGTGAATCATGTCTTTGGAATGCCAGTAGCCTCCGGAAATGGTCACAAAAAGATAGTATTCTGATCGATGATTGATGATGACCGGATCAGCCCCGGAACGGTAAGAAATGTTTTCATTCAACTGTTCAAAGTTGTATTTGTAATCAATATCCATTGGATTACAATAGGTTGTCTGAACCTGAGCCCGGGCATCTGATGCATAAATAAAATGCAGCGTGACGAGAAAAAGCGGGAAGCAATATGATTTTCTCATGCGTTTGTTGGTGTATAGTATTATTATTTCTTTTAAAGATGCTAAATATACACTTTAACCGGAATAACTTTTACTGTCAAATTTATTCTGGTTGCAGCTTTTAAACGGTATAATCTTACCTTTGCGGTCGATTTACGGGCAAAAGCTGTCCTAAAGTTGTGATGACAGCATCAGTCCATTCAAAAGTCTTTATTAAGCAAGAATATACATGACAGTTGATTTTATTGAGGAATTACGTTGGCGCGGTATGCTCCATGATATGATGCCCGGAACCGACGAGCAATTGAGAAAAGAAATGACATCCGGGTACATCGGTTTTGATCCTACGGCGTCTTCCTTGCATATCGGAAATCTGGCAACCATTATGCTTCTTGTGCACTTTCAACGTGCAGGCCATAAGCCATTCGCACTGGTGGGAGGGGCCACGGGCATGATCGGTGATCCGTCTTTCAAGGCTTCGGAGCGTTCTTTTCTGGATGAAGATACCCTGCGTTTCAATCAGGAAGGTATTCGCAAACAACTGGAACAGTTCCTGGATTTTGATTGCGGGGCAAATTCCGCTGAAATGGTCAACAACTATGACTGGTTCAAGGACATGGGCTTTTTGCAGTTTTTGAGGGAAGCTGGTAAATTTTTGAGTGTCAACTATATGATGTCAAAAGATTCAGTAAAAAAGCGTTTGGAAACGGGCATTTCCTTTACAGAATTTTCTTACCAGCTTTTGCAGGGATACGATTTTTATCATTTGTACAAACACAAAAATATCCGCCTTCAAATGGGTGGTTCGGATCAATGGGGGAACATCACCACCGGGACCGAAATGATACGCAGAAAGGAAGGCGACGAAGAAGGGTATTTCAAAGCCTACGCTTTAACAACGCCACTTTTGACAAAATCGGATGGTTCGAAATTCGGTAAAAGTGAAGGCGGGAATATCTGGCTGGACGGGACAAAAACATCTCCTTACGAATTTTATCAGTTTTGGCTGAGTCAAAGCGATGAAGATTCTCCGCGTTATTTAAGGGTTTTTTCATTTAAAAATAAGGAAGAAATTGAAGCTTTGGAAAGTCAGCATGCAGAAGCACCGCATTTACGGGTCATGCAAAAAGCATTGGCTGAGGAGCTTACAGTCCGGATCCATTCTGAACGTGCTTATCAATTGGTTTTGAAAGCATCAGAAGTTTTGTTTGGAAAAGCGACCCTGGAAACTTTGCAGAGCATTGCCCTCGATGAATTTGACACGATTTTTGACGGCGTGCCGCAGACCGGAATTTCAAGGCAGGATTGGAATGATTGTACCAATGTTACAGACTTAATTTCTACCGTTACGCGTTCGGAAGTTTATGCGTCAAAAGGTGAAGCGCGCCGTGCCATTCAGCAAAATGCAGTGAGTGTAAATAAGGTAAAAGTCACCTCAGCTGAGCAGCCGACGACAGAATTTACTTTGTTGCAGGACCGTTTTTTATTGATTTCAAAAGGAAAGAAAAACCATTTGATCAAAGTAATGTAAAAGGTTAAAAGGTTAAAAAGTGTCTCGTTTGTCAGAGTCTTTTAATTATGTATCTTAGATTCTCAGAACTCCATTATTAACCAATGCTATTATGAATGTAAGGGAAGAATTATTAAAGACTCCCGACCTTCGGAATTTGCTGGACGAGTTAGAGAAAGTGTGGCGTGATGAGCAGGTGCAGCGTCATACTTTCTGGGCAGAAGTTGATGAAAATCTTAAAGCAGAGTTCATTTTAGGTGAAATTATTTATCATTCACCTATTTATGGCTGGCATTGGATGGCATCTTCGAATATACTTACTCAATTGCTGCCTTTTGTGAAAGATAATAATCTTGGAAAAATAGGGGTTGAAAAAGTAATGATCCGCCTAACCAGAAATGATTATGAGCCGGATATTTGCTTTTGGTCAAAAAGTCAATCGGATGGTTTTGGCAAGATACAATCGGCTTTTCCACCTCCTGAATTTGTAATTGAAATCCTTTCTGATAGTACAAGGGAACGTGATTATGGAATAAAAATGACGGATTACGCGCTTCATGGGATTAAAGAATACTGGATAGTTGACGCTGAAAATCATACCATAGAGCAATATTTATTGCATCAAAATCAGTTTGAACTGGCCCAAAAGCTTCGGGAAGGAGTGCTTAAATCCGAAGTTATTTCAGGTTTTAACATTGCAGTTTCGACGATTTTTGAAGAATAATCAAAAAGACAAATACTTAAAGCTCGTCCCACATCAATATCTCAGACACTTCCTCGACCGCCGGTCATTGCCGCCTTTTCCGGTAAATCTGAACAATGCATCCAGTCCATACCAGATCGAGATTTCGAAAGATCCGGTATCCTGGCCCAAGGATGAAACGGGCAGATCATAGCTGGTTTGCAGAAGAATATTTCCCCGCGCCCAGCCAACGGTTCCGATCAGTGCATCCCGGCGGGTTGGCCCCCAGAGCATTCCCCGATACCAGACTCCGAACAAAAGTGGAGAAGTGATGATGTTAAATCCTGCATCCAGCTGTCTGCTGGCTCCCTGCTTTCTTACCTGCATTGCCATTGTTAAAGCACTTTCCCTGTCCAGATCGCTTCCCAGACTGTTTCCAAAAAACGAAGGAATGTCAATAGGGATTTTGGTGCCAATTTGCAGATTTACATTTTGATGCTCAATGCTGATATCTTCATTGATTCCAATGTTATGCCAGGCACTTCCTACCCAATAAGTGGGCTCATAATCGGACCTGGGAACGTATTCTAAAATTCCACCAGCAGAAACGGTGACGCGGTTTCTGGTAATGCCGGAAGCTGCCAAAGGGTCCACGCTGCCTAAAAACTGGGAAACATAAGACAAATCACTGCCATCCCAGGTGTTGGACGTCCAGGCTCCCTGCAAACCACCGATTAACCTGAATTCCTTTTGCCCATCCAGATAAATCATTTTCGAAATCTGAACGGAAAGCTGATTGCTTTTCAAAGCTGAACCCCGCTGATCGTGCAAAGCCTGCACACCAAGTCCGATGTCTGCGTCTTCGGCATAGGTGTCGAAAGAGAATGCGGCGGTTTGAAATGGCGTGCCGACGGACGCCCATTGATTGCGGTAATTTGCAATGAATCTGGGCGTTCCTGCGTCTCCCGCCAGAGCAGGATTTGAATAAATTGGATTGGAATAAAACTGGGAAAACTGTGGCGATTGTGCCTTTGCCCAAGTAATTGTAACCAACATTAGAATAACAAATTGTATAAGTTTTTTCATGAGCTACCGTGCGAGATAAATGTTTCCCCTTAATTTATCCGACAAGCGGTTGTCAATAAATAATACTTCTGCTTCGTAGATGTACATGTCGGATGGCACAGGTTTTCCGCCGAAAGTACCGTCCCAGGATTCATCCGGCTGCTGACTTCCTGGTGGAATATTTTTTGCTTCAAAAACCAGTTCACCCCAGCGGTTTCGAATGCGTAAAGAATTGATTTTACGAATTCCATTGCCAAAAAGGGTGTAGCGATCTCCAATGCCATCACCATTGGGTGTAAATGCTTCCGGAATATCCATCTGACATGTGGCTACGGTAAAGGCAGCCATTCTTTCTACGGAATCTTTACAAACGCCTCCTTTTGTAGCGACCAGCTTTACACTGTACAAACCGGGCTCGAACGGTAAAGAAGGACTTTGTACATCCGACGATCTTCCATCGCTGAAAGCCCACTGATAAGCATCTGCATTTTTGGATAAATTGACAATACTGACCGGCCCGGGAGCGCAGAACAGAGAATCGTTTTTAAAGCCAAAATCAGCAACAGGCGCGGAAACGACTGAAACGGGTACTTTTTTTACCAATACCTTGCAGGTCTGAGCGCCCCTGAATGCATACAGCGATGCCGTATAATTACCCGGTTTTGCATAAATGTGCGAAGGCGAATAACTGGCAGAATCGAGTGGCGAACCGTCACCAAAATCCCAGACAAAACCCAGTTGAATATCTGATTTGTTGATAAACTGTGCTTCCGATCCCTCACAAACAATAGGAAGATCTTCGAAACTTCCTGAAGGTGCAATGGTGGTTTTCACAGTGAGTTGCGTTGAATCGTAACCGCAGGCGGTGTAAGCGATCAAAGTGACTTTATAGTCGCGCTGTGACTGCGCAAAAGCATGGGTTGGGTTTGGAAGTGAAGAAAAACTTCCGTCTCCGAATTTCCAAAGCCATTTATTAGGCTTGGGAACGGTCGCATCTGTAAATTGAACCGTTTCGTTCGGACAGACAATGGATTTGGATATCGTATACAAAGCCTTCACCGTGCTTGGGTAAACCACGATCTCTACCTCGGCGGTATCCAGTCCGCAGCTGCTGGATATTTCCAGTTTGACCTGATACGTTCTTGCAATGTCTTTGGCCGAAAAAGTATGGGTTACAATATCATCCCCGGTTTGCTGGGTAACTCCGTCTCCAAAAATCCATCGTGACAATGGTTTGTCATGGCCGGACGAACGATTTGAAAATGTCATTTGCGCCGGAGTACAACGCAAAACTGTGGAATCAATACCTATTTCGGCTTTTACAAATGGCCGCACAACCACATCTTCACTGAAAGTCTGCTGTCCGCAACTGTTTTTAGAAGTAAGCGTAATGGTGTAGGTTCTGTTGAGTTTATCCGGATTTTCGAAAGTTTGAGCCGGAGGCTGAGTTCCTGAATAAGTAATCGTATTTCCGAAAGTCCAGGTGTAGGTTGTGCCGGGGTCAGCATTTCCGTTGAGCAGGAATGAAGTTTTAAGCGGCGCACAGCCCAGGGTTTCACCAGGTGTAAAACTCACAGCCGCGGGTGGACTTGTAATGATAACTTGTTTGCGAATGGTATCCGAACAGTTTCCGGATCGTGCAATAAGTGTGATATTTTGAACTCCGGTTGATAGATTTAATTGGGGGGCGGCTTCGGAAGACACATTACTGCCGTTGACCAGCCAGGTATACGTACCCGCGCCTGTTGAGGAATTCACAGGTTTGAACGAGCCGCCGGCGCAACCGTCTGCGATATTGAAGTTTGCCTTAGGTTGTCCTATTGAAATTTTAGCGGTTGCAGTGGCTTTGCATCCGTTTTGGTTACCAACTTCATAATCCACATTTACCTGGTTTGTAGTTAAATTGCTGGTAATAAGCGTGTCGCCTTTGATACAGCCAGTACAAGCCGACGTTGTCCAGGTTCCTCCGACCGGACTTGACAGCAGTTTTACAAAAGGTGTTCCGATGCATATTGTTTGGTCGGTAACAGTTGTCTGGACGCCGTCGACTTTGACGTGTACGGCGTCTGTGGTCAGGCATTTTCCGACTCCGTTTGTGTAGCTGATGTTATAATCTCCCGCAGTTTTGGGCACAAAAACAGATTGTCCGTTTTGCGTTTCTATTCCCGGCGAACTCCATGTACCTCCGCCAATATTCGCCCTAAGAGTGATTGCAGAAGTGCTTACACAAATGATGGTATCTTTTGGAAATGTAATGATTTTAACCTGTTGTGCCTGGGAAACCGAGAATGTGTCGGCGACCATTTGCGTTCCGCAGGCATTGGACAAAGTGGCATTTACGATGTAAGACGTAGTTGCAAAAGGCAACGAAACTTCCTGGCTCGTGTCAAGTGGTTTGCCATTGAGTGTGTAAACTGCGCCGGGAACAGGGCTTGCAACTTTGTATTTAATTTCTTCGCACACGTCCGGCTGGGGTGTGAGGGACAGCGCGGGAAGATCTACCACTTTTATTTTCCTGACCATTGGTTTGGAATTGCCGCAGTTGCTTGACGCGATCAGTGTAATGGTGTATTCTTTTACTTCGTCAAGTTTTATTTTTATCGTTCCTGTATTATAATTTACCGGAGTCTGAAACGTGAATTTGCCACCTGAAATTTGCCATTGGTAGCCCGTTTCATCTGTTGAGATACTGCCGTCAAGGGTGATAATTCCTCCGCCGGAAGAACAAACCACTGTATCCTGATTAATGACCGCGGTTCCGGTTGTCGTAAACGCGGCAACTGGTTTTTTTGTTATTTTGAAGTCAATTTCATTTGTACTTACCCCACAATTGTCGGAAGTAGCCGTCAGTTTGATTTTATAGGTCTTTTCAGGATCTGTGAATGAAACGTTAGGATATGTTGCAGTGCTTTTTTGTCCGTCGCTAAATTCCCAAAGAAACTTGATATCTGACGAAATGGGGCAGCTGTTGTTATTGATACTGATTGAAGAACCTTCGCAGGCAGCCTGGACGAATGGTTTTGCTTCGGGTTTTTTATTAAATGTCACCCGAAAGCCTTTATTGTCGTTAGGGCACGTTTTATTCTCTACAAATATGCTGACTTTGAATTCGCCTGTCTGACAGCTTCTTACAAAATTTCTCAGATCATATTCGTGATCGAGCGTCAGCGTGCTGGTTAAAACAATGGGTTCTATTTTTCCATCTCCCCAGTCAATGGTGTAGTTCTTGTTGGTACAAGGACCGGTTGTGACTTTGACGCAAAGTTTGTAGAGCGAATCGCTGGGTGCAACACATACGATGCCGGTACCTGTGCCCTGGCAGGTTGTAATATCCACACGCTCTTGTGCAAGAGCAGCCGTGCAGATAAGAAAAAGGCTTACGATCAGAGTAAAACTTTTCAAATTAGAAGATACTGACAGAGTTATGAAAGGGTTATATTACTTACGGTTACTAAGATAGCACAATTTCTAAGCTCCGTCCAATTAATATCTAACCACCAGTGTATTCTTCTGTCAGATTCATCAAATTTATTTCCCTGTAAACGAGTTCAATACCGGAGCGGCGGTTGGGTTGTATTGGTAGGTTTGCCAGGTGTTATCTTCATAAATCTCCACCACGCGGTATCCTTTGTATGAAGTTCCCCAGTTTCCACCGAAGTGCCCGTCAAAGAAATATGGTTTTTTGCCAGTCTGTTTTTTACTGTCCTGATCGTGGTCGTGCCCATTAAAAATGGCTTTTACATTGGGTGTATTTTCCAGAAGATCAACCACTTCTTTGCAATCAATTCCATTTGACGTCCATTTGCTTGGTGTAATATGCAGGAACACAAAGACGCCTTTTTTACCGGTGTACTTTGCAAGCTCACTGCGTAGCCAGGCAGCGTCCGGACAAATGTATTCACCTTTTTCATTGGACGTATCGCCCACAACAAATGCATATTCGCCTTTTGCAAAACTGTGATTGGTCGGATAGCCCCATGTACTTTGCCACACATCCAGACCCACTTTATCATGGTTTCCCCGACTTACAAAATAAGGTACGTTCAGATTGCTCAGCATTGTTTTCAAATCGTAATACAAAGTAGGATCGTCATGGATCAAATCTCCGTTGAAGAAAACAAAATCGACGCCTTTTTGTAATTTTTCCCGGTTTGCCCAGCTTATAAGGTCAGAATGAAAGGTTTTATAATCCGTGCCCGGCTGTCCATAATGTCCGTCAGAAGCAACAATAAACCTCATGGAAATCCGGGCAGCGACATTTATTTTTTCAGGATCTGACAGGTATGTTAAACCTGGAAGTACAGGAAGCAGCTTTAAGAATGAACGTCTTTTAAAAATCATTTTCTTTCTGGTTTCGGGTTAATGCAACGGTTCGGTCGTTTGAAGATCTTCTGCCAAAAATAGTTATTCAACATTGATATTTTCCTTAATCTTGCATCTTGTTTAACATTATTTATATCGGATTACAATGGATCGTCTCATTCTGCAAAAAGCAGCTTCCTACTGTGCCTATCAGGAACGGACCCAGGATGAAGTTCGTCAGCGCTTAAAAAAATGGAATGTGTGGGGGGAGGAAAGCGACGAAATCATTGCAGAACTGATCTCTCAAAATTATCTGAGCGAAGAAAGGTTTGCCAAAACGTATGCAGGAGGCAAGTTCAGAATGAAAAACTGGGGCCGCATGAAAATAAAACAGGAATTGCACCGCCGCGGTTTGAGCGAATACAGCATTGAAAAAGGAATGAAAGAAATCGGCGACAAAGCGTATCTGGAGGGATTGAAGGAAATCTTAACTAAAAAGAAAATAATACTGGAACGGACCGAAACGGACCAGTTCAAGTTGAAACAGAAACTGGTCAGATTTGCTTTGGGCAAAGGTTATGAGAGCGAGTTAGTCTGGAAAATGATTGAAGAAATAATCCAATAATTGATCCCAAATTACATCCAAAATGAAGATTTCAGGCTTTTCCTATGTCCGTAATGGCATTGAATATGACTATCCTTTTTTAGAATCAATTCAGTCCATACTTCCTATTTGTGACGAATTCATTATGGTACTTGGGGATTCGAAGGACTCAAGCAGAGAAGCAATCCTCAACCTTGGTTCCAGGAAAATAAAAATTGTGGATACGGTTTGGAACATGAACAATCGGACGGGCGGAAAAGTGTTTGCGCAGCAGGCCAACGTCGGTTTGGACCATATCACCGGCGATTGGGCTATTCACATTCAGGCTGACGAGGTGATGCATGAAAAAGATCTGCCCAGAATTACTGATGCCATAAAGCGTTATGATTCAGATCCGCAGGTAGAGGCGTTGTTATTCCCGTTTATGCATTTCTGGGGAAGCTACGATTATGTGAGAACTTCGCGTAAAGTGCATAAAAATGAAATAAGGGTTTTGCGGAATAATCAGTTTATCCGCTCGTTCAGGGATTCTCAGGGTTTTAGAAAATACTCTGGTCAGGAAGGGTATGAAGCTGGCGAAAAAGGAGAGAAATTAAGCGTTAAAAAAGTTGATGCGCCTGTGTATCACTACAACGGTGTCCGGAAAAGTGATGTCCAGGATAAAAAAGTGCACACTTTTGTTTCCATGTATACGCCTGAAATGGAGGTTGTCAAAGAAAAATATTCATCCTTCAATTTCAACGACGTGGACAGACTGGAAAGGTTTTCGGGTTCACATCCGGCGGTGATGCATAACCGGATTAAATCCTTTGATCAGCCTTTTACTTTTGATCCAAAAAAGTCAAAATGGAGGATGAAAGACAGGATCATGCAGCCCATCGAAGATCTGCTTGGAATCCGGTTTGGCGAGTATAAAAATTATAAACTTTTGAAATAAAAAAGCCTGTTATAAACGGATCATTTCCAGTTTATGACAGACTTTTTCTATTACTTCAATGACCTAAAAATCAGAATCGAAAGAAATTTTGTGCCCTGAATCTTTGTCATTCAGTCCGCTCATTACACCTGCTTTCTGATATTCACCCACGCGTTTTTCAAAGAAATTGGTTTTACCGGGAAGAGAAATCAGCTCCATAAAATCGAAAGGATTTGCGGTACCAAATTGTTTCGAACAGCCCAGACGTTCCAACCAGAAATCAGCGATGTACTCAATATATTGATTCATCAGTTCAGCATTCATTCCGATTAATGAAACTGGTAATGAGTCAGTTACAAATTCTTTTTCAATTGTTACCGCATCCAGCATAATTTCTATCACGCGTTCCTGAGGAAGCTGATTGACAATGTGGCGGGTATAAAGCAAGCACGCAAATTCACAATGCAAACCTTCGTCTCTAGAAATAAGCTCGTTTGAAAAAGAAAGCCCTGGCATTAATCCACGTTTTTTCAACCAGAAAATAGAGCAGAATGAGCCCGAGAAGAAAATTCCTTCCACTGCTGCAAATGCAATGATCCTTTCTGCAAAAACCGGACTGTTGATCCATTTCAAAGCCCATTCTGCTTTTTTCTGCACACAAGGAATCGTATCAATCGCGCGCAGCAAATGATCTTTTTCGTTTGGATCTTTAATGTAAGTGTCGATCAGCAGCGAATACGTTTCCGAATGGATGTTTTCCATCGCAATCTGAAAACCGTAAAAACATTTTGCTTCTGCATATTGCACTTCACTCAGGAAATTAACCGCAAGATTTTCGTTCACAATTCCATCCGATGCTGCAAAGAATGCCAGAACATGAGAAATGAAATGACGTTCACCGTCGTTCAGGTTTTCCCAATCCTTTTGATCCTGCGAAAGATCGATTTCTTCGGCAGTCCAGAAGGATGCTTCATGGCGTTTGTACATTTCCCATATATCCGAATGTTTGATCGGAAACAATACAAAACGCAACGGATCTTCAATCAACAAGGGTTCGGGAGCTGGTCCTTCCTGTTTGGTAAGCGCTTGTGACATATTATTTTAAATTATTTACTGGATCAGATTTAGTAATTTTATAACCCACCCCAATCAGAAAAGTCAGGTTTGAAGGTTAGCAAATCTACATGCTTTGGCTTACATTCTCAAATCGAAACGGATCAAATTGAAATCTTATTTAGAAAAGTTCTTCTATCCAATCATTTCACTTTACTATACGTAATGTATTGAAATTTGATAAAAAAAGGGTACTATATTCGCAAGCTAATGCCATTTAAAAGGCTCCAAAAAGCTTATGGTTTACTTATATTGATCTTAAAATGAATCCATCTGAGACACACTCTTCTCACTTTCCGCTTGTATCCGTCGTGGTTGCGACGTACAATGGTGCACTTTTTTTGAGAGGGCAGCTGGACAGTATTTTCGGACAAACCTATCCTAATTTTGAAGTAGTTATTGTGGACGATGCATCAAAAGATGGCACACTTGCGATATTGGATTATTATGAAACAATGCATCCGAATGTCCGTGTTTTCAAGGCTGAAGAAAATTTGGGATTCAGAAAAAATTTCGAAAAAGGAATGTTGCTTTGCAAGGGAGAATACATTGCGCTGAGTGATCAGGATGATATCTGGCTTCCCGAAAAAATAAGTACATTGATGAGAGAGCGGGGCGATCATGCTTTGATATACTGCAATTCGGAACTGATAGACGCGGAAGGGAACAGGCTTGGAGTAAAATTAACCGATCTCAAAAATTTACTGAGTTTTGCCAGTCCGTTGAATTACGTGGTTGGAGGAACCGCATCGGGTCATGCCATGATCATTAAAAAGGATGTGGCACAACAAAGTTTGCCTGTGCCGGAAATGGTCACCCACGACTACTGGATCGGCTTCGTAGCCACTTTTACAAGTCCGCTGAAATTTGTTGATCAGGCTCTGGTATTGTACAGGCAGCATGGTGGAAACGTGATCGGGGTAAATTCCGGGAATGCCCGTGCTACAAAAAAAAGGAAAGTGACCAGTCAGGAACGCCATGCATTGATCAGGCAGCGGATGAAGCTGATGTATGAAAAATGCCCGGACGACCAGACTGAAATAAAAAAAGTTTTTTATTCTCTGGATAAAAGCTACCAGAATTTTTCTTTGCGTAATAACTTTACAAGAATGATGATTTTTTTTAAATACAGAAAAGAAATTACGGCTTATAAAAAAAGAAGTGAATTGCGCAGGTGGTTATTTTGTCTGAAAATGTTTTATAAAATTGAATAAACTCTGGACCGATAGAAGAATCAATAACCGTATTTTTCTGTAATTACACGATGATTAAGGAAACCCGCTGATGATTGAAGAAAAAGTAGCTGTTAAAAAGTCATTCGAAAATAAGGACCATTTGTTTTCCATACTGATTCCTTCATGGAACAATCTGGAGTACCTTAAACTTTGTATTTCAAGTATCAGAAAAAATTCTTTTTACAAACATCAGATTATCGTTCATGTCAACGAGGGAATTGATGGTACGCTTGACTGGATCAAAGACCAGGGCGACATTTGTTATTCTGCCAGTAAGCAAAATATTGGCGTGTGTTATGCATTAAACACATCGGCCAGCCTTGCATTCACGGAATATATCCTGTACCTGAACGACGATATGTACGTCTGCCCGAACTGGGATAAATATTTATATGACGAAATAGTCAGGATCGGGCATAAAAACTTCTTCGTTTCCGGCACAGCCATTGAAGCTTTTCCGCAAAGTATCTGTTCTATAAAAGGAGACTTCGGTCAGAATATTGCTTCTTTTCAGGAAGAAAGACTGTTGGCCGAATTTGATAAAGTGCAAATGAACGACTGGCAGGGGGCGACCTGGCCGCCTAATGTAGTGCACAAAGATATCTGGGATACAGTAGGAGGTTACAGCATTGAATTTTCGCCCGGGATGTATTCGGATCCCGATTTTTCAATGAAATTATGGAAAATGGGTATCCGGATTTTTAAAGGAGTTGGCAAAAGCCGTGTTTATCACTTTGGTTCGACGTCGGTAAAGCGCGTTAAAAAGAACAATGGTTATTATACTTTCATCAATAAGTGGGGGTTGACCTCGGGGACATTTTCGCGTTATTATTTGAGAAAGGGGAAAATCCACGACGGTCCCCTTCGCGAACTGGATATTCCGATTCCTATCCGGTTGAAAAATCTGTTTAAAAGAATCAGAGGCACTTTTTGACATAATTCTAAAATTCCCAGACGACGACATTCCACTCGTCCACATGATCCAAATGCGTGTGAATCGTTTTAAAACCCACCCGCTCATGAGCGCGCTGCGATCTTGTATTCGAGGTTGAAATTTCAGTCACACAAAGTTCATAATCAGGACTGTACACTTCTTTATGCTTTTGGTACAATTGGTCAAAAACTTTCTGTCCACGAAAATTTACATCAACACAAATCTGTCCCATCACGTAATATTTGCAATCGCTAAGACTTTTTGAATTCCATGTTAAATTTTCAATAATGGAAAACATCGGTTGCAAATCAGAAACCAGCTTGCCCAGATCGGGAAGCATTGCAAGGGCAAAGGCAATGATCTTTCCCTCTTTTCTGGCAACAATTTGCGGAGTGGACTGATACATAAGCGCCAGTTCTTCAAAACTATGGCAAACAGTTAAAAAGCCATGTTCTTTTTTAATTTCATCAGAAATCTCACTTTTTAGATTCAATTTTTGAAGATCAAGAATCTGCCGCAAGTCATCTTCCGAACGCGCAATGTCCAATTTTATAGAATGATCAGAAACAACTAAACTCATATTTTTTAGATAGCTTTTGGGCGTTAGCTGTAAGCTGTTGGCCTGGTAACTGTATGACTTTTGAACAGATATTCGGAGCAATTACTTTACTAATTTTGTAAAGAAACTCTGTGAAACTCGGCGGCAAACTTATTTAACTCTGCGTTTAAACTAGTCGCCGGCCTCCTTAGATCCACCGCTTCCTCCTGAAAAACCAAAGAACCACCGCAGAAGATAAAATCATCAAAAGCAGTGAAACATAAAACCCCCATGGTTCGCCGGTTGAAGGAATATGGTTATAGTTCATCCCGAAAATCCCGGCAATTAATGTTGGAGGCATGAAGATAATGGTCACGACAGTGAATATTTTGATCACCTGACTTTGTTCCAGATTAATCAAACCCATAAATGTATTTTGCAGATATTCAAGCCGTTCGAAATTGAAAGTGGTATATTCCAGCAGTGAACTGATGTCTTTTAATATTATTCTTAAATGTTCCTTTCTGTCCTCCGGGAAATACTGGCTCCGCAAAATCCCGGATAATACACGTTGTTTGTCAATGCTGGTTTCGCGCAGCATCATGGTTATTTCCTGCAAACCACTGATCCGGATCAGTACTTCCTGTCTTGCTTTTTGCTCATGACTCAGATCTTTACTGATCACCGAAATATCTTTGGAAATGGCTTCCAATGAATCGGCATCGGCTTCAATGCGGGTTTCGAGAAGCAAAAGCATAAAATCCACACCATTGTGGAGCGTATCCGGACTTACCTTCATTTTCTTCACTGCATCCGCAAAAGTTTTGGAATCTCCCCGGCGGTATGTAAAAAGTACATTTTTGTTAAGAATGAAAGAGACAGGATACGTTTCGTACCCATTCTGGTCAATTTTCAGGAAGTTGGAGTTTGCGTTGATGGTATCGTTTTGCTCGAAAAATCGGGAACTGCTTTCAATTTCCACGATCTCCTGCGGAGTCTGAAAACTGATATCACATTTGTTTTCCACCCATTCCTCCTCTTCGGCAGTAGGCGACTGCAAGTCTACCCACACCAGATTTTTAACCTTTCCAAGCTCCCGAATGTCATTCTCGCGTTTGATCAAACGCCCATCTTTATAGAAAATACGTACCATTTTCTAAAATTGGGAAAAAAGCAGGAGAAATTTAAATTCCGGCGAATTATCACAATGAGGGGTTTTCGTTTTTATATGGCTCCGCGATCTTTTAACTCCAGATATTTATTGATGGTATTTACGGATAATTGCTGAGGGGGAGTCAGTATGGATTGTATTCCGTAACGATTTAATTCTGCCGTAATTTTTTTCTTCTCGTAAAAAAAACGTTGCGCAATGGTCTTTAAATAAACCTGTTCCACATTTTCAGCAGGCGTGTCGATGAGATGTTTGGTCTCTGTATTTTCAAATAAAATAACGACCAAAAGATGGTCTTTTGCCAATCGTCGCAGGTAAGGCAATTGTCTTTGTAAGGCCTCAAGTGTTTCAAAATTTGTAAAAAGCAAAAGTAAACTTCGCTGCCGTATTTGATGCCTGACTGCCACAGCAAGCCGTTCGAAATCTGTTTCTAAAAACCGTGTTTTCTGGCGGTAAAGCACTTCCAGTAGTTTTTGCAAATGTCCCGATCTGCGATCCGCTGCTACGATCTGCCCCATTGTATCCGAAAAAGTGATCAGTCCGGCTTTGTCTTCTTTCGTGATGGCAATATTGCTCATAACAAGCGATGCATTTATGGCATAATCCAGTAAAGTCAGTCCTTCAAAGGGAGATTGCATCACGCGCCCTTTGTCGATCAGGCAATAAACGGTTTGCTGCTTTTCATCCTGATAAGCATTCACCATAATATCTCCCTTGCGCGCGCTGGCTTTCCAGTTAACCGAACGCCGGTCATCGCCGGGAACATAACTTCGAACCTGGTCAAATTCCATAGAATGGCCCACTTTCCTTATCCGCTTCACACCGACTTCGCTGAGCCGGTTGGCCACAGCAAGTAATGCATATTGGCGCATCTGTAAAAACGAAGGATATACTGCTGTTACTTTTTTATCTTCAAACTGAAACCGTCGCTTGATCAGCTGCATCGGCGTAAGCACAAACACATTTACTTTACCGAATTCATATTCTCCACGTTGCACCGGCCGGAGGTTGTAATGTATCTGAATTTCGGAACGTGCGGTTAGTTCTGCTTTGAAAAGGACATCTCTGCGCTGGAACTGATGAGGGATTTCATCAATAATTTCCAATTTTACTTTGAAAGAATATCTGTTTTCCAGATAAATGGTAATCGGATTTTCGTCTCCGTTTGACAGGCGTTCGGGAGAAGATCTCCTGGCAAAAATGCCAGTGCTGGCTCTGTATAGCGCCAGTGTGTCCGCAATAATCAGAGCGAAAAAAACAATCAGAACGACATTGAAAACAGGGAGCAGCCACTGGAAAACATAGGCCAGTACAAAGCACGCGATCAAAATGGACCACACGATCCAAAAGACTTTTGAAAAATAAAGCGAACGGATAAATTTTACCATTTTTCTTGGCTATTGGCTCTTAGCTGTCAGCTAACCACCGTTGATGAGACAGACCGGAACCTACCTTGGGACCTCGGTTTTTTCAAGGATTAGTTTAATCAGGTCATCGGGTGTTGAACCTTCCATTTCACGTTCCGGTGTAAGTATAATCCTATGCCTCAGCACTGGATAAGCGAGTTCCTGAACATCGTCAGGTGTGATAAAATCTCTACCACGTAACGCGGCAAGTGCCTTGCAGCTGTTGAGCAACGCCACCGAGGCACGGGGCGATGCGCCTAAAAACAGGGCTGGGTGGGAACGTGTTGCACCAACAATTTTAACAAGGTATTCCAGAAGGTTGTCCTCCACATGTACCTGCCGTATTTTTTCACGAAGGGCATTAAGCTGTTCGGCAGTAATTGTAGGTATCACTTCGTTTACCGCCTCCCGCAGGCTCCGACGCTCGTGATGTCCTTTCAAAATCTCGGTTTCTTCTGATGCCGATGGGTAACCAACGGTAATTTTAAAGAGAAAACGATCCAGTTGGGCTTCCGGCAAACGGTATGTTCCTTCATGTTCCACCGGGTTTTGTGTGGCCAGAATGATAAAAGGTTCAGACATAGGATAGGTTGTCCCGTCTACGGTAACCTGACGTTCTTCCATGACCTCAAAAAGCGCCGACTGGGTTTTGGCGGGAGCCCTGTTTACTTCGTCTACCAAAACAATATTGGCAAAAACAGGACCTTTTTTAAACTCGAATTCTGTATTTTTTGAATTGTAAAGCGAGGTTCCCAAAACATCAGAAGGCATTAAATCGGGTGTAAACTGAATACGACCGAACTCCACATCAATGGTGCGGGCAATCACTTTTGCCATCAACGTTTTGGCTACACCCGGAACACCTTCAAGTAAGATATGGCCGTCAGCAAGAAGCGCCGTGAGAATATATTCGATGGTAAGTTGTTGTCCTATAACAATTTGCCCAATTTCAGCTTTTATCTTATTAACTGCTTGCTGTAAATCGCTAAGTTCAATTCTGTTCGTAAAATCCATTGGATTGATTTATTTGTTTTTTGTTTTCCCAGGGCGATGCCTTGGATTGAGATATTAATGCCCGTTGGGCAAACTTTTTAACTGATATTTGTCCGTTCACCTTTTCACCTTTTCACCTTTTCACCTCGTTCTATCATAAAAATCCTCCAACCTTTGATTCAGGTCCATCAATCGTTGTCCTGTCCATTTGCCGTTGTTTTCGGAAATTTCATTGAACAATGTTTGCATTTCCAGATCAGAAAGTCCGCTCCTGGCTGAAATCTGACTTAACAACTCACTTTCTGTAAACTGATGATAGGTAATTCCAAACCTTTCTCTTACGTAAATCCAGAAATGCTGAATCAGTTTTTCGGCCATATTTGCATGATCATGTTTCCGGTAATACATATTGCCGATCGTTTTCACAAATTCCAGCGAAACATTATTCGGAGCCTTTATGATCGGAATGATCCGTTGCTTTCTCTTTCCGGAAAAAATGGCATAAAAGAGTAAACCCGCGAGAGCAAGTAAATAAGCTGTTTTTAATCCTGGCTGACTTACAATATATCTGAAAACAGAATGTTCATTTTCGCCGAAGCGGCCCTGTTTTTGATATTCATCCCAATAAACCGGTTGCCTGGGCAAATAAGAAAGCGAATGAAATGCCTGTTTATCGGTCAATGAGTCAAGTACATAATAATTGGTAAAAGCAAGTGGCAGGTTGTGTAAATAAAATCGCCCTTTTCCGTAATTTACTTTTACAAAAACCGGTTTGTTGTCTTCATTGGTTGCAAGCACAATGACGTTTGCAAAATCTTTCACTTTCAGATGATTACGACCATCATCTTTTAGAAAAAGAAAGCCCTTTTTATCCTTGATAATTGGGTTAACGAAATTGAAAACCTTTGCCGTATCCCTGGAAGTCCGTCCATCTTCTATTGCCTGAACTCCCAAAATGCGCATCAGGGAATCCGGGAAGTGATAAGCAGAGACAAAAACTGTATTTCCTTCTTTTACATAATTCAGCAACGCTTTCTGATCATTCAGATCAATTTCCAGATCATCATTGATAAAAATATAACTGCTTCTGGCAGTGGCTTCCCGATTTTTGTTTTGGCTTGAAGAGTCTTTTGAAAGCTGATTGTAAGGCGGAATCCGTAAGCTTTCCACTTTTTGATTGCCAGTTAATTCCGGCAGCAGCGTGAACAATACTTCGGTGCCAAAGGGAATATTGTCTTTGTTGGAGTAGGTGCCGTTCCAATCCAGCGGTTTTGGCCGGTAGTATTCTAACAATCCGTATCCGAGGATCATAAGAAACAAAAAAATCCAATACCGGTTTAAATTAAAAGACATGTTTTATTCTATTTATCAAACTTTAAATGCGGCTAAGATCTAATTGCCGACAGTCATTAGCCAACCATTATTTTGTCCTGAAAAGAATTTGAAAAATCTTTCATTTCCTTAAAACCCGACTCATTAACTTGAAAATCTCCATACCAGGCAAATTCAAAATACTTCGTTAATTGTACGAAATCTGCATGAAACGGGTACTTTTGAAGTTCCTGCACATAAATTTGGTTGGTCAGATTGGGTTTCCAGTGAATCAGTTCCCGGGTCGTCAGCAGTTTTAATGTCTTTAAATACTGTAACCTGATTGCAAGGCGGTAATCTCCCAGTGACAGCGCATTTCCAATGGCTTCTTCAAAATTAATTTCATGAATATTTTCCTGTCCCACCACATATTCGTTGGAACCGGCGACTCCTTTCGATGGGAATACATAGTCAAGCACTTTAGACTTGTATAAAATAAATAACACCAATCCTGCTGCCGCAGCCATAATTACATATTGCCAGAAATTTTCGTAGGCATTTCCTGAAAATAATTTTCTCAGTTTTGAAAATAACCATTCAATCCACCGGGCAAAAGGATTGGCAGGAGGTTGTGGATCATCACTATACTGATAATCACTGTCGTTCCTGAATTCTTCAAGCTGTCTGGCGTCGGGATATCTCGGGACGATATGGCCATTGTCCCTTTTTGCAGGTGTCAGACTGTCTTTTTGTGCATAAGACGGTGAAAAGAATAAAATGCAAAATGCAAAAATGGCTGCTGTTACCTTCATCATGGTCTACACTAAAAACGATCTTCACTATTTGGTCTTTCCGCATCGCTGTTACCCATTGATGCAATCTCAGAGCGCAGTCCCGAACCTTCCAGGCGTTCCACCAGATTGTAATACTGGAAAGCAATTGCGATCCATAAAAGTCCCTGAGTGACCGTAGTTCCAACCATCGAGATCGCACTTGCCACAATAATCACCCCTTTCAGATTGGCCAGGCCGTTTCCAAACCCCAATGCATTCATGATTGTAATTACCAGAGTGGGCAATTGAAAAACCATGGCAAGAATACTTACCACGATGGACATGATTACAAGCAGCCCAAAAGTAGACCACCACTTTCCCTTAATAAGTTCGTAGCTTCTGGATAAAGAACCTGTTGCAGATAATTTTTCACGAATTGCAACCATTAATATAAACTGAAAACAGACAGTCAGATAAACTCCGGGAAAGAACAGCAATACAAAACCAATCAGAATGAGCAGTACGGAGATAATTTGTGAGCCAATACCCGCGCCGATATTTTCGACTAATTTGTTCCAGACAACAGGGGGAGTGAGGTCTTGGGATGATCCCTTTTCCTCATATAGAACCATAAATGCGTTGACAGCGGAGCATGAAAGAAAATAGGTTATTACACTAAAAAAGACGACAAAAATATATTCCGTTACCATATACTGGCCAAACATGCCGAATGGGTCAGTGGCTTTTACTGCCGTCAGCATACGTGACTGGAACAGTCCCTGGGCGATACCTGAAAGAAGAGCAGAAGGCCCTGCGATAAATGCCAGTACTCTGACCAACGGGCCAAAATTCTGCATAGCAAATTCGAAGGATGCATTCATTTTTTGACCAAAGTCGCGTTGCTGTAAAAGTACGATCGATGTTTTATCCATGGTAAAATGTAGTTGTAGAGCGTATAGTTTACTTTATTTTGAATTACGAAAATTTCTGACTGTCAGAGCCGTAAAGCGTTTTTGGATAAACAATAAAATACCAGATTATAAAAATTGCGGAAATGCCGATGATAGCTGAACTTGCCCAGACTGGCAGCGTCAACCTGGTAACAAAGCTTTCCAGAAATCCGGCTGCAATAAATACCGGTACCAATCCGATTGTCATTTTCAGCCCTTTTTTTGCTCCGTTTTTGAAAGATTCCAGTCTGGAAAACGTGCCTGGAAAAAGGAGACTGTTACCTATGACCAATCCGGCAGCACCTGCAATGACGATGGCTGAAATTTCCAAAGTTCCATGAATCCATATTTTTAAGATGGACGGGAGAAGTAAACCTTTTTCAAAAAAGAAATATTGAAAAGCGCCCAGCATAATGCCGTTCTGGATCATAATGAATAATGTTCCTGCTGAGAAAACTACGCCCAAAACGAAAGCCATAAATGAAACTTTTATGTTGTTCACAGTGATTCCTAAAAACATATCCGCGGACGACTGGGATTTGTAAATGGCCAGAGGATCGCCGTTTTTGATGTTTTCCAATGTCTGGTTAACATATTCGTCGCCCAATATCAGTCGTACAAATGTTTCATCATTGGCAGCTGATAGCGCGCCGATCAAAAATGCGACCGTAAAAAAAAGAAAAGCATATAGCAAGTTATATCTTGCCTGAAAGGATATGAGCGGCAGTTCGTACATCCAGAAAGTCTTAATTCTGCCCTGTTCCTCCCGGCTGTTACTGTATAGTTTGCGGTGAAGATGGGAAGTTAAACCATTGAGATATTTAAGAACGGGAGAGCCGGGATAAAATGTCCGCGCGTAAGAAAGGTCGTCTGTTAGGGAAATAAACCGTGAAGTGAGTTCATCAGGATCATTGGAATCGTTTTCTTCATACGATCGCCAACGTTCCGAATTCCGTTTCAAAAAAACAGCCTCTTTCATGGATGGTCAAATGTATATATTGGAAAGTTTGCAGGATTAACCTATTTTTCCTGCAATATAAATTAAAATTCTCCGCGACAAACTTTTAATAATAATGAGTTTACAAATTGAAACGGCCCAGAATGTGGACGTTGATTATGAAGTGGCCAGTATCGGAGACCGGATTTTAGCCCAGCTCATAGATTATGCCGTTTATTTTGTCTGGATTATGATCGTTGCAATAATGATTCCTGCGTTGGGAGTGATGAAAAGCGGGATTTCTCAGACTTGGATCATGACTGGCGCAATGTTTTTTCCCATCGCCCTATGCCCTCTTTTGTGTGAATATTTCTGGGATGGGCAGACATTGGGAAAGATAGCGCTGAAAATTAAGGTGATCAAACTCGACGGTAGCAAGGCTACACTAAGTGCTTATTTACTTCGCTGGCTGCTTACGACCATAGATATTAGTTTATTTTCCGGTCTCGTAGCGATTATAACGATTGCCGTAACCGGAAAAGGCCAACGCCTGGGTGACCTTGCAGCGGGAACAACTGTAATTAAAACCCAACCAACTGTAAGACTGGAAGATATTGTTGTACCTGCTCATGCCCCAAATTATCAACCCAAATATGCGGGTGTAGCCCGCCTCTCGGATAAAGATATCAGAACGATACGTAAAGTGCTTGCAACGAATAATCAGACATTAATGGAGGAAACGGTGTCAAAAATCGAAGAGTTACTGGGGATAAACAGTCTTGATACGGCTTCGGAATTTCTCAGGACCATTGTTAATGATTATCATTTTTATGCGAGTGAGGAGTAAACCGTGGCACGGCGGATTAAATAATCGCTTCACGAAGCCTGATCGATCAGCCGTGCCACGGATACTAAACCACTACCACATTTGGAGGCAGTAACTTATACAATACCGGCGTCACAATCCGGGAGAGCAAAGTGGAACTGATCAAACCGCCGATCAGAACCCAGGCCAGAGGTGAATAAAGTGGATTTCCTTCAATCGCAAGCGGAATTAAGCCACCAATAGCGGTGAATGAGGTAAGTACAATCGGTACAAAACGTATTTCTCCAGCCTGTTCGATCGCTTCTATCAGAGGCACTCCTTCAGACCTCAGCTGATTGGTGAAATCGACTAGTAAAATTGAGTTTTTTACCTCAATTCCAATCAGTGCGATCAGCCCGATTATGGCAACGAACGATAGGGGATAACCAACTAAAAACAGGGCGGTCAACGCACCGATAACGCCAAGTGGAATAACGGAAAGTACAATGAGCGAACTTTTGAATGTTCCGAATTCCAATACCAAAACACCTAGAAATCCAAATGCTGTAATGAGTATAATGGTGCCCAATCCGCCAAATGATTTTTCTCTTGCTTCCAGTTCTCCGGCGGCTTTGTAAGTAAATCCTTCGGGTAGTTTATATTTTTCCAGTTTGGCAAGAACCTGATTATAAACTTCGTCCACCAAAAAGCCTTTTTTTACATAAGCAGAAACCGTTACGTAACGATCCTGATCATAATGGCGGATCTGGCTGACGGCACTTTCGAATTGCAGGTCAGCGATTTGTTTTAATGGAACTGAGGTCCCGGTGAGGGTATTTACGTACAAATTATTCAAAACACTTTGGTCAGCCACTTTTCCTCTAGGCATGGTCAGGTTAATTGCATAATCGTCTCCGTTTTCATCTTTAAAAATTCCAATATTCAGCCCCGCAACTGCCAGTCTGATCGTGCGGTTTACTTCTGCAACGGATATGCCAAGCATACTTGCTTTTTCTTTATTGATTTTTACCCGGATATCTGTTTTTCTGGTGGCAATCGGGTTATTCACGTAAATCGTTCCAGCCGTATTTTTCAGTACTTTCTCAACGCCGCCAGCAGCCGAACGCAGCTTGTCAAGGTCTTCGCCAAAAATCCGGATGGCAATGGGAGCTTCGGTATTTGGTCCTTGTTCAAAATCTTTTACCTCTACTTTTGCGTTGGCAACCAGGGCGAAACGGTTCCGGAGTTTTTCAATCACCAGCTCTTTTTCAGAAGGTTTCATATCTTCCAATTGTACAAAAAACTCTGCATAATTGGTGGCATCGGAACGCTGGATCACGTTGTAATAAATCCGCGGATTTCCTTTGCCGACGTTGGTGGTGATATAACGTATTTCAGGGATTTTTTTGACTTCACTTTCCACATATCTTGCAACCCGGTCCGTTTCTGATAGAGCCGTTCCATCAGGAGTATCAACCGTGATCAAAAACATCGGTTTTTCTGATTTTGGGAAGAGCGCGAAGCCAATTACTTTGGTAAGACTCAGCGACGCGACAAATAAAACGATTGCAAATCCCAGCGTGGGTATTGGGTGACGCAACGCCCAGTGCAGCAGTTTACTGTAAGATCCGGAAATCAGTTTTTTCAAAGACCGCATAAAAATGTTTCCTTCCGGATTGTGCGATTCTTTCAATAACCGGCTGCTCAAAAAAGGAACAATAGTGAGGGAAACCAGCATCGAGGCAATGATCGTCATACTTACCGCCATCGGCAAACTTCTTATAAAATCACCGGATGCTTCCGGGAGGAAGTTTAGGGGCAAAAAGGCTAACACCAAAGTGATCGTACAGCCAATCACAGCCAGCGTAATTTGTTTTGTAGCTTTTACAGCCGCTTCTCTCTTTGGATATCCGTCGCGCATCCAGCGTTCAATATTCTCGACCACTACAATAGAGTCATCAACCAGAATTCCTAATGAAACTATAAGTCCGACGATACTCAATTGGTTGATACTGAAACCCAGATAATCAATAGCAGCCAAACCCATTGCCAGCGAAAGCGGAATGGAAATCATCACTACCAATGCGGCACGAAAACCCAGCGGAAGAAGCGTAAGAGATACCAGGAAAATGGCAATGGCAAAATCCTTTGCAAAGCGGCTGAGCCTTTTGCTCACACTTTCAGCCTGGTCAAAACTCTTTATTAACTTAATATTTGATGGAAGCGTTTTGGAGAAATTCTCTATGACTGGATTGAGTACTTTTCCAACCTGTTCAATATTCTGACCTTCTTTCTGAGCTGCCGTTACCAATACGCAGCGGTGGCCATTTAATCTTGTAATATGAGATTCTTCTGCTTCGTCATAATCTACTGTGGCAATATCGGCGAGATAAATGATTTTTTGTGATGGCGTTCCAAAGCCTGTGCTGGCTACAACGGTGTTCTTTATTTCTGCGAGTGAGGTGTAATCACCGGAAGTTTTCACGTTGAATTTTCTGGTATTGGCCTGAATACTTCCTCCGGGAATATTGTAATTTTCTGCCTGCAACGCTTGTATAACCTGATTCACGGGTACGCCTTCCAATGACATTTTTTCAAGATCAAGCGATATGCGAACCGTTTTTGCCGGATAACCCCAGTTTTCAACGCTTTTAAGACTTTTTATTTTGGAAAGTTCGTCTTTCAGGTCATCCGCTTTGTCGCTAAGCTCCTTATTTGAAGCCGTTTCTGAAACCAAAGCAACCTGAACAATATTCACATCCGTAGGAGAAAAGCGACGAATTTCTGTCCGGAAAATATCCTTTGGAAGTTCGGCAGCCAGCGCACCAACTTCACGAACAAGTTCCTGATATTTTTCATCCGGATCTTCACTGTAATCGTATTCGATCACAACCACTGCCAAACCATCATCTACATTGGTTTTGATATTGTTTACGTTTTCCAAAGCCGTAAAGCGTTTTTCCACATTGTCGACCACAAGCTCTTCCATGTCCAGCGCGTCCGTTCCCGGATAGACGTAGACAACAGCGAAAGATGGGGCGAAAAATTCCGGATCTTCACCTCTCGGCATATTGAAAAGCGAGTTCAGCCCCAAGGCGACAACCCCAATAAATATGACCAGCATAAACTGCCAGTTCTTAACGGAAAATTCAGATAAATTCATTCCTTTTCAGTATTTTTGTTCAAATCCTAATTTTATGGAAACCTTATTAGTTACTGTTCGTGAGAACGTTGATATCGGAAAAATCGAAAGAGCTCCTAATCAAATAGAGGGAATTTAGTTTGTAAAAAGAATTGCTGCGATTGATGAAACAACGTTGCTTTCCGAATCTTCACTTTCAGAAGAATGGGAAAGTAAAGAAGATCAGCGTTGGGATCATTTGATTTAAAATCATGGCGCTGTACAAACGTGGCGACATTGTTTTGCTGTTCAATTTCTGTTCACTGGCATTTCTCAAACAAAGAAAAGGCCTGTACTTGTTATTTCGAACGACCCTATAAATGAAACCGGAGATTATCTGTTGGTCCAAATTACCAGTCAGGTAAAAAGATAACCTTTCATTGGTAATCAACGACAATGACTTTGTCAATTCTCCTTTACCACTCAATAGTTTTGTACGAATTCACAAATTATTCCTGCTAAATGAGTCATTAATTCACAATCGAATCACTTCCGTTACTCTTCGTTTATAACCTTATTGATTGCTAATTTTTCCAAGCTTATCTCTTGATTACAGAAGAAGAATCCGTTAAAAAAGCAGATCCGCTGGTAATGACTTCTTCAATATTTTCCAGGCCACTTGTAACCAATACTTTATTTCCATCCAGATAACCAATTGTAATGGGTACGCGTCTGGCTTTTCCATTGTCATTTACGAATACAAATCCTTTGCTGCCGTTTCCTTCAATTACTGCTTCAACCGGAATGATACTGTATTTCCTGCTTTGTGAAGGTGTAAGTTCTGCTTTTGCATAAAGGCCTGTTGCGAAAAGTTTTCCTGCCGGATCGATCCGGATTTCTATTTGGTATAATTTGCTGGCTGGGTCTGCCGATTGCGCAATATTTGTAATGGTTCCGGTGAAAGTTTCGTCCGGATATGCATCAAGGTGAATGGCAGCACGATCACCCATTTTTATTCTCGCCCAATCTTTATCTGACACGCCAACCCGCACCACCCAGTCGTTCCGGCGATTGGATGCAATGATTAATCCCGGCGATCCGGCAGAGGCAAACTCGCCTTCGTTAAACTGTTTGCGCGTAACGGTCCCATCAATTGGCGAAATGATCTTTGCATAAGCCTGGTTGAATCTGGCAATTTTCAGATTTTGCCGGGATACCTCATAGCCGGTCGTTGCGTTCTGCAATTGCTCCAGAGTGGCAGCCGTATCTTTCAGCATATTTTTCACGCGTTCCATATCGCGTTGCGACTTTTCTGCGGAATAACTGGCCTGGCTCACCTGGGCATCGATTTCTGTTAAATCCAGAACAGCAAGCAGTTGTCCTTTGCGAACACGCTGGCCTTCTTTTACAAAAATCCGTGAAACAATGCCACCGATTTTGAATGACAAACGCGCTTCCTCCGAAGATGCCACCGTTCCGGCCACACGTATGGGTTCTGATCGAACGGCACTTTCCACCCTGGCCAGTTTTACCGGAATCAAGGTTTCATCAATGATACCTGAATCCTGTTTCTTTTCCTCTTTGCCGCAACCTGTTACGAAAAGGAGCAGGGAAGAAAAAGTGATGATGAATAGTATATTTTTCATACGACTAACGATTTTTCATTTAAGCTTCATTCCAAATTTCTCAACCTTCTCCAGCCATTTGGCGCGGTACTGATCGGTGGAATTTCTGATCGGGCCAAAAGCTGTCATTTTAACCGGTTTGATTCCGCAAAATTCCAGAACCATATTTTT
>Ga0247803_1000147_pt1 | contig 42333 bp, 31 predicted proteins | sample UWRJL014104B1_FD_180928 | JGI IMG/M metagenome (GOLD analysis project Ga0247803, IMG submission 180928) | Plant litter microbial communities from Arlington Agricultural Research Station in Wisconsin, United States - UWRJ-L014-104B-1 | ecosystem: Environmental > Terrestrial > Plant litter >... | reverse complement strand
CTAGGTGAAGCTGGTGATGATAGTTTCCTGTTTAATAGCGCATCAAACGCTGGCCGCGCAGCGAGTATTGATGGTGGCGTTTCAGGTGAAAACAATAGCCTGAGTGGTCGCAATGCCGACAATATTTGGAATATTACGGGCGAGAATACCGGTTCATTAGGCCTGAGCAGCGGAAGTTATGTCACTAGCTTTAGCAATATTCAAACGCTCAATGGTGGTAGCGCTGCAGATAATTTTATTATTAATGCCGTTGTTGGAAATACAATTAATGCCGGTGCAGGCAATAATAGCTTCACCATCAATGCCGCTGTGAGCAATATTTTTGGTGGTGATGAAGATGAAACTTATGTGTTTGGCGCTGCCGGTTCCGCTGCTAGCCTTCACGGAGGTGGTGGTAATAACACTGTAGTTGGCCGTAATGGCAACAATACCTGGACAATGACTGCAGCGAATATTGGGAAATTAGAAGTAACAAACGGTACAACCTATCTGAATAGATTTGAAAATATCCAGACCCTTCAAGGTGGAAGCGAGGTAGATATCTTTAATTTAGGCCATGCATTTAATGAAACAATTAAAGGCGGTGCTGGCAATGATATTTTTAACGTTAATGCAGTAACCAATATCCTTCAAGGTGAAGCTGGAAATGACAGCTTCCTGTTCAATAGCACATCAAACGCTGGTATCGCAGCGCGAATTGATGGTGGTTCAGCAGGTGAAAACAATAGCCTGAGTGGCCGTAATGAAGGAAACACTTGGACTGTTAACGCTGTGAATGGTGGAAATTTGGCACTGACAAGTGGTGCCACATACGTCACTACATTTAGCAATATACAAGATCTATACGGTGGTAATGCAGCAGACATTTTTGCGCTTAATGCAACTATAGCGACTGGTGTTAATGGTGGTGCAGGTAATGATCAGTTCCTTTTAAATGGCAGCAATAATTCGGGTGCTGCTGCTATTAATGGTGGAGTTGGTGACAACTTATTAGTTGCTCGCAATGGCAGCAATACCTGGACAATGACTGCAGCGAATATCGGGGGTTTGGGTGTAACAGGCGGTGCAATTTATCTGAATAAATTTGAAAATATCCAGACTCTTCAGGGTGGAAGCAGCGTAGATATTTTTAATTTGGTGTATGGCTTTTCCGGCACAATTAAAGGCGGTGCTGGCGCTGATATTTTTAACGTTAACGCAGTAACCAATACCCTTCAAGGCGAAGCTGGAAATGATAGCTTCCTATTCAATAGCGAACTTAACGCCGGTAGTGCCACGAGTATTGATGGTGGTGCTGCAGGTGAAAACAATAGCCTGAGTGGTCGCAATGCCGACAATATTTGGAATATTACGGGCGAGAATACCGGTTCATTAGGCCTGAGCAGCGGAAGTTATGTCACTGGCTTTAGTAATATTCAAACACTCAATGGTGGTACCGCTGCAGATAATTTTATTATTAATGCCGTTGTTGGAAATACAATTAATGCCGGTGCAGGCAACAATAGCTTCACCATCAATGCCGCTGTGAGCAATATTTTTGGTGGTGATGAAGATGAAACTTATGTGTTTGGCGCTGCCGGTTCCGCTGCTAGCCTTCACGGAGGTGGTGGCAATAACACTGTAGTTGGCCGTAATGGCAACAATACCTGGACAATGACTGCAGCGAATATCGGGAAATTGGAAGTAACAAATGGTACAACCTACCTGAATAAATTTGAAAATATCCAGACACTTCAAGGTGGGAACGGCGTAGATATTTTTAATTTGGCCTATGACTTTTCCGGCACAATTAAAGGTGGCGCTGGAGCCGATATTTTTAACGTTAACGCGGTAACCAATATCCTTCTAGGTGAAGCTGGTGATGATAGTTTCCTGTTTAATAGCGCATCAAACGCTGGCCGCGCAGCGAGTATTGATGGTGGCGTTTCAGGTGAAAACAATAGCCTGAATGGTCGCAACGCAAACAATATTTGGAATATTACGGGTGAGAATACCGGATCTTTGGGGCTGAGCAGCGGCAGTTACGTCACTGGCTTTAGCAATATCCAAAATATTTATGGTGGTAATGCGGTTGATATTTTTAATCTCAATGCTGCGGTAACAACCAGTGTGCACGGCGCTGCAGGTAATGACCAATTTTTTGTTAATGCAAAAGTCGGCTCATTGTTTGGTGACGGTGGTAATGATCACTTCCTGTTTAATAGCGAAAATAATTCGGGTATTGCTACTGATGTTGATGGTGGTGATGGCGATAATGAAATAACCGGACGCAATGCGATTAATACCTGGAACATTACAGCAACAGATGCTGGCAGCCTGGCTGAGACTGAAGGTACTCCATACATCACTAACTTCACTAAAATTCAAACCTTGAATGGTGGTAGTGAAGCAGATGTATTTGAGGTTGGTGCCAACATTACCAGAGCGATTAATTCCGGTAGTGGCAACAATATTTTCAAAATTAATACCAGCGTTAATAACTTGGTGGGTGGTGCCGGTAACGATCAATTTATTTTCGGCGCAACAGGTTTTGCACAATCAATCAGAGGTGCCGGTGGTATTAATAGTTTAACCGGGCGCGATGCGGCTAATACTTGGAATATTACCGCTGCAAATGCAGGTAATATTGCATCCTATTTGACCAATTTCTTTGAAATTCAAACACTGCAAGGCGGAAGTGGCACCGATACCTTTAATATCAATGCAGCTGTTGAAAATCTGTTTGGAAATGCAGGCGACGATAAATTTTTATTCACGAGTAATAACAATACCGGCTCGGCAAAGAGTATTGATGGTGGAGGTGGAAACAACACCCTCAGTGGCCGAAACGCAGAAAATAACTGGACAATGCTTGCTGCGCAGTCCGGTGAATTGTCTTCTTTGATAAACAATAACAATAGTATTTACGTTGAAAATTTTTCTTCCATACAAAATATAGAGGGTGGCAATGTCACTGACACCCTCTATGGCCTTGATCAGAATAATGATTGGACTATAACAGGTCGCAATAGCGGAAATTTGAAGGCGGCAGGGGCTCTTGCTGCTACACAAGTTTCATTTACCAGTATCGAAAATCTGGTGGGCGCGCAGGGGTTAGATAAATTTACCTTCACCACTAATCAAAGTTATATCACCGGGCGTGTTAATGGCGGTAGCTCTAACACTGTGCTGGACGAAGTTAATCTATCTGGCTTAACCGATGGCGTGGTGGTGGAGTTAGGTAATACGCTTTCCGAAAATTTAAATCTGTTTAATATTGAGTCTGTAATTGCCAATAAAGATGCTCACAATTCTAACGTTCTTATTGGTGCTAGCGATGCGTCATATAGCTGGAATATCACTGCTACAAATTCGGGCAGAATTCAATTAACTGATACATCATCAACTGACATTGGTGTGAGCTTTACTAATTTTGGTGAGCTGCGTGGCGGCACTAATGACGATAGATTTAACGTTGCGGCAGGGGCATCAGTAAGCAAAAGCATTAGTGGCGGTGATGGTGCTGGCGAGGATTGGGTGGATTATTCGCGTAGAACAGACGAAGTTGAGATTACCTTGGGTGGTGACGGGTTAACAGGCACAGGCATTAATGGCATAGAAGGGATCATTGGTAACAGCCTATTAGATAATAATTATAAGAGCATTATCCGTGTAATAGATGGCGATAATACTTGGACCATTGATGAGCTTAATGATGGAGAAGTTAGTGTTGGTGGACAGCGAGTTTTATTTGAAAACTTCAATCAACTGATAGGTGGCTCAGGCGCTGATACATTTAATTATTCTACACAAGGCCAACTAGTAGGGTTAATTGATGGTGGTACAGGTACTAATAGAGTTAACGCGTCGCAATCAACAAAAGACCACGAATTTCACCTCAATGGTACTGTCGCAGGCGTTACTAATTTGGTGCGCATCACAGAATTGACCGCGAATGCGGCAACCAATAGTGCTTTGGTAAGCACTGCGTCTGCTAATACATGGACAGTGAATAGCCAAGGCATAGGAATATTAAATGGAATATTTAATTTTTCTGGAATCGCTAATCTCACGGGTGGCGCTTTTATTGATGAATTCAACTTGGCGAGCATTTCTCCCTTTACCGGAATTATCGATGGCGGAGCTGGATCTGCTGCAGATGAAATTAAACTTAACCAAATCACCACAGATATCAGTGTTGGTATTGGCGCAACCGCCGTTGCCAATTTGAAAGTGGCCAATATTGAATCGATTAACGCTAATGCCGATAGAACAAATACATTTATTGCCGATAATCTTACTGACAATACCTGGTTAATCTCGGGTGCTAATAGCGGCACATTAAATACATCAATCGCATTTTCTGGTTTTTCTAATCTTGCTGGACGTGAAGCGGCAGATACATTTACCTATGCGAGCGAATTATCAAATATCAGCGGTTGGATTGATGCTGGCGGTGGCGTCGATAAACTAAATTTAACTAACAGTAATCGCAATTTAGTGGTGCGTATTGTTAGCAACAATAGTGTTGTAAATAGTGGAGAAGTTACGGCGAATAATTTCGAGTCAATTGACGCAGATGCCGATAACAACAATAAACTGATTGCTAAGGATACGGATAACACTTGGTCGATAACATCAACAAATGGCGGTAGTTTGAATGATGGTGTTTCACCTGCATTAGCGTTTACTAATTTCAACAATCTGACCGGTGGCAACCAAAACGATACGTTTAACTTTGATTCATTAGGCATTATCACTGGACTTATTGATGGCGCTGGCCAACGTGAGCGAGATACAGTTGATGTTAGTAAATCGCTGAATACCAATATTAAGATTGCTGCCGCCACCGCAACCAGTGGTTATAGCAATATTGAAAAATATATTGGCGATAACACGACTAGCACTATAACGGCCGATAACACGGCTAATAATTGGGTTGTCACCAATAATAGTGGTGCGCTAAATAGTACAATTGAGTTTGAACAATTTGCTAATTTAGTTGGCGGTAACGATCAAGATATTTTTACACTCAATAATGCCATTCTGTCTGGCTACATTGATGGTGCCGATGGCAATGATCGCTTTACGCTTACTGCAAGTGCTGTGGCAGGTGAATTGCGCGGTGGGTTAGGCGATGATGAATTTACTATTAATGTAGTGAACGGTTTTGCTGGTAATACCAATTTAAATGGAGGGCTAGGTGCTAATCGTCTAATCGTAACTGGAGGTGATGCAGGCTATAAGGCAACACATCAGCAGAGTGTTTTGGAATATGAAAATAGTGCAAAAGCAAAGTACACTGTTAGTTATGCAGGCATCACAGGAATCACAGACAACGTAGTAGCCGATAGTTTGGAAATATGGGGCACCTCTGCTAACGATGTTTTCAGACTGCAGAATAACAAATATCAACTAGATCCTGCGTTATCTATTAGTTATTCACAAAAGCAAGATCTCATTATCCGTGGTTCATCGACCGATCAAGTTGTGCTTGATGGCACCGTAACTATTCCTAAATTGATGATAGTAAATAACGCCTCGCTGACTGCTGAGAATGGCGGAAAATTAATTGCTCAAAGTTTGGAATTGATTGCAACTCAAGGTGTTGGTAGCGCTTCTAATCGGGTGCAACTGGCGGTTAATGATCTTTATTTGAAATCAACAAATGGTGATATTTATCTTAACGAGCAGGACTCTCTTAATTTAAAAGAATTCTTTACATCGGCAACAAATATTTTTGATGTGGTGCTGGGTGGTGATTTACTTTCGGCATCTGGAATTAGTTTTGGTGGACAATTTAATGTCGATGCACTCCGTGGCGGTATTGCTTTAAATAATGCTAACTCATTCAGTGGTCTTTTAAATTTAAAAGCGGCTAGCGACATTTCCATAAAAAATCTGAATGCGCTAAGTTTTACAGAAGTAGCTGCACAGAATTTAACTATTGATGCAGAGGGAGAGGTTAGCAGTACAGGAGCAATGATTGTGAATGGCCTTACCAGTATTGCAACAAAATCCAATATTTCTTTGCTGCATGCGGATAATGATTTGAATTCAGTAAGAATTCTCGCTGCTAATAACCTATCGCTTAGGGATAAGAATAGTCTGACCTTGGCGGGTGTTTCGGCATTGGGCAATGTTGCCATTAATACCAGTGGCAACATCAACATTGGTTCTTCATGCACGGATAATTGCACAGACGTTCTGAGCATGAGGGAAACAAAAGTATCCGCGTCAGATGCTCTTTCGCTTAGTGCGGATGGCTCTTATGGTATCCGCGCCAATAATGTGAATATAGATGCGGGTATCGGTGCAATTACTGTTGGAAAAAATATCACGGCCAACGACAGCGTTGCTTTGCAAGGCAATGGTATAACAGTAAATGACACGATTACCGCTAAGCGGATATCCCTTAAAGCGGGCTCAGGTATTTTATTGTTAAACAAAAATGGCAGCTTAAGCGGTCAGGCGGGTGATCTTATTGATTTAGCCGCTGTAAGAGTTGATCAACGCTCAAACATTACCGGCGGAGCAGATATTAATGTCACTGCCATCGAAGATATTCAAATGGCCGCTGATGCGATCACTGAATCGGTTGCTGGTAATGTTGTTTACAGCGGGAGAAATATCGCACTAGGTGCCATTAAATCAATAAATGGTGTAGTGAATTTAAAGGTGAGTGGTGCCATTACGGATAGTAATGACGGCAATATCAATATTTATGCACATCGTTGGGTAGCTGATGCTATTTCTGGAATAGGAATAGGGAATTTAGGTGACGCTGGTCAGGATGCTATAGAAACCGATGTGGATGTGTTGTCGGTAATGAACGCAGGAAAACCGCTGAATAATTCAACTATTAATATCTTGAATGCTGATTCTCTTATCATTGAGCAGTTAAGAAACAATGGCGATATTTCTATTGCTAATCTTACGGGTGATATTGTTCTTGATAATACTAATAACACACCATTCGACATTAAAAATCCTGATGCTCGTTTGCAGGGTGGTGTGATCAATGCTAACACCGGTTTAATGGGCGGAAAGCTCACGTTATCAATACCAAATGGAATGGTTGTCGCTACCAATAAGGCAGATAAATCCAATCCAGATATTATTGCTGAACGAGCTACCTTTGTTTATTCAAATCCTCCGCGTTATGGTTTTGGTGATAGGAATAGAAAGATAGTGATGCATATTCCTGCTGTATATAACCAGAGTGCTAAAACCAGCTCTGTTGTTTGGCATATTAAAAAGCCATTAGAAACAACTGATACTTCGACGCCACTTAAAAACTTAAACACCACAGATCAGTTAATTCAAATTGAAGGATTAAGCGAGATTGATCCTGCAATTTTTACCAATGTCAGGAACTATGTTCATGATGAGGTGGCTATTCTTATGCCAGCTGACCAACGATTTGATGACGACGACGAATAACCGTAGCAGCGTTAATTTATGGCTTATTATTTTTAATTTATTCAGGATTAAAGAAGTGCTTAGTTATTTATCTGTTCAAAATACGCGTCAGTTTGTGTTTTATATACTGCTCTTAGTACACCCCTTTTCACATGCGGGGTTTTTAGAAATGCCAGATACAGCAGAGGTTCCTGAGTTCGAGCGCGAAAGCTTGCTACTCGATATGGATGTTCCTGCTTTGCGTGACCGTGATCCTAACCCTGAAGCTGGGCCGCGCCTTAACGTAAAAGAATTCAGGGTGCAGGGTTTGATTGAATATCCTGAGTTGGGAATTACTCGCGCTAAGATCATCAAGCAAGTAGAAAAAATTCGCTTTGATATGATGGAAGAGGATAAGCAGCTGGATTCCGGATATACCATTGATGAGCTAAAAGAAGTTTCAGATTTGATTGCAGAAATTGAAAAAGAAACTGATGGGCGACATGTTGGGCCTGTTGAAGTTCAGAAGCTGGTGTTTCTTATCCGTGAACAGCGCAGACAACGTGGTATAACCTTGGGAATGATTGAGGTTGTGGCGGATACTATTACTCGTTATTACCGTGAACGTGGATTTATATTGGCCAAGGCCTATATTCCTAAACAACATGTACGTGATGGTGTAGTCACTATTACGTTAATGCTTGGTCAGTTAGGAGAGGTAGAGGTTAAAAATAATAAACGTTACTCAGAAAAATTAATTAAACGTGTATTCAATGACTCTCTGGGCAAGCCTGTAACGAATGAAGCTGTTGAAGAAAATTTATATCTTCTTAATGACTTGCCTGGGCTAGCAGTAGGTGGTTATTTCGAGGCTGGCTCTCAAGTTGGTGATACTAAATTAAATGTGAATGTAAATTCCGAGCGACGCTACGATGCGAATGTTCGTTTAGACAATCATGGCTCTGAAACAACGGGTGAATATCGTGCTTATACCGACTTCTCTTTAAATAATCCTCTCGGTATAGGTGATCAATTACAGCTTGGAGTCTTGGGCTCATTTAGTCCTGAAAACTCTTTATATGGATCTGTTCGTTACTCCCTTCCTATTTATACGCCTAGATTTGGCTTTTCGGTAGGAGCATCAAGTAATGATTTTGTTTCTGCAACCTCAGGTACATCATCGAACAGTGATTTTGAAATCACCGGTAAATCCTTTGTAGTTGATGGAGTGTTCACATATAAATTTAATCGGACACGAAAAAAGAATAGCAGCTTGTTGCTTGGCTTTTCAGATATCAAATCTGAAATTCAATATGGTGACCTCTTAGGTGCTGGTACAGAAAAAACAGTAAGAAAAGTAGATCTCACATATCAATTCGATGTACTAAATGAAAAAAATCGTGTTTTACATCAAGGTGGAGTTACGCTTACTGCTACTGATTTTGTAAAAGGTGTAGAAGAGGGGCAGGATGAATCGCCAGGAATATTTTCATTCGATTACTCAAGATTATCTTTTGTAAAAGTACCGTTTACTAAAAATGACAGCAAATGGATTCTACGCGGTGCGGGTCAATTTTCTGGTGCGGCTCTTTCAGAGGTTTTACAGTTCGGTTTAGCGGGACCGACACGTACCCGCGGTTTTGCAATTAATGAATTTTATGCAGATGATGCTGTTTTTCTTGGTTCTGATCTGGTTTTTAGTGGTCCTAGTTTGGGAGGCTACACCATTGCAGGAGATAAATTTGAAGATGTAATTCAGCCTTTTATTTTTCTTGATATGGGGTATGGACGCAACAATGCCTTTATAGAAGGTGATGAGGATGTGACAACGCATTTAATAGATGCAGGAGTGGGAATCAAAATTTCATTCACTGACGGTTTGCGCGGAAATTTTTCTTTAGCTATACCTATAGATGCAAAAAATTCTGCGCTGGAATTACAGAAAAAATTAGATGAAGAAGAGGGTGAGGGTGTGAACAATACGGATGAAACAATTGACTACACACCTGGTGATGGATTGAAGCTCTACTTTGACCTTCAGTATGGTTTTTGATGACAATGATGCCGGGAGTGTAACTTTCCGTAATCTGTATTTACTATAGTTAGTGAGTAATGGTTCACAGAAGAAATTGAGGGTCGGTCTCTAAGTTGTTTATAAAAAAAAATTAAGTTAGTATCGCGTGTTTTTGTACGTAGATGTTTTCAATTTTTATCTGGTAGTTGGTATGCTTTGTTGTTGGCGTATCGGTTGCTTTAATGTGTAGTACTTAAAAACTAAGGAGTTATAAAGATGGCGATTTATATCGAGTATGAAGGTATCAAGGGAAATATTACCGCTAACGGTTACAAAGATCATATTGGTGCTAGCTCATTGCAGTTTGGCGTTGGTCGTGGCATCTCCATGGAAGCGGGTAACCTTGCTAACCGTGAAGCTACTCGTCCTTCTATCAGTGAAATTACTTTCACTAAATTGGCCGATATCTCTTCGACTTCTTTGTTTAAAGAAGCAGTAACTGGTTCTGCTGGTAAAAAAGTAGTGATTAAGTTTGTACAAACTGGTGCAGACCAGTTGGTTGAATTTATGACTTACACCTTGGAAAACTGTTTGGTAAGCGGATACTCAGTATCAGCTGATGGCGAAAGCGACCCTATTGAGTCAATCTCTCTGAGCTTTGCTAAAATTATGGTTAATTACAGCGATTACGATAAGAGCAATAAGTCTGCAACACCGCAACGTGTTGGTTACGACTTGGCTACTGCGAAGCCACTGTAAGTCTTCTCCAAAAAAGTACCCCGATAGGGGTACTTTTTCTCTGAGCTCGCAATTCCCTACTGCGGGGCAAGGATGTAATAACACTTCACCGATGAAGGGTTTATTAAGGTTGCAATAGCATGACTCAGCTCTCTCAAGATAATCGTTTCATATCAATTTCCGATTTTTCGCTCGGTAAAGATACCTTCTTGCTTACTGGTTTTCAGGGTACTGAGGCCATTTCTGATTTGTTTACATTCAATATTGATGTGATCTCAGAAAATCTTGATATAGATCCTAATAAAATTGTAGGAAAATCCGCTACAGTCTCGGTAAAAACTGATGCTAACCGTAAATTTAACGGATTTATCAAAGAATTTGTTTTGGGTGAGATAAAAGCAGATAACCTGCGCGAATATAAAATGGTAATGGTTCCTTGGTTGTGGTTTTTGTCACAGACCAATGACCATCGCATATTCCAAGAAAAAAACACCAAAGAAATTGTCAGCCAGGTTTTTAGTGACTTAGGCTTCTCTGATTTTGAATTCAGAGCAGACGGTGGAAAAAAGCGTGAATATTGTGTGCAGCACAACGAGAGTGACTTACATTTTGTTTCTCGGTTGTTAGAAGAAGATGGGATTGCGTACTATTTTTCGCATTCCGATGGTAAGCATCAACTAGTGTTAGTTGATAAACCCAACGCATACAGTGACGTATCTGAAACCAATTTGGAATACTCTAAGGGCAATGCGCCACACACTCAGATTAATGCATGGGAACACAAATACTCATTTAGAAAGGGTATGTGGACGCTCAATGATTACAATTTCAAAGAGCCGCAAAAAGATTTAATCGCAACGATTAAAACCAATAGCCAATATGCCAAGAATGGCATTTATGAACATTATGAATACCCAGCATTCTATGACCCTAATCTAGGCTCGGAGCTTGCAAAAATCTGCTTGGAATCAGAAGAGGCGGATCGTGATACCGTGTTTGGGCAAAGTGACTGCGCAAGTTTTTATGCTGGAGGTAAATTTAAGCTTGCCAAGCATGCTACCGCTTCACAAAAAGGCAGTTATATTTTAACGACAGTCACGCATCAGGCCTTCGATAAAAGTTATTTCTCTGGTCATGAGGGAAATGCAACTTACACAAACCAATTCGTATGTATTCCTGCCGAAACTCCTTTCCGTCCTAAACGTATACATGCTAAACCGGTGATGAAAGGGCCTCAATCAGCCGTAGTTGTGGGGCCTGCAGGCGAAGAAATCTACATTGATGAACACTGCCGAATCAAAGTTCAATTCATTTGGGATCGTGAGGGCAAGGATGATGAAAATAGTTCGTGTTTTGTGCGCGTAGTTCAAAGTTGGGCTGGGAACCAGTGGGGCTCATCTTTTATTCCCCGTATTGGACATGAAGTTATCATTAATTTCTTAGATGGTGACCCCGATCGTCCATTGGTCACCGGATCGGTTTATAACGCGTGGAATAAGCCAACTTATCCCTCTAAAACTCAGAGTGGGATAAAAACTCGTTCGACCAAGGGTGGTACCCCGCAAAACTATAATGAACTTCGCTTTGAAGATAAAAAAGGTGAAGAGCAGATTTATATTCATGCGGAAAAAAATTACGACACTCAAGTGGAAAATGATCAGACCTTGACGGTTGATCATGATCGCACCAAAACGATTAAGCATGATGAAAACTCATCGATTAGTAATGATCGTAATAAGACAGTAGGCAATAACCAAACTGAATCTATTGGCAAAAATAAAACAATCGATGTGGGTGATGACCACACTGAGACCATCGGCAAAAATATGTCGCTGAGTGTGGGTAAAAATATCACCATTGATATCAGTGAAAATCATACCGAGAATATCGGTAAAAATATGACCATTGGTATCACCAAGGATCTGCGTGAAACGGTTGATGGAAAATACACTGAAAATGTCACTAAAGAATACGCATTAAAAGCAAAAACAATCACGATGACTGCCGATGACCAGATCACGCTTAAAACAGGGTCGGCCTCAATCGTGATGAAGAGTAATGGTGATATCACTATTTCCGGAGCCAATATCAATGTTAAAGGTTCAGGAAATGTAGTTGTCAAAGGCAGTAAAATTACTAACAATTAGTGTGATTTATGAGTGCTAGCTTGTTTGAAGAGTCAGAAGGCGTTGAACTGCAAACAGAGACCGCCATCCCAATGGTTACGCCGGGTGAAGTGTTGCTCGGCGTGCTTTCTGCAATTAATGACAATGGCAGCCCCGTTGTTGGATTCCCACAATTCCCACATTTCGAATCTGTTGCCGCGCTAGCCACTATTCCGGTGTTGCCTCAGCACATTGGGCGTCAGGTTGCACTACTTTTTACCCAAGGCACGGATCCGCGTCCAATAGTGATAGGTTTTCTCTACTCACCGCTCCAACAGATGCTAGATAATTTGCTTGAGCAATCAGAAAACTCAATCGCAATATCCGAGCAAGAAGACCAAACGGTATTTTCTGAGCCGATCATGTCAAATCGAAAAGCAATTAATTCTGATCTTCTGGCAGATACTGTGCATATCGATGGAAAGAGAGTTGTGCTGGAAGGCCAGGAAGAGGTAGTTCTAAAATGTGGTGAGGCTAGTATTACCCTTACTCGAAATGGAAAGGTGGTAATTCGTGGAAAGTATCTGCTCAGCCGTTCTAGCGGTGTAAATCGAATCCTCGGCGGATCAGTACAAGTAAACTGACATGGATGACCGCGCCTGCGGTTTTTGTAAGTGGTTTGTCTCCAGTGAATCTGCGCTATGTTACAGCTTAAAAATAATACTCCCTTTGTCGCTTCTTTTACTATTTTCCCTAATGAAAATGCTGTAGACACGCTTTACATCATGGTTAAAGCAACTTTTATTATTGGCGATCAATGGATATTAGCGAGTCCACAAATTCCTTTGCAACAAGTCGATGAATATTGGGGTGAACCTGCAAAATCCAGCCTGCGATTCAGCTCGGATTACCATATCGGAAAACCAGCCACTGACATTCTTATGATTGGATCGGCCTGCGCTCCCGATCAGCGACCAGTGCGACAAATGGATGTTGGTTTACAAGTTGGCTCGCTGAGTAAAGTGATTCGTGTTTTTGGAGACAGATTTTGGAACCATGATCAGATCACCCAACCTGAGCCCTTTATAACAATGCCGCTGGTGTACGAGCGCGCTTATGGAGGGCAGGATTTAATTAATGGAGAAACACTTCGTGATGCAGAAGTTAAAAATCCTGTCGGTTGTGGTTTTGCCGGACAAAAAGAACAAATTGAGCTGAATGGTTTTCCACTGCCTAATCTTGAGTGCCCTGATCATCTGATTCGCAGTTATCGCGATAGACCCAAGCCTGCTTGTTTTGCACCTGTAGCCCCAAACTGGCAGCCGCGCGCCAGCTTTGCAGGCACCTATGATGATAACTGGCAACAGACGCGTGCACCGTATTTGCCCGATGATTACAGTCCGAGTTTTATGAGTATTGCATCACCCGATTTAATTTATCCCGGTTATTTGAAAGGTGGTGAAGCCGTTAGCATCATCGGTATGCATCCTGCCGGTGATTTAACATTTAAACTTCCCTATGTGAATTTATTAAATAAAGTTCTAATTAGCGGGCAAGAGTTTACTGCGGCTTTCCATATAGAGACGTTGCTGTTAGATCCTAATCAACGTCAGCTATCCATGGTATGGCGCGCAGCGTTGCCATGCGATAAAAAAATGACGAAAATCCAAGACATATCGGTGAGCTTATCCCGTTAAGGGATTCAAGGAGCAGTAATGGCACAAACAACATTTTCCAACACCCGCGGTATTGCCCATAAAGGCAGTGGTGGTATGAGCACAGTTTTTCCCGACGTCTGTAAAACGCCGGTGGGTTCCGCAGTAGTGCCAATTCCCTATCCCAATATTGGTAAATCGTCTGATACCAGTAAAGGCCCGAAAACCGTTATTACCGATGGCAAAATGCCCATGGTGAAAGGCGCGGTTTATTCCACTAGTACGGGCGATGAAGCGGGCACCCTCAAGGGTATTATTAGCAGTCAAAATAAAGCGGAATGTGAATTTATGATGTATTCCTTCGATGTGAAATTCGAAGGAAAGAATGTGTGCCGATTGGGTGATCCTTTGTTCCATAACAAAAAAAATATCATGGGATAAATGGATGTTCGCGTTAACGCCACTGTGTAAAAATTTTATTTTGGAACTCGTGTGAAAGCCTATCGTGAAATCTATGAGCCAGTAGCGGACGATGCCTCATTTCTATGGGTTTTGCGCAGTATTGTTGTTAATCAAGCGGATTATGATTCGGCGGATTTATTAGCGCTTGATGAACGCATCGATGCAACTTTTAATGCGCTAATGACCGCACCGGAGGAGTCTTGGGATATTTGTGCTAATGCAATGTCCATACAACAGTCAGGAGAGTTGTTTGCAGCTGCGAATATTGCTTTTCGCAGCTTGGACGTCAGGAAAATCCAGGAAGTTGTTGAGGCAGGAATGCAATCGCAAGAGGCCTTTACAGGCTTGGCAGGGGCTTTGGCATGGTTGCCTGGCAGATTATGCCATTCTTGGATCAAGAAATTTCTCACTAGCAAAGACCTCGATCATAAACACCTCGCTGTAACCGCTTGTAGTCTGCGCCGGGAAGACCCGCGCGAATATCTCACCGCTATTGTTCAGCGCGATGATTGCATTGCCCACAAACCGCTGTATGTCCGTTCGTTACGTTTGATTGGCGAATTAAAGCGGACGGATCTCGCTCCCGTTGTGCTGGTTGCCTTGCAGTCCAAAGATCCGATGATTCTTTTTTGGGCTACGTGGTCATCGATAATCCTTGGTGACAAGTCCGTTATCAACAACTTGAAAACATTTGTGTTATCCGAAAGCCCGTATCAAGCGCGAGCCATTGATCTGGCTTTCAGGATATTACCGGTGGATGAAGCGCGTGAATGGATTAACTTGTTAGCAAAAAGCCCGAAGCAAATACGTCAGGTAATTAAGGCGAGTGCTACGTTTGGTGATCCGCACGCAATTAATTGGTTGATTACCCAAATGCGTGTGCCTGCATTGATGCGATTGGCAGGTGAGGCATTTTCTACAATCACCGGTATTGCGTTGGAAGAGCACAAGCTTGCGCTTGAAGAGCTGCCGCAACTTGACGATCAGTTGCCCGCTACCGCCGCTAATGAGGATTTAGAGGATGGCGATCTCAATCTGAGTGACGATGATCGGTTGCCGTTTCCCAACGCAGACAAGATTGCTGCTGTGTGGCAGCGATACCAGCAGCGGTTTATACCGGGGCGGCGTTATTTCATGGGGCAACAATTAAATAGCGAACATCTGTTTACCATTTATGCTTCCGGCAATCAGCGCCAGCGGCGCGCGGCAGCTCTGGAGCTGGCGTTATTACAATCCGAACAATATTTATTGAATTATGCAGCCAAGGGTTTAACTGAGTGAACAGTGTAAACAACAGCAAAAAGCTCTATATCGCCGGCATGGGTATGGTAACGCCTGTGGGGGGCAATGTTGCTATGACCGCGGCGATGCTTGCTGTGGGTGTCAGTGCTTATAAGTCCTCCTACTTTGAAACGATGCAAGGTGAAAAAATTACCATGGCACAAGTGCCGGGTGAAATGTTTGCGGAATTTAATGGAGAAATCGACGAAGGCAGTTGTTTTAATCCCCGCCATGATCGTGTTATTCGAATGGCGATTCTTGCGTTGCAACAGGCCTGCGCGGAAAAAATTACTGAACAGGCTGTGCCCTTATTATTGGCGATGCCGGATGTTAAAACTGAAAATGAAGGTTTAAGTTCTTTTGTGGCCAACCTTGCCAAAAATGTTCATCCCTGGCTCGACACGACGATGACTCGCAGTATCCACTCTGGCCGTGCAAGTGGTATGGAGGCAATAGATTTTGCATTTCAGTATCTTTACGGAGAGAAATATCCCTACGTGATCGTAGGCGGTAGTGACAGTCACGAGGATTTTTCGAGGCTAATGCCACTTGAACGTGAGGGCAGGTTGTTAACATCCAGCGCTCAGGACTCATTTGCTCCAGGTGAAGGTGCCAGCTTTTTATTACTCACTCCGCATATTGAAATGGCACAACAACGAGATGGACAAGTGATTGCACTTTCTTCGCCAGGCATTACCGATGAACAGGGTCATCTTTTTAATGATGAACCCTATCGCGGAGATGGGCTGGATCAAGCATTTAAAAAAGCTCTTATCAATCGGCCAAAGCAAAGTATTCACAGCATCTATAGCAGCATGAATGGCGAAAATCATTGGGCGAAAGAATATGGCGTAGCGTTTTTGCGGAACCGTGCTTTTTTTAACGACCCGGTTCGCATCGAACACCCTGCAGATTGCTATGGTGATTTGGGGTCAGCTACCGCCACAACATTAATTGCCTTGGCCGCCGAGCATTTATTTAACAATAGTAAAGCGCAGACACATTTGGTTTACAGTTCATCGGACACTGCTAAACGCGGTGCTATCGTGGTTGAAAAGTTACAAGCAACAAAGCAAGTTTCTTAGGAGAAGAAAATGGCACAGTTCGGAGAGGCATATAGTGCTCCAACCTTGGAAAAGGCCCCGGAAGATCCAAAGGACAAAAAACCGCTTACCATCCGTATTATTTTGTTGTGTGACGGTACAAACAACAATAGAAACAATATTGCCCAGCGCGAAACTTTTGAGACAAATCAAAAGCAGGAATCAGCTTCGCATAAAAAATTCGGTAAGAAGGACTCCAGTTATGACAATGGCCGTACCAATATTGCAACTATGGAACCACATGTAGAGTCGGGCGAAGGTGTGGGGGGCTATAGCATAATCATCAAAGTCTATGTGCAGGGCCAAGGGACATTTAATTTTAAGAAGGATTCAAATTTTTTTGGTAAAGGAATGGGGGCATTATCAAGTGGTGTGTATCAACGAGCACGTGAAGGTGTTAACGATGCGCTAGCTCTGCTGCATAGCAAATTTTTGGTAGAGAAGGAATCGGAATTATTTTATATCAAACAAGTTGATGTGGATGTATTTGGTTTTAGTCGGGGTGCTGCCACTGCGCGACATGCTATTCATGTAATCACTACCGAGGAAACTATAATTGTCGCTGATCCAAGGGGCTATGGAGCGCAGACTGTAGTAACCAACCAACCATTGTTTGATCGCCTACGTACCACATATGGTTACAGTGAAATGAATAAAAACCGGGTCAAGATAATTTTTGCTGGCCTTTATGACACTGTTGTCTCCGTTAATGCAAGCCAATTAATGCCTGCGTGGATTGCAAATAATACCCGCAGCCAGCAAGCCGTAGCTAAAGCAAAATTTGCCCTGCATTTGGCCGCCGCAGACGAGCATCGAGCAGATTTTCCACTACATCGAATTAAAAGTTCATTAAATGCAGGTAAAGGTGCTGAATATTATTTGCCTGGAGTGCATTCTGATATTGGTGGAAGTTACAATCTTGCCAACGATGAATTGTTAGTTGATGGGAAGCAGAAAAAAAACGCTCACATACGCGAGCTAAAAGGTGATGGTAGCTACAATAAATTGGTTAAGCAAAAAGAGGAATTGGAAACACTGGGCCATGAGACGGTGCTTGAAGAAACAGCTTGGATTTATACCGAGTATGGGAAGTTTCCTTCAGAAGGCAGGCTTTATGCCTATCGCCAAATAAATGGATTGGAATACGCTCGTCCCAGTGACGAAATAGAACGTGTCATCAATCGAGGTCGAGTTACAGACTTGATCGAAGATATGAAACAGTTAAAGGCAGATGGTTGGTATAAAGAAAGACAAATTAATATCGACGTGGACTATTTGGCATCAACCATGCGAGCTGTTACATCTATCCTTAAAGCAGCTATAAGTCCAGCGTGGGCATATGAAGACGGTTCGCCAAAGTCAGGGCGATTAATCACTACTCGCCTAGGAATCTCCAGCGGCTATTGCAACATCCCCTTAAAATTCATGGTGGAACATGCAGGTAAATATTCAATTTTGATTAACGCAAAATTAAATAAGCGTATAAAAATAATTCTAAGCGAAGTCCCGGCATTTGCATCAGTCGAAGGATCACTTAGAAAATATATGGCACAAAAAGGTTTAACAGGGTCTAAACCCAGTGATTGGAACGATATAACCAAGGCTAAAAGTTTCTGTCCTGAAATCAAATACCTTCGCAATAAACATTTACATATGTCCAGCGCTTTCACCATTCCAGTAATGGATCCAGGCTTTACTCCCAGATTCGAAGGCAAACTTCGCAGAAGGTTTTATTATGAAGGTTAAAGGTTGGTGCCTAATGGTTTTTTTGACTTTTATCAATTTTTTCAGTGGATGTGGTGCAGCAGCGATGAATAAAGACGCAAAATCGGTAACTAATTTTAAGTGGTATGCAGTCGCCACTGCACCACGTGGGTACCCCATGGAAATCATCAGTGGTACTTTTTTTTGTAAGGGTACTAATGATGGTATACCAATCCCATCTGGCGGTACATTAACTACCGGTTGGGGTAAATCTGCCAGCGCCTATGTGGGCAGTGATGAAATTCCACCTTTGCCAGATCGAGTGCAGGTGAAGTTCTATTCCTATGTTGAAAAGCAGGTTTATGAAGCTGAGTTTGCTCTTCCCTATGACATCATATTGTCTAAGTTCCAGCAGCAGTTAAAAGAGCATCCGGATAAAGCTAACTATTCTTCATTTTTGCTCGGTGTAGCCCCTGGCGGTGCGATATCGGTTTGGCTTGAGGGAACAACGACTACCGAGGTGTTTTTTGGGCAAGCGAAAAAAATCGAGATGGAACCTAGTGCCGCTTTTGATCTGCCTTTCAAGTCCAAAGAGCAAAGTGATGAATATATAAACAGTGCATTGGCAGACAGCCTGACTGCCGAGCAGTTAGCACATATTAAAGCCCACGGCGTACCTATCGGGATATGGGCGCGTTATCGCAATTTATATAAGTGGTCGCCGGTATATAAAGATGGAAAAAATCCAACTGCCCCAGAAATGAGAGCACAATATCTGAATGGGGAGCGCTATCCTCTTCCTGCACACTTTAACGACGAATTAGCCAACACACTTAAACCGCTACCATCAAGCCTGACATTTAGAGCACAAGTCACACCAGATGAAAAAGCTATTTATATTATCGACTTTGAGCCCGTTGAGCTAATGGAAGCCTTTGAAAAGCTCGGCGCTCACGGCGAAAAAGTTTATATCGAATTTGATCCGCAAATTCCCGTAACCAATATGAAAATTCGTATTTACAATGATTCAAAGCCGAAAGATGAGAAGTCGCCGAAAGAATTTATTGAATTGAAAAAGTTTAAAGTTGATCCTTAGTAATAGAACAAAAAAACGGCGAGTAAAAATACTCGCCGTTTTTATTTGGGAAACATATCCACAATATTAACAGCAGGCGCGACAAATAAAATTACTATGAAACATACCGGTTGGTGGTTAATGGGCTTGGCAGGTATTTTTAGCTTCTTTTGTGGATCTGCTACAGCGATGAATAAACAAACAGAACCAGTAACCCATTTCAAATAGTACTCAGTAGCCACAGCGCCGAAGGACTACCCCATGGTGGTGATCAACGGCACCTTCTTCTATAAAGGACAGACGGTAGGTGACCTGATTCCCTCAGGAGGCACATTACGCCAGGGCTGGGGTGAGCAGTCCAGTGCTTATGTAAAGGGTCCAGAAATTCCACCCTTGCCCGATAGGGTGGCAGTTACGTTTTATTCCTATGCAGAAAATAAATACTATAAAGCGGAATTCGCTTTGCCCTATGAGGATATTTTGGCGAAATTTCAGCTGCAGTCCAAGCAGGAGCCGGAGCTCCCTTACCGTGCATTTTTATTGGGCATAGCTCCTGGTGGTGCTGTGTCGGTTTGGCTCAAAGGTCCTATAACTACAGAGGTATATTTTGGTCAAGCAGAAGAGATTCAGCTCACACCGACTCAAGCATTTAAATTACCTTTTAAAGATAAAGCTGATAGTGACGACTATGTTGGGCAAGCGTTAGCCGAGGCGGTAACACCTGAGCAGCTCGCGCATATTAAAGCCCATGTTGCACCCATAGGTACTTGGGCGCGCTATCGCAATTTATATAAATGGGTTCCGGTATACAAAGATGGAAAGATCGCTATCAAACCACAAATGCCCGTAGATTTCTTAAATGGCGAGAGTCACTGGGTTCCTACTCATTTTAGCGATGAACTCTTTGATACACCCAAGCCATTACCATCGCATTTGGAATTTAGGGCGCAAGTAACGAAAGATGAATCTAAATTTTACATTATCGATTTTGAACCCATTGAACAGATGGAAGCATTTGAAAAGCTCGGTGCAAATGGTGAAAAAGTCTATATTGAATTTGATGCTCAAGTTCCACGACAAAATATGAAAATCCGTATTTACAATGATACAAAACCAAAAGATGAGAAGACGCCTAAAGAATTTATTGAATTGAAAAAGTTGTTCAGTTTTTTGTGTAGCTGCGGTGCGGCAACGACGAATAAACCGACGGAACCAGTAACTCATTTTAAATGGTGCTCAGTAGCCACAGCGCCGAGGGACTATTATGTGGGTTTAGTGGGTCAGTTTTAAGTGCAAATCAACATCCAGATTCTGGAGGTTTGGACGGAACTCTTTAAGATATTGCTGAACCTAGTTGATAGCTCTGGCAACAATAGACACACGTCGATCAAGGTCGCCTTTGCGAACGACCAAGTAGACGACACTTACAGTGGTCGCTCTTAATTTAACATAAGAATGATTATGCGCACCTCTGAAATATTTTAAACTGTTTCTTTGTCGCATTAACTCTCCGTTAGTTGCCTTCCTCACGGATAATTAAATCCTTAATTTGATGCTTGGGTATTGCCCCATGCCTATTAGGTTCAGATATTCTTGCAAGTCCTTTAGATCGATGTTCCCTCTTACATAACCACACATGTGCTACCTCGGAAACTGAATGCTCTTAAATATTCTAAAGCGATAATTGCGTCACGCTTAATTTATACAAGCTGATGATTTTGGATGAGAGGTAATGGGGTATTTACCCTTCAGAAATAATCTGCGGTACTTCTTATACATTTCTATTTTTCATCTTGCACTGAGCATAATAATTTACGCGACAACCGAAGTGGTTCGATATTTTTTGAATAACATTGTTACATTTTATAAAAATATTTTGTGTTACATTCATTTCGTTAAATAGAGTGTATTTAACTGTAGTAAACGCCTTACAGGTATTTAAGAGGCGTTAATAACAATTCGTCAGGTGGCGAATAAATTTATACTAAAGGAATTGTCATGAGAATATTTAATCGGTTTTGTAAGCTAGGACTATCCTGTGCGTTGCTGACCCCGCTAATGGCTTTTGCAGACTTTAACACTGCTGAACAATTTGAAAAAAAACTGCCGACTGAAATTAATTGGCAACCTTGTTACACGGATGAAAATCCAAACTTACTCTGCGCGCAATATGCTGTACCGCTCAACCACCAAAGCAACAAAAGAAACCCCAAGACTATCCAGATTGCACTTATTAAATTACCCGCTAACAACCCATCTATAAAACCACTCGGCAGTTTATTTTTAAATCCCGGTGGACCGGGGGGCAGCGGCGTGGAGTTTGTGCGTTATATCGGCCAATATATTTTTACCCAAGAGGTGCGCGACAGATACGATTTGATCGGATTTGATCCCCGTGGAATTAATTTGAGCCACGCGATCACCTGCGGAGTAACTATCGAAGAAGCCAATCGGATAATTCCGCCATTTCCCTTCCCGGTAAGCCATAAAGAAGAAAAACAAAAAATAAAAAGCGATAAAACCCTCAGTACACTGTGTGCAAAAAATGGCAATGACGTAATGAACCATATGTCTACAGCGGATGTTGCACGGGATTTGGATCTGCTGCGTCAGGCTGTTGGCGATGAGTTGCTAAATTACGCTGGCTATTCCTATGGTTCTTATTTAGGGGTTACCTACGCCAATCTTTTTCCACAAAAGGTCGGTCGCTTGGTAATCGACGGCGTGTTTGATCCCATCGCCTGGTCTACCGGGAAAAACTGGAGTGGCTGGATAGTACCTGTTACTACACGTCTCGAAAGCGATAAAAATAGCATGGCAACGTTGAAAGAATTTTTCAGGCTCTGTGATTTGTCTGGGCTTGGCGGTTGCAGTATCGCTGGAAATTCAGCTGCGAGATTCGATCAAATCGTACAGCGCCTCAAGGTGCAGCCGCAACCCATCATATTTCCGGATGGAACCTCGGGAGAGCTAACCTACGCAATGGTTATGTCGGCGACGGTCAGCGCAATGTACAGTAGTCCAAGCTGGACTACGTTTGCAGGTCTTATTGCATACATTGAGGCGCAATTTCCACCGCAGTTAATCGGCCAGCAATATTCGCAATTGCGCGATGAGCTGGGTATTGAAGAGGTGAGCGTTCCGGACGACAACGCCCTTTTTCGCTTCCCGGCCGTGTTGTGCAGCGACTCGGATAATCCTGAACAAGCAGAATTTTGGCCACTGTGGGCTGCAGAGTCTGAAAATCAAAATGGTTATTTCGGCCGCTTATGGACATGGAGTTCCAGTATTTGCGCACACTGGCCAGGCTCGAAAAAAAGTCGTTTCACGGGCCCATTTAATAAAAAAACCAAAAATCCCGTGTTAATTGCCAGCACACTGTTTGACCCCGCAACGCCTTACTCGGGTGCGAAAACTGTTGCGCGTCTATTACCAAACTCTCGCCTGATAACTGTTGCGGGCTGGGGGCACACCACTCCGGGGCTATCATACTGCGCTGACATCATAACTGTTGAGTATCTATTAAGCGGTGCCTTGCCCGCAGCCGACACCCTCTGCGAACAGGACATAATGCCTTTTTATATGCCAGACAGCACAAATGCATTTGATGAAAAAAGTCCTTCCGCAAATAACAGAAGTCTCCTGCGCACCGATTCAACTGGTCATAGCTCGGACAGCACCCATGTTAGAAAAGCGATAATCCGTAACAATCAACAAAGGTCTAATTAATTCCCACAATAAATGATTGTTATCTCTCAAAAAAGCCGATCTGATAATCAGATCGGCTTTTTTGTATCTATGAAATTTTTAATATATCTGATGTTCTTCGATCAACTTCAGTAGTTAAGGACATCGCGCCAAAATCTCTTAAAGCTACTATGAGTCCTATCTTGGATTTTTTTCCTTTTACTGTTGGGGGGATAGATCACTTAGATAGCAATAATTAGCGCTCACAGATTGAATAACAAAAACTTATTTACGCGACATATGCACACAACACTACAGTGATAGTCGTTCGTTTGGTTTCATCTGACACCTCAAGCGAAACGGATCCGTTTTGTGCTTCAGCTAGTAGTTTTGCCGAATATGCTCCTAAACCTGTTCCACCCGATTTTCCATAAGTGACAAACTTTTCAAAAAAGCGATCGCGAATAGCAAGAGGTACCAAGCCGGTATTTGCAATAGTAATTCGCAACGGATTTTCATTATGTAGCATAACCTCAACCTGCGTTTTTTCTGGTGCAGCTTCGCACGCATTTTTGATAAGGTTTTGAAACAGTGAGTAGCAAAGCATGGCATCGCCCATACTTTTTGGTGGTTCTTCATTGACGGCTGCAACATCCGTATCTACTGAAATAATCAAATGCTTTTCAGAAAAGGTGTGGCGTGATAATTCCACAATACGTCGTAAAATATCGCCAATTTTTACGGGCTCTGGATTCAACTTGAATCGTCCGGTTTCAATTTTATAAAGTTCGGAAGAGAGATTGATCATACTGAGTGTTTGTAAGGCAGCGTCTTCCGCTATACGCAGTTGTTCTATCTGTTTTCGGCTGAGCCCTATATCTGCGCCCAGAGCTTGAATAATGCCAATGACGCCTGCCAGCGGACCTTTCATATCGTGACGGGTGATATGTTCAACATCTTCACGTAAGCGTGCATTTTCCAATAAGGTATCGTATTCGGCTTGCAGTTGTTTATGCAGTTCAACATAACGCAGGAAATTGCGCACACGAGGAACCAAAAAATCCGGGTTTATAGGTTTAGTAACAAAATCGACTGCACCCAGCGCCATTCCTTTTAAATGGGCTTCATCGGTTTCCATTGCAGTAACAAAAATAATGGGGATGTGTTCGGAATTGGGATGCTCACGCATTCGTTTCGCTACTTCAAAGCCATCAAGACCGGGCATCATGATATCGAGCAATACAAGATCAGGCGGGTCGTCTGATGTGCAAATATCCAAAGCACGTTCGCCGTTGAGTGATATGCGTACGCGATAGGTATCTTTGAATAATTGAAACAGTAATTCGACATTATCAGAGGTATCGTCTACCACTAAAATTGTTGAACGTTTTGATTCAACTTTTAAACCACCGGAATTAATTGTTGATTGCGATGGTTCTATATCGGAATGAGATTGGTTTGGTGATGAAGCGACCTTTCTCGGTCTAGACGTCATTGCCATTGAGATGCGCTCGGCCAAGCCTCCAGCCGTATAAGGTTTAACTAATAATGCGTTCACACCTTGGGCAATAGCTTCCACCACTCGTTCGCGCTCTGCTTCGGCGGTAATCATGATAAATGGCATGTGAGAAAGTTTTGCACTCGCTCTTACCGCAACTAACAATTCCAGTCCCGTCATGATGGGCATATTCCAATCCGATAGCACCAGATCGAAGTGTTGCTGGTTCAATAGTCGCCACGCTTCTGCACCGTCTTTAGCTTGAAAAATTTGCGCAGCGCCCAAAGTGCGCAGTTGGGCGGTAGTAACTTTTCGCATTGCTTCAAAGTCATCGACGACCAGTATTTTTGTATGTTGAGTAATTACCATAGATTTCCTCATTCACTGGCTTCGATTGATGACTATGGTTTTTCTGACATCGCTTTTTCAAGATATTCAACTTTTTTGCTGAGGTCAGCGTCGCTATCTGTGTAGGCTGCTGCAATTTTTTTAAATTCATCCTGCAGCACCAGAAAAGCATCAGCCATATCGGGATCAAAATGCGTGCCTCTCCCCTCTTTGATAATTTCAACGGCTTTTTCATGTGGCATGGGCGCTTTATAAACACGGCGGCTAATCAATGCATCGTAAACATCTGCCACGGCCATGAGTCGCGCAGAAATAGGAATATCATCACCCGAAAGTCCTTCGGGATATCCGGAACCATCCCACTTCTCTTGATGGCTGTAGGCGATTTCTTTTGCATACTTTAAAAACGGCATTTCCACACCAAGATCTTTTTCGGCCTGCAAGATTGCATCTCTACCCAAGGTGGTGTGGGTTTTCATAATTTCAAATTCTTCCGGCTCAAAGCGGCCCGGCTTTAATAAAATTCTATCGGGAATCCCCACTTTGCCAATGTCATGCAAGGGTGCTGATTTAAACAATAATTCAATGGTTTTATCGTCATTGAGAAAGTGCGCAAAGCGCGGATTAAACCGCACCTTTTCCGCTAAGATTTTAACGTAATGCTGTGTGCGGCGAATGTGATTACCCGTTTCGTTATCGCGCGTTTCGGCAAGCGATGCCATTGCATTAATGGTGACATCCTGAATTGCCATGACTTCCGCTGTCCGTTTATTTACCTCGGACGCGAGATAGGTATTTTTATCTTTCAAAAAATCCTGCATACGTTTAACAGAGAGATGTGTTTCCACGCGCGCGAGCACAATCGGTGGAGAGATAGGTTTGGTAATGTAATCAGAAGCCCCCAATTCAAATCCGAGGGTTTCGTCTATGACTTCTGTTTTTGCAGTCAGGAATATAATGGGAATATCGCGTGTTTTATTATCGGCTTTCAACAGTCGACACACTTCATAGCCATCCATTTCGGGCATCATGATATCGAGCAGTATCAAATCAGGCGGGGTTTCCGACTGTGCAATTTTGAGCGCACGCGCACCACTGTTGGCAACCTTAACGAGGTAATTGTCCTTAAGTAAACCGCTCATCAGCGTTAAATTATCCGGAGTATCATCCACCACTAAAATTATGGCTTTTTGGGTAAACACAATCGCTTTTTCCATTTTTTAATTCCTCGTGGTGTGATTGGTTAAATCGATAAATATTCCTACTAGACCGCCAGGCTGGCCGTCATCAAGGCAAAATCCAGAAACGCGGTAAAGGGTTTGATGTAAGTTTCCATCAGCGAACGGAATCAATACTTCCCGTTGAACCTCACCAACCTCTGCAATAACGCGTTCGTCTTCCAGTTGATAGGCAATGCGATCTGCTTTTGGCAGGTAGTCAAGATCAAGCACTTGTTTTCCGATCAAGTCCTCACGTTTCACATCGAATACTTTTTCATAAGCTCGGTTAAAGCCGAGAAATCGGCAGTCCGGGCCTTTGTAAAATATTGGGTAGGGAATAGTGTCGATTAACGCTTGCTGGAGTGATGCTTGCTTGCGTAAAGATTCTTCGGAAACTCGTTGTTGCTGAAATTCCACTTCAAGTGAGTGCCGCTGCTCCATAATCTCAATATTCGCAGCAGTAATTGTTTCAAACTCCGCTAACATTTTTTCCTGTTTGCTCGTCAATACATTGAACGATGCCAACTCCAATACGCCGACCAGTTTTCCCTTAAGCATGAGAGGATGCAGCAAAATGACTTGCGGACTTACTACACCACTGCCCGACACAATGTGTAAGTAATCGGCAGGCAGCTGACTAATGTGCAAAGATTTTTCTTCAAGTGCACACTGCCCGACCAATCCTTCTCCATAAGGAATTTCTTTGCCGATATCGCTCACAGCAACGCCGTAGCCACCTATCAAACGCAATTGTTTTCGCGCATTATCAGCCGTATAAAGCAGCCCAAACCCTATACCCAGCAATTCATTCGCATGGTGCATAAAAGTTTGTACGAGTTCCGCGTAGTTTCGCACTTGACGCAACTCAGCAGCCACTTTTGCGATAAGTGCCCGCTCCTCAGCGGCGGCGAGATTATTTTCCTGCGCTTTGGTTCGTGCTTCATTTTCATTTGCCAGAGATATACGGAGTCGCTTGGTGCGGTTAAATTGCTGTTGGAGTAACACAACAATTATTAACGCAAACAGTAAGATAAATCCAAAGCTCAAATTGTTCATGTCGCACTTCTATTTTCTGTTTCAATCATTGCATTGAAAATTTCATTATCTTTGGCCATTAACAACGCTTTTTCGAAATCGAAATTCTTGATGTGTTTTTCTAACTGCACAAAAATGGATGTATCCAATACCGATTGAATGACAGCGACATTTTCATCAAACAGGTCGCAGGCTTCACTATCATCAGCGGCTAGCAATGCAATAAATTTTTGCAAAACTGGTTTAACCAAATTTATATCGTAAGCGATAGCCTTGGTTTCAACTTTGGGAGGAAGGGCAGATTTCAGGGCGTTACACAAAAGAATGAGTGCTGCTTCAAATTCAGAGAGCTTAGGTTCTATAACCTCAACAGCCGCACCTGAACCACATAATCGCTCCAACTCTTCGGCCTGATGTTGCAGTGCGCTAGCGCCAATGTTGCCGCATACCGCTTTCGCGGTATGCGCTATGCGCTCAGCAGTCGCTATATCTTTATTCGCTAATGCAGAACGTAACTCCGTTGGCGCTGTTGATTGACTTTCCAAAAACTTACGCAGCATGGAAATATAAGCAGGAACTTTATTGAGCACGCGTTTCAAGCCCAATTGGACATCGAGACCTTCGATGTCGGGCAATGTTGTTTCGATTGATTGTGCTTTCCCCACCTCAAGGTGTGCAGCTTCATGAGTTGAGTTTGTTCGCGGTTTTATCCAGCGCAATAATGTGCGAAATAATTCATCGGGATCTATGGGTTTTGCGACGTGATCATTCATCCCTGCGGCAAGGCATCGCTCTTTATCCTGCGTCATGGCATTTGCGGTCATAGCCACAATGGGCAGCTCGTCCAGCGATTTACTTTTACGAATTTCTTGCGTTGCACTCACGCCATCCATAACCGGCATTTGCATATCCATAAGCACAATGTCGTAGCGGTGCTGTTTCAGTAAGTTCACGGCCTCTTCGCCATTGTTGGCGATGGTAACTACAAACCCGGCATCGCTCAGCAGCCCCATCGCAACTTCCTGGTTTAGCTCATTGTCTTCTGCAACCAGAATTTCTGCGCCGGCTATGCTTGAAAGATCTGCTTCGTTATTAATTCCACGGTTATCTTCCGCGTACATTTCTTCAAGTTGTCCGCCTAATATTCGAACCACGGAGTCAAACAAAATCGAGGGATTAACCGGTTTTATAATGACGTCATCCAATCCCACTGACTCAGCCGCCTGCAGCACTTCTTCGCGACCATAAGCGGTGACCATGACCAAATGTGGCGTAGTTTGCAGCGTTAATTCGCCTATAGCCCGCGCTGTTTCAATACCGTCCATGCCCGGCATGCGCCAATCTAGAAATACGATTTCATACGGCTGCCCTGCCTGCGCTGCTCGTTGTATCGCAGCGATAGCTTCCTGCCCACTTGATGCCTCATCGACTTTGAATGACATCTTGCTTAGCAGAATATCCAATACACCGCGCGCCATATCATGATCATCAACCACCAGTGCGCGCTTATCTCTCAACGCTGGCTCCAGCAGCAAATTTTTCATGGGCGCTTCGGTTTTTCTCATCCGCGCGGTGAACCAGAAAGTACTGCCTTCACCATAAACACTTTCTACACCGACATCGCCACCCATAAGTTGGGCAAGTTGTTTTGATATGGCCAAGCCTAAACCTGTGCCACCGTATTTGCGGCTGGTAGACATGTCCGCCTGCTGGAATGATTGAAACAGTTTGGCTTGTTGTTCATCGGTCAAACCAATACCCGTGTCGCGCACGCTGAAATGCAGCAAGGCTTCTTGCTCATTTTGCTCAAGCACTTTGACGGCAATAACTATCTCGCCCTGGTCGGTAAACTTAACGGCATTGTTGGCATAATTAATTAATATCTGCCCAATACGGAGTGAGTCGCCATTCAAATAACGGGGAACGTTTTGATCGATATTGAAAATTAATTCCAACCCTTTCGCGCTGGTTTTTTCTGAACTCACGTTGGCAACGTTATCTAGCACTTTGTCCAATTCAAAGTCGGTGTATTCAATGGAAAGTTTGCCCGCTTCAATTTTGGAGAAATCGAGAATATCGTTGATGATGCCAAGCAGGTGTTGCCCTGAACCCTGGATTTTTTTGATGTAATCGCGTTGGCGTGGTGCAAGTTCAGTTTTCAACACCAAATGCGACATGCCAATAATGGCATTCATGGGCGTGCGAATTTCATGGCTCATATTGGCGAGGAAATCCGATTTCATACGCGTGGCATCTTCAGCCAGCTCTTTGGCTTGTTGCAGATTCTGTTCTGCCTCCCGACTGATGGTGACATCCATCGCCACACCGTACATATCGGTGGCTTCACCTTTAGCATTGCGCACGATATGCCCCATGGCATGAATCCATACGATGCGACCATCGACTGGGCGTTTGTAGGCATAGGTAACGTCGTAACGCGGCACAACTCCCTCAATTGCCGCGGTGAAATTGGTCAACGCAGATTCTGCGGCAGCCTCATCGCCCAGTCTGACGTTCACATACCACTCATCCATGACGTGGTAGCGCCAATCTTTGCGCGGTGGATCACCATAAATAATGGCGGCGCGTTCAGAGGAATTGTAGTAACCGTCATCGGTGTTAAGCGGTACATGCCAGTAACCCGACTGAGTGAGATCCATCGCCTGCTCGCCAAGGAAATTGGCCAGCTGCAATTGTTTTTGTACAGCAATGCGTTCGCTAATATCGCGAATAGACGTACAGGCACACATCCCGCGGCCACCTAAATCCGGTAGCAAACTGAGCCCTATCTCAATGGGAAACTCACTGCCATCTTTACGCAGCCCCTTAAGATCAAACCCGGCGCCCATGGCACGATTCCCGCCCATAGCCATGAACCCGGCACGTTTTTGCGCATGTCCCCCACGAGCGCCCATCGGTACCAATTGATCAACACTTTGGCCCATAAGTTCGCCGCGTGAGTAGCCAAAAAGCTCCTCTGCCTTGGGATTACACAAAATAATGATGCCTTGCTCATTCGCCACCAACATACCGTCAGGTGCTGTTTCTACGATGCCCCGGTACCAGGCTTCGGTTTGCATCAGCTCGAATTGCTGAGCCTCCATTTCTACCGATTGCTCTTCAAGCTGAGCCGCCTGTTTTTCCATGCGCAGTGCTTGTTCCTGGGTTTCGCTAAGCAGTGCTCGGGTATGCAAACTGCGTTCGAGCAATTCCATACTCATCCCCAAAATTGGCATCAATGCATCCAGCAAATCCATTTCACGTTTGCCGAAAGGTTGGAAGGTCGCAAGTTCCAGCACACCCAGTAAGCGCTCGTTATGAAGAATGGGCAGTATGACAATGACACGGGGAACGCTTTCGCCAAGCCCCGAATTAATGGTGATGTAATCAGAAGGAGGATTACTCAATGTGATGGGCGCTTTCTCAAGGGCGCACTGCCCCACCAGCCCTTCACCTATGGCAAAGTGCTGCTTAAGCTGTTTACGCTCGCGATAACCGTATCCGCCCAGTAGACGTAAACCATCTCCCTCCTCGTTGACATAAAACACACCATGTCCGGCGCCTACAAGTGGGCACAGAGTAGTAAGGACTACACGGGATAATTCGGCGAAGCTGTCGATTTGTTGTAATTGTGTCGCAATTTCTGCCAGATGCGTTTTGCCCCAGCGCTGAAATTCCATGACTCGATAAACGTCCTGCAATTGCTCGACGCCGCGCGCAATTACACCTATTTCGTTGGGATAATTTGTCAGCGGTATTGCATCGTTGACATTGCCTTTGGCAAGGTTATCAATCGCAAAACGCAGCCGATCTGCCGGTCGTTTTATGGAGCGGCCAATCATTGCGCCAACAATCGCGCCAAATAAAAGACCGCCAATCATTAAACCCAATTTCAGCCAGAGAGTATCGCTGCTGTGCTTGGCCATGGCCTCCGCCGTTTCCTGGGCACCGATTTCCTTAATCTCCGCCATGTGATTTAGTGTCTGATCGGCGGCATCACCCACTTGGCTAAACCGGGAACTGGAAATAAAAGCGATGGCTTTGCTTTGGTATTCCGCATCCTCTTCCATCAACGTAGTGGCATAATTCACATTACGTTTGTATTCGTCGAACTCCAGCTCGAACTCACTCAGAAGGCGTTTTACCCGCTCCCGATAAATACTTTTGCGGGCCGCATCTAATTCTTTATCCACGTTAAGAAAAGCCTGATCAAGTTGGACTTTGGCTTCGCTGCGTGCAGCAGGATTTGGAGCAAGTACATATTGCCGGAGGGTGCGCCCGATCAGAATTAAATTAATGTTGGTTTCTTTAATGTGGGAGATACCCAACAACTCCATTTGATAAAGCTCAGACGCCTGCCGGCTCATATCACGCACAGTGAGAATGGAATTGATTCCCAGCAGCAATATAGTTAATAGCAAAGCACCGAATCCAACCAGCAGATTGCTGACCAAACTACGCTTCTCCAGGGAAGCCCAAAACGTCTTCATGCGGCTGAATCCTTTGGCTTGAACAGGTTGTAGTTCCAACAAATGTTAATTTTTCTTGCGCCGATATACGCGATGATAATGGTCCAGCGGTAAAAATAGCGTAGTGCCAGTTAGTCCAATCGTTTCAGATTGCCCGAGAAACAAAAGTCCTCCCGGAATTAAAAAGTCATAAAATTTTTTAATTAATTTATCCTGCAATTCACTCTTCATGTAGATGAGCAAATTGCGGCAGCTAATGGCATCAACTTTTTCTGACAGATAACTGCCTACAACATCCTCAACGTAAAAATGACACACCTGACGAATACCGGGCTTAACGTGAAAATATTGCTCATCGCGATCAAAGTAACGCTCCAGAATGTCCGGGGTTATATCGCGCAATGCCGCCAGTGGGTAACGCCCCTGATTGGCTATGGCTATCGCCTGCGGGTTTAGATCGCTGCCTATAATATGTACATCACAATCAGCAAAGCCATTACCGAAGATTTCAGCAAGCAGTATTGCCCAACTATAGCACTCTTCTCCGGAAGCGCAGCCGGGCACCCAAATACGAATAGGATCACCCTGAGCCTTATCTTTCAGTACTTCATTTACATGTATTTTTAATGCAGAAAAAGATTCTCTATCGCGAAAAAAAGAGGAAAGGGATATAAGAAATTGGTGTTGCAGCTTGTGCAGTTCGTCAGGATGTTTGTGTGTATAAAGTTGATAATCTTCAAGTGACGCAATTTTCAACATGGCCATCCGCCGGTGAAGTCTCCGCAACAAGGTTTCTTCTTTGTAATGGGAAAAATCCTTCCCCGTGATCGTTAAAATCGCCTGGAGTAAACGTTTAAAAATTTCTACATCATCATCAACTACTACATTTATTGTAGATCGAACCTCATTAATCGGCGGCTGCACCTTTACCTGGGAAAAATGAATGTCGCTAACAAGCGAATGGGCAATTTGCTCGGGCAACAGAATTTCATCGGCCAGATTGGCTCGAATAATAGTTCCCGGCATTCCCTCCAACCGTGCTGATGCCAAACTCTGCGCAATAACCTTCCCTCCGGCGGTTTTAATAGCGCGACACCCCGACAAACCATCATTGCCAGCACCTGACAAAATAATTCCGACCCCGTGCGTGCCATGCTGAGCGATAGACTTAAATAGCGCATTGACCGAGGGGCTGGAGATTTGATCACTGGCAACAGGCAGTAACTGCATGAGCCGTTGCTGGATAACACCAGTGACGCCGGGAGGGATTAAAAAAACCTGATCCGCAACCAGCAAGTCATTGTGTGTTGCGGCTACGAGAGGGAGAGCTGACAGGCGTTTTAGCAACTTGAGAATCAAATCAACATGGTTATGCCTCGCCATATGCAAGGCAATGATATAAACAGTCTGAGCATCGGGTCTAAGCGTAGGTAAAAGCTGGGCTAATGCATCAAGCCCTCCCGCAGAGGCACCAATCCCCACAACACGTAGAAACTCGCTTTTTTTATTTAACATATTTGCAAGGCGTACCAGAGAGAAGCATCAGAATGCTCGTTGCCACCAAAAATAGCATCAAGTACGTTGGAATAACATTGTTCTGAGTTTAAGGTCGAATGTGCAACTGAAAGCTCTTCTACAGACTTTCGCAAAGCACCTGTGGTGCCAACAAGATTTAAACCCTCTTAAGAATCTTAGGCATAAATTGGCTCTGAATCGTGACCTCTCTCTGTATAGACCACAACCCAGGATCACCAACTAAACTTTCCGCATAAGAGCAAAATGAAATCATCATTCTTTTTTGCTAGATATAAAATGCTCATTAGTTCTCTGCGCAATTTAACGTCCAGCACACAAAGTATGCGAGCCTGCGTGATTTGTTATATAAACTCATGCGCATTTGACCTGCAAAAACAATGCGCATAACATATACGCATATTCAAAAAGGAGGTAAATATGCCTGCACTTTACGATCAAAACGCCCCTAAAAAGCCAACAAACCTTAGTATAAACAGTGACTTATTGAAAAAGGCCAGAGATTTAGAGATAAACCTCTCAGCCGCTTTAGAGCAGGCGCTTACAAGCCAGCTAAAGGCCAAACAAGCACAGCAATGGCTAGAGCAGAATAAAAACGCCATTACAGCCTACAACAAGTCTGTGGATGAAAGCGGTGTATTCGGCGATGGGATTCGGAGCTTTTAAATGGCGCAGTTTACAATTTACCAAAATAAAAACTCACAGAGTAAAAAAGAGTTTCCATTACTCTTAGATATACAAACGAACCTACTCGATTTATTACAAACTACGGTTGTAGTTCCACTTAAAAAATTTGAAAAAAACAAAGATAAAGTTTTAACTCAGTTAACTCCTACCTTTGCGATTGAAGGCTTGGATTATTTAATGCTTACGCCTCAGTTGGCAGGTATTCAACGTAAAGAGCTAGGTAAAGCCGTTGGGGATGTAACATATGCAAGAACTGAAATATTAAATGCCTTGGATTTTCTCTTTACCGGTATTTAATGTGAAATTCTGCCGCGTTTTGTTATGGCAGAGATGGTTTACACTTTTAGAAACCGCCTTTCTGCAAAAGCCAACCGAAGCTACCAATTAATATTACCGATGCGAATGCTCGTAACAATTTCCCTTAATGGCAACCCACAATGCGAAGTGCGTTTAGCGAAGATTTTCTATTAGCACCGGAACAACACAGCGCACTTTGAAAACTGTCCAGCCACGAAGTGGCGATGCTGGAACGATTTGTTATGCTTGAGCAAAATTAGCAATAAAAAAAGTGAAAATATAAATGGAGTTGATGGTTCAGATACCTCAACAGGTAAAGTGGTCAAATATATATTGTCTATTTGATTCAATATATCACTTCTATTTAGAATAGTTTTTATGGTGAATGAATTTATTCCGTTCCACTCGTGACCAGAAAAAATAATTGTACCTTTTACGGAACCAACGGAAAATTTTCCACCTTTTGACGATTCAAACTCAAGTCCTAGAAAAGCGGTATTGATAACGGTCAAATTTTCAAGATTAAACAAACCTATATTCTTCGAAATTTCAATGGTGTTGCTTGTTTCATACCATGCGAGTGTATCTAAACGGATGTTATGAAATCCATAATCCGCTGTAACATCGAAACCGTCCTCAGCATAACCCTTGTTATTTTGAGTGTACGTGCCTGAAGAAAAATCAAGCACTATTGGTGTGGCAAATGACTTCACGCTAATAAATAGTAATGTAATTATGTAAATCAAATATTTCATATGGTTTCCTTTGTATTAATGCATAACGCCGAGTTCAGCGGCAGTGTTTAAGTTGTGGTTTTGTGGAATACTTTTGCGCAGCAAAACCATAAAACTGCCACTTAAAAACTGTCCAACGTAGGTGCGAAGCGCCGGAGTGATGCTGCAACGACTTGTTATAACCTACACAACATGAATAACTATTTTCCCGCAATTAATTTCTTTTTCCCATGTTTCAGGAGACACGTATTTTGCTTCATTTACATGCTTCTGATGAAAACGAACAATTGGATTATCCTGCTCAGTGTAGTAGATGTAGAAATTCCGCTCTGGGAATTCTTTCTTAAGTTTGTATGAAATAGCTTCTGCCCAGAGCTTACCAAATTCACACGCAGCTTTAAAATCAGGATGTTCTGAATTCCACCAAGGCTCATCTGAAAGGCTTGCCTCATGTGAAAAGCAGTCAAGAATATGAACATGGTTAAATGAACACTCTATTTCAGTTTTATCATGCCAGCGATCAAAGTCAATTACGTCTGGTGCACACCAGCCAAAAAACACCAAGTCGTCAACAACTTTAAACTCAGGCCAAAAGAGCTTGGCCGTAGATAGTCCGCTTTTTATTGGGTATTGTTTATTTTTCATATTAAGTTATAACGCCGAGCTAAGCGGCAGTTTTTAAGTTGTGGTTTTATGGAACATTTTGCGCAGCAAAACCATAAAACTGCGACTTAAAAACTGTCCAGCCAACGAAGTTGGCGATGCTTGAGCGTTTGGTTATTACCGACGAGTAGACTTGATGAAACAAGGACGAAGCTTGTTCGAGAAACCGCGCCGGAACTGCTGTAATGCACGGACTTGATGGAGCTGCTTCCGAGCAACGCGTTCTAAAAATAACTGCGAACTAAATTAACACTGCGCTAAATTTACCGCAATAAAGAAACCTATGTGAACCAAGACTAACCGACCACAGGCCGGACAGGACGGCAGGTGATGCAGTAGAAACCGCAAACATTTACCTTCATGACACTAATTAAGCGCGACAACAAACTTCAAACAAAAATAAATAATAACGTTGAGCGCAGGGGCGCGTTGTAAGTTGCGCATGTGCGATAAACTTCGCGCAGCGATTCGCTAAATGCGCGACTTACAATGCGTCCAGCAAACGAAGTTTGCGAGCCTGGCGCGATTTGTTATGCATGTTCTTTGTGTTGCGAAACCAATTTATTTAGTTTTTCAACTGCGGTTTTAGATCCGAACCTGCCCGACTTTAAATATTCCGGATCATTAGCATACTCATCAGAGCAAACATTATTCAATATTTCTAATGTTGCTCTTTTATGAAGCTCAATTCGATTCTCATATTTTTCCAGCAAGACCAACTCTTCTGGATCGGATTCATGACCATCTAGGGCAAAATAATAGTAGAAATTATTGTAGTGCTTGATAAAGCTGGAAAAATCGACTGAGCCGTTAGCGCATTCGGCCAGCAGATTTTCATGAATATTTAATTGCTCTACTAAATGTTCTTCTGACTCAAATATTTCCATTTTCCACCATGAGTGCATAACGCCGTGCTCAACGGCAGTTTGTAAGTTGTGGTTTTGTGGGTTACTTTTGCGCAGCAAAACCACAAAGCCGCGACTTACAAACTGTCCAGCGCACGCAGTGCGCGTGTTGCAGCACTTTGTTAGGCTTTCTATTTCTCTTAAAGCGCGCTGTTTATTGCTGCCAAGACACACACAGCTAAAAGTAGTGCTGCAACGTAAATATAATATTCTTTGAAGTAATTGAATTCACCGCGTTCGTAATACACGTGCTGACTAAATTTAGATAATATAATTTTCGGCACAAGCATAAAAAAAGGCAAAAATATTGATGTAAATACTACCCACCAAACATGAATTTGGGGATTGCCTAGCCCGTACCAAAGCCAAACCCCTATGGGAAAAAACACACCAACCAACCGAAAAACCACTACGCTTGGCTTTATTTCATTGCCATACTTCTCACTGATTTTTTTGAAAGCAACTTTTTGGGCTTTAACTTGAACCCGCATTCCAATTGCAATACATATTGATGAAACTGTTGCGACGTGAATTTCCTGTTCCGTAAATTCCAAGCTTAAATATTTTGAGGCATATTGGATGAACCCAACAAATACAGTTTTATAAAGATTTAAACCGTTCAGAATGAAGCCTTTCCATTTGACTATTTCTTCAGCCAGATTTGTTAACGAGCTTAAACTCAAGAAAAAGCCCAAAGACATAAACATTTTAGTAAGAATTCCGCCCTCCTTAAACGATTGTCTAAGCTTTTCAATTTCAGAATCTAGCTCCAAGATTTTCTACTCCATTCAGCCTAACGTTGTGTTCAACCGCAGTTTGTAAGTAGCGCATGTGCGAAAAACTTCGCGCAGCGATTCGCTAAATGCGCTACTTACAAACTGTCGAGTGGAGGCGCGAAGCGCCGGAACGGTGTTGGAACACTTTGTTATGTATTTACAAGCCCAGTTTGCTTCTAGCATAGATAGCAGCAGCGCTATTAATCAATTCCTGCCAAGACTGAAATTTTGTATTTTTTGAAATAAATTCATTCCATACATTGCTGGGAATAGCCTCAAGATCAGCTTGCGACTCAACAGCAAAACCACTGGCTTTGATCAGTTCATTAAGATTATTGAAAGAGCTATTCTCTTGAATGAACGCATCGGTTAAAACTTCGGTGATTGGGATAGATTGTCCATCAAGCGATTTTGCGCCTTCCGACAATTTTTTCAGCTTATCTTGTACTTCTTTTAAACCTTTAATTTCGAAGCTCATTGCTTACCTCTCCTTTACATAACGCCAAGTTAACCGGCACAGTAGCCGGGAGCGCAGTGTTGCGCAACAATGCACGAAGTGCATGCGCATAAACGAAGCGGAGGTTACTGTGTCCGCGTTGAACTTTTTGTTATGCATTTTGTAGTGCCATCTCTGATCTCTTTACGTCGGCGCTGTTAATAAACAACTTGATTGGCCAGCACAATTTCCAAGTCATGATAACTGCACCCTTTATTGTTAGATGATAGTTATTACCATGCTGTTTAGAAGAAACCCAGCCAACCTCGATAAGATGCTGCACCTCGTCATTTAGGTGATTCTCAATAGTTTGAAATTCTGACCCAGGCTCTAGTGCTATTGGGGAGCAATCCGATTTATACCTGCTTATCAGCTTTTGAGTAATGGTCAGAAGCTTATTAAAATCATTGACACTTGGGAACCTATAGCCGTCCTTGATAGACCACTTAGGGTATACTCCAAATATTCCGTTGTTACTCACCCCGAATAGGGTTCCATTCGCGTAAATTTGGGTGAACTCTATTTGCGTAATTGGTACATTGTGAGCGGCATGTGCGGTCATTAGAGTACAAGTTAATTTGAGCTCTTCACTAAAATAAATAGAAAAATATAAAGCGCTATGACTCATATTGAGTTCTGATGAGCCAACATACCTAAACCCAGAGCTTATTATTTGTTCATGTAAATTGCAAAAAATAGCTCCGCGTTCTTTTAAGAAATTTTCACTATCCAAGATTTTAAATCTATATTTGATAGGTAATTTTTGATTGAAGTAAACCATTGTTGGAACTAGAAAATACTGAATGCCAACGAAAATCAATAGGAGATATATTATCCAATTTATATATTCCATTCTCTATTCCATGCTAATGCATAACGTTGAGCGCAGGGGCGCGTTGTAAGTTGCGCATGTGCGATAAACTTCGCGCAGCGATTCGCTAAATGCGCGACTTACAATGCGTCCAGCAAACGAAGTTTGCGAGCTTGGCGCGACTTGTTATAGATTTTTAGCTTTTAGCTTTTAGCTTTTAGCTTTTAGCTTTTAGCTTTTTCGCTGTTACATTATTGATTGTGCAAATAGCATATGTGACCGCAAAGTACACCAGAAAATATTTCAAATAAAAAAGAAGTGATTGCTTCCAGCCATAAAACTCTAAGAAGGCTTCAACTTCACTTTTTTGAACCGCTAGATTGATTAAAACCCCGTCCTTGTACAGATTCATAGCGTAAGTGTCGCTTATGAAAAAATATAGCCAAGGCAGCAACAAACCAAAGATTGTGCTTGTAATTATTTTGGCAGCCATGTGCAATTTCTCTTTCTATAACGTTAAGTTCAGCGGCAGTATTTAAGGCGAATTTTTATGGAATAGTTTGCGAAGCAAACCATAAAAAGGCGACTTAAATAATGTCCAAGGAGCGAAGCGACTGGTGCTGCAACGCCTTGTTAGGTTTTTTGGCCATAATTCTGAATCTTTTTTATACGCTTTCTTAAAGCTTCCAGTTTGTCTTTATCTAACCCATCTTCAGATTTATTGGCAATAATAAACTCCAATTCTGCTAGTAAAACCAAAACTGAAGCTTTATGTATTGTAAGAGCTACTTCTAAATTCAGATCGTGAGGTTTTTTCTTTAGCTTTGCTAGGGTTCCTCTAAGTTTTTTCTCCCGCTGCTTGAGAAGCCCCTCAAGTAGCCTTTCTGCTCGAAATTCATCTTTAGAAATCCTTAAATCTAAAAGTACCTGCTCCCAAGGAGGATGACCGTCAAATTCTTCATATTGATATAGGATGCATTCAATGAGCTCATCAAATCGCTTTTCTTCCCGCCATTTGAATATTACTTGTTCAGAAAAGTATTCCGACCAATCACCAAACAGTGTTTCAATTTCCGCAGGTAATTCTTGCGGCAACTCCTTCCTAGTACGATCTTTTAGATCTTCACTTTCAGAAACTAAAGTATTTAATGCTTTGGGCTCTCTCATAGTGAAACCTAACGCCGAGTTCAGCGGCAGTTTTTAAGTTGTGGTTTTATGGAATACTTTTGCGCAGCAAAACCATAAAACCGCGACTTAAAAACTGTCCAGCGCAGGCACGAAGTGCCGGAGCGTTGCTGGAACGACTTGTTAGCCATTTTTAATTTCAACCAACTCGACAATAAATTCAGCAAACTCTGTGTAACCTTCGAGAAAATTATCTAATTATTCTTGACTAAGCTCTCGAACAACTCTTTTAGGGTTTTCTACCAATGGAATAATAGTAGTTAGTTTGTATTTTTTTGCTTCATAATAACCATGCATTTCTTCTGGTGTTATTACCACTTCACTTTTAACTACACCGGACATTAACTGTAGCTCTAAATCCCAAGTAATCTCTTCAAGTAATGTAATTCCCAACTCTACTATAGTTTCAGCACTTTCTTCAGAAATTGCTTCCCCATGAATTGCTCTATTACAGATATTTATTACCTGGCTAAGTGACTTTCCAGTCTGGGTAGAAAGAATTTCGTGATTGGAGAGAGCTTTTACAAGACTACCTAACGAGAGTCGATGAACTTCAATTTCCGCGCCTCTAGCTATTCGATTTAAAACTTTTTCAAGTTCAATTCTAATTTTTGCCAGCGCAATGATTGGGTCTGATTTTGCTAATTCTCTAATTGCTTTAGTGGTTTCGTCCACTTCAGTTTCAAACTCTTCTTCTGTACTTTTAGGTGTTGAATTATTCTCAATATCGGTTTTAATTTTCTCAACTTCTTTAGGATCAATTTCTGCTTCAAACTCTCCATATTTAATTTTTTTAATGGATGTTATGAATGGACTTAAAAGTGCAACAATTAGCAAAATAATTGATGTTGAATCAACTTCAATAGACGCGATTTTAAAGCTATGAAGAGTAAGCAAACATATTGCAAGTAAGAATGTTACCCACCATATGTTATTTATAATAATTTTTTTCATTACTCGCTACTCTCCTGAGTGGCTAACGCCGTGCTCAACGGCAGTTTGTAAGTTGTGGCTTTGTGGATTACTTTTGCGCAGCAAAACCACAAAGCCGCGACTTACAAACTGTCCAGCGCACGAAGTGCGCGGGTTGCAGCACTTTGTTAGGTACTACTGCATTTCCGCAAGATATTTTTCCGTAAGAACACAGCTTCTCACCCACACACAGGATAACTCTATAAGAGTTTTAAGATCTTTAATGTCCTTGGTTTCCCATTTCCTTACATAGTGAGTTTCGTCGTTGCCTAACCAGGCAGCCCGCTGAGCACAAACCTTGAGATTAGTGTCTTCTACGAATTTGCTAATTACCACACCCAGTAGAGACTTTTTGATTTCTTCTTCATCTTGGGGGTTTTTATGAATGCAGTAGTCCTTAATTAAAAATTCTAACGCTTTTCTATACCCAACCCCTGCGATTTCGTTTAACTGAAAAGACTCGGCAGCGCACGCCTGCTCATAAACATTTTTGAATGAAGGAGAAATTTCCTCTACTTCAGGAAATATTGCTGGCGTCTGGTATTTTTGAGGAACCGCTCGGACAAGATGAAAGGTTCCATGAACTTGCCCAGCAGTGCCACTAGAAATTGTACGTTCATATTGCCCTATGAAGATACTTTGGCAATTTCTATGAGTGCACTTGTAGGCAATTTCCAAATATGTGCCGCGCTTAAAATGGTCGCCATTTAATGACGAAGTAAGGAGCTTGGGATGAACGGCATGATGACACTGCGGGCAGACATCGGGCGAAAAATCGTACTCAACATGATTTCCGCCATCTGGATTTATATTTGGCACTTTTACTCCTTCTACCTAACGCCGAGTTCAGCGGCAGTTTTTAAGTTGTGGTTTTGTGGAATAATTTTGCGCAGCAAAACCACAAAGCCGCGACTTAAAAACTGTCCAGCACCGAAGGTGCGATGCTGGAACGACTTGTTAGCCACATACAAACTGGCACTAATAATGAAATTCCTTTGTGAATTTTGGTAGCCCTAACTTTCTGCTTAACTCAATGAATTCAGCTTCACTAAGCGGGCCCTTCATAATTTCATTGGCATTTTTGTATATGTTGTCTTTTTCCTTTTCCAGATAAAAATATGCGATTTCTTTAGATTTAATATTGGATTGTTTAACAACAATATAATGGCTATTACTGCCTACAGCTACAACATTGGGTGGTACACGTTCTACTGAAGCACCTTCACCGACATTTAAATTTAACGAAAGCCCTGGAGTATCAATCCAGATAACTTCGTACTTCCCGTCGCGCCACTCTGTTCCAGAATCACACCCTGAAAGAAAAAATGCAAAAAATAACAGAAGAACTCTCTTCATTTTTATTTTCCCTGGCTAACGTTAAGCACAACGGCAGTTTGTAAGTTGCGCGTTGTGGAATACTTTGCGAAGCAAACCACAAAAGCGCGACTTACAAACTGTCCAGCCACGCAGTGGCGTGTTGCTGCGCCTTGTTATGGCAGC